>Ga0181585_10001199_pt1 | contig 22689 bp, 20 predicted proteins | sample 071ome_29_FD_132469 | JGI IMG/M metagenome (GOLD analysis project Ga0181585, IMG submission 132469) | Coastal salt marsh microbial communities from the Groves Creek Marsh, Skidaway Island, Georgia - 071407BT metaG (megahit assembly) | ecosystem: Environmental > Aquatic > Marine > Intertidal...
AGTGTATCTCGAAAATGATTTAATTGTAAGAGCAAAACAGGGAACAAACACTTATCAAATTCAATTTGAAGTAAGGTTACAAGATGACGATACCGGTGATCAACGATTGCCAGCTACAGAACCAGGACCGGCAGTAGACGAAAATGTTAACGGGACAATTACTTGCTCAGTAGATGAATTTAAGGCTGTAGGTTCTTACGTTGCTATAACTAGTCCTACTTATACTACTGATTCAGCTTTCCAATAAATTGATAGTTTTTTTAGTAAGTCTATAAATATTTTTTTAAAAAAGGTTTTATGGACGAACGACTTGAAAAAGCTATTAAATTTTCCAATTATATGGCCTCTTTACACAATCAAAAAAGGTCATTTCAAGAAAAGTATTATCAAGATTTAATTTATTTTTTTAATGGAAGTCAATTTACAGTTACAAAAGAATTAATATCCTTTTGTAAAATTATGTTAGATTCTTCTCAAACAGAAATAATTTTAATAGATGATAATCAAATTCCAACCGAAATAGAAAATTTAGAGGAATTTTTTAATAATATTAAAAATATCTACATAAATGCTTCAAATGAATTTATTGTAAGTTATAATAGAATAAAAAAAGAACGGACAATTGAGAATTTAGTAGATTTATGAGTAAAGGTATTTTACTGTATGCAAGAAATAATTCAAAAATAGATTATACTAAACAAGCTTATTTCTTGGCAAAAAGAGTTAAAAATATTTTAGGGTTACCTACATCAATAGTAACCGATAGCGAATTGTATTTGAAAACACAATTTCCGGATTGTGAAAAAGTTTTTGATAAAATTATTCCCATAGTATGGTCGGAAAATAGTAACATTGATGGCACTATTTTAAGTAAATTTGAAAATCATTTTTACAAATTATATAGAGATGGTACTATATCTAAACAAAAGTTAGCTTTTAAAAATCAATTAAGATCTTCGGCATATGATGTTACACCTTATAATGAAACTTTATTATTAGATACTGATATAGTGCTATCTAATACTAATTTTTTACATTGTTTTGAACAGAAAAATAATTTTCAAATTTATCATGAATCCTTTGATTTAGCTGGTTTTAGAGATTATTCTGAATTTAAGTATATAAATGATATAGGAATTAAATTTTATTGGGCAACAATAGTCTTTTTCCGGAAAACGGAAGAAAACAAAATATTTTTTGATTTATTAAAACATATCCAAGACAATTGGAATCATTATAAATCAGTTTTTCAAATAAATCAAAGTTATTTTAGAAATGATCATGCTTTTAGCATAGCTATACATATTATGAATGGTTATACAGAAGGAGATTTTGCGTCTTCTTTACCTGGTAAACTTTATTATACTACAGATAAAGATATTTGTTGGGATATAGATAAAAATAAAATAACTTTTTTATTAGAAAAAGAAAATTATGTCGGAGAGTATACATTGGCATCTTGGAATGATGTTACAATACACGTTATGAACAAATTTAGCCTTAATAGATGTATTGATAAGGAATTAAAAAATGTCTAATGGGTTTTTATTTTATGCTGATGGAAATGAATATGTAACACAAGCATGTTTATCGGCAATGAGTATTAAAACAAAAAATGATGTATCTATTAGCATAATTACAAAGAACAAAATTTTGCCAAAGTATCAAGGATTGTTTGATAACATATTAGAACCTTTATGGTTAGAACATGATGATTCGAGATATAGTATTTTAAATAGATGGAAATTATATCATAATACTCCATATGATAAAACTATTGTATTAGATACAGACACATTAGTCTTACAAAATTTAAATTTGTGGTGGAAATTTTTTGAAAATTATAATCTTTTTTTCTTAAATAAAGTTTTTACTTATAGATCTACAATTGTAACTGATAATTATTACAGGAAATTATTTGAAACTAATCATTTACCTAATTTATATTCGGGAATGCATTATTTTTTAAAGTCACAAAAATCTAAAGATTTTTTTGCTTTAGTAGAATTAATATCAAAAAATTGGGAAATGTTTTACGGACAATTTTGTAAAGAATATTATCCTAAATATCCTAGTATGGACGTTTCATTTTCCATTGCAAGTAAAATCTTAGATAATGATGTTGAAATTACAAATAATATTGTAAATTTTGTAAAATTTGTTCACATGAAAAAGAATATCCAAAATTGGAAAAATGTTACAGGTGAATGGCATGATAAAGTTGGAACTTATTTAAGTCCAAATTTAGATTTTTATGTGGGAAATTATTTGCAAACCGGAATTTTCCATTATGCATCTAAAAATTTCTTGTTAGATAATATTTTTAAAAAATATGAAAAATTTTTGGGAATTTAGATATGTTTATACAATTTGATCCAGCGAACGGAGAGCTTATTCGTGTAACAAATACCCAACCTGATTTTGATTTTATAGAAGTAGATAAAGAAGATATTATTGAAGTCCATACTGGAAAAATTTCTGCAAAAAAATATATTGTTGTTTTTAATGATAAATTAGGGAAGTACCAATTACAGAAAAAAGATGTAATTAATGTTTTTAATACTACAATACACAATATTTTATATGAAATTCCTACAAATAAAAATAGAGAAGGAATTACCATTATTCAAGATATATCAAATAGTTGCTGGAAATTTTTAATAAATAAAGATTTAGAAATTGACTTAAAATCTAGAAATTCTTTTACAAATTATTCTTTATATTTTAGTGTTACTGAATTAGGAAATCCTAATGTACTTTACAGGCAACTAGAAATTAATTTAGAACAATTAGTAAAAAATCATTATCAGATAGTTAGTTTTTTACATGATTTTGAAAGTAGTGAATTATTAATAAGCATTTACACAAATAAAATATTTGAATATAACTATGAAAGAAAAGAATAATGGAAAATACATTCCGTGTATTAGACTATGATATAATATATTTAAGTTATGATGAACCTAATGCAGAAAAAAATTATGCTGATTTAGTTACAAAAATTCCATGGGCAAAAAGAGTTCACGGTGTAAAAGGTTCTGATTCTGCTCATAAAGCTTGTGCAGAGTTGAGTGAAACAGATAGGTTTGTTACTATAGATGGCGATAATAGAATTAGAGAGCATTTTCTAGCACAAGAAATTAATTTTGAGCAACATGTTGAATTAAAAAATAAGGTTATATCGTGGTGCGGTCATAATGTAATTAATGGATTAATGTATGGTAATGGCGGAGTAAAATGTTGGCCTAAAGAATTTGTTTTAAATATGAAAACTCATGAAAATGCTGCACCTGATAATCCACATGCCCAAGTTGATTTTTGTTGGGATGTAGAATATATACAGATGAATAGTTGTTTTAGTGACATTTATAATAATGCAACACCACAGCAAGCATGGCGGGCAGGATTTAGAGAAGGGGTTAAGATGGCGCTTGATCAGGGAGTAAAGCCTTCTTTAGATGATTTTTATAAAAATCATTGGAAAAATCTACATCGGTTGTATATATGGTTAATGATAGGAGCAGATATTGAAAATGGTTTATGGGCAATATTAGGAGCAAGGCAAGGTTTATACAAAACTATGTGTACAGATTGGGATTATGTGAATGTGAGAGATTTTGAATACTTAAATAATTTATGGAATAAAGAATTGTTGTGTATAAAAGATAATGATTTAGAAAAAGAAATTAAGCAAATAGGAAAATATATTATAGGAGAATTGAAAATTCCTATCGGCGTAGATCCATTAAGTAAAGATCAGAGCGTATTTTTTAAAACAGTTTATTTAAATCCTGCACGAATATCTAATAAAATAATAGATGTAGAAACATGAATGAGATAGATCATATCAAGAATGTTTTAGATATTACAAATAAAGAAGTAAGTCCAACATTTTGTTTAGCTAAATGGCATCATACAACTCTTTATCTGCAAACTGGGGAAACGCATAGCTGTTATCACCCGCCTCCGCATAAAATATTAATAGAAGAAATAAAAAATAATCCTAGTGCTTTGCATAATACAAGTGAAAAAAAAATGCAAAGAAGTTTAATGTTAAAAGGAGAAAAGCCTGTAGGATGCAATTATTGTTGGAATATAGAAAATTTAGGGTCCGAGTATGTAAGTGATAGGCACATAAAGACAGCAAGTATTTATACACCAGAAAGATTAGCTGAAATAAAAAATAATTCTTTTGATTTTAACATCAATCCAGAATATATAGAAATTTCTTTCTCGAATGAATGCAATTTTAAGTGTGGTTATTGTCATCCTAAAGCAAGTAGTAGATTTTGGAACGAAATTGAAGAATTTGGACCATACAAAGACAGTACAGAGCATAGGCAAGATATAGATTGGTTTACAGTTTATAAAACCGAAGATGAAAATCCCTTTGTAGAGGCATGGTGGAAATGGTGGCCTACTGTATCAAAAACACTTAACATTTTAAGAATAACAGGTGGAGAACCTTTATTGCACAAAAGTACTTGGAAATTGTTAGACCTTTTAGATAAAAATCCTAAACCCTATCTTCAAATTGAATTAAATACAAATCTTGGAGTTAAAAAAAGTTTAATTGAAAAATTAGTAAAAAAAATAACAAAATTACATCAAGAGAATAAAATTAAAAGTTTTAAATTGTATTCATCTATAGATACATGGACGAGTAGAGCCGAATATGTTAGAACAGGACTAGATCTAAAATTATGGGAAGAGAATTTAGATTATTTTTTAATGAATTCTAACTATCCAATAACTTTTATGATTACTTTTAATATATTTTCAGTAACAAGTTTTGATAGCTTATTGTTAAAGATATTAGAATGGAGAAAAAAGTATAACAATGATAAAGTAGAGCAATGGCAAAGAATAAGATTTGACACTCCACATTTAAAAGAGCCTTATATTTTTGATATGAATATTTTGCCAAAAAGTGAATATCTTCCTTATATGTACAAACACATGGACTTTTTTAAAAAAAATTTAGATGATAATAATAAATTAAAATTTTCTACTATTGAGTTGAAAAAATTTGATAGGATTTTGAATTATATGAAAGGAACAGAATTTTCTGAGTTGAAACTTTTAGAAATAAGGAGAAATTTTACAAATTGGTTTGATGAATATGATAGAAGAAGAAAGTTAAACAGATACGATTATTTTCCTGAAATGAAAGGTTTCTTTGAGTTGTGTAAAAAAATATAATGACTATTTGATATTTATTGATAACACACAAAATTTATATGATGCTATACAGATTGATAATATATATATAGAAAGATTATTTGGTGTATTTAATGGGTTTGATATCACAAAAGTTAGAAATATTTCTTATTTAAATTTTGCTCCTGAAAATGTTCTGAAGCTAGTATTATGCCATATGCATTTGCCACTAAATTATGAAATAAATCTTGCTGATGAAACATTAATTAAAATTAATAATTCTCCTAATACTTTTTTATGGATTGTTAGTTTTTTTGAATTCTTTTTTGCCCAAGACAAACTTTTAAATTCTATTAATTCTAGGATAATACAAGAAAAAAAAGTTATACTAACTACAAGTAATAGTAACTATAAGAATAAAATAATTAATAAAGTAAAGTTTACGTCTGTAAATACATTCTGGTGGGGATTTCATCGACATGTAATTAATCATTACCCACAGACTGCTCTTATCAAACCTTTGGAAAAGTATGATAATTTGAAGAGAGCTAAGAAAAAATTTTTATGTTTAAATCAAAATTTAAAAACTCACAGAATTTGGACAGTTTATCATATTTTAAAAGAAAATGCAGAAAAGCAAGGTTACCTCAGTTGCAGATTTGATTTAATGATTAAATTACAAAAAGATTCTGTTTTAGCAGGTTGGTATAGCAATATTAATAGGTTACCAGACAAAGATATCGCTGAAAAGATGTCTAATGGAATTATTTTAGATAGGATTAAAGGTAAATCCGTATATAGACCAGAAGATTCTATAATGTCATATTATATGAAGTCTTTATTCAGTATTATAACAGAATCTGATGTAGTAGAAGATTTTGTTACAGAAAAAGTATATAAAGCAATTTGTTGCTCACATCCTTTTATTATAATAGGAAGTAAAAAGTATATTACAACATTACACTCACTTGGTTTTCAAACGTACGAAGAAATATTCGGAACATCTTATATTGATAATGAACATGATTTTCAAAGATTTGTTAAAAAAATAAAAATAATGCCGCTAGATGTAATTAAGGAAAAAATTGTTGCAGTAAAAAACAAAGTAGAATATAATTATAATCATTTTCTGCAAACACCTTTACCGTTTAATCAAATAATTGAAGATATTTATAAAGTATTAGAAAATGAATAAAACCTTTTGTATATATCCTTGGATAAATTTCCATACAACAACTGAAGGAAGATGTAAGCTATGTTGTCATGTTTACACAGAAGATTATATTAAAGTAGGTGATAATGATGCTATTGTAGGGCATCATGATATAGATCAAATATGGTTCGGTGATTATATGGAAAATGTTCGTAATAAAATGCTAAATGGAGAGCCAGTTAAAGAATGTAGCAGATGTTATGAACACGAATTAAAAGGTATAGAAAGCAGTAGAGAATGGGCTAATAAAAATTATTTTACTAAACAATATCTAAGTTTAGAATATCCTAAACATTTAGAGTTAAGATTAGGAAATAAATGTAATTTAAAATGTAATAGTTGTTGGAGTGTTAGTAGTAGTAATTTATATAAAGAGCGTAAAAAAATTATGTCTATAGATAAGGACATTCCAGACTGGATCAATAATCAATGGCATCATGAAATTAACATTGTGGAAAGTTTTGATTTTAAATGGTTTGAAACTAAAGAATTTTCGACTTTTATTGATAAAGTTAGTCCTACACTAGAAAAATTATATTTAACAGGAGGAGAACCAACTTTAATAAAAGCAAATGTAAATGTGTTAAATTCTTTAATAAAATATAATAATAATAGTTGTTATGTAGCATGGACTACTAATTTAACATCTTGGCCACAAGAATTTTATGAATCTTTAGATTTTTTTGATAGCAGTGAAGTCCAAATGAGTATTGATGGATATAAATCTTCAAACACATACATCAGATATCCTACCGAATGGGATATTGTAGAAAAAAATTTTAAAAATGCGTTGGATTTACCTAGTAAAGTTTCGTTGAAAGTATATTTTGTTGTACAAGCTTGGAATCTGTTAGATATTAGAAAGCTTGTAACATGGTTAGAAACATTTGAAAGGAAAATTGATTTTGTACCTATATTTTTAGAGTATCCGGATCAGTTACATTCAACAGTTTGGCCTAAAGAAGTGATTGAATTTATAATTAATGATTTACAAAAGATTTATACAAAAAGGCACAGTAATTCAATAGAGAGAATTATAAATTATTTACATGATTCTATTTATGATAAAAAGAAAATAACAAAAATGAAAGAATTCATTGCCATTAACGATAAATATAGGAAAATTAAATTTAAAGATATATTTCCTTATTTCCATCAAATAATAGAAAAAGAGTGCAAGATTTAAAAGCAATTATACCAGCAAAAGAAAAATGGTGTAGTATAGTTTGGCAAGTAAATGATTGGTGCAATTACAGGTGCTCATACTGCAATGATTGGAACTGGGCTGGTAGGAACAAGAATGATAAAAACATTAATTTAATTGTAAACACTCTTGAAAATATAATAAATTTTTATAAAAAAAATGGATATAGATATTTTAAATTGTATCTTAGTGGTGGTGAACCGACTTTTTGGGACGGACTGATTCCTGTTGTAGAAAAATTTAGGGAGTTAGCAACTTGGCCAGGCAGTTGTGTTGGAATCAATACAAATTTTAGTAGATCAACAACTTGGTGGGAAGAAAATCATCATTTATTTGAAGATGTTGTTGCCAGCTATCATGCAGAATGGACCAAAGAAGAAAAATATCTTAATTCTTTTAAATTTTTACAAACGAAGAAAAACTATTTATGCAGTCGTATAATGATGCATCATCAGCTATTTCAACAATGTATTAACTTTGGTGAACGTATAAAAAAAGAGTGTCAAAATTATATAATAGAATATGCTCCTGTTTATGACGAATTAAGACCAACAACTGACCCTTACAATTATAATGAGAAATGGCAAATGGATTTTTTTAAAAATAATAGTACAGTTTATAAACAAACTGTGCCAATTAAAAAAAATCCTAATTATGCATGGGCGAAAATAGAATTTATTGACGGTACAACATCTCCTATCAACACAAATGCTTTAATAACTGAAAGGAAAAATTTTTTCAAAGGATGGACTTGTAATATCCATGAAAGTTTGCATATTCATCCAAATGGAAAAATTCAAGCTGCAAGTTGCGGAGTTGGTCCAGTTCTTGGCAATATTGTTCTTGGAGAATTTAATAGTCATTTAGTAGAAGGTGTAATTTGTCCAAAAAACCATTGTCATTGTGCAGCTGATTTTAACATTACAAAATTTAAACAAAGAACATAGATATAATTTAAAAAATGGTAGTAGATAAAAATAAATTGCTAAAAGAATCTAAAACATTTTGTATGTTTCCGTGGATGCATATTTACTCTAATCCTGACGGAACTACATGGCCCTGCTGTAATACTGAGCCTGAGGTTATAAATGAATCGTTGGAGAACAAGACTTTAGAAGAAATTTTTGTTAGCGAAAAATGGAATCAGTTGCGATTAGACATGCTTGAAGGAAAAGAAAATCCAGCATGTAGAAAATGCTATGCAGTTGAAAAAGCAGGCGGTGCAAGTTATAGAAGTTATGCAAATAAAGATTTTGGTAATAATATTGATTTGGTAGACAATACTTTACAAGATGGTAGTTTAGAATCGGTACAATTTAAATATATAGATATTAGGTTTAGTAATCAATGTAATCAGGCATGTGCAACATGTGGGCCTGAATTTAGTACTTATTGGCAAAAACTATTAATAGATAATGACAGATTTTTTGATAAATTTAAAAAATTTTATAGGTTATCAAATCATTCAAAAGAGAACATTTTTGAACAGTTAAAACCTCATTTTCCTACTGCTCAAGAAATTTATTTTGCAGGCGGCGAACCTCTAATTATGGATGAGCACTATCAAATATTAAATCATCTAATAGATATAAAAGCTAATGATACTGTAAAGTTAAGATACAATAGTAATTGTAGTAATTTTTACTATAAAAAAAGTAGTGTTATAAATTTATGGAATAAATTTAAATATGTTAAGTTAGGAGCAAGTGTAGATGCTGTTGAAGATGTTGCAGAGTTAATAAGATTTGGTACTAATTTTAAAACGTTATCTAGTAATTTAAAAGAAGCATTAACTTGTGAAAATTTAATATTACAATATGATACTGTTGTAAGTGTACTAAACATTGATCATTTACCTTATATGTATGATTATTTGTTAGAAAATGATTTAGTGAATAAACAAACATGGTTTACACTTAATTTAGCCTTCACCCCTCTTCCTTTTAGTTTAACTAGTTTAATACCTAAATATAAAGAAAAATATTCCAAAAAAATATTAGATTATGCAGATTCTTTAGAAAATAGAAAAGTTAAAAATATAGGAACATCGGCAAAAGAATTTTTAATTAATCAGTTAAGAGCAATACCTAATTTCATGTATGGAAGTGATACTTGGGAAAAAGATGAAAAATGGTATGGGTTGCATGCACTTGTAGGTTGGACTATTAGAGATCATCAAGCTTTTGAAAATCTTATACCTGATGTTTATGATATGGCATTTAATATAGCAAACAGATATGATAGAAATGGAAACAGAATTTCCTAAATATTTCTGTATGGCACCTTGGGTGCATATGAGTATATGGCAAACAGGAGATGCTTATCCATGCTGTATTTACGATTGGCAAACACCAATTGGCAATATAAATCAGCAAGGAATTTATCAAACTTGGAATAGTCAAAAAATGAAGCAGTTACGCCTTGAGATGCTAAGAAATATTCCAGCACAAGGCTGTACAAAGTGTTTTGATTATGAAAAGAAAGGTATTTTATCTTATAGGCATAAGATGAATAAAGATTATAAACATCATTTTGATTTAGTAAAGTCTACAGATGAAACTGGCAAAGTAGAAAAATTGAATATTGCATATTTTGATGTAAGATTTTCAAATTTGTGTAATATGAAATGCAGGTCTTGTGGTGCTCACTTTAGTAGTAAATGGGGAGAAGATCTTTACGGATCTCCTAAGATTATTGAAATCGAGTATGAGAATTTATGGGAAGAAATTGATCTTTTGTTGCCAAATGTAGAAGAAATTTATTTTACAGGAGGAGAAAGTTTATTCATGCCTCAGCATTATAAATTGTTAGATAAACTAATACAAAAAAAGTTGTTTCCAAAATTAACGTATAATAGTAATGCAAGTAGATTAAATTTAAAAAATAATCATGTTGCAGATTATTGGAAGTATTTTACTGATATAGAATTTTATATTAGTTTTGATCAAATATATGATAAGGCAGAATTTGCTAGACACGGTCAACAATGGAATATTATTTATAAAAATTTAATGTATATTAAAAACAATTTAAAACATGTTAAATTACGTCCTAATCCGACAATTAGCGTATTAAATATTTTAGATTTAGCTAATATAGTAAAATTTTGTTTCGATGAAAAAATTTCATACAAATATCAAATGAATATGAACAATTTACTTATAACTCCTGAATATTTAAGTTGCACTATATTACCAAAAAGGTTAAAACAACTTGCAGAAGAAAGAATTAATTTTTTTATTAAAGAATTAAAATCTTATGACATTGAAAAAAATAATTTAGAAAAACTAAAACATAGTTTTTTAAAAGTTATAGAATTTATGTATAGTGCAGATAATACTCATATGATACCTATTTTTAAAAAAGAAATGCAAAGTTTAGATAAAAAAAGAGGTGAAAATTTTGTTAAAACCTATCCAGAAATGACAGAGTTGTATGATTGAAAATAAAGTATTTTGTATGATGCCGTGGATACATATGCATGTTTGGCCTGCAGGTACAGTTTATCCTTGTTGCATGGCCGACCCAGAATTACCTATAGGAGATCTTAATAATAATTCAATTTATCAAATTTGGAATAGCAATAGTATGAAAAATTTACGGAAAAATATTCTTGCTAATAAAAGATCTCCTGAATGTAAACGTTGCTATGAATTAGAAGAAAATAATATACATACTTTAAGATTAAGTTCTAATGAAAATTTTAAGCATAGATTAGAAAAAATACATAGCACTAAGGAAGATGGGTCGGTTGAAAAGTTTAATATGTATTACATGGACATACGGGTAAGTAATCTTTGTAATTTAAAATGTAGATCTTGTGGACCTCAGCTTAGTAGTAGCTGGTATGAAGATCATATTAGTTTACATGGAGATATACAACAACAGAAAATTTTAAAAGTTAATAAAAACTTTGTTAAAGATTTATATCCATTATTATTAGATGTTGAAAGAGTTTATTGGGCAGGTGGTGAACCGTTAATAACTGAAGAACATTATGATATTTTAGACTTTTGGATAGATAATAATAAAACAAATATTAAATTAGATTACACAACTAATTTTACTCAAATGAGGTATAAGAAAAAAACAATATTTGAGTATTGGAATTTTTTTAAGAGTGTTAGAGTAGCAGCTAGTTTAGATGCAAATTATAAAAAAGGAGAATTTTTAAGGAAAAATATTTCATGGAGTCAAATTGTTCAAAATAGAAAAGACATGATAAAAGAATGTCCGGATGTATATTTTGAAATAACTCCTACTGTAAGTGTATACAATGTTTTTAATTTACCGGATTTTCATAAAGAATGGATTGAAGCAGGGTTGTTACGTCCGGAAAACTGGAGAATAAATATTTTGCTAGATCCTGTTTATATGAGATTACAAATTTTACCTATAGAATTGAAAAAATCTGTAACAAAAAAATACGAAAATCATATCAAATATTTAGAACAATTTCCAAATACAAAAAATGTTATAGATGGGTATAACAGTATCTTATCTTTTATGTCTGTAGGCAGGGAAAAGGAAATACATAGATTTAAAATTAAGACAAAATTATTAGATGAATTACGAAATGAAAACTTTAGAGATGTCTTTCCAGAATTAACAGAAATTGCTTATGAATAGTAAAATTGTAGATTTTTTTAGTTTACCAGATGCTCGATCAAAAGATAAAATTAAAAAACCTAATAAAGTAACAGCAGAAGATAAACATACTGCTACACTTGAGATTATAAAAGAATTAAGTAAAGTAAGCCAAAAAGGGCTTGAAAATTTAGAAATTAATTACAATGTAGACAGAAAAACAAAAATTGTTCTTTGCTTATTGCCAGAGTGGGATTCAAATTTTCCTCCATATAACTTAGCAAAGCTTGCAGGCGCAATAAAAGTAAGCGGTTTTTTTTGTAAAAGTTTTGATTTAAACGCAGGAGCTCATCATTATTATCAAAATTTAGATAACAAATTAGATTATTATCCTTGGTCTCCCTTACGAGATTTTCATTGGCAAAATAATTTATATTTTGAGGAATTGCATCCTGTGTTACAACCTTATTTTGATAAAAAAATACAAGAGATCGTTGAAATATCTCCGGATATTGTAGGTCTTACACTTTATTATTGTAATTATGAACCTTCTATTTATGTTGCAAATGAGCTAAAAAAATTCTTACCTAATATTAAATTTGTTGTAGGAGGACCTCATACTCATAATAGTTTTTTCAAAAGCAATAGTATTTTTGATTACGTTGTAAATGGAGAAGGTGAAAAACCTTTATTAGATATTTTAGAACAAATAGAGCAAGAAAAAGAAGTAGAGTTTACAGATAAAAATGATAATAGTTTTTTTATTAGACAACCTGAAAACCAACGATATAATTTAAGTACTCTCCCATCACCTGATTATTCTGATTTTGATTTTTCACTTTATAAATTTCCTAATGGAGCATTGTGTGAAATTAGTAGAGGTTGTATTGCTAAATGCACATTTTGTGAAGAAACCCATTTTTGGAAATACAGGCAAAGAACTGCATTAAGCACACTAGAAGAAATTGAACGTATGTATTATACCTATGGTACAAATGTTTATTGGTTTATAGATAGTTTAGTTAATGGAAATTTAAATGAGTTAAGAGCTTTTTGCAGGGCAGTTCATCGGAAAGGATTAAAAATACACTGGACAGGATATGCTAGGTGCGACGGCAGAATGGATTTAGAGTATTACAAAGATTTAAAAAAGGGAGGCTGTACAGTTTTAAATTATGGTATTGAAAGCGGTAGTCAGAAGGTCCTTGATAAAATGGATAAAAAAGTTACTGTTGAAGAAATGGAAGCAAATTTTAGAGATGGCAGTGCTGCTGGCATAGGTGCAATGACAAACTGGATAGTTGGTTTTCCTAATGAAAGACATATCGATTTTGATAATACTTTAACATTTTTGTACAGAATAAAAGATAAAGGGTTATTATCTATAGCGCAAGGAACAGGATTTGTAGTAGGAGTAGATACTATAGTAGGACAAAATTTTGACAAATTTGATCTCTTGCCCTATTATTATTATGATCATTGGATAACAAAGGATTTTAAAGCAAGTATTGCTCACAAAATGGTAAAAAATAAGCTTTTCAGTATATTTACAGACTTGATTAAGACAGACGAGGCTTGCGCTAAACCAACTAGAGAAAGGTTAGCTCAGGAACATTATAGAGTTGATTTTTTGAATCCTGAGTTAGAAAAAGAAATACAATATACTTCAAAAGATTTTAATTATAATATAATAAATTCAAATATAGGACCATTCCAAGATAGTTTAATGAATGAAATTTGGCCTTTTTTTCATATTTTGTGGAAAATAAAAGGTGGTTATAGTTTTCAACTGCTATTTAATATTAAGTTAGATCAAGAAGAATGGGGTATCAGGGGGTCGGCACCACTTAATTCTCTAATTAAATTTGATATTGATAATAATGGCAAATGGAAAGCCGATTGTACATTTGAATATAAGCAAGAAGATTATAATGGATGGAATGATGTAAAATGGAAAGATCATTGGGGAAAAGAATTTTGTGCTCCAGATCCAGTAGGACCAGTGTGGAAAGTAACAGATTTTACAAGAGATACAAGTAACAGTGCAATACGTGCAAGAAAACTTGCTTGGAGAGATGATATTAAATATGATAATAGAGATCCGAAAAATGCTTTTAACGAAGACGAATATACGCAAATAGTACAAGAATTTTTAAATTATAGAAATATAAATTTTAGTTTTAATTATGAGTTCAAAAACAATGGAAAATGGTAGTAGATTAACAGATACTTATTGCTATCATATAATGCAAGGAGTAAGTATTTCTGGTGTAGGTAGAGCAAGGCCTTGTTGTGTGTCTGAGCCTATGAATATTAAAAATTTTGTCTCTCCAGAAAGTTTAAAGATTTTTTCTAATGATAATGATAAAGGACATGTTTGCAGTAATTTAGAAGAACTAATTAATGATCCTGTTTTAAAAAAAATAAGGGCAAATATGTTACTAGGAAAACGTTCTGATGAATGCAAATATTGTTATGCAAGAGAAGATGCAGGATTAACAAGTTTTAGACAAATACATAATGACATACATGAAGATAAAATAGATAAAAAAATTAAAAATGTTAGGGCTGATGGTTTTTTAAAAACAGAAGCAATTTCGTATTTGGATATTACTTTAGGAAATATTTGTAATTTAAAATGTAGGACTTGTAATCCCTGGTCTAGTCATAGTTGGTTAGAAGAAGCTAAAGTTATTCCTCATATTAATATAGATAGTAAATATTCATTAGAAAATTATGTGAATTCAGAACAGTGGTATGTTCATGCATTTAAAACAGGTTTTTTTGATGATGTTTTACCTAATGTAAAACATATAAATTTTTTAGGAGGAGAGCCTTTAGTTGTAGAGGTGCATTATGAGTGGCTGCAAAAAATAGTTGAAAAAGGATTATCAAAAGAAATAGAATTGCATTATAACACAAATCTTACAACTTTACCTAGGAAAATTTTAGAAATTTGGAAATATTTTAAGATGATACATTTATCATTAAGTATTGATGCAGTAGGTAAATTAGCATATTATGTTAGATATCCTAGCAAATGGAAAAATATTGAAAAAAATGTAGATAAGTTAATTGTTTATTCAACTAATAGTAAAAATTTCAGTGTTCAGACTCATTTAACATTAAGTGTACTAAATATTTTTGATATTGATAATGTATTAAATTGGTGTATAGAACAATATAATAAATGGCATTTTATAGATAATAAAAGTTTTGTTCATTATGGGTATAGAAATATGTTACCTCATGTAAACATAGTAGAAAATCCCGAATATATGCATGTAAGGCATCTTCCCAATGATGTAAAGAACATTGTTTGTAAAAAAATAGACAAAGTGTGTCAATATATTTCTCACTTAGGCATTCCTGATTGGGAAATTAACAAATTGAATGACATTTTAAATTTAAAAAGTATGATTAATTTAGATAGGAACGAAAAAAGTTGGAATAAATTTATTGAAAATACTAATGCAAGCGATGCATTTAGAAAATTATCTATTAAAGAATATATAAATTGGACAAATACACACATATGAAAACGCTTGTATCTATAGGATGTAGTCACATGGCTGGATCCGAATGTGATGGTAAAGGTACTGATACTCCTATACAACGATCTAAATCTTTTCCAGCTAGAATTGCAAAGGATATTAATTACAATTATATAGATTATTCTGTTCCTGGTGCAAGTAACGAATCTACTTTTAGAAAATTAGTAGAATTTGTAACAGAAAATACTAACTATAAAGATTACTTTTTTTTAATTGGAATAACTAGTCCTTATAGGTTAGAGTTAAAATATTCTAAAGATAATAATTATGTACATGGTACATGTCTAGATCCAGCAATACAAGAACAAGAAAAAAAATATTTTCCGTTAACTTCTGGTACAATGGATAGTATTATACAAGAAAAGAGTATGAGAGCGTTAAAAACTAATCTTAGTTTGTGGAATGAAGAGTTACGAGAACATCAAACTATTGTGATAGCATATGCAATCCAAAGAATTTGTATTAGTTTAAACTTAAACTATTTTATATTAAATACCTGTCATGAATTATGGCCTAACGGAAGAGAAAAAAGTTTAGCAATATGCAATAACTTAGATTGGACTTATTATGATCATCCGTTAGAAAGAGAGTATTCTTACTTTTTTAGAGCAAAGGAAATCTACAAACTAACTAATATTACACCTTATGGACATCATTATGAAGAAGCGCATGTACTTTATTCGAAATATTTGTTGGATAAATTAAAATCTCTTTATAAGTTCGATTAACTTATGTTTGATATTTTTTATATATCTAATGTCAAAGATGAAAACTTTTTTAAAATAAAAAGCATTTACATTACTGTAAAAAAAGTTGACACAATTGAAGAAGCTCAAGAAAAATCCTTAACAAAATTTTTATGGGTTATTTGGAATGATGTTGATGTAGAATTTAATTTTGATTTTATTCCTGATGAATGGAGTCAAAATATTACCCATGTGTTTAAAAATGACAATTGGTATGACGGTGTATGGTTATTACCAAAAGATATTAAGTTATCAAAAAAAGAAATAGAAAATAGATTTATTGTATCAAGAAAAGAAGTTGATCTTGTTGTATCAAAACCTATTAGTTTTGATATTTTTACTATAGAAACCTATAATGATTATTTATATGCTTTAGAAAATTCTAAAACCGAAATGTTTTGGGGCACGTGTAGTTCTATAGATACAGAAAATTTTAATTTTAATTTTTATTTTCCTTTTTATGATAGATATAACAGGACAGAAAATCATGCATTTATACATAGAGTAGGAGATAAAGATTATTATAATGGGTTGTTTTTATTTTCTAAGCATAAACCAGTTACTAAAAAAGAAATTGATTATAGGCACTTAGTTTCTCGTAAGGAATGGGACATAGTTGCAAGTACACCTGTTAAGTATGATCAATTTAATATTGAAACATATGATGATTATCTATATGCATTAGAAAATTCTAAAACTGAAATGTTTTGGGCAAATACACCTAATATAGATACAAGCAATTTTGATTTTGATATGTATTTTACCCACGATAATGAATATGATAGAAAGATAAATCACGCATTCATCCATAGGGTTGATGATAAAGATTACTACAATGGATTGTTTTTATTATCTAAGCATAAAATTTTATCAAAAAAAGAAATTGAATTTAGACATTTGGTTTCACGTAAGGAATGGGACATAGTTGCAAGTACACCTGTAAATTACGCTATAATGAATGTAGATAATTACGATGATTATTTGCATGCATTCAAAAATTCCACTACAGAATTATTCTATGCAGTTCCGATGCAAGTTAAAGATATAGTTATTCCTAATTTATATTTTACACACGATGACGAATATAATAGAAAAGAAAATCATACATTCAAAAACATATGTAACGGAGAAGAAAAAGACAATGGAGTCTTTTTATGTTCAAAACATAAACCTATTAGTAAAAGAGAGCTTGAGCATCGACATATTGTACATAAAAAATCTTGGGATATTATTGTCTCTAGGCACAAGCCATATGATGTAGTGTTTATGAGTTATGATGAAGCATTGGCAGACAAGCACTATGAGCAATTGTTAAAGAAAGCACCTTACGCTACTCGGGTTCATGGTGTAAAAGGTATCCACCAAGCACATATACAGGCAGCAAAGCAATCGCAGTCTGAGATGGTATGGATTGTAGATGCCGATGCTATATTGTTGGATGATTTTAACTTTGATTTGTTTGTTGAGAAATGGGATAGAGAAACAGTTCACGTATGGAGATCAAAAAATCCTATTAATAATTTAGTTTATGGTTATGGAGGAATAAAATTATTTCCCCGACAACTTACTGTCAACATGGATACTTCAAAGCCTGATATGACTACCTCAATCACAGATAAGTTTAAAGCTATGCAAGAAGTATCTAATATTACTGCATTTAATGTTGATGAGTTTTCGACTTGGAAATCTGCTTTTAGAGAATGTTGTAAATTAGCATCTAAGGTAATTGATAGACAAAAGTCTCAAGAAACTGAACAAAGATTAGATATATGGTGTACAATTGGCGAGGATAAAGAATTTGGAAAATATTCTATAGCTGGCGCAAAAGCAGGAAGAGAGTACGGTTATAAAAATCAAGATGATGTAGAAGCATTAAAGAAAATAAATGATTTTGATTGGTTAAAGGTTTATTGGAATGAATATAAAAATTTTAAAGAAATTAGAATAGATTAATTCGTTACATCCTAAAAACGTTTTAGATTTGGGCTGTGGTTATAATGAATTTAAAGGAAAAATACATAATTTACTAGGGTTAATCAATAGTAAATAAATATTAAAAAGCAGTATGATGAAAATAGGATATATAGGCTTAGGCAAGCTAGGCATGCCCTGTGCCGAAGCAATTGTAGATAAAGGATTCTTAGTCGAAGGATATGATATCAATACTGTATACAGCAAAAAAGTTCTTGTCTTAGACAGCATCGAATCAGCAGTAAAAAATAAAGATATTGTTTTTGTAGCAGTACCTACACCACATAGCAAAATGTATGATGGCGCGACACCATCCACAGATTTACCACCAAAGGATTTTACATATAATATAGTTACAGATGTTCTAATAGAAGCTAATAAGCATATGAACAAGAATCAATTATTAGTTCTAATTAGCACAGTTCTGCCAGGCACTGTAAGACGTGAGTTTGCTAAGTTAGTAACGAATACAAGACTTATTTACAACCCATATCTTATTGCTATGGGAAGTGTAGCATATGATATGGTAAATCCTGAAATGGTAATGATTGGCACTCAAGATGGTAGCGAAACAGGCGACGCCAAACTGTTAAAAGAGTTTTATCAAAACATTATGGAGAATGATCCACGTTATGTAATTGGAACTTGGGATGAGTGTGAATGTATTAAAGTATTTTATAATACTTTTATTTCAGCAAAGCTAAGTTTAGTTAATATGATACAAGACGTAGCTGAACGTCAAGGTAATATAAATGTTGATGTCGTTACAGAGGCACTAGCTCAGTCAGATAAACGTATTATGGGCCCACAATATATGACAGCGGGTATGGGCGATGGCGGAGCGTGTCATCCAAGAGATAATATTGCTCTGCGCTGGATGGGTCAACAGTTAGATTTAGGATATGATATTTTTGATTGCATTATGCAAGCTAGGGATATTCAAGCAGAAAATTTAGCTACAGTATTAGTAACAGAATCTCAAAATAATGATTATCCAATAGTAATACACGGTAAAGCATATAAGCCAAATGTCGCATACACGGAAGGTAGTTACAGTATGTTGGTTGGACACTATTGTGAAGCAATGGGAGTAAAGCCAAACTATTTAGATCCATTGACTGGTGATAACTACGAACCACTTGGACCTTGTGTATTTTTATTAGCTCATAACTCATATGTTACCTATCAACATACAGGACAAAATTATGAGAATAAGCTATACTGTAAAATTCCTAATGATTCAATTGTAGTAGATCCGTGGAGAGCCTATAAAAATGATAAATGCAAAGTAATTCATTACGGTAATACTCGCCATGTATGATATTGTTTTTATTTCATATAATGGGCCAAATGCTGATGAAAACTGGGCAGCATTAAATGGTGCACAGTTGGTGCAGATAAACCTTATGGAGAGCATGCCATAGCAGGGGCTAAAGCAGGCAGAGAATATGGTTATAAACATACAGGCAATGTAGAAGCATTAAAACAAATAAATGATTGTGATTGGTTAAAGGAGCAATTTGACAGTAACTAAAATTTTAAACGGCATTGAATATTTGTATCCAGAAAATAATTTGATAGCACAAATAAAAAGAACTCTCAATTCATTTCCAGAATGCGAAGAGGCACTTACAGATGCGTTGTCTATTGGCCAACTGAAGAGTAAAATGTGGCTTATCGATCATCTACCAAATAATTTAGGTATTGTGTTTATTTGTGCAGGATGGTATGCTGTATTAGCGAGTATTATGTTTGAAAGTAATTTAAGGTTTGATAAAATTAGATCATTTGATATTGATAAATCTTGCGCTAATATCGCTGATACATTTAATAGAAAATATGTAGTTAATGGTTGGAAATTTAAAGCATCTACATTAGATATTCATAAATTAACATATCCGCTTACATATACAACATATCGAAAAGATGGCAGTAGTGTTGACTTGACAGAAATGCCTAATACAATTATAAATACATCATGTGAACATATAGATAATTTTAGGTTATGGTATGATCATTTACCGCCTAATGTATTATTATGTTTACAAACAAATAATTATTTTGAAATAGAAGACCACATCAATTGTTCAAAATCGTTAGATCATTTCGCAGAAACAACTCCAATGTCTAATGTATTATTTGAAGGAGAGCTTCCTCTAGAAAAATATAATAGATTTATGAGAATTGGCTACAAATAAATTTTATTGTAAAATTTAAATTTAGTAAAATCAAAAATATATTGTCTTCCATGAGGAGGCAGAACTATTTTTCCAAAGTCTTTATGTAAGTCGTTATCATATATAAAATTTGGAATAGTAGTTTTGCTTACTTCAACTAGTTTGTCTAAATTATATTCTGCCACTTCTCTTGTTATGTGCCACAATTCATATGGATCTCTATTACAAAGATTTTTTACTTGCTCAACTACGGCAGTTATTCTATCTGATAATTTTTCATAATTGTCAAACTCATAATTAAATATAGAGTCATATAATTTGAATCCGTAATCTTGTAATTTTTTGTGTGCATATTGTTGCCCAACAATTATGAATGGTTTCAACATTGCTAAACAATAGCTAGTTTTTTCTGTAAAGAATATCTTATTATCAAATAATGATTGATGTTCAGTTTCTGGAACAATATGAATTGGTGCTTTATACCATTCGTTGGGCAAATACATTTTTACTAAATTAATCTGTTTTAAGTGGGTATCTTTTTCTTTGTAAGTATAATGCCTTTGTGATGCAAATGTTTTTATTTCTGGAGTCCAATGCTTAAAAATGTTGTTACTTTTTGGAATTTGTAAAACGTTGATATATCCATTATTTTCTAATTGCTGTTTGTAGATTTCATCTAAAAGTAAACCTCGATGCTCTCTAAATTTTGCATTCATACATATAAATGTTTTATCAAACTTATAATTTATTAATTCAAATGGATCTAGATTGTATTCCTGATATAAATGCAAATCGCCTAAGCCAGTATTAAACCAGAAAGTTGGCCAATGTGTGATTGTAATATTTTCTTCAAGAACTCCTAACCGCCTTTCTATACGTTTTTTATCTATGTCAAGATTACAAATAAAATGTAGTTTTAATTTTTTATAAATTTTACTAGATCGACTAGCTTTATGAAAAGTAACTGGCCAAGTATATTCATGTGGATAAACTATGAAAAATTTGCCTTTTTTCATATTTTTTAGAACATATTGTACTTGAGTTGAAATAGTGCTAGATTGGCGAAACCAATGCTCGCCATTTTCTTTTATGTATAGATAATTATTCATGAGAATTTTCTCGCTAATTAGAGTACACTTAATAAATCAGTAGTTACACTTGATTTCTCTACAAACTACCCAATATCTATAAGTTGTAATTGATTATTCCATCTTTTTTTCAGTGTAGTGTTTTTTTGACATAAATATTTAAAATTATATTTATATAGGTATTATGGAAAAAATAACAGCAGTTTTGCCTTGTAGATTAGGCAGTACAAGATTAAAATTTGATAAACAGTCAGCTCCGTTTGGTGATACAACGCTAATAGAATTAAAAGTTAACCAATTATTAAAATCAAAACTAATTAATGATATAGTATTATCAACCGATGATGAAAAGATTTTTAAAAAATTTGCCAATGTTGACAGAGTAAAAGTTTACGAAAGAGATTCAAAACTATTGCATAGCACTGATAGTAATTCATTAATAGAAGTTTGTTTTCAACATGTACCTAACGGTTATGTATTGTTAACTCATTGTACAGTTCCATTTTTTGACGAGTATGATAAGGTAATTGAATATTACAAAGCAAATAATTGCGATTCAGTTTCAACAGCAAGAAGAATTGGATCTTTTGTAATGGATGGCGTTAATATAATGAATTGGAACCGCACAGGTAGTAATGACTTGTGGCCTAAAACACAAGAATTACCAAAATGGTATGAAATAGATAGTGCTGTAGAACCGTTTATGCATATAGATATAATGAAAGAACGCTATGATAGAGTAGGTTACAAGCCAATGTATTATGAAACCAACGCCTTACAATCAATTGATATTGACACTGAAGAGGATTGGAAGTTAGCAGAAACTCTTTATAAAAAATTAAATGGATAACGATTTATTTCATAAATTTTTTAATAACACTAAAATTGTTGATCATGTCGGCGAAATTATTCCTGCTACTTATAATGATTGGATTGAATATCGTAATAATTATGATTTTTTCTTAGGTCATATCAAACAAGAACATTTG
>Ga0181585_10001209_pt1 | contig 22554 bp, 17 predicted proteins | sample 071ome_29_FD_132469 | JGI IMG/M metagenome (GOLD analysis project Ga0181585, IMG submission 132469) | Coastal salt marsh microbial communities from the Groves Creek Marsh, Skidaway Island, Georgia - 071407BT metaG (megahit assembly) | ecosystem: Environmental > Aquatic > Marine > Intertidal...
CGCTGATGGACATGTATCCTGGCCAAGGTGAAGTGGATGCCTATGTCGGCCAGTGGATGGGATGGATCACGGCAGTTTTTTTGCTCGGTGCCGCTGCCGGAGGATTTCTCTTCGGTTTCCTTGGGGATCGGCTGGGTAGGGTCAAGGCCATGACTCTGAGCATCCTCACCTATTCCATTTTCACCGGCATGGGATATTTTGCCCAGTCACCGTGGGACTTGGCCGGTTATCGCTTTCTCGCCTCATTGGGGATGGGTGGAGAATGGTCCCTCGGAGTGGCACTGGTCATGGAGAGTTGGCCGGAACGATGGCGACCTCTCATGGCCGGAGTGATTGGCGCCGCAGCCAATTTTGGTTTTCTCTTGGTGGGGGCCGTCGGAAAATTCCGCGTCGTGACACAGGATGACTGGCGGTGGATGTGGTTGGTAGGCATCGCGCCCGCAGGCCTGGTTTTTCTGATTCGTCTTTTTGTCCCAGAATCAGAAAAGTGGAAGGCTGCCAGTGCAAACTCCAAAGACCATTCCCCCATCCGGGAAGTCTTGAGCCCCCCGACGCTTCGATGGACGCTTCTCGCAGTTTGTTTTTCGTCCATCGCCCTGATAGGGACTTGGGGCTCGGTGCAATGGATACCGGTCTGGGTCGATCAATTGGTTGGGGAAACTCAACCCACCGCCAAGGCGGAGGTCGCCATGCTGAGTGCCATGGGAGCGATCCTAGGGTGTGTTTCCGGACCACTCATTGGGGGAAGATTGGGTCGCAGACCGGCCTTTTTCGGGCTTTGTTGTGCATCCCTTGTTGTTTGCGGTGTGCTCTTTCGAGTGGAGCTGGCTTATGGAACAAGCTTCAAATGCCTCGTCTTTTTCGCCGGCATGACCACGGCGGCATTTTATGGTTGGTTTCCTCTTTATTTACCTGAATTATTTCCGACCCGTTGCCGAGCTACGGGGCAAGGCATTGGCTACAACATGGGCCGCATCATGGCGGCATGCTGCGCCATCGGCAGTGGCCAACTGGTAGCACTTTTTGACGGCGATTACGCACGCATGGGTGCGGTCATCACCCTAGTTTACCTGGTGGGCATGATCGTGATTTGGTGGGCCCCGGAAACCAAGGGTAAGCCTTTGCCGGAATGAGGAGGCCCAGGTATAGTAGGTAAGGCTGACTGGGATAGTGAGTTTGAAAGGAAAATGAGTGTTTATTGGACCATTTCACGCAACACTTTCAGAGAGTTGATTCGTCAGCCCATTTACCTGGTACTGATGGTCAGTTCTAGTGTCTTCATGCTCTTCCTTGCGAGTCTTTACTACGCTGGGGCAGAAGAAGACGCCTCGATGGTTCACAGTGGTGTATTGGCAACCTTATGGCTTACCGGACTCCTGACGGCGGTGGTTGGGGCCTCGACTTCCATTGGCGAGGAGGTCGAGACAGGCACTGCACTGGCAGTCCTTTCGAAACCCGTCGGACGCCTGACCTTTATTCTGGGCAAATTCACAGGGCTGGCCGGTGCCCTGACCATGCAATGTTTTTCAGGATCACTGAGTGCCTTACTGGCAACTCGTATGGCTTTTGATGTCTACGGTTCGCCCGATTATCCGGCCATCGTCATCATGGCCTCAGCCATTCTGCTGGCGTTTGCAATGGGTTTGGGCATCAATTTCTTCATGATGAGACCTTTTGTCGGGCCCACTGTATGGTCTCAAATAACCTGCATGATATTAGGCTTCGTAGGCATCAATTTTCTATCCCGCAGTTGGGGACCTCAACCCTTCGGGACAGATTTGGATCATCGCATGATCCTTGCTCTGGTTTTGATCATGATGGCCCTCTGGCTCATCGCTGGCATTGCGATCGCCTGCAGCACGCGACTTGGATGGATCCCCACACTCGTCGTTTGCCTAGGGCTTTTCCTCATCGGTTTGGTTTCCGATTATTTTTTTGGGTTACGCTCCGAACAACAAGGTGGATGGGCAATCCTGGCCTACGCTTTCATACCCAATTGGCAGTTATTTTGGATGGCTGATGCGCTCGCCATGAAAAAAACCATTCCCCTCTCCTACCTGTTCAATGCCCTCCTATATGCCATCGGCGGTTTAGGAATATCGCTGGGGATCGCAGCCATTTTGTTTGAAGAAAGGGAATTGCAGTAATGGTCGACTCCATCCAACGCATGATCGCCATGGCCCGGCTGACCCTCAAAGCAGCCTTTCGCTTCAAGCTGATACCATGGCTCTTTTTGATACTCGGATTGGCCGTCCTTTTGATCCCATACGTCATTCGTCACGATGGTTCAGCGGAAATGTTTGCCCAAGTTCAACTCTCCTATAGCCTCCTGGCAACCACGACTCTTTTGGCAGCATCCACCATCTGGCTCTCCTGTGGAATTCTCAACCGCGACCTGGAGAAGCATCACATCACCCTTCTAGCCAGCAAGCCCATTGCCAGGTGGGAAATCTGGCTGGGACGATGGTTGGGAATCCTTTGTCTCAACACCTCTCTGATCATGGGCATGGGTGTGGCTATTTACGGCCTTCTGCTCTTTCATTCCAAGGATCTTTCTACCGAGGAACAAGTTCAGCTTAACCGAGTGGTGTTGACCTCTCGTGCCAGTGCCTCGGAAGCTCCACCCGATGAAGAACGGGAAATAGATCAGCTCTACGAAAGTCGCTCGCAGCAAACCGATATTGCCAAGATGGACGCTTCAGTGGTGCGTGAACAATTGCGCGAGGAAGTGCGCTGGATGAATCAGCTGGTCAAGCCTCTCCATCGACGTCTGTGGACCATTCCCGTTGGTAAACAAGGGGTCCACCGGGAGGAAGAAACCCTACAAATCAGGGTGAAATTTTATGCTGCACCCGATGCCGAGACCACTTCCTTCCCGATGACCTGGATTATTGGGGATCCCAAATCACCCACCCGCTGGGAAAAGGAGCTCGACCTCGCACCCATGATTACGCACGAATGGTCCGTGCCCGCCAGCTTGCTCCGTGCCGATGGCATGCTCCAGGTGGAATGCCGGAACTACACTGATTTAAGCCTTGTCTTCAAGGTAGAGGATGGACTGGTGGTGCTCTACCGGGATGGAGGCTTTTTATTCAATTACCTCAAGGGGCTTGCAGTATTGCTGGCTTGGATGAGCCTCTTGGCCGCCCTAGGACTTTGGGCGGCGACTTTTGCCTCCCTTCCAGTAGCAACCTTTCTGATATTGACGATGTTGTTGGTGCTAAGTTCAGAGAATTTGTTCCAGTCCATCGTCACTGAAGGCACCATTTCAGCAGTGGACGAGCACACTGGAGAGGCCAGCTGGCAATACCTTGACTGGATCATGGTCCCACTCTTCACGATGCTCTACCACTTTACTGAAATCCTGCGCTCCATGGCTCCGATCGAGCGACTGGTCACCGGCAGGAGCATTCCCACCGGCGCATGGATCCTGCATCTGCTTCTTGTCGGCGGAGTCCTGATTGGCTCAGCGGCCGGCTGGGGCATGCTGTTGTTCAACCGGAAGGAACTGAATCACACCTGATGGGCTCGCCTTTTCAAACTCGAAGACGACAGGCTTTGGCCTGGTGCTTGGTGGTGATTTCGCTGGCATCCAATCACTTTGTCCAGAAGCGGTTAAATGTCTCACGGAGCAACCTGGGGTTGACCCGCCTGGCCCCTCTTGAAAACGCACCCCCCATGCTCGCCTTTTCTAGCGTCGCCTTGGGTGGATTTCGTGGACTCATCGCGAACGCCCTTTGGGCTCGTGCCACGAGACTGCAGGAACAGGGAAGGTTTTTTGAAACTCTTTCCCTGGCGGACTGGATCACCAAGTTGCAGCCCACATTCCCTTCGGTTTGGACCTTTCAATCCTGGAACATGGTCTACAACATCTCCAAACAATTCGAAGAACCCGAGGAGCGATGGCGCTGGATTCAGGGTGGCGTCAATCTCCTGCGTCAAGAGGCTCTGCAATACAATCCGGATTCCTCAGAGGTCTATCGAGAACTTGCATGGGTTTTCCAGGACAAGATGGGAGGCAACCTAGATACCACTCATTTTTACTACAAGGAGCGCTGGGCGACACTCATGCGACAAAGTCTGGGGAGCCATCCCGATCTTGAGGCCATCCTGGCCTCGCAGGATCCGGACATCGTGCAAAAGCGGGAGCAACTGAAAACGCGCTTTGGCCTGGAGATCGAAACCATGAAGCGCATCCAGGATAACCTGGGCCCCTTTGACTGGCGCCTGCCTGAGTCACAGGCGATCTACTGGGCCTGGGTCGGACTTGAGAAGGCTCGCCAGGGACAAAGAAATTTTCTTCGACGCATCATCTGGCAGAGCATGGCCCTGGCGTTTGAGCGGGGTCGCATCATCGAAAATGAGGCAGCGCAAAAATTGGAGTATGCCCCCAACCTGGGCTTGGCGCCATACACCCATGCCATGTTTCTCAAAGTGCGGGAAGAGGAGGAGAATCCCAACTACTACTCCACCATCGACCGGGCGCATACCGAATTCCTCCAAAACGCCACGTATTATTTTTATCTCCACCATCAGATGGAAACCTCAGGTCTTTGGTTTGCAGAGCTTAAGAAGCGCTTTCCAGACTCATTGCCCGCAAGCTTGAGCCTGGAGGAATTCGCCCTCAATCGGTTTGAAAAGAACCTCCTCAAAGCTGACATGAATCAGGCTCGAGTCATCATCGAAGGCATGATGCGACAATTCCTCTATTACCTTGCCATTGGCGAGGAAGATCAGGCCCTGGGTTACTCGAATCTGTCCCAAATTGCTTGGGAACGCTATCAGCAACGGGTGCAAAAAGCCGCCAAACGGCTGGCCCTTCCACCTTACGAGGAGATGATGAGTAGCATTCTGGATCGCATTTTCACCGGAGAAGAAGGATTCACTCCCTCCATGATTGCCGCATTGAAGACCCGAGTCCGTTTTACCGACAACGAAGGCACAACGGAATAAGCTGCGGTTTCTATCTCAGGGATGCTCAACACGTTTGATCGCTGAAACCCATTGCATTCGTTCACCTTTGGGTTCATTCTAAAAACGTTACGCGGCGCTACTGCAGGGCTAGATGGAAAGGTTCAAGGCGTCGAGGTCGGTATGTTGACACCGCCCTGCGGGTTGTGACTCGCAGGCAGGTTCGAGGTTTCACTATCAAATGCATCGCAGAATGGCTAACCCCACCATCCACAAGGTTCTCGACCCGATTCTCAAACACCATCGGCAACACCGTTTCAAGCGCAGGCTGTCCATTCTCTTCACTGCCTGGGGCCTGCTGGGTTTGATCGCTGCGTGGCTTGCACCCTTGTGGAACTTTTCTGGAGACTGGCTTTGGAAGGGTTTCCTTCTTGTCTGCAGCTTTCTGACTTTCGCCGTTTGGCTACACCACAGGCGCCAGATTATCTCATTACAAGACTTAGCTAGACGCATTGAGGAGGAACATCCCTCCCTGCAGTCAACGCTCATTACGGCATTGGATCAGGAGCCCCACCCTGAAACCGGAAGGTATCACTACCTGCAGGAGCAGGTCATTCGCAAAGCCCTCTCCATCAATCTCAAAGAGCCTTGGGATCACCCCTTTCATCTCAGACTCTTTTTTTCAGGCATGATACGCTTCTGCAGTTTGCTGGTGGTTTTTTGGGCTGCCTACTTGCTTGCCTCACTGGATAAGAGCAGCCCTGCTGAAACTTCTGCAGAAGCTTTTGTCGGTGAGTTGCTCGTGGAGCCCGGTCATCTCGAAATCGAGAAAGGAGAAGCCCTGGTCATTACGGCACGTTTTGGCCAAAAGGTCCCCGATAGCGTGTCTCTGGTGATCATGCCTTCCGATAGTCCTACCAAACAAATCCCCATGAACCGCAGCATGGAGGACCCACTCTTTGGAGCCAGTCTCATGTCGGTCTCTGCCGATACCGCTTATTACGTAACCTTTGATGGCTCTCAATCGGAGACCTACAAGCTGAGTGTCTTCGAATTCCCAAAGCTAGAACAGGCAGATGCACACCTTCAGTATCCTTCATATACCGGACTGGAGGACCGAACCATCAAGGACACTCTGCGTATTTCAGCTGTCGAAGGTTCGGAACTGACCTACGATTTTTTCATCAACAAACCCATCCAAAGCGCCCTGCTGATGGATGAGCAGGGAGAGCTCTTCCCTCTTTCGCCCGACCCCCAGAGGAGCCATGTGTTCCAACTCAATACGACCTTGCAGGCCAGCCATCGATATGCCCTCCAACTCACCGATGCGGATGGGCGCGGCAACAAAAATCCTCCAAGAGTGAATATTCGGGTTTCGACCAATGCACCTCCCCGTCTTAAATGGATTCGACCGAAAGGCGATCAGAGATTCTCCGCGCTGGAAGAAGTTTCTTTCCAAGGCGAAGTCTGGGATGACTACGGGCTCCAGGCCTATGGCATGGGGTATCAGATCAGCGGCGTTGATGCGGTTGAAGTTGAGACAGGACAAGGGGCCGGTGCAAAGGAAAAACAATCGATCGAGCATTTGCTCGAACTAGAAACCCTTTCACTGACTCCTGGCGGATTGCTCTCTTATTATCTTTGGGCAGAAGACGTCGGCCCTGATGGATCCCTGCGGCGCCACTATTCCGACATGTTCTTTGGTGAAATCAGACCGTTTGAGGAAATTTTCCGCCAAGGCCAACCAGGGGATTCGCAACAACAGGAGCAGCAGGAACAACAGCAACAGCAGCAGGATCCAGCCATGCAGCTGGCAGAGCTTCAAAAGGAGATCATCAGCGCTACCTGGAACATCCGTCGATCCGCCTCCGGAAGCGCCCTGTCCGATGCTCAAAGCGATGACCTGGCTGTCGTGCTCGATTCCCAGGAAGAGGCCATGGGACAAGCCGATGCCCTACTGGAACAAGCAGCCACCTCTCAAGCCGGCGAACTCATGCAGCAGGCCAGAGAAGCAATGAGCCAGGCGGCGGATGCCTTGTATGATGGCGTTCATGACCGATCACTGCCATCCCTGGCTCAGGCACTCGTTCATGAGCAGCAGGCCTACCAGTTGCTTCTCAAATCACGCCCCAATGAATCCAACGTGACACAGGGACAGGGTGGCGGTGGTGGCGGCGGTGGCGGGAGATCACAGCAGCAGCTCAACCAGCTCGACTTGACCGAAGAAGACAACCGATATGAAACCCAGAGTCAGGCCTCAGGAAATCAGGACACCCAGCAAAACGACTCTCTGCAAAACCTCAATCGCCTCAAAGACCTGGCTCGCAGGCAGGAAGATCTCAACGAGCGTCTGCAGGAACTACAGACGGCTTTGACGGAAGCTGAGAATCAGAATGAGAGGGAAGCTCTTGAGAGAGAACTCAAAAGGCTCAGGGACGAACAGCGACGCATGCTCGAGGACATGGATGAGCTCAACCAGAGACTGGCCCAGGATCAAGAACCACAAAATGCGCAATCCATGGACCAATTGGACCAGATACGCGAACAGGCTCAACAAGCAGCCGAAGCCATCGAAAATGAAGAAATCAGCAGTGCGTTGGCCGCAGGAACCAGGGCTCAAGAAGGGCTTGAATCCATGAGGGAGGACTTCAGACAGCGGAATTCGAGTCAATTTTCTCAGGCCATGCAGACATTGCGTCAACAGGCCAGAGGCATTGGTGAGCGCCAGGACGCCATTCGCGACCAGCTGGAAGAGGCTCAATCCAACCAACAGCGTCCTTCCCTCGGTGCCAACTCTGCGTCACGGGAGGCCATGGAACTGAGCGAAGCTCAGAGGGAAGAGCTGGAATCGATCATGGATCAAATACGTCAGATCAGCGAAGATGCAGAGGATGCCGAGCCGCTTCTTTCCCGCCAACTCAGCGAAGCCTACCGCCTAACCGACAGTGATCAGATCGACAGTCTGTTGGAGACCACCCAGCAGCTTTCCTTTCTCAACATGGCCGAACGAGCGGCAGAGATTGAGGAACGGATTCATCCTGAAATCGAATCCCTTGAAACGAGAATCGAACAAGCTGCCGAAAGTATCCTCGGTGACGGCATCGAGGGGTTGCGACGGGCCCGGGACCTCCTCAATGAGCTTTCCGAAGAGCTCGATCAGGAACTGGCTCAAGCCTCTGGACCTGCCCCTTCCGCAAGCGATGGAACCGGCACTCCAGAAAATGAGTCCTCCTCAAATGACGCAGGCTCGCCCGGCGAATCACAAACCCCAGGTGCTGGACCCGGCAATGCTCGTGCGGGCAGCAGCGAAGAAGAAGGATCTCCTTCACAAGGACAGGAGTCCCCATCCATGGCAGGCAACAACCGGGAAGATGGCCAAGGTGAAGGCCAAGGCAACACTCGTGAGGAACTACAGCAACTGAGAGGGGGAGGTAGTGGAGGCTCCTCCCTGGCCCAAAGCTGGCGAAATCAGGGAACCGGCGGCGAGGGAGGATCGAACCAAGATCAAGGCCCCATGGGCGGCAACAGCTTTCGTGAGTGGACCGACGGTTTGCGAGAGGCTGAAGAAATGGTTGATGTGCCTGAACTGCAAAATGATATTGCAGCCATTCGAGATCGAGCCAGAACCATTCGAAGGGAAGCTCGGGATGCCGGAGAGGAACCCAAATGGGACCTGGTCCAACTCCAAATCGAAAAACCCCTTTACGAGGTTCGAAAACGCGTTCAGGAGGAACTCAGTAAGAGGACGTCCAAGGAAGCCATTGTTCCTGTGGACAGAGATCCAGTGCCCGATGCCTACAGCGATTTGGTCCGCACTTATTACGAGACCTTGGGTGAAGGTCGATAAAAGTGTGTCTCTCTGTAACCAAGGAAGTTCGTGAAACGTCTGAAAATAAGTAAGAAGGCGGTGTTACAAAGAAACGACCCGTCAACGCCTTGGAAAAGACCATGCTACTCACAGGTAACCTATTGCAGACCAGCGTTTTATTCTCTGAAATGACGCACCTGGGGACACCGCTATCGGATCGTTCCTCGGAGCAAGCACTCATTTCGGACATCCTGGGAGGCAACACCGCTGGCTTTGAGTCTCTCATCAGAATTTATCAGGGGCGGGTTTTTGCCACAGCGCGTAAATATGCGCGCAAGGAAAGCGAAATCGAGGACATCGTTCAGGAGATTTTCATCAAGGCATTCCGGAAATTGGATACTTACCGGATGGACGCACCTTTCGAGCATTGGCTCATGAAAATTGCCATTCGCACTTGCTACGACTACCTCAGAAAGCATCAGCGAAGCCGAATGGCTTCCTTCACCGACATTCAAAAAGAGGATTTCGACTTACTGGAAGTATGCGGAGAGGATGAAACCGATGCACGCCATCAAAGGGAAGCAGCCAAAGCTCTCGTCCACAACCTTTTGGATGCCTTGAAACCGGCCTCTCAATTGGTTTTGACCCTCCAGGAAATCGAGGGAAAATCGGTCAAGGAAATCGCCCAACTGACCGGCTGGACCACGGCTCTGGTCAAGGTGCGGGCCTTCAGAGCTCGAAAAGAAATGCGTAAGTTGCTGGAAAAAATCAACCTGGATGCTTATTAGATAATAAACGGAGTCAACAAAGATTCCTTGACTCAATGACCAAACCTATGAAAAACCGCAACGACATGTTTGAACGCCTGATCCGAGCGGCTCGAGGGATACCGGAGGACCCCTCCTCGCCCTATGCCTTCGAAAAACGGATCATGGCCCACATTCAATCCATCCGCCCCGTGGATGAAGGGACCTTTTGGGCTTTGGGATTGTGGAAAGCCACGGTGCCCTGTCTGGCCCTGATGCTTTGCACGACCTTCTGGGCATCCCTCAATGGTAATGCCGACATGGTCACCTCAGAAGAACTGCTGGCCAGTGAGCTTCAATGGACCATGGCCCAACCACTGCAGTCTCTTGAAGAGACATGGTGATGAACGCCTCCTGGAAAATCATCTTCGCGACTTCCGTGATTTTCGCTGCAGGACTGGTGACAGGACTCTTCTGGTCGGATTCCAGCAAGGAACCGGGACCAGGCACTCGCAGGGAACCCATCCCGCGCGGACCACGTATGAATGATTTCATCGAACGTTTCGGGGAGCGCCTCCAGCTCACCGAAACCCAGCGCACCAACATCACGACCTTACTGACGGAAAGCCAAGCTCGTATGGATGCCATCATGAAGGAAATGCGGCCCAAAATTGAGCGGGAATTCTCGCAGGTCCATGCAAACATCAAGGGGCATTTAACCGAGGAGCAGGCGACCGGCTTTGAAGAAATCATCAAGACAAGGCGCTCTAGAGGCCCTGGCTCCCGCGGGCCAGGGATGGGACGCGGCCCCAACCGTGAAGGTGGGCCCAGAAGAAGAAATGAAGGCCCCCACCGGAGTGAAGGTGAGAGACCTGGCAGGCCAGAGGAAACCGCATCCGATGTGGAATCGCCTGCTCCCGCTGAAAAGGCCCCGTAGCGGAGCCTCCCCGACAACCTCTGATTCCCCTCAGCGAGGGGGCGACCCAGAGCAACCTCCTATCAGAGTCTTCAGGCCTTTTTCTTCAACAGGGATCGATACAGGTCGAGATAGGCACCTGATGTCAGATCCCATGAAAAATCTTTCTGCATGCCCCGCTGCCTCACCCCTTTGAGACGAGGTGGATCCTCAAATAAATTCAAGGCTTCCTCCACGGCCGCAATCAAGGCACTCACACTGAATGCCTGAAATTTGATTCCGTCAGCCTGTTGGGGATTCTCCTGCAACCCGGTCACCGAGTCGCGAAGCCCTCCAATGTTGCGAACGATGGGCACACTCCCATAACGGAGGCTGTACATCTGATTGAGGCCACAGGGTTCAAAGCGTGAGGGCATGAGGAAAAAATCGCTTCCAGCTTCAATTTGGTGAGCCAGGGCATTGCTGTAACCGATGGTGACAGCGACTTGCTTGGGAAATCGAGAAGCCAGGCGTTCAAGCGCCTCCTGATAGTGAGGCATGCCTGTCCCCAAAAGTGCCACCTGAAAACCGCGATCCAGGGTGGCATTGAGAGCCGGCAGAAGAATATCCATTCCCTTTTGATCCACAAGCCGACTGACAAGACCAAAAAGCGGGATCTTGTCAGAAACCACCAGATCCAGCTTTGCTTGCAGCAGGGCTTTTTGTTGCGCCTTTCCGTCGAGCTGCTGAGGCCCGTAGGCATGGTCGAGAAAGGGATTGTTCTCGGTTTGCCAATCATCATAGTCGACACCATTGAGAATACCATGGAGCTCCTGTTTCCGATGGTTGAGGATGCCCTCCATCCCACAGGCAGATTCTTGGGTCAGTATCTCCCTGGCATAGGTGGGACTGACGGTTGTCAAAGCATCCGCGTGAACCATACCCGATTTCAGAAAACTCATTTGACCAAAAAATTCCCCTGTCTCAGGACGAAAGTAGCTCTCGGGCAAGTGGCAAAGCTCAAAAGTCTTAGCAGGGAAGTTTCCTTGATAAGCCAGATTATGAATCGTCAGGATCGTTTTCGGAGGTGAAACCCAACCCTCATACAGGTGTTGGTGATCCACGAAGGTAGGCACCAGAGCCGCTTGCCAGTCATGAACATGAATCAGCTGGGGTCGTTCGGGCCAATAACGTGCCAGGTTCACACACGCCTTGCAGAAGAATGTGTAACGATGGGCATTGTCGGGATAGTCAGCCCCACCCTCTCCATAAAGGCCCTCGCGTCCAAAAAACTCGGGTTGATCGATGAACAGGACGTGCAGACTGGAGTGCACTTCCAGTTGACGCACGCGGCCCTGGATAAGTTCTCCACCCACCCAGATCTTCAGGTCCCAGTCCAGGAGAGTGGTCTCCGCAAGCTCCAGCTGACACGCCTTGTAAAGCGGCGTCACCACGGTAATGCGATGCCCCTGACCCGCCAGAGACTTTGCCAGTGCCCCTACCATGTCAGCAAGGCCGCCGGTCTTGGAGTATGGAAGACACTCCCCGGCGACTTGCATGATGTGCATCGAAGTGGGAAGGCTTCGCCTTGAACTTGCCTCACCCTTCACCATATCCAAAAGCCTCGATGGCAGTGAACCATCTCATGAGTTTGCGGGAATCACATCGACCCCAAGATAAGGCCTGAGAGGCTCCGGTATGTGAATGGATCCATCTTGCTGTTGATGGGTTTCAATCAGAGCCACAAAAAGCCTTGCAAGGGCAGTGCCGCTGCCGTTGAGCAAATGCGGAAACACATTTTTCCCTTCTCGATTCTTGTATCGAAGATTCATCCGCCTGCTTTGGTAGTCTTCACAGTTGGAGCAACTGGACACTTCCAGATAACTCCCCTGCCCCGGCGCCCACACCTCGATGTCGAACGTCTTGGCGCTGGCAAATCCCATATCACCAGTGCAAAGCAGGATGACACGATAGTGAAGCCCAAGCAGCTGCAATACCTTTTCAGCATTCGCGACCATGTGATCCAATTCCGCATACCCCTCTTCAGCGGGGACGATCTTGATCATCTCGACCTTGTCAAATTGGTGAACCCGTATCATGCCTCGGGTTCCCACCCCTGCGGCGCCCGCTTCAGCACGGAAACAAGGACTGTAAGCGCAGTAGAAAATAGGCAATTGCTCTTCCTTGAGTAACTCTTCACGGTGAATGTTTGCCACAGGAGCTTCGGCAGTCGGTATGAGATAGAGCTTACCCAAAGTCGAACCATCCTGCCCTTCCTGCACGGCATAGGCCTGATCATAGAATTTGGGAAACTGTCCGACCCCTGTCATGCATTCTGGGCTGACAACAAATGGAGGAGAGACTTCGGTATAGCCGTGCTCTCGGGTGTGAAGATCCAGGAGAAATTGGATCAATGCTCGTTCCAGACGAGCCCCCCAACCTTTGTAAAGAAGGAAACCGCTTCCCGAAAGTTTTGCACCTCGCGCAAAATCCACCAGCTCCAACTGTTCACACAGTTCCACATGAGATTTGGGAGAAAAATCAACCTCTAGCGGACTGCCCCATCGACGAATCTCGGGATTCTCTTCCTCCGAGGCCCCCTCCGGAACACTTAAGTGAGGCATGTTGGGAAGCGCCAGCAGGATGGCATCCTGAGCCTCAATGGTTTCATGGACCTGCTTGTCGAGTCGGGTGATGCGATCGCCCAACTCCTTGGTCTCCACCTTGCGTGCTTCGGCCTCCTCCAGTTTTTTTTGCCCCATCAAGGCGCCGATTTCCTTGGATGCCGCCTTTCGCTCGGCCTTCAGCTGCTCCACCTCGGTGAGCAATGCACGTCTCCTTACATCCAGCTCCAACAGCTCATCCACCTTGGCATCCTCACCACCGTGGCGTGAGGCCAAGCGCTTTTTGGCCTCATCGCTATGCTCCCTAATCCACCGAATATCCAACATAGGGGGGCATTATTAAACCACTGGACAGGCCGTGGCAAGCGTACCGAAGCACCTTCACATCATGGCGTGGAATGTTTCTCATCAACTCCGTTCATTTCCCCGTATAGCGAAGACGGTAAATGCGGTGCTTTGAATCATCGGAAAAAAGAATGGACCCATCGGGAGCTTCAACACAATCGGTGGGGCGGCCAAGGATTTCGCTTCCATCCTTCAGGAAGTTCACCAATTTCTGCTCGCCATAGGGATGGCCGAATTCAAAGAGAATACGTGAGACGCAGTAACCTACCTTTTGGGAGGCATTCCAACCTCCTTTAAAAGCCACTACAGCATCCCCCTGCCCCCCAGGCAGCTGATCCCCCTCAAGGAAACACATGCCATTGCCAGAGCAATGAGCCGGAAAAAGCCACTCGGGAATCACGTTTTTCGATGCCATCTCAAGCAAATCGGGGTGGTCCAGAAAATTGAGATTAGGCATGTTCTTACCCAAAATGTATGGGTGCCCGTAGAAGCCACCCTTCACATAATGATTGAGCTCTGCAGGAGGGTTGTGATCGGTGATGGGCTGACCCCACTCTGGTTTTTTGGATTCCAGCTTTGTGGCCAGGGTGTCGATATCATGATCCACACCCCAGATCTCATCACTGCCTGGTCGCACGACAAGCTTTTCCGTGTTCCGAATACCCGTGGCGAATAGCTCCTTGGAGCTTCCATCCATCTGGAAGGTCCAAATTTTCTTGCGATCATTGGTGGTGATGGGCTCATCGGTGGCATTGCCCTGATCCCCCACGTGAGTGTATATCAATCCATCATGAATCAATAAGGCACGCCATTTGTGCCCTCCTCCACTGATGGGGAGTTGATCCGGGCCAACCCTTACAAGAACCTTGTCCGCCTTGCCGTCCTGATCCTGATCGGTCGCTTGGTAGATATGAGTCATGTCAGCGCACCATAAGGACCCATCATGGTATTGCACTGCTTGAAGGATCTGGCCTGATTCATACCCTTCCAGAAAAACCGTTTTGGATTCATAGACACCATCCTTGTCTGCGTCCACACATCGGAAGATTTTCCCCTGGCTGGGCACACTCACAAAAAGGCCACCCTTGTCATCAAAGGCCATGAATCGAGGCTTCTGAATGGAGTCCTCTGCGATGGACAAAGTGTACCCTTCCCTGACCCATACACCTTCAGGAAGGGTTGCCGACCCTGCATCAGGGCACCCGTAAGCTGCGATGATGACGGCCATAAGAATAGAATTCCGGAATTGCAATGAAACTGGGGAAGTCATACTCCAAAGACACTAGGATTGGCCTTTCCAAAGATCAAGAAACAAGCTACGACAGCTAATGATGGCAATGTCCCATCCTTTAGAACCCAGGCCTGATGGGGTGCATGAACTTCGTTACCTGTTTGTTTACGGCACCCTCATGCTGGGTATGAAGAATGACTTTGCCACCCTATTGGAGTCTCATGCTTCGTTTGAAGGGCCTGCGACCGCTCACGGAAGACTCTTTTATCACCCCTCAGCCTACCCCTGTGCGGTATGCGGCTTGTATCGGCAGGAGCGCATCTTTGGGGAACTTTACGCACTGAAAAAACCGAAACTCCACCTACCTCAGCTCGATGCCTACGAAGATTGGAACCCCTCCCAGCGAGGAACATCCCTTTTCGTGCGGGTGCCCACCACAGTTTACCGGAATCACCACCCCCCTTGCCAGGCATGGATGTATTATTGGAATCAAGCCATTGACGAACTCATTCCCATTGCCTCGGGAAACTATAGGGATTTCCTCACCAAAACCATTGAACCCGATTCCTGAGCCGTTTATAAACCTCTCCCAATGTCCATCGGGACATTCATCCTATCATGAGCTTGTTAATTGTCGGCACGACTGCCCTGGATTCCATCAAAACACCCCATCAAGAAAACCCTCGGCTCCTGGGAGGATCCGCGAGTCATGCCGCCATCGCGGCCAGCTTTTTTGCGCCGGCGCAACTCATGGGTGTGGTGGGAGATGATTTCCCATCGGAATATACCGCTCTGTATGAGAAACACGGGATTGACCTGAGTGGGTTGGAGCGTTCAAAGGGCAATACCTTTCACTGGGAGGGAGAATACGAAGTGAACATGAACAATCGGCGAACTTTGGAGACCGATCTTGGAGTCATCGAGCATTGGATGCCCACGGTACCACCCTCCCTTGCCGAGAGCCAATATGTCCTTTTGGCCAACTGTGCACCTCAGCTTCAACACCATGTCCTGAAGCAACTGAAATCACCCCAGTTCGTCGTGGCAGACACCATGGACTTGTGGCTCAACATCGCACGGCAGGAGCTAGAGGCACTGCTCAAGCAAGTTGATTGCCTGGTTCTCAATGACAGCGAGGCCAGACAGCTCATGGAAGAGGACAACCTGGTAGTGGCCACTCAGGAAATGCATCGATTCGGTCCTCGCTACATCATCGTGAAAAAAGGGGAACATGGAGCCATCCTTTCCGGACCGAAAGGTTTGTTTGTCGCCCCTGCATTCCCCCTCAAAACCGTGATCGATCCCACCGGTGCGGGCGATTCCTTTGTGGGGGGCATGCTCGGCTACCTGGCAGAAAAAGGAGGCGACATCGAAAGCCACTTAAGGCAGGCCATCATTCATGGTAGCGTTACCGCCTCCTTCTGCTGCGAGGGTTTCGGGGTCACCACCACCACGCAAACCACCCGCCAAGACATTGACCAACGGGTCAGGGAACTCGTGGACCTTGTTTCCTTTTAGAGCCTTAAAAAGCCCCCCCCATCAGCCAGCCTGAGACGCCATTTCAAGCGCCTCGGTGGGGGAAGCATCCAGAGAAAGCTGTTTTCCACCGGGCCAAAGCGGTTCCAGGCCACCCTGGCGCCACCGGCAAGCTCGATACAAAGTAGCAAAATTGAAGTCAGGAGCCTCCTGCCCCTGCCCTCCCACTAGTTCGCTGCCGCGACGCATGTTATCCAGCATCCATGCCGGTTGAACCAGATGGAAGGGATTCCGCGTGACCTCTCCCACATGAAAGGAAGTACCCGCCACCATTTCTGCGACATCTTGTGAGTCCGAGGCCACCATCCAATTAGGATGGTCCATGGCTCCCCAGTATTCGGTCAACACCACGACCACCTCAGAGGCACCCTTCCAGTGGCTCAAGGCATCCATGACCAACCAGTGCACCCCAATGTGGGTTGAATTCCAATCGTGCTCATGGGGTAGAAAGATGACTTTTGGCGCCTGCTCCTCCAGGATCGCAGCGATCTTTCGGACATCCCGCTCCCAGGATTCAGGATCGGCGGACCGGCGCTTGGCATGGACACTCTCCAGACCGCGCTCATCCAATGTTATCAAGCCAAATCCCATGTAGTGGCAGGCCGCCCGTAATTCTTCGAGGCGAGCTGCCTGACGATCACGGTTACTTCCCTGTGTGACCGCCACGTTAATCACTTGAAACTGGGATTGCTTGAGCAAACGCAGGGGTAAGCCTGCAATGATGCACTCATCGTCCGGATGCGGCGAAAAAATCAGCGCTTTGGGCGCGTCCGCAGTCACTTTGGGGCGCTCCGGGGGGTCCCATTGTCCATGCGCAAGCTGTTTACCCTGCGCAAAGAGCCGGGCATGGGTTTCGACCCAGAGGGCAATATCATTTTGTTTGGAATGCATGACTCAGAAATAGCGCCAAAGGCAACTCAAAGCTTTCAGGCAGATCGATAATGTTCAAGAAACCCGGGACCTTCACCAGACAAATCGGCTCGACGCTGGGCAGCCAGCACTCTTCCGTAGGCACAAAGATCATGCGCCATGCCATCCAGTTTTTTGGTCAGTCCTTCAGACGAAACGGCTCCTTCACTTAAATCAGCTTTGTCCATGAAACTGACACCATAGGGAAGGCTCCAAGCATAGCATTGCCGCAAAACCGTGCGGATCTGATCATGCACCGTCAGACCCTTCTCATGCGAACCCACGATGGATCCAAAAAGTTTGCCGGCAAACTCCTTCCAAAAGTGATCCAGAAAGTTTTTCAGGGCACTGCTCATGCTGCCGTGATAATCCGGGGTTCCCAGCACGATCACATCCGCTTGAAGGACCCGCTTTTTAAGCGACGCATAAACGGGCCCTGAAAAGGCGGTACTTACATCAAAAAGGGGCAAATCCTCCTGGGCGTAATCGAAGGTTTCCACCTGGCAGCCCAAGGCAGCCATTTGTTGCCCTAAATGCATCACCACCGATCGAGTGGTGGATTCCTGACTTCGATTACCTACCACAAGCAGGGCCTGCAGATGATTGGATTCCTCGCTGAGCGACATGAGCGCATTGCAACACGGCCGCAAGGAGGGATCAAGAAAGTTCATTGACCTGCTGGAGACCATTATCCAATCTGCTCTTCTTTGCATGAATTCACTTGATCCAGCCATTCTGAAGTCCCTAGAGGCCATCGTTGGAACTCAGGAAGTACTCACCCAGAAGGAAGACCTCATCCCCTATTCCTTCGATGGCACCGCGGCCCTCAAGGGACTGCCGGGATGTGTGGTGTTCACTCACAACTCGGAGCAAGTTTCTGGTGTTCTGAAGCTGGCGCAGGAGCACCAAATTCCCGTCGTGACGCGTGGCTCTGGAACAGGATTGAGTGGGGGCAGCCTCCCATCCCATCAATGCATCGTTCTTTGCACCGTCAAGATGAACCGCATCCTTGATTTGGATGCTGCCAACCTCACGCTGGAGGTCGAACCGGGGGCCACCACCCTTACCATTGCCGAAGCAGCCGAAAAAGCCGGCCTTTTTTATCCCCCCGATCCAGGTTCCATGAAAATTTCCACCATCGGTGGCAATGTGGCCGAAAACAGCGGTGGGTTGCGCGGCCTGAAATACGGTGTCACTCGTAACTATGTCATGGGCCTTGAGGTCGTCCTGCCCGACGGATCGATTTGTTACCTGGGGAACAAGTGCGTCAAGGATGTCGCCGGATATTCCTTGAAGGATCTTTTCATTGGTTCAGAAGGCACCTTGGGGATTATCACCAAAGTCCTGCTACGCCTCATTCCCAAACCTCAGTCCAAACGCACCATGGTAGCCACCTTTCAGCAGATGGATCGTGCCGCCGAAGCGGTTTCAGCAATGATTGCGGCCCAAATCATACCCTGCACCTTGGAGTTCCTCGATCGCACGACCATTCACTGTGTTGAAGACTTTGCGAAAATCGGACTCCCTCTGGACTGCGAAGCACTCCTTCTCATTGAAACCGATGGCCACCCGGCAGTGGTGGCCGAGGAGGCTGAAAAGATGGAGAGCATTTGTCGCGCGCACGATTGCGATCAAATCCGCGTCGCCAAAGACGAAGCCGAGGCCACGCTGCTGGCAAGTGCGCGGCGCAGTGCCTTTTCGGCCCTGGCAAGGCTTTCACCGACGACCATCCTGGAAGATGCCACCGTGCCGCGGAGTGAACTAGGTCACATGATTCGTTTCGTTGCGGAGGTTGCGGAGAAGCACCAACTCAAAGTCGGAACCTTTGGCCATATGGGTGATGGCAACTTGCACCCCACCTTCCTGACCGATGAGCGCAACGAGTCGGAAATGCATCGGATTGAGTGCGCCTTCGAGGAGATTTTCAAGGAAGCCATCCGGGTCGGTGGCACGATTACCGGAGAGCATGGAATCGGCATTGCCAAGAAACGCTTCCTCCCTGATTTTGCAGGTGAGGTTCAGATGCGCGTCCTCAAGGAAGTCAGGCGTGCTTTCGATCCCCATAGTATTTTGAATCCCGGGAAAATATTTGACTGAATCCTTCGACATGTCTCAGCCAGGCATCAACTCCCCCCCAGAGGATACCTCGTTCGAAAAACTGGTACTAGTCGCCTCCACTTTTTCGATAGGCGCTGGATCGGGCTTTGCCGCTTCCATCCAGCAGATCAATCCAACACTTATTTTTTCCATCAACCTATGGACGTTTGTTTTCGCTCTTTTGGGAGCCTCCGTCAACTGGTGGATGCACCGCATCATCTTTGATAAAAGAGATGAAGCCAATGTGTCTCGAAGAAAGAAAAAGGGCCTGATTTTTTTCATGGTGACCTCTGCCATCGGGATCTTCACAGCTCTGACCCTCAGCTTGAGAGGGATTTCCGCAGAGAAATTCAAAGAAGTCATGATCGGCGTGATCATCGCGCTGATGTTTGTCAGTATGGCCGCTTTTTTCTTTTTGAAGATGGTGCAGTTCCTCAAGGAGGATGAAAAAAACAATGCCCTGAAGGAATGATCTCAGAAAACTCTTCCCATCGACCTATGACACCGCACACTTCCATGGAAGATACCACTCTCAGCCCTCCCAAAAATCACCTGCAAGGTCTGGATTATTCTGTGGTTCAGCAGTGCATGCATTGTGGCCTTTGTCTACCCACCTGCCCAACCTACGACCTGACCAAGTTGGAGAAACACAGCCCCAGAGGACGCATCGCCCTCATGAGGGCCATTGCCGACGAAGAACTAGAGGTCAGCCCGAGTTTTGGGGAAGAAATGTATTACTGCCTGGGATGCCTGGCCTGCATGACCGCCTGTCCAGCCGGTGTGAATTATGCCGAACTTTTCGAGCACGCTCGCGCGGAGGTTGAATCCAAGGGCGTCCTGAAAAACCCTTCACGCTCGTTCATCCGCCGCTGGACTATTGGGTGGCTTTTCGAAGATCAAAGGCGGCTGCAATTTCTCGGAAGCGTTCTGAGACTCTACCAACGCTCCGGTCTCCAAGGTTGGATCCGCAAAAGCGGATTGCTCAAGCTGCTGCCCAAGCGACTGAGGGACATGGAGAAAATGACGCCGACCATTCAGCCCCATTTTTCCCATGAACTCGTCCCATGGACGTCTTCAGCAAAAACGCAAAAACGCTACCGGGTAGCTTTATTGACCGGCTGCGCTCAGGATCTCATTTTCAGCGATGTGAACCGAGACACTGCCGAGGTGTTAACGCTCAACGGATGTGAAGTCATCACTCCTCCCGAGCAGCATTGCTGCGGCTCACTGCACGCTCACAATGGTGAATGGAGCATGGCTCAAACCATGGCCAAACGCATGATCGATCAATTCCCCCCCGAATCCTTCGATGCCATCATCACCAACGCAGCAGGTTGCGGTTCTCATCTCAAGCATTACCATGGACTGCTCAAAGAGGATCCAGTTTATGCTGAAAAGGCAACCCTCTGGGATCAGCGCGTCAAGGACATCCATGAATGGCTCGGGATCATTGGGGTACGCCCGCCCGTCACCCCATCAGACAACACCGCTCAAGTGGTCACCTATCACGAAGCCTGTCATCTTGCCCACGGCCAAAAGATCACGAGCCAACCGCGGGACATGCTGCGTTGCATTCCTGGACTGGAACTCAAGGAACTTGCCGAAAGCAACTGGTGCTGCGGGAGTGCGGGCATTTACAACATTGTCCAACCAGAAACGGCTGATCAACTCTTGCAGCGAAAATTGGATCATATCGAGGCGTCGAAAGCGACCATCGTGGCAACTGGCAACCCTGGCTGCCTGCTTCAAATCCAAAATGGCGCCAAAGATCGAGGCTTGTCCCTGAGGATCGTACACCCGATCACCCTGCTGGCTGAAGCCTATCGTCGGGAATGGCTCTGAAGATCCGCTGAACCCTCTCCTTATGGATGCGGCGAAAAAAGCAAGCCCATGGTTTTCACTCCTGGCGGCTCTCTTTCTCGGCGCTCTGTGGTCACTGGCCTATCCGAGATGGGATCTCCACGGGCTGGCATGGTGTGTCCCCGGACTGCTCTGGTGGCTTGGCGGCAACAACCAGACTGGGCGCGGCTTGTTGCTAACATGGATTGCCAGCCTCGCGCATGCCTTATGCACGCTTCACTGGTTACGTTACATGCCACATGCCACCGGTGCCTTGGCGGGTTGGCTTGCCTTGTCTCTTTATTGTTCCCTCTTCCCCTTGCTTTGGGCCTGGCTCTTTGGATGGTTTTGGCGCCCCACTGCTAAGGCAGATTCCGTTTCCATGCTCGAGACGATTCGCTCGTGGTCTCTACTACGCGCTCAAGTCGTCGCCTTGATGGGGGCCAACCTCTGGGCTCTGTCCGAATGGATGGTCTCCTCACTGATCACGGGATTTCCCTGGCTCATCTTGGGGAGCACGCAACGCCCTTGGTCGCTTCTGGCCCAAACAGCCTCCATGGGAGGCGTGACCATGATTTCCTGGGTCATGGTATGGCTCTCCCTTGCTACCTGTATGGGACTTTGTCGCCTGCGTTCTCGCTCTCCGAAACCCTGGGTATGGATACCGGATGTCCTCCTTCCCATTGTGGTTCTTGGCATGTGCCACCTTTATGGCTACTGGCGCATTCGTAACACCATTGAGACAAGACCGGAGCAACGCTTTCTGGTCGCCGCTATCCAGCCTGCGTTTCCCCAAACCCTGATTTGGGAATCAGGGGAAGGCGCTGAAAAAATGACTGTCCTTGAGAACCTTACCGAGGCCGCCCTTCAGACAAACCCCGATCTCATCTTGTGGCCAGAAAGTGCCTACCCGGGCAATCAGAGTCTGGAGCCGACCTTTGAGTTACTTAAAAAACATGGTTCCTGGTTGTGTTTCAACACGACGGATGTCGACGTTTTGCCGGAAGTTCCGGCCGGCCCAGCCTATTACAACGCGGCCTTTCTTGTCAGCCCGGATGGCCAGCTGGCGGGGAGATACCGAAAGCGCCACCTGGTGATGTTTGGCGAGTATGTTCCATGGGCGGACACATGGCCCTGGCTCAAGAACCTGTCTCCCATCCAGAGCAGCTATCGAGCGGGCCAGACGCCCATCACCATGGAAATGCAGGAACCGAAAGTGTTTCTTTACCCGCTGATTTGTTTCGAAGATGTGATGCCTGCTCTATCCCTTGACGCCATCAAAAGCCCCTCTCCCCTTCTCGTCAACCTGACCAATGACGGTTGGTTCCAGCAAAGTGCTGCCCAGTACCAACACGCCAACCTGGCCGCCTTTCGCTGCATTGAAACAGGCCTTGCCATGGTCCGGAGTGGCAACAACGGCCTCAGTTGCTGGATCGACCCTCTAGGGCAAATTCAGGGGATTGCCCCATCTTCCGAAACTTCCCCCTACGAACGAGGCTTTCAGACATTCCAGATCCCCATTGGCTGGAAGGCACCCACTTATTACCCTTCATGGGGCCGCCTTTTTCATTGGATGTGCCTGGGCATGACCGCATGCTTGGGCATGCATCATC
>Ga0181585_10001231_pt1 | contig 22391 bp, 19 predicted proteins | sample 071ome_29_FD_132469 | JGI IMG/M metagenome (GOLD analysis project Ga0181585, IMG submission 132469) | Coastal salt marsh microbial communities from the Groves Creek Marsh, Skidaway Island, Georgia - 071407BT metaG (megahit assembly) | ecosystem: Environmental > Aquatic > Marine > Intertidal...
AAAAGCGGTATTTTCTGCTCAAACTTTTGACATTGATTTATCTGTAATCACATTGGATGAAAACGGATCAATCATAGATGCAGTTAATGGGGGTGCAGTATCCACAATTAATAATTCCCAAAATTATTCCTTTGAGCATGAAGAATTAGCTGAACTGACCAGCGTTGCCTACCCTGGGTATCAATTTGTTCGCTGGGAAAATGCTGACCTTAATTCTACTGAAAGTAATTGGTCTAACGAGATATTGTATGATCAAGACCTAAAGGCTTATTTCCAAAGAATACCTTACTCCATTAATGTTACAGCGACAGCTCCCTCAAGAGGTAAACTAATTTACGCAGGTAACGAAGTAACTGAAATTAGAAATACAATGATTTACGGAGAAAACCTAACTGTGGAAGCAGTTGCAAACGAAGGTTTTCGATTTGAAAAATGGCTTGTTGTACCAGACGGCACAATCAGTAATCCAAAATCTGCTTCTTTATCTCTCAACATTACAAAGAATATGACTATTTCTCCCCTATTTGTAACCGTTGAAGATATTCCGATCTTTATTTCTGTTTATCCCCAACAAGCTGGTTATGTGGTCGGGAATGGAGAATTCCCCTACAATGAAAATCATCCTATTTTTGCTCAAAATAGAAAAGGGTGGATATTTGAGCGCTGGGAGGGAGAAGGAATAAAATCTAGTACTTCGGCTAATACGACTGTTCTTTTGGACCAATCAAAAGAGCTTACAGCAAGATTTAAATTAACAAATGAAGCCTCCGAAGGAAGCGGTTCGAACTCTGGCACTACCTTTACAAACAATAGTTTTCTTCTCGTGGTAATAGAAAATGAAAAATCCTTTGGTGATGCCTCTGGCTCAGGTTTTTACGAAAGTGGATCTATTCCTATAAGTGCATCACCTTTCGCTGGTTATGAGTTTATCCGATGGGAAGGAAGTGGCGTGGATGATATATATTCCAAGGAAACCCAAGTCCTTATACAAAATAACCAAACCGTTACCGCTCATTTTCAAAAACTCGGTTTATTTGAAGACTCAACCAGCGTAGGAGATGGTTGGTGGAGTAGTGGAAATTTTGGTTTCTTTTTCAAAATAGAGGGAACGGAATGGTACTTTCATGAAACTCTGGGTTGGATCATTATGAGACAAGCAGAGGATGCTCGTGGTGAAAACGACTCCTTTTGGGTATGGGTTGACCGTTTAAGCACATGGGCATGGATGAAAAAATCAAAGTATCCACACATGTACGCAGAGGGAGAAATTCTAAATGGATGGATATGGATTGACCGAGAGCTTTCTGCTTTTCCTCAAATAGTGCTGTATCAATTCGATGATAAAGGCCAAAGTTCTAGTTGGATGAAATTCTGAAATACTAAGAACCAATAATTTTCGTAGATTAAGTTTTTTTTCTCAAAACTCTAAGGTCGATCAGTATGGGGATAACGGACGATACTCGAGGCGAAAATGTACTTTCTCTGTGTATGGGTAGAATGTTTTGATACATGGCCATGGATTGAAAAATCAAAGTATCCACAAATGAAAGCACAAACCTCCAAACTAAAAAATTAGAATGAGTACATATTTCTATCTACCCAAAACCTTTCATATCTATTTTCCGGAGCTTAAATCCAATTTGGTTGAGCTTTCTTGAGGAGACCTGAAAGTTTTGAGCAATTTCAAAACTAGTGAATCAGATTGATAACGAATCGAAAACCTGCTGAATAATTTGGAGAAATATATGCCATGTATTACCTTACTAAGTTATATCTTAAGGCTACATTCTACTAAAAATGAAGGTAGAAAATTTATAGATTAGGGTTAGTGGGTTCTAAGAATGATTTAACTCCACTATCAGCATCCCTAACAATAATCACTCCCTCGTTTTTACCAAGAACATCACCCCCACGAGAAGAATCATCTGAGTATCTCCATCCGCCTCCGGAAATTACTATTTGAGGAGCGGATGCATAACCTGAACCTCCATTAGTAACAGAAAAACTACCACCTGTAGTTACGGTACCACTGGCATTACTTCCACCACCTCCAACCGCCCACCATTTTGCACTTTGAGAGTAACCAGAACCAGTTGTTCCAACATTCCAGGAAGGGGATCCCTCGTCAGACTTAAAGTTAACATCACGTTGTTTTTCAATTACAACATAACCTGAACCGCTTCCAACTATTTCATGGGAACCAATTAGATTTGAGTATACTACAGAACCTGAACTATTCGTATCAACCGTAGAGCTTTCACCCGTAGACGCGTCAATTAGCAATTCATTTCCTCCGTCGTCACTCAGCATGTATCCCTGGATATCACTCAAGGTAATCGAAAATCCAGTACTGGGAACAGTGCCAGAGATGGTTACTTTGGTATAATTCCCGTCGTTGCAATTGGTAACAATTGATGAGCCCGCTGAATCAGAACAGCTTTGTAAAGCAGTTACAGTACCTGAACCTATGAATAAATCGTTTGAAGTAATCGCATTACTTACCCCAGTACCTGCTTTCGCACCAGCCTTCATCATTGAAGTAACACTATCATTGATTCCTTCTTTATACCAAAAGGTTTTCCATGTACTGCCAGAAAGAAAGGTAATATAATCTGCATCAGCATCAGAGTTACTAGAGCCAGCACGGAATTTGGCGCTATCCGAAGTGGAAATAGATGTTGATGGAATCAACTCAGCAAGCAATAAATCCATACCAGCAGGGTTATTGATAACAATTTGATTTCCTTCTTCAGGCAAATAAAGTTTGGTTGTTTCAGATGATACAGAACCTGATATCTCAAAAGTTACATTTGCCCCCCCTCTCTTTGCGATAATTATACCTTCATCAGGATAAATAATTTGGTTGTTCATTTTGTAACCACCAAATGAGGATGAAAACCATCCGTCATTAGATGTTCCGTCTACAAAGTAGAACTGAATATAACCCTTTTGATAAGTTTGCGGAACCCACACAAAAACACTGTCGACTCCCGAAAAATCAGTTCCACGTGATGATGCACTTGCCCATCCAGTGGGGGGATTGGTTATGCCAAAATAACTTCCAAGAGTGGTAGCCGGAATAATCTCAACCAATGTACCTGCTGAAAAATAAGTACTCGCGTCAGGATCTGTTTCAGCGGACCTGCTAAAATCAAGTTCCAAAGATGTTTCAGAATTATTTTTAATTAGAAAATATCTTCCTTTATACTGAGAATTCTCATCAATTATTCTAACTAAGTGAGGGCCACCAATCACGCGAGCTTGCGGAGTCGAAGTGTAAGATGAACCACCTGAAGTAATAGAAACCCCAGTAATCTCTCCACTAGAAACTGTAGCTGTTGCCGTTGCTCTATCTCCTCCACCATCGGGAAAGTCGATGAAAATTTCTGGTGCGTTCGCAAACCCCCCTCTAGTGGAATCAAAGCCATCATTGTAGGAAACCGAGATTGAACTTACTGTGCCTCCTCCTGCAGAAACAGCAAGTTCTGGGACTTGAGCAAAAAAGTTAAATGCACCACCCACAAAAGGATTTATTGTGGTGTTATCTTCGTCTATGGATGTTGAAAATGATATGTTATTATCATCGCTTCCTGGAGTTGTTGAAACAACTCCTGTGTACACAACATCTTCGCTAGCAGAAATAGTAAGTATTAGATAATTGGGTGCACCAGAAGTACCATTGAGGGTAACGCTACTAGAACCACTCACACCTCCAACTTCTCCCCAAGAAGAGTTCGGGGAATGGAATATGAAAAGAAGTGCTAACAAAGATGGAATGAATGTCAAAAGAGAATATCTCATGGCTATATCTTGGGTGGAATTATTTTTGGGCTTCATTACTATATTAGCGTTACTTTAATAAATGTTACAAGAAAGTTCTAAGACATGATTTTTTAAGCCTATAATTAGCAACTTAATTTCCCATAAAATACTGCCTTTGAATATTTAAGGTAAATAAAATAAAAAGCGAAAAAGTTGGTAACCACCAACCAAATTCTCCTTCTTTTATAATTTGTGCCCCAACAAAGCCCAGAAGATAATATAAAAAGCAGGTACATACGCCAATTAACAAGTTGCTCGTAGTATCTTTTCTTCCCTTTAATACACCAAGCGGAATGAGTAAAAAGGAAAGAAAAAATGGCGAACAACTAAGAGAAAGAGTCTTATTGAGATGAGCCCATGCGGAATCAGGAAATTCTTTGCTATTATCCAATAGTACAGTACCCCATTTATGAATAGGTATGCGTTTAGGGCTCAATTCCGTACTACCTTTCGAATAAAAAGACAGTTCAAGGGGATGATTCCATTTTTCAAAAGAAACATATTGTCTTGGGTTTGAAGCATTTTCTTCTCTTGGATCAAAAGTTTCAACATCGACTTGAGATAATTCAAGGCTGGCCATACCATCAAGGTCATCCTTCTCCAATGTAGCTGTTTTGGCATGAATAATCGCAAGAAAGTTATCGTCACAATCCAACAATAAAATCCGGAGGTTTTTCCATTTCTCATCTTCAACATGACCAACGCTTAATGAGGCCTTTTCAGCACGAGTTTTAAGAAGGCCAGTTAATCCTGGCATCCCACCAACTGACTTTTTCTTGCTTAGATCTAAAACAATCTCGATATTTTCTTTTGCAAATTGATGTAAATTTTCCCAAGCCAATTCTCTTTTTCTTTCATCAAATTGGGATCGAGCCAGTGGTGCCCAAACCAAGCTTGCAAAACATGAAATAAGACAAACACAAAGGGAGAATGCATAAATTGGAAACTTCCAACTCCTTGCGTGGAAACCTAGAGAGTAAAGTGCGGTTATTTCCCGATCAGCCGACCAGCGGCCGACGCAAAATAACAAAGCAAGAGAAAAACCGAAAGGTAACCCCATCGAAAGTGCATAGGGAAATAATAAAAAGACCAATTCAGCAAAAACAAAGGGTGAAAATGTTAGAGCCTGTAGCAGTGCATCGTCATGCTTGGCAAGATTTGCGTATAGCAACACCGCCGAGAGAGCTAGAGTAGTAAGCAAAGTCGAAATTAAAATTTCTTTTAAAATATAACCTCTGATAATTCTGGATTTCTTCCAGCTCATTGCACATTTTTAGGAAAAATCAATTTTATCTAGGTCTTCACGTGTATCAACCCCTATCGTTCCATTGCGTACGAACTGGACTGCAATTTTGAAACCCATCTCAAGAGCACGCAATTGTTCAAGCTTTTCCATGTTTTCGAGAACCCCTTGTTCCATTGCAGAGAATTTTTTTAAGAATGTATTGCGGTACCCATACATGCCCAAATGTTTCAGTGCTGCATTTGATATACCATGTTCAATAGTGCGATCATAAGGAATTGGTGAGCGAGAAAAATAAAGAGCAAATCCCATGCGATCCAAAACAACTTTTACCTGATTAGGGTCCCGTATATCCTCTGGGGATAAAAAGGGAACAGCAAGGGTGGATAAGTCAGCATTCTCTTTTGATAAACCCTCCGTAAGTGCCAATATATGCTCTCTTAAGACCATCGGTTCATCTGCCTGAATATTGATAATCAGGTCCTTACCCAGTGATTCATTCGCCTGGGCGATACGATCAGTACCAGATGGTAAATCGGGAGAGGTTTTAATGGTTGAGAAACCAGCTTTTTGCAAAATGTCAGAAAGCTCCTCTCCATCCACAGCGAATATGAGATCAAATTCTGGTGCTTGATCACGAATTCGCTCTGCTGTCCTCAATATCAATGGTTTACCACCGGCATCAGCTAGTAATTTCGACGGAAACCTAGAGGAAGCCAATCTGGCTGGCACAATAATGGTAGGCAGTACTGAATCACTCATTAATGGTTGAATATTGAATCTTTCCGCTACTTCTTGGGTTGTCGCAAGCAAATCCGTACCTATTCTGTCTAATGTGAGCCAATTACATACAAAAAATTCCAATTCCACATCCCAAATGCATAAGAGATTTGAACTGCCCGACTCTTCAGGCCGATTTGGACCTTATGGAGGCAGTTTTGTCCCTGAAACTCTATATCACCCACTCAGCGAATTAAATGATGCCTATTTGTCAGCCAAAAAAGACCCGAGCTTTCAGCAGGAACTTAAGTGTCTGCTCAAAGAATTCGCTGGTCGTCCAACCGAATTATACTTTGCCGAACGATTAACTAAAGAAATTGGTGGGGCAAAAATTTACCTAAAACGAGAAGATTTACTCCATACTGGTGCCCATAAAATTAACAATGCATTGGGACAGGCTCTTCTTGCAAAACGAATGGGCAAGCAAAGAATTATTGCTGAAACTGGAGCGGGGCAGCATGGCATTGCAACAGCCTCTGTTTGTGCAAAATTTGGATTAAAATGTAAAATTTACATGGGTGCCGAGGACATGCGCCGGCAAGCTTTAAATGTCTTCCGCATGAGATTAAGTGGTGCCGAAGTTCATGGTGTAGAAGCGGGGAGTAAAACCTTAAAGGAGGCCATCAATGAGGCTATGAGAGACTGGGTTACGAATGTTCGCACCACCCACTACATACTGGGCTCAGCCTTAGGTGCTCACCCCTACCCCGGAATGGTTCGAGACTTCCATAAAGTCATCAGTGAAGAAACCAAAAGACAGTTTTTAGAAATGGAAGGCAAATTACCCGATGAAATGATTGCCTGTGTAGGAGGAGGAAGTAACGCTATTGGTTTTTTCTTTGATTTTTTAGAGGATTTAGAAGTTCGCCTTATCGGAGTTGAAGCTGGAGGAAGGTCTCTAGCCGAAGGTGAACACGCTGCCCGGTTTGAAGGGGGTAAACTAGGAGTTTTACAAGGGTGCAAGACCTGGATCCTACAAAATGCTGAAGGTCAGATTAATCCGACACATTCGGTCTCGGCTGGTCTCGATTATGCAGCCATCGGGCCAGAACATGCATACTACCGAGATCGAGGCAGGATAGAATTTGCCCATGCAGGAGACAAGGATGCCCTAGAGGCATTTACTAAGCTTTCCTGCCTAGAGGGCATTTTGCCTGCCCTAGAAACATCCCACGGCCTTGCACATGCCTTTAAGCGGGCATCAGAAATGAGGGCGGATCAAACGATTTGTGTAAATTTGAGTGGGCGAGGCGACAAAGACGCAATGGAGGCAGCCAGAGTAATGGGCGTAACTGGATTACCAACAATGCCCATGTTATGAAAAGCATGACTGGATATGGGCACGCTGCTCTAGAATTCGAAAGCCAAAGTTTATCGGTAGAGATTTCTTCAATCAACAAGAAGGGACTGGAAATACTGGTCCATCTTCCCCGGGAATGGCAAACTCTAGAAAGAGAAATCTCAGAGCTCATTCGTTCCAAAATCAATAGAGGAAGGGTCCGCATTTCTATTACTGTAAGCGATCTCAGCCAGCATGGTTGCTCGACATTTCTTGATCATAACTCAGTTGCACAGGAACTGGAAAGCTTGAGGGCTTTCTGCTCCGAACAAAAAATTGAATTTTCTCCTGATGCATCTTTGGTATTCCGAATAAATTCCTCAATCAGAGAACAAAGATTTATCCCTTCAGTGGAACAGATTAAGGAAGCTCTCTTAGCAACTACAGTCGAAGCATCCAATGCAATGGTGGAAATGAGGACTAAGGAAGGAAAAGCTCTCCATGAAGATTTGCTTTTCCGGACAAATCAATTGAGCACTATTTTAGAGAAAGTTGAAAAAGCTGTTCAAGGAATGGCTGTAGAATGGAAGCAAAAACTATTGTCTAGGCTAAAAGAGTCCGGGCTGGATATCACTGACGATGACGATAAAGTCTCTCGTGAAGTGGCACTTTTTGCTGACAAATCTGATGTATCCGAAGAAATTACGAGAATCAGGAGCCATTTGGAGCAGTTTTTGGACTGTTTGCAAACCACTGGCCAGGTGGGAAGAAAGCTCGAATTCATTACCCAAGAACTCCTTCGTGAATTTAATACCTTGGGGTCAAAATCAATTCGAACCGAGTGCTCTCAACTTACAATAGATGCTAAAGTTGAGTTAGAAAAAATACGGGAGCAGATCTTAAATATTGAGTAAACAATATCACCAGCCTAGCAAGTTCGATTGCTTATGATTTATCTTTTACGGATAATTTTTTTGAATCGAAAAAACCTACCAAAGCACAGAATATTGCACCGATACAAAGAGCAGAGTCTGCTATGTTAAACACTGGATAATCATAGTTAACCACCGGCAGGAATACATCTATAAAATCAACAACTTCCGCGGGATTACGAAACAATCTATCGGCTAAATTACCACATATCCCTCCACAGATCGCCCCGAATATTAATTGTATGCCAGGCTTATGTAGTTCTAATTGTCGGCGGAAGATAAAGATGGCCAAAAGGGCAAATACAGCAAGAGCCGTGAGGGCCTCTGGATAGTCGGAAAACATACTCCAAGCCGCACCAGGATTAGTAATGTAAGTGATTTCCAGAAAAACTTTTGGTCCTTCAATTCCGTCAATTAATTGAATGGGGTTTCTCCTTAGCTCAACCGCCCTCTCGACCACCCAATATTTGGTTGCCTGATCCAGGGTAAAAACTCCAAAGCTTAGGATCCAAAAACGAATGAACTTTGCCAAAGTGTATTATAATTTAAAGAAAGACCACCAGGACAATTAGTCATCTTCCCCCATTGTTGAATCAGCAATCGTAGCAAAAGTGCCAGTACCTAGATCTCGGTCTTTACGATTGCTGCTTTCAAAGAGATTTTGGCCTTCCAAGGAAAATCTTGTAAAAGGAACAGCTCGTAATCTATTTTTATTAATTGGTTTATTGGTCTCTTGGCAGACTCCATAAGAACCGTCAAATATACGATCAATTGCGTCCTCAATCTCCTCAAGGGCTTCGTGGTCATTCGCGACCATTGATAGAGCGAGGTCGCGGTCAAAAGTTTCAGTGCCCGCATCACTTGAATTTAAGGAAAGCTCTCCTGATTCTCTCGCAGATGCCCCAATGGTGTCACTTGACCGCTCCCCCAGGGCACCTTTCAAAGCATTTCTCATAGAAACAAGGGAGTCGTAGTAAGTTTTCCACTGCTTAGGCACCTTCTTTTCATCCCTAATTACCTGCTTGGGATTAGATATCGGCACCCCAAATCCAAGAATGTCATCAATAGAAGCACTCGTTATCTTCTTTACCTTTGAAACTCTCGCGGATTTGGCCTTTTTCTTAACTTCAGCCTTAGGAGTAACTTTTTTCTCTACCTTTTTCGGAGTAGTTTTTTTGCGACTCGATAGGATCGAACGAATATCCGAGATAGAAAAACCAGTATTCTCTGTTTTTTCTTCCTTCTTAACTTGAGGTATCGATTTGCTGGCAATCTCCCTCAATTTCGCAACTGCAGATGAGTTCGGCTCACTCTTAGCAGAGGAAGGGTTTGTCTTTTTAACCGAAGCTTTCTTTGGTTTAGGGGATATTTTTGCTGAACTAACCTTAGACTTGGTGCCTTTTTTAGCGGGTACTTTCTTCTTCACGGGAGTCTTTTTAGAAGAAGCAGAAGAAGTAACCTTACCTACAACGGACTTTCCTTTATTTGCCTTGTTCTTAGAACTCGAGACCTCCGGCTTCTTTTTCGCAGAAGATCCTTTAGCGGCAGGCTTCTTTCGGGCCGTTGCTTTACTGGTAGCAGTCTTAGCTTTCGGGGATTTTGCTTGAGGTTTGGAAGTTACTTTCTTTTTCGCAGTCATTTGAAATGAATTTTTGGGCAGAATACTGCTTCAACGAAGCTTGGCAAGCACATCGGCACAACGGGGGGAAACTTCACCCCATGGTTCAACAGAAACAAGCTTAGGCACCCACCTCCAACTTCGTGGACATCGAACCCCTGGGGCGTGGTGAGCCGCGACTTGAACAGTCTCAACATTAGATGATTTTTTTACGATCACAGATGATACAATGAATAATTCAGCTAGCTCGTCTTTAGACCTTCGGTCGAAAATCTCACAATAGTCACTGCTTTCAGGCAGATGTATTTCTACTTCAGCATCTAGTGATTGGCCTATTTCCTTCTTAGCCCGAAGAGATTCCAGTACTTCATTCACCTTAGCCTCTTTAAAATCTAAAAGTGCCTGTATATCATTAATCGAGATTTCAACCCCGGCAAGAGACTCTTCATTTGGCCAATTTTGTAAGCTTAATGCATCTGCCGAAAATTCGGTTCCTGAAGTCATAAAGGACCACGCTTCGTCTGCGATGTAAGGAGTGAACGGTCCGATTAGCTTTACCAGAGATTTAAAAATTATAGAAACAGCTGACTGGGTAGACCGACGGCGGGCATCATTGACATCCAATGTGTACAAACGGTCTTTAATGATATCATGGTAAGTTGAAGAGAGAACACCCGAACAAAACCGATTGATAGCCTGAATAACCCGATGAAATTCATAACTCTCACAGGCATCAGTAACTTCAGAAATCAATTCATTAGTTTTGCTAACTGCCCAAAGATCTATGGGGGACATACTACTCAAATTAACGAAATGGCAATCACTGGAAAAATCATGCATCGCTCCTAACTGGAAGCGTAATGTGTTTCTTAAGGTTCGGTATGCACGAACGGTCTGATCGAGTATCTCGTCCGATAATGGTATGTCTCTACGAAAATCCTCAGAGCAAACCCAAAGCCTGAGGACATCTGCACCATATTTAATTACATAAGAATCTGCTGTTTGCGGTTTCCCATCACTTTTAGAAATTTTCTTTCCCTCTCCATTGACTACAAAGCCGTGCGTCAATATGTGACGATAAGGTGCTGCATTTTGGGAAACCATACCTGTCCAAAGAGAACTTTGAAACCATCCCCGATGCTGATCACTTCCCTCTAGATATAAGTCTGCCGGCCATGATAACTCTTTGCTATCGTTTAAAACTGCCCGGTGACTACATCCAGAATCAATCCAAACATCAAGAGTGTCCTGGCCTTTGCTTAATGTTTTCCCGGCCCACTCCTTCGGCAATACAAAGCCCTCGAGTAATTCTTCAACAGAATGAGAAAACCACAGGTTAGTGCCGTGAGTGGAAATTTTCTCAGCAATAAAGCAAATGAGCTCTGAATCTAATAGAGCGTTTTCGTCTTCATCAAAAAACACAGGAATCGGCACCCCCCATGATCTTTGCCTGGAAATGCACCAGTCCGGTCTTGATTCTAAAAATCCGTTAATGCGCTTTCTTCCCCACTCCGGGGTGAAAGAGACATCGTTGATCCCATTCATACATCGGCTACGCAAATCATCTTTGTCCAAGGCAACGAACCATTGATCCATCGCTCGAAAAATTACCGGACTTTTACTTCTCCAACAGTGAGGGTACTGGTGATGGTGTTTCTTTTGGGCTAAAAGAGAACCATTGTGCTCAATAATTTCAAGAACAGCTTGATTTGCTTTAGACTCCCCCTTTTTCTCCAAAACAGAAACGCCAACTAAGTCCTTCGGGATTTGTCCATCGTCAACATATTTTCCGCCATCATCAAGCGGGCAATAAATGTCTAGCCCATGCTCAAGACCGGTAAGATAATCGTCCAAGCCATGCCCGGGTGCGATATGTACACATCCTGTACCAGTATCCATGGTTACATACTCAGCCGATACAACCTTACTTTCTCTATCAATAAATGGATGTCTTGTAACCTTGCCTGCAAGTTCTGAACCAAGGCAGGAGTTGCCAATTGTGTATTCTTCAATATTACATTCCTTAACAAATTCTTCCACCCGTTGCTCAGCTATCCAATAACTGGATTCTGATGTTTGAACCTCTAGGTAAGTCGCCCTTGGATGAACAGCAACGGCCAGATTAGCCGGTAAAGTCCAAGGTGTTGTTGTCCAAATGACTAGGTAGGATTTAAGATCAGATCCGAGTATACGAAAACGTACATAAATGGATGGACTAATATGATCTTGGTACTCAATCTCTGCCTCGGCCAGTGCAGTCTGACAGGGAATTGACCAGTACACGGGTTTTTTACTTCGGTAAACCAATCCCTGGGCAACGAAATCCGCGAAGGTTTTTATAATTTCCCCTTCGTACCTAGGTTCCATGGTTCGGTACTCATTTTCCCAATTGGCAAGAATACCTAACCTCTTGAATTGTGACCTTTGCGTTTCAATGAAAGAATTGGAAAACTCTTCGCATTCTTTTCTTAACTGGAGGGAGTTAAATTCTTTTTTTGAATTTCTTAGCTTCTTGGTCACCTTGTGCTCAATTGGCAATCCATGGCAATCCCACCCTGGCAAATAGGGTGTGCGATAACCCCTCGCGTTTTTGTAGCGCAAAATTGAGTCCTTCAGTATTTTGTTAAGGGCTGTTCCAACATGAACATCTCCGTTGCTAAAAGGAGGACCATCGTGCAGGATAAAAGAAGATCCACTCTTGTTCTTTTCCTGCATTTTTCTGTAAAGATCCGATTTCTCCCAAAACTTCATCCTCGCAGGTTCTCGTTCAACCGCGTTTGCCCGCATGGGAAAATCGGTCTTTGGCAGATTTAAAGTATCCTTAAGTTTTACAGGTGAATTCATTGGGAATAGCGTCTCACGCAAGCCAAGAAAAGATGAAGCAATAAGCCGTCAAGTCAAGGGCGGATCAAATGGAAATACCGAATCTACTTGCCATTCAAAAACGAGCAAGCACCCTTGGCTAACCTCTTTAACAATGTACGAAGTTCTTAATAAATGGATAACTCCGTGGGCAGAAAATTCCTATTCAATTTTTATTGTTTTACTTATACTTTCGATTGTTTTGGGATTTTATCTTCTCATAAAAGGCGGAGACTTACTTAGTGATCACAGTTCCAACATTGCATACCAATTAGGAGTCCCGCCGGTTGTGGTTGGATTGACGATTGTTTCAATTGCCACATCAGCTCCTGAGCTTTTTACCTCTTTTTCAGCACTACGTAGCAACTCACCTGGTCTAGTCCTCGGAAACATCATCGGGTCAAATATTGCAAATATTGGATTAATTTTGGGGATTGCCCTTTTTCTGGGCAAAATTTCTACAAAGGGTGCAGTATCCCTTGTTCAAAGACATTGCCTTTTCTGGGTAACCTTAGCCTTCTGTATGGCCCTTTTTTTACTGCCTAATGGTATACTTGGGCTCATCCCCGGTTCTTTACTGCTTTTATTCATAATTTCTTACTTATTCGTCATAACAACCCATTCGTTGAGGAATAAAAATAAACCAACTCTCCAGAAAGAAAAGATTGGCTGTTCAAAAACAACTAAAAGCCCATCTCTCCTATTTTCATTCTTCATGCTTTTGATATCCACCATAGCACTTTGGGTGGGATCAGACTCTTTGGTTTATGGATCCAAGACACTTGCCCACATTGTTGGAGTCCCAGAAGAGTTGATTGGATTTACTGTCCTGGCTATCGGAACAAGCCTGCCCGAGTTAGCAGCTTCAATCAGTTTAGTGAAAAGTAATCAGACTGCTATGCTTTTGGGAAATATTGTTGGTTCAAACTTATTTAACATTTCCTTAATTGGTGGAATCGCAGGCGTTTTTGGACCCGTAGCAAGCAATTCCACCTACGCATGGGTAGATTACCTATCCCTTCTCAGTATTACCATGCTACTTATTTTCTGGTTAAAAGGTAGGGAGTTAAACCGTGACCACGGTATCCTGTTACTTACAATTTACCTGTTCGCAACTGCAACCACTTGGATTCTCAATTCTTAACCTAGAAAATTTGCATGCAGGGACGCCCTGCGTTAAACTAAGCGTTTTCTCCGACTTGAAAGCGTAGAAACTTCTCTACTTTCAAACTCGTGCCCACTTCTTTTGCGGTTAAGTCCACAAGATCCTGAACGGTCTGATCTGGGTTTTTAACAAATGCCTGTTCCAATAAGCACGCACCCGAATAGTATTTGTTAAGCTTACCAGTCACAATTTTTTCAATGGCCTGAGGAGGTTTCCCCTCAGCTTGAGCTTCAGCAATTTCTTTTTCTTTCTGAACAAGTTCATTTGGAACTTCTTCACGAGAAACACAAACAGGTGCAGTTGCAGCTACGTGCATACACAAATCCTTAGCTAATTCAATGACTTGAGGATTGGTTCCTGCATCAGATGATTCAGATCCTATCGAAAGCATCACGGCTACTTTTCCACCAGTATGAACATAAGATTCCACTAAACCATTATTTTGAGGGCTTAAAATTTGAGAACGAGAGACTTGAATATTTTCACCAATCTTGGCAACCTGCTCGGTCCTCTTTTCCTCTAAATCTGCTTCAGGGTTTTCGAGCAATTCGCTAGATATTAAGCTGGCGAACTTTACAAAGTCTTCATTCTTGGCGACAAAATCAGTTTCACAGTTTACTTCCACCAAAATTCCTTTGGATCGATCAGCAGATATAGATTGTGAAATAATACCTTCACTAGCACTGCGTCCAGATTTCTTAGCAGCAGTAGCTACACCTTTTTTTCTAAGGATGGAAACCGCGTCGTCCATATTTCCATTACTCTCAATTAAGGCACGTTTACAATCAATCAGTCCGGCACCTGTTTTGTCACGCAGTGACATTACATCATTTTTGGATATGCTCATTGTATAATTAGTAATTTAATAAAATTAAATTCAAAAAAACTGGAGTCAAAAATTAGTCTGAAGACTTATCTTCTTTGGAAGAGGATTCTGCAGGCTGTTCATCAAGAGTTGTTTCTTTAGCTGATTCAGCTTCCTCGCCAGAAGTTTGGGACTCATCAGTAACTTGTGAGCTTTTTACTTCGTCAGTATTTTCACCCTTCTTTTTATCATCAAAATCCATTTCGTCGTAGCCTTCAGGAAGAGTTACTTCTGGTTCGTCCTCGTTGTCCATAAAGTCGGGCTCTTGGGTAACAGGAGTAATATCCTTACGTTTAGTCGGCGTTTGAACCCGTTTGGATGCACCCGATTGAATAGAATCGAGAATAACATCAACGATAATACGGATTGATTTAGTGGAGTCATCGTTCCCCGGAATCGGATGAGAAAGTAGAGATGGATCAGAGTTACTATCTACTAAAGCAATCACAGGTATTTTGAGACGATTAGCCTCGGCTACTGCAATGGACTCGTTGAAAGAATCGATAACGAACAAAGCTCCTGGCAAACCTTGAAGATTCAAAAGGCCTTCGAAATCACGATTCATGCGAGTCATTTGCCTTTTGATTGAAGCACTTTCCTTTCCGTGCATCTTATCTAAAGTACCATCTTCTTCCATGCGTAAATATTTTTTATACTTAGCTATGCTGGTGGATACAGTCTCGTAGTTAGTAAGCGTACCTCCCATCCATCGGTTCACGCAGAATGGCATATTGGTGGCAGCTGCAAGTTCGCGAACTGGCTCGATCGCTTGTCTTTTCGTTCCAACAAGCATGACCTGTTTACCAGATGATACGATATCTTCTATCGCTTGGGCGGCTTTCTCCAACAGGTCATATGTTTTTTCCAAATTGATAATGGAAATACCATGCCTGTTATCATACACAAATGGTTTGGATTTTGGGTTCCAACGGCGCACTTGGTGACCGAAATGCACACCAGCGTCGAGAAGGTCTTTAACGGAAACGTTCATAATATTGTAGGTTCAAAGCCCGGCCTGAACGAATGGGGCGGGAGAAATAATTTTCTTTTAGGTTAGGTTGATTGTTAGGAATTGGGAGCAGGGGCAGGATTTGAACCTGCGACCTTCAGGTTATGAGCCTGACGAGCTACCAGACTGCTCCACCCTGCTGCAAAAGGTTAAAAAGTATAGATATTATATTCGAGTGCAACGAAAAAACTTTTTTTCTCGCTCATGAATTTACCAAGTCTACATTATGCACAATGGTTGATCTTCAAGAGATAAGAAAGTTCTGTGACCATCGAGTATCAGCAGAAGACATCAAAGATTTTCCTGGTGCATGGAATGGACTACAAATTGAAAACAGTGGAACAGTTTCCAAGATCGGAGCGTCTGTAGATGCTGGCCTCATTCCCTACAGCGTAGCTATTGATAAAAATATCGATTTTCTTGTCTGTCACCATGGAATGTTTTGGAATCCACCAATTCCCTTTACTGGCACCAATTTTAATAAAATCAAGCTTTGCATAGACTCCAACCTAGCGGTATACAGCTCTCATCTGCCGCTTGATTGCCATCCCGAGATAGGGAATAACGCTATTCTAGCCAACAAACTCGAGCTGAAAGCCTGTGGAACATTTCTTCCCTATGAGGGAGTAGATATTGGATTACTAGCTACCGCTTCTTACAGCCGCAATGAATTGTGCCTAAGGTTGAATGATTTATTTAACGCTGGATATCACCGTATTGAATATGGGGTACCTAATCCTGAAAAAATAGCTATTCTTACGGGTTCGGGTCAAAGTGCTGTTCAAAAAATATTAGAACAAGGAACGGACACACTCATAACAGGAGAACTTAAACAGCATCATTTTAACCTAGCTCAAGAGATGAAACTCAATTTGTACGCTTGTGGGCATTATGCTACTGAACGATTTGGGGTTAGTGCACTGGCCCAAGAAATCTCACAGAAATTCGATTTGCCTTATGAATTTGTGGAAACATCCTGCACTCTTTGATCTCACTTACGGCGTTGCGAACCTATTGTTTTTACTATTATATAAGTGGATGAAAAAAATCGGAGTGCTTAATGGTCCAAATCTTGATCGTTTAGGTAAAAGGGAGCCTGAAATATATGGTTCTCAAACCCTTGATGGTATTCAAGCGAGTGTACGTAAACTGGGTACCGAATTAAATTGTGATGTTCAATGTTTCCAGTCCAATCACGAAGGGTTATTAATCGATAAAATTCACGAATGGGCAGATTCCTCCCTTGAAGGATTGATCCTTAATCCAGGTGGGTTCACTCATACCAGTGTTGCCTTGCGAGATGCAGTTGTGGCATCTGGTTTAGATACAATCGAGGTTCATCTCTCAAACATTCATGCCCGCGAAGATTTTCGTCATAAATCATTAATCTCAGGAGTCGCAATTGGGGTGATTGCTGGCATGGGTGCTGAAGGTTACAAGTATGCCCTCATGTATTTGGCTCAGTCCTCTTAAACTAACCTGCCGCTTCTCCAAGAAAGAAATCATTTCCCTTGTCATCTGTAATGATGAATGCGGGAAAGTCTTTAACTTCAATTTTACGAATAGCCTCCATGCCCAAGTCTTCATATTCAAGCAATTCTACCTTCTTGATACATTTCTGGGCCAATCGAGCAGCCGACCCCCCAATACTACCCAAGTAAAACCCTCCATGTTTTTTACATGCCTGGACAACCATTTTTGAACGATTTCCTTTGGCTAGCATGACTAGTGAGCCACCTGCCTCCTGAAATTTATTAACAAATGCATCCATTCTACCGGCAGTTGTAGGTCCGAATGAGCCGGATGCATAGCCTTCGGGCGTCTTAGCTGGTCCAGCATAATAAACAGGATATTGTTTAAAATATTCAGGCAAGCCTTCGCCTGCGTTTAATCGTTCCCTTAGTCGACTATGAGCCAAATCACGAGCAACAATAAGAGGACCATTCAGGGATAAACGTGTACGAACAGGATGCTTAGAAAGTTCCTGCAAAACTTTTTCCATCCCTTGGTTCAAATCAATCTCAACATCCTCATGATCTGATTCTTCATCTTCGTCATATTCAGGAAGAAAACGGCTTGGGTTAGTTTCAAGCTGCTCTATAAATACTCCATCCGTAGTAATTTTCCCAAGGGCTTGGCGGTCAGCCGAACAACTAACTCCAATTCCGATTGGTAAACTTGCACCATGCCGCGGCAAACGAATTACTCGAACATCTAAACAAAAATATTTGCCACCAAATTGCGCTCCAATTCCTCGTTTTTGCGTCATTTCTAAAATCTTTTTTTCAATATCTAGGCAACGAATTCCGTGACCTCTTGGCTCTCCATCCGAAGGCAAGCCATCTAGATAACGAGCACTTGCGAGCTTAACTGTTTTTAAATTAGACTCGGCGGATGTTCCTCCAATTACAACGGCTAGGTGGTAAGGAGGGCAAGCAGCTGTACCTAGAGCAGCAATACGCTCGTCCAAATACTCCAATAATAATTCTTCCTTCAGCAAAGAGGGCGTTCCCTGGTGCAAAAAAGTTTTGTTAGCCGACCCACCTCCTTTAGCCATAAATAAAAAGTGGTATTCCTTTCCGTTGGTTTGGAAAAGATCAATCTGGGCAGGAAGATTAGAACGAGTATTTTTTTCCTCAAACATGCCAATTGGAGCAAGCTGAGAGAACCGAAGATTATCCGTAGCGTAGGTTTTTTCTATGCCCTTTGAAAGAGCAGATTCATCTCCACCCACAGTCCATACCTGTCTCCCTTTTTTTGCGAGAATGATGGCTGTACCCGTATCTTGACACATGGGAAGTATGCCTTCAGCTGCAATTTGAGAATTACGTAAAAGATCAAGGGCAACAAACCGATCATTCCCAGAGGCATCTGGATCTTCTAAAATCTTCCTCAGTTGCTCTAAATGACCAGGGCGTAAAAAATGAGAAATATCGTGGAACGCTTCTTGAGCTAATAATTCGAGTGCTTTGGGGTTTACTTTAAGAATGGATTCTCCGCAAAATTGGTCATTTTCAAGATAGTCATCGAGTCCATCAAGCTTCCGCCATTTTACATCACTGTATGGGTCACAAGGAAAAAGAGGATCAGGTTCAGGAAAAGCCATATTCCAATCCCTACCCGATCAATACCATGAAGTCGAGAAAACCCTATAATTCGAAGGTTATATCTCCGAGAAGAACTAAATCAGGGAACTGAATTTGCTTTGGATTGAGAAGACTCCTGTCCAGGCAAGGCACCATCTACTTCAGCAATTTGTGATTGCTCCTCATTGGGAACCACAGAACGTTTTTCTACCTTGATGGGTACAGACACCGTTTTATTATCTCGAGTTACCAAAAATGGAACCACCGTTCCGGGCTTAGCAAAAAAAGCAGCATGAGCAAGGTCACCTCTGTCAACCACTTGAATGGATCCAATCTTCTTTATACAATCTCCCTTTTTGAGAGACGATTTGGAAGCTGGCGAGTTTGGAACTGTACTCTCAACTATAATATCAAATGAATTTTCGTTATTTAATTTTCGAGAGACTGTAACTCCGAACCATCCATAATCTACCCTTCCCGAGAGGAGCAAGCCATCACGTATTCGTAAACATGCATCAGCAGGCAAAATAAAAGAGGATCCAAGATCAGTGAGTGCTGCATGGGCAATCCCAACAAATCTTCCATGCAGATCAAAAAGAGGTGCCCCAATTTCACCCGGACCCAATGGTACACTTGTACGAATCATTTTAGTAGGAAATAATCTGGTTCCAAATGATATTTCCTCACTTTGAAACAAACCAAAAGTGGGACCAACCTTGAATTCCAAAGCACAAGTTAATCCCACAAGAAGGGAACCAGGCCCAACATCATCGGCTCGGTCCGCAACTGATAAAAAGGGAAATTCGTTCTTTGAATCCGCCACCTTAAGCATGGAGATGTTACAAAGATGATCATGCCCAACTAGTTGTGCCAGATAGAATGATTGACGGTGCTCGATCCAAATTTGATCAGCATTCCGAAGTAATCCAGTGGTTAATATATGACCATCTTTACTTACAAAAAAGCCACTACCCATTTTAAGGATACGACTCGATTTTTCATTTGTGGTGTCCTTGCGTGTTGCTTTTACCCGAACCACACAATCACTGGAAAGTTCAAAAATATCCCTTACTCTATCTTGAACGGAAAGGAAAGAATTGGATAGGACTGGTTCAGCTAAAAGAAATGAACAACCGTAAATCAAGCAAGAGCTTGTAAAAACAAGCCTGAACATTCAATTAAAAGGTGTATTGGTTAACCGAACCGGAATTAACACTCAAGCTAAGAGAATGATGGTTGAAATTAGACTCACCACCAGCAAGTTGCACAGTAGAACTGGCAAAAGATTCAAAAGAACTGAGACTTGCAAGTTGAACAACGCCTTCACGATGCGAGTTGCCATCTTGCTCAATTAATTCAGTTAGTCGGAATAAGGAATCATCCGATGGAATGACTGTGGTAGTATCGGAAACAAATTTTTGATTTCCACCAGAATGGAATGAGCTTACAACACTCCATCCAATGAAGGCTGTAAGTAAAAGGGGTAAAGCACCATAAATAAGTCCCTTTTTCGCATATGCAGTTTTAGTTTGATCACTGAGTGATGCAATGGCACGACCTTTGACACGGTCATGAAAGTCATTCCAAAAATCATCATCTGGAAGGTCTAATTTTTTAGATTGGAAAAGCTCGTCGAGGGTAGGTTTGTCTTTCATTATTTTTTCCTAGTTTAAATATTCTGATAAATACGATTGGAGTTGTTGCTTAGCATAAAAAAGACGAGAACGCACGGTGCCTTCCGTACAATTCATAATCTTAGCAATTTCCTTATGCCCAAGCCCATCTATTTCAAATAAAACCACAATTGTTCTATGTTTATCTGACAACTTCGAAAGCGCTTCGTTCAATTTTTCATGCAATTCATTGTTTAAAGCTTTCTTAACAGAAGTACTCGAAGTTGAAGAAACTGCTTCTAAATCTTTATTTATACCTCCATCATCGCTAACATTATCAAAACTGAAAAACTGGCGGATTTTTCTTTTTTTAAGATGTGTTAAGGTAAGATTAACACCAATTCTGTAAAGCCATGTGTAAAAAGAAGATTTTTCTCTGAATTTGGCAAGAGAGCGAAATGCTTTAACAAATGATTCCTGAGTTAAATCTGCCGCGTCATCGGCGTTCATAGTCATGTTATATATGACAGAGTACAACCTGTTGCGATAATGGACAATCAGAGAATCAAAAGCAGACAAGTCACCAGACTTTGCCCTAGTTACAAGGGTTAACACATCACTTTGTTCATCCTCAGATGTAATGGAAGGGGAATCACCCGACACAATACTCTTTGGTTGATTTTCCATGTGTAAATCATGGATAAAAATCGATCAAACAGCAAGAAAATTGCAAGTTTTAAGGTTGTTTAGCTTTTTGAATTTTGCTGAGAATGATTGTAGAAACAAAAAGAGGTCGGATTTAAGAGCATCACTGGGCAACTGTTCAATCAAAGCATATGTTTCCTCTAAGTGTGAATGAAAATACTTCACACACACATTAAGAATATCGTATTTATCGAGCAAAGAATGCACGAAGGCTCTTTTAGTATGTAAATTAATCGATTCTCTGGGAGAAGAAAATAAATCGTCAAAACGGGAAAGTTCATCGACTGTGGCAATATCTCTGAGGAGAATTAAGGGAAGGGTCATTTTGCCAGTATCTAAATCAGATCCTATTGATTTATCGATATTTGATTGGGACTCAAAGGAATCGATCAAGTCATCAAAAACTTGGTAGTTTATACCAAGTGAAAGACCAAATTTACCAGCAACTTGAATGGTCTCTTCATCTGCTCCTGAAAGATAGGCACCAATTTCACAAGATGCTTTAAACAATTCACCCGTTTTGCCATGAACGAAACTTAGATATTCGCCTAAGGATACATCCGTTCTTCCTCTCGAAAAGGTTTGTCTAATTTCACCAGAACAAGTTTTGCGTGTGGCTTCAGCGACGATAGCACAGATACGAGTTGTAGGAAATTGTGCTGCCAATTCAAGTGCGTATCCAAAAAGAGAGTCACCCAAAAGAACAGCTGCATGTGATCCAATTTTTTTGTGCAATGAAGGAAGGTTCCTACGTACCTCTGCGTCGTCTAGAATATCATCGTGGATAAGGGTGGCTAAATGAACCAATTCAAGGATTGCAGACGCTTTGATAAGTGAATCCTGAGAATCAATATTGTGACCAGCAAAATGAAAGGTAAGAAGTGGGCGGATACGTTTACCGCCGGAAAGGGCAACATCAAGAGCAAAACCCCTTACTTCAGAATCTAACTCAGTTAATAAATCGGAGAGATGGGCTTCGAAGAACTCAATAAATCTAGCCGAGCGCACATCGAACGGTAGATCGTTAAGAAAAGAGAGTTTTTTAGGAGCAACATTCATCTACGATCATTATATTAATGTTTGATGCGTAGACAAGGGTGTGAGTAAAAATACTCAACAAAGACTACCAATCTTTCTTTTTGTGACGATTGGCTCTCGTACGTTTGCGACGCTTATGCTTATTCATCTTTAAGCGACGCTTCTTTTTTAGATTACCCATAAATATTTGGATGAATTAGTGATAGGAGAAATGAATGTATTAAAATAAAAAGACCCGCGTCTTCGGTTAGGAAGACGCGGGTCGCAAGACTGGCAACAACTTACTCTCACACAGCAGCGTGGCTGCACTACCATCAGCGATTGAGGGCTTAACGAGCGTGTTCGGGATGGAAACGTGTGTTTCCCCTCATCTA
>Ga0181585_10001240_pt1 | contig 22273 bp, 23 predicted proteins | sample 071ome_29_FD_132469 | JGI IMG/M metagenome (GOLD analysis project Ga0181585, IMG submission 132469) | Coastal salt marsh microbial communities from the Groves Creek Marsh, Skidaway Island, Georgia - 071407BT metaG (megahit assembly) | ecosystem: Environmental > Aquatic > Marine > Intertidal...
AGCCGAAGGCCAGGACGCCCGGGGCAGGTTTTCTTGGGCACTTCTTTTCTAAAAAGAAGTGTCATCCCCTCCTGGCAAGGAAAAAGCATTTAAAGCAGGAGTTTCTTTGGTGACTTTCTTTTGAAAGAAAGTCACACCACACCGATAGGGGAAAATCAAAATAAAAATATATATTCAACGACCACCGTCAACGTGCAGAACCTGCCCGGTCACATACGTTGCGTTACTGACAAGGAACAATACCGCTTGAGCGATATCGGCCGGCTCTCCCATACGCCTGACTGCGCTCTTGGCGATGATGGCATCTTTCGTGTCCTCGGCGAGGTTTACCTCCGGTGGCCACAATATCGCGCCAGGGGCGACAGCGTTGACGCGAACATCCGGCGCGAGTTCGCGCGCCAGTGAGCGGGTCATGCTTTCCAGGGCGGCCTTGGCCATGGTGTAAATGCTGTGGTTGGAAAGCCCGCGGCGCGCATACAGGTCCGAGATGTTGATGATGCAGCCGCGCTGCTGTTTCAGCTCCCGGGCAACGGCACTGGCCAGGAACAGGGGAGCGCGGGCATTGCTCGCAAAAAGCGTATGCCAGTCATCGGTGGTTATGGAGTCCAGTGGCGTCGGGTAAAAGGCTGAGGCGTTGTTGACCAGTACATCCAGGCGCTGCCAGTTGGCGATGGCCTGCCGGCCAAGTTCGAGCACCTGCTCATCATCTGCCAGATCAGCCTGCAGGACGGCGGCAGAATTCGATCGGGCGTTATTGAGGGTTTGAGCCAGGCTCTCTGCCGGCTGCCTGGAGCGGTTGCAGTGAATAACCACGTTGTAACCGCTGCTATGCAGGAGAGATGCCGTGGCCGCCCCGAGCCGCACGCCGGCGCCGGTGATCAGTGCTACGGGATGTCCGGATTCATGATTCATCGCTGGCCAACTCCTCGGTCAGGATAACCAGGCGCCGCGCATGCAGCTGGACGCCGATCTCTGCATCGCGGTAACCGGCCGCGACTATTTCTGCAGTATCCACACCGCTACTGACGGCAAGTGCCCGGCGCAGTATGTCCGCCTGCGGATAGGGATGCTTTTCCAGGCCAAGCCGGCCGCGGGCGTCGGCTTCGCAGGCAAGCAGGAACTGCTCGAAGCGTTCGGGCTTGCGAAAGGCGTCGCAGTGTTCGAGTGTGTCCAGAATGGCAGCAGGATGCCGTACATCCGTGCGATGGCAATGGGTGTGGTACAGGCATGTGATTCGCGCCAGGTCGCGGTACTCGTTGGGTGCCCGGATGCGTTTGCAGGCTGTGTTGATCAGGTCGGCGCCCAGCTGTTCATGTCCCTGCAGGTTGGGCCAGCGTTCGCGGGGCACCTCAGCCTTGCCGATATCGTGCATCAGCGCCGCAAAGCGTACCACGGGGTCTTCACTGAGCACAGAGGCCTGCTCCAGCACCATCAGCGTGTGGATGCCGGTATCGATCTCGGGGTGGTACTTTTTCGGCTGCGGAACACCGAACAGGTTTTCCAGTTCCGGCAGGATGTCGCCGAGGGCGTTGCAGCCGCGCAGTACCTGGAAGAAAACCTGGGGTGATCGCTCTTCCAGCGCACGGCTGATTTCCGTCCAGATACGTTCACTGACCAGGTCCCACAGTTCGCCGGATGCGGCGATGTCCTGCATGAGGGCCATGGTTTCTTCGGCTATGGAGAAACCCAGGTGGTGGAAACGCGCCGCGAAGCGGGCGACACGCAGTACGCGCAGTGGATCCTCGACGAAGGCGGCTGATACGTGCCGAAGCACTTTTGCTTCCAGGTCTGCCCGGCCGTTGAAGGGGTCGACGATGGTGCCGTCTTCATTCTCGGCAATGGCGTTGATCGTCAGGTCGCGCCGCTGCAAGTCTTCTTCCAGGGTCACGCTTTTATCGGCATGCACGGTGAAGCCCTTGTAGCCCTGGCCGGTTTTGCGTTCCGTGCGCGCCAGTGCGTATTCCTCCCTGCTTTTGGGATGCAGGAACACCGGGAAATCCTTGCCTACCTGCGTGTAACCCAGGTCGAGCATCTCGTCCGGGGTGGCGCCCACGACCACCCAGTCCCGGTCCTTGACCGGAATGCCGAGCAATTTGTCACGTACGGCGCCGCCGACGAGATAGGTTTTCATGATCGTGCCGGATTCTTCGGGATTACTTGAAGGGCACACTGTAGCGCTGCTTGTCTTCCAGGCGCAAGGCAGTGAGGGTGCGGCCCCACACGCAGCCGGTGTCGAGCGCAAAGACGTTGGGCCAGTTGGTTTCACCTTCCAGGGTGGCCCAGTGACCGAAGACGATGTACCGGTTGGGCTTCAGCTGCTGGTATTCATACCAGGGCTTGAATCCCGGGGGCGCGGTTTTCGGCCCGGTCTTGATGGCGAGGTTGAGCTGGGTTTCACCGTTGCAGAATCGCACGCGGGTCAGGTAGTTGGTGATGACCCGCAGTCGCTCCATGCCGGTCAGGCCTTCGTGCCAGATATCCGGTTCATCGCCGTACATTTTGTTGAGGAACCTGGAGCATTTCTCGCTTTGCAGGATGTCCTCCACTTCGGCGGCATATCCGCGCGCCTGCTTGAAGGTCCAGCCCGGGGCGATGCCCGCATGCACCATCAGGAAGGTTTCCTCGCCATTCTCGGTATCCAGCTTTTCGCTGTGGATCATGGGCTTGCGCTTGAGCCAGTCGCAGAATCCGAGGCAGTCGGGATCATCCAGGATGGCGCGCAGGGTATCTTTCTTGCCGTGCTTCTGGGCGCCGGTGGCCATGGCGACGAAATGCAGGTCGTGGTTGCCGAGCACCATGGTAAAGGCGCTGCCCAGGGCCTTGAGTATGCGCAGGGTTTCCAGTGACTTCGGGCCGCGATTGATGATGTCGCCGACGCTCCAGAGGCGGTCGCGGGTAGGGTCGAAATTGACCTTGTCCAGCAAGCGCATGAGTTGGTCATAACAACCCTGGATGTCGCCTATTGCATATGTTGCCATAGCTGCTACTTGTTTCTTGTCACCGGCATTGCGTCAACGCTAGTGAATCATGTTCGGGATGGCGAGCACGAAAAGGGGAATCGGTGCTTCGAACTGCTCGCCGCCGGCAGTTTCCATGGTATAGGAGCCGCGCATGTCGCCTATTTCAGTGCCGATCAGTGTGCCGCTGGAATACTCGAAGGATTCACCGGGTTGTATCACGGGCTGCTGTCCCACAACGCCCTTGCCCGTCACCTCGTCGACCTTGTTGTTCTGGTCGGTGATTATCCAGTGGCGGCTGAGCAGCCTTACGGGCTCATTACGATGGTTGCGAATGGAAATGGTGTAGGAAAAGGCGTAAGAGCTTTTCGCGGGATCGGACTGCATTTCCAGGTACTTGGTCCTGGTCCTGATCTCTATACCGCAATCGTTCTCGGATGTACTGCTCACAAAGGCTCCATTACGCCAGGTATAAAAGTCGGTGGGAATTGCCGGAAGTCCCTGCCGGCAGTCTAGGTGACCTCTGCCAGCGTGTCGCTGATAGTAACATATTCCTCAAGCGAGAGCGTCTCGGGACGGCGGCTGCCATCGATGCCGAGCGTCGACAACACGTGCTTGTCCGCGAGTGATTTCAGGCTGTTCTGCAGTGTTTTGCGGCGCTGTGAAAAGGCCGTGCGTACTACTTTTTCCAGCATGGCAGTGTCACGGGCAGGACACGGCAGTTCAGTCCAGGGAACCAGGCGCACGATGGCCGACTCCACTTTGGGCTGCGGCGAAAATGCCGTCGGCGGCACCCGGAACAGCTTCTCCACTCTGCAGTAATACTGCGTCATGATGCCCAGGCGGCCGTAGTTCTTCCCGCCGGGTTCCGCCGTCATGCGATCCACGACTTCCAGCTGCAGCATGAACAGCATGTCCCTGAATAATTGCCGGCTTTCAAACAGGTGAAAGAGCAGGGGGGTGGAAATGTTGTAGGGCAGGTTGCCGATCAGGCGATAGCCGCCGGCCACCGGTGGCAGGGTGTGGAAATCAAATTTCAGGACATCCTGGTTGTGCAGGGTGAAATTGTTTCTGCATTCATAGCGCCAGCGGAATTCGGCGGCGAGATCGCGATCGATCTCGATCACATCCAGGTGTGCGCAACTGTCGACAAGCCGGTCTGTGAGGGCGCCCTGGCCCGGCCCGATTTCGATAATCGCATCGGTATCCTTCGCGTTGACGGCGTTGACGATGCGCTCGATGATCCCGGCATCCACCAGGAAGTTCTGGCCAAAGCGCTTGCGTGGCCGATGCTGTGTGCGCTCAGCCATGAAGCCGGCTCCAGTGGCCGGCCATCTCCCTGGCAGTGGCGATAGCTACCTGCAGGCTGCCGGTTTCGGCGCGGCCGGTCCCGGCAAGATCCAGTGCCGTGCCATGGTCCACGGATGTGCGGATCAGGGGCAGGCCCAGCGTGATGTTGACGGCATGGCCGAAACCCTTGTACTTCAAAACCGGCAGGCCCTGGTCGTGATACATGGCCAGCACCGCGTCTGCCCCGTCGAGATGTTTCGGCGTGAACAGGGTGTCGGCGGGCAATGGACCGATCAGGTCCATACCCTGCTGGCGGCACTGCTGCAGCACCGGAATGATGATGTCCTGCTCTTCACGGCCCAGGTGGCCGCCTTCCCCGGCATGGGGATTGAGGCCGGCAACCACGATGCGCGGGGCCGCGATGCCGAATTTTTCCCGCAGGTCCTGTTCGAGAATCCTGATGACATGCAGGAGCAGGGGCCCGGTGATCGCGCCAGGTACAGCCGTAAGCGGCAAATGCGTGGTGGCCAGGGCCACGCGCAGGCCCTCGGTTGCCAGCATCATGACCACGTGGTCGCACTGGCAGAGTTGTGCCAGGTATTCGGTATGGCCTGAAAAGGGGATGCCGGCATTGTTGATCACGCTTTTCTGCACCGGCCCGGTGACAAGTCCCCCGAATTCTCCCGCCAGGCATCCCGCCACGGCGGTATCCAGTGTCTCGAGCACGTAGGTGCTGTTGGTGGTGTCCAATTGCCCGGCATGGCAGTGTGACTTGAGGGCGACAGGTAATACGTTGAGGGCGCCCGGAGTCATTCCCGTACCCGTGTACTCGGTGACGGCAACTTCCAGACCAAGGATTGCCGCACGCTCGGCTAACAGGGACGGGTCCGCGATAATGACAAGGGAGTCAGTCAGTTCGGGCTGTGCGGCTGCAAGCGCCAGGCAAAGGTCAGGACCGATGCCGGCGGGTTCACCGGGTGTTACAGCGAGAAGAGGTGGGTTAGGGCCTGTTAACACAGTTTGAATCATCACTGCCGGAGGCAATTTTTCGTCTGGCAAGGCTCGAAGAAGCGTTCAGTATCGACCATACATGAGCGACTGAGTACGCCGCCGGACGGAAAATTGGCCCGGCCTTTCGGGTTGTGGCTGCAAATACGCCACTCATCGTTGCTCGTCGGTCATTTGGGGTCGCCAATCTTCCCTCCTCGCGCCTTGATTGGCGCATTTGCAGCACCACAACAGTGAAAATTCAAACTGTGTTAACAGGCCCTTATCAGAGGTTCTCGGGTTCAATCTTGATGTCGATGTAGGCGGTATCGCGCATTTCGGTGAGCCAGTTTTCCAGCTCGTTTTCGAATTTGCGCTGGCGCAGGATCTGCTCCGCCTGGTAACGCATGTTTTCCTGGGTAACGTCCTGCATACGTTTCTCGAGCAGCTCGATGATGTGCCAGCCGCTTTGCAGGTGTACAGGTTCGCTCATCTCGCCGATGTCGAGATCCTGCACGACGGCGAGGAAATCCGGCGGCAGCTGGCCGAAAGTGATCCAGTCGAGGTCGCCGCCGGACACCATGGAGCTTTCATCGTCGGTGTTCTGCCGAGCCAGGTCACTGAGGTCCTCGCCTTCCTGGATGCGCCGATAAAGGTCGTGGATCAGGTCGTCGGCCTGGCCTTCGGTACGAATTTCGTTGGGCTCGATCTGAATGTGACGGACATGGTACTGCTGGATTTCCAGGTTGGCACCGCCGCGCAGGTCCTTGAGCTGGACGATATGCCAGCCGCTCTCACTGCGAAATGGGGCGCTTATCTCGCCAAGGATCAGCTGTGGCGCCACTTCCTGGAAGATGGTTGGCATTTCTTCTGTTTTCCGGAACCCGAGATCGCTGCCGCGTACCGGGATGCCGCTGACCTGCCCGGCGGCGATGAACTGCTCGATCTCGGCGCCCTGGCGCATCTGTTCGTAGAGGAAATTTGCCAGTTCCTCGCGCCTGGAACCCTCGGCGCCGTCGGCATGCTCGATCATCAACTGGGTGATGCGGTATTCCGGGGCAATGTCAGCCTGGCCGGCTTCCGAGCGCAGGAAGTTTTCAACCTCCTGGCGCGTGATATCGATACGGTTGTTGACGGCACCGGTCTGCAGCTGCTGCAGCATGATATCGCGGCGCAGCTGCTCTCGCGTGGTGTTGTAGACGCCCTGCGATTCCAGCAGCTGGCGGAACTGCTCGAAGGTCATATTGTTCTGCTGGGCGATGCCGTTCAGCGCGGAGTTGAGCTGGTTGTCATCGACACGCACGCCGGCACGGGTTGCCATCTGCATCTGCAGGTTTTCGATGATGAGCTGGTCCAGCAGCTGTTTTTTCAGCACGGTTTCATCAGGGCGGGGGCCCTGGATACTGGCAAGCTGGGCCTGGATGGACTCCCAACGCATGTCGAATTCGCTTTTCAGGACAACGTCGTCGTCGGCAATGGCGATAATGCGGTCCAGGGTAACCGGCTGCTGGGCAAAGGCAATACTGCCGGCAATGGACAGCACTGCCAGCAACAGCCGGAACGCCGTCCTGCCTGTATCTTGAAACCTGCTTGCTGCTTTATTACTGCACATATTCCCGTTCTCTGTAACCGCTGATGCCGTTGTTCAATATGCCGCTGACATTGCCACCTAAGACGCTGCCGAAGCCTTTTAGTTCAAACTGCAGGAAGACCCCGGTGTTGTCGTCCACGTTGCCATGGAACAGGGCGTCGTTATCGATCCATTGCCTGGCGACGACGCGAACCGTGTAACAGCAGTTGTTGAATTCAAGCCCGGCAATGCTTTCCAGGTTGCGGTCGTTGGCAAGGTCGTAATTCCAGCGTCCGATCAAGCTCCAGTTCTGCGATACGGGCCAGATGCCCGACATGTCAGTCTGCCTGATGCGGCGGTCAAATCCCGCCGCAGTGACCGGGTTTCCGTTTACGTCACGGTACCGGTAGCTGAAATTAAGGATGTGATTTATATCAGATTGATAGCGGAATTGAAAATTACCGACTTCGAGGTTGTTTTCGCTGGTGTCCCATTCCAGGTAGGAGTTAACGCGCCAGTTATCCGAGAATCGCCAGGTCATTTCCGATGCGACGGCAGAGCCGCTTTGGCGCTCGGATACGCCCTGCCTGTTATCCAGGGTGACGCGCCTGTCGCTGAAATACCGGATCTGGCCGATGCTGGCGCTGGCCTTTTCCCGGCCCCGCTCGTCCAGGAGCCTGGTGCTAAGGGCCAGGGTGAGCTGGTTGGTGTCCCCGACCCGGTCCTTGCCGCTGAAGCGGTCCTCCCGGAACAACTGGCTGAAACTGAAGGTCATGTCGGAGCTGTCGAATACCGGAATATCACTCTGGTCCTCGTATTCGTTGTACAGGTAGTACAGCCTCGGTTCGAGGGTCTGGATCAGCGCGGTGTCCGCAAATTCGGTATCCCGCTCGAAGATCAGGCCACTGTCGATGCTGCCGACGAACACGCCGCGGGACGGGTCATCGGTGAACACATTGGTGGGATCGTCGAGATCATAGGAGGCGTACTTGTATTTCATCTGGGGGGTGACAAAGGCACCGGGGGTGGACCAGGGGTAGCTGACCTCCGGTTCGATGGTCAGGCGCTGACCGGTAACCATGGCGCCTTCGGCCAGTTGCCCGGCTGTCAGGTTCAGCGGGTTCAGGTCGCGGTCGAAATTGACGTACTCCGTACGAACGCCGTAATCGAGGCCGAACTCGTTGCTGAAACTGCCGTCCAGGTTGATGCGCGGCAGGCGCTTGTATGGTTCGCTGCTTTCCGGGATCGTCGGGTCGATGATCTGGTAGCTCAGCGCCTGGAACCGGAAGCGCCAGTCATTGTTGCGGTATTCCACCCCGCCGGTGCGGCGCAGGTAGCTCTGTGTCGTGGTGTACAGGCCGGTATTGCCCAGGTCCTGAAAGTAATCCTCGTCGCTGACGCCTGCATAATCCACCAGTCCGCGCCAGTTGCGGGCAAAACGGCTGGTGTGGTCTATGTTGATCTGCCAGCGGTCTTCCACCGGGGGTGACTCGGGATCCGGCAGCAGCAGTTCCGCGGCATCGTACTGGTTGTCGCCAGGCAGGAAGCTCATCTGCAGCACGTTCATCGAACGCCGGCTGCGGTAGCGCCCTTCCATGCCCAGCATAACGCCGCGGTCTGTCATGAGGCGCGGCGTGATGGTGGCGTCGTAATTCGGCGCCAGGTCCAGGTAGAAGGGGGCTGCAACATCCAGGCCGCCGTCCCGGGTGGAGCCGATGGTGGGAGCGAGGAAACCGGTGGCGCGTTCGTCATTGATCGGGAATGTGATGACCGGCAAGTACAGCACCGGCGTGTTGCCGAGGCGCAGCTTGACGTCGCGAGCCACACCGCGGCCGGTAGCCTGGTTGAGGGTGATCGAGTTGCCTTCTATCACCCAAGAGTTGTTGCCGGGCTCGCAACGGGTAAAGGCGCCATTGTCGATGGTGATGATGCCCTCGGCATCGGTATAGACAATGACCTCAGCCGTGCCGCGAATATTGTCCTCGTGCAGGACGTAACTGGCATTGTTGATGCTGGTACGCTCACCGGCATTCTCCACTTGTCCATCCGTGCCAACCAGCAGCATGCCGGTCATGCGCACCTGTATATTGCCGTCGAGATCCGCGTCACCGGTGTCGTAATCGTAGGTGCCGGTATCCGCGCGCAGGTAAATGTCTTCCTGCCGGATATGGATGTCGCCTTCGAGAATGACACGATCACCGCCAGCCGCTTCCAGGGAATCGGCAACCAGGCTGGCGGAACCGGGCACACCTTCGAGTGCAGGTAATTCCGGTGCCACGTACATGCCGCAGCAATTGTCAGCCAGTTGTGCGCGCTGCTCGGGACTCAGGTTATCGTAACTGACCCAGTCGACGTCGCTGGCCTGCAGCAATGCAGGTTGTGCTGCGAGTCCCTGGCTAAATACCAGGCTGATCAAGATGAGGTGTTTCGTGGGTTTGGCGGAAGAGGGCAACCTGGGGATCACTTCTAAATTCCCCTATGTAAAGGCATAATGCTGGGCATCGAAAGATTCTAGTTTTTATGGCCCGGCTTAACAAGCTGTCCGGGTTGCAGGCAACTCAACCAGGAAAGGTTAAGCTTGATCGATGGCTTCTCCAAAATCAGATAAGACAGTATTGCAGAGAAGACAGACGGAACTGCAAACCTGGTTTACAGGACTCCTTTCTGATCTTGGCGAGACTGCCGCTCAACCCAGGATTGTTCCCCTGAGTGGCGACGCCAGTTTTCGCCGCTACTTTACCGCCCGTCCCGGTGCCACCACCTACGTGCTGGTGGATGCCCCACCCGACAAGGAAGACTGCCATGCTTTCGTGCAAATCGCCGAAAAATTCGCGGCGGCTGGCGTAAATGTCCCGCATGTACACGGAGTCGATTATGCGCAGGGTTTCATGTGCCTGTCCTTCCTGGGCGATACCCTGCTCAATACCCGGCTGATGGAGCTGAAGAAACAGGAGCGTTTTGCCGAGGTTCACGATGTCTACAATCATGCTTTCGACATCCTGACCAGGATCCAGTCGATCCGTGAAGGCAGCGATATCCTGCTGCCTCCCTATGATGGCGGCCTGCTGATGCGTGAGCTGGAACTATTTCGGGATTGGTTCTGCGGGGGCATCATGGAACTCAGCCTGTCCAAGGTGGAGGAAGGCCTGCTCGATCACTATTTCGGTGTGCTCATCGATGCCGCCCAGGCGCAGCCGCAGGTGTGCGTGCACCGGGATTACCATTCGCGCAACCTGCTGTTCCAGAAGGATGGCAATCTTGGCGTGCTGGATTTCCAGGATGCAGTCATCGGCCCGTTCACCTATGACCTGGTCTCGCTCATCAAGGATTGCTACATCAGCTGGCCGCAGCCCATGATCCGCGACTGGGCCCTTCAGTATGCCAACATGGCGCAGACCGCCGGAATTATCGACGACTTCGAAGAGGCGCAATTCCTGCGCAGCTTCGACCTGATGGGTGTACAGCGGCACCTGAAGGCCACCGGGATTTTCTCGCGACTGTACTTGCGCGACGGCAAACCGGGCTACCTGGCTGATATTCCGCGCACGCTGGCATACGTCAAGGAAGTACTCGGCGATTACCCGGACATGTATGATCTGGGCCGCTGGTTCGAGCAGCACATCTACCCGTTGTTGTGGACGCGCCTGAAAAACATCATGAACCGGGGACAGCCATGAGCGGGGTAAACAAGGCGTGAAAGCCATGGTGCTGGCCGCCGGCAAAGGGGAGCGCATGCTGCCCCTCACACTGTCGACGCCCAAGCCCTTGCTTGAAGCAGGGGGCAAGTCGCTGATCCACCACCAGGTCGCGAAACTGGCCGCCGCCGGTTTTACCGACCTGGTTGTCAATCACGCCTGGCTGGGTGAGCAGGTGGAGGCGGCACTCGGTGATGGCTCCGCTCTCGGGGTTGCCATCACCTGGTCGCGGGAGGATGAGCCCCTGGAAACCGCCGGCGGCATCATCCAGGCCCTGCCTTTACTTGAGGAAGACGGCAAGGTGGGGTCTTTCGTCAGCGTCAACGCCGATATCTTCACGGATTTTCCGTTCGGCACGCTGGCGTCACTCGATGGTGTCGGACTGCAGGCGCATCTCGTGCTGGTGGATAATCCCGGGCACCATCCGGGAGGTGATTTCGTCCTGGAGGATGGCAAGGTCAGGGAAGCGCATGGCGGCGAAGACAAGCTCACCTTCAGCGGCATCGCCGTATACCATCCCTCGCTTTTTGCCGGTATCGCGCCAGGCAGGCGTCCGGTCGTCCCGCTGTTGAAGCAGGCCATGGCGCAGGGCAGGGTAAGTGGCGAATACTATGACGGGCGATGGTTCGACATCGGCACGCCGGAGCGGTTGCAGGAGCTGGATGCGTTGTTAAGGAAACAACAGGCAGATTGATGCGATGCAAACCGGACTGTCAGAAGATTTCCTGCTCAACATCGCCACGATAGCCATTACCCTGATCGGGTTCAGCGGCGTGGTCACGGCACTGGAGCATCGCGGCAGCGAAAGATGGACGTCGGCGGCATTGCTGCAGTTTCGTACCCTCGTGGAACCCAGCGTCATCGTTTTATTTGCCGCCTTTGTCCCCCTTGTGCTTTCCTATGGCGGGGTAGCAGGTGAGCCGCTGTGGCGTATCTCGAATGCCGTGTTGCTGGCCGGCCACCTGCTGGGCATCAGCCTGTTCTGGATCCGCGGGGTCAAGGCCGAGGTGACCCTGAGCCAGAAATTCATCACGGTCCTTTGTCTGCCCATCTTCCTGTTCCTGCTCGCCAGTGCGCTAGGTTTGACGAGTCAACATGCACCCGCAATGGCCATTGGCCTGCTGCTGGGTATCGGCGTCAGTGTGCATAATTTTTATTTACTGCTTTTCCAGGACTGACACATCAAACTTCCAGGGTGCGCACTTCCAGCGGCCTGCCTTCCTCCAGCACCAGCACCTGCCCGGCATCCACCGGCGTCCAGCGTGACGATTCAGACAACGGTTCCGAGGCGATGATGCAGGTGGCATCCTCGCAGTGGTAGAACAGGGTGGGCGGCTGGCTGTCGGCATGGGAGCTGTAACGCGTGAACAGCGATGTCCTGCCGTTGGTCACCGCAAAATTCATGTGTGCCTCGGTATCGCAGCCTGCTTGCCGGCGAATAGCCTCGATATGCTGAAGCGTGTTGCCCAGGGCGGAAAGCATCCGGGCGGCGTCAGCTGTATGAATGTGACCCTTGTCATCGTGGCCGATTTTATCCAGGAACAGGGCAAAGGCGTGTTCGGAATCCGTGTTACCCCGGATCATGCCGAACGAGGCGTCGGAAAGCGCCGACAGCAAGCTGCGCCGGCACCGGTCGAACTGGCCGAGAAAGCCGTTGTGCATCCACAGCCACTCATCGTACTGGAAGGGGTGGCAGTTGGCCTGGGACACCGGCATGCCGGGTGTGGCGTCGCGCACGTGGGCGAAGAAATGGCGGGTCGGAATCTTCGAGGCGAGCTGGCGCAGGTTGCGGTTGCTCCAGGCCGGTTCGATGCTCACGAAAGTGCCGGGCACGGTGTCGTCGTGTTCCGGGTACCAGCCGACCCCGAAGCCGTCGCCGTTGACCGGCTCGAAGCGCATGCGTGCATGGCGGCTTTGCCGCACCAGGGAATAACTGCTGTCCAGCAGCAGGTCCTGCATCAGCGTGGGTGGGCCGCTGTAGGCGAGAAAACGGCACATGTGAAGGTTCCCCCAAAATGTCTTCCCGAACTGTGAATCATGTATGATGACGCAGGAAAATAACAGTGACTCCCAAGGCTATAGTCATGTCCAATCGCAAAAAACCCGGTCACCTGTTCCATTCAGCAGCCGACGACAGGCGCCATGCGCGCATTGAACGCAGTGAAATAGCGCAGGAGCAGATCAACTCGCCCGCCTACAAGCTGGCTTATGACGACATCGACTTCCTGCTCCGTGATGAAATGCGGCCGGTCCGGTTTTTACTGGAGCTGTCGAAACCGGAACTGCTGTTGCAGGAGCATGGGGTCGAGCACACCGTGGTTATTTTCGGCAGCGCCCGCACTTGCGACATGGAAGCGGCCATGCGGCGCAGGGATATGCTCGATGAGGCGCTGGCCACTGCGTCCAAGGACAATGATCTGCGGCAACAGCTCGCACGGGTGGAGGCGGATATCCGGCATGCCACGTACTACGAACAGGCGCGCCGGCTGGCCCACTTGATCAGCGAGCGCTCCGGCTGTTCGGAATGCCCGCAGCTGCATGTGGTGACCGGAGGCGGCCCCGGCATCATGGAGGCGGCGAATCGTGGTGCCCAGGAAGCGGGGGCGGAAACTATCGGCCTGAACATCGTGCTGCCTCACGAGCAGACTCCCAATCCCTACATCACCCCTGATCTGTGTTTCCAGTTCCACTATTTCGCCATGCGCAAGATGCATTTCATGCTCAGGGCCCGTGCGCTGGTCATCTTTCCCGGCGGGTACGGCACATTTGATGAACTGTTCGAGACGCTTACCCTGATCCAGACCGGCAAGATCAAGCCATTGCCGGTGCTGCTGTTTGGCAGGGACTACTGGCAGAAGGTCATCAATTTCGACCTGATGGTCGAGGAGGGCATGATCAGCCCGGATGATGTTGGCATATTCCAGTTTGTGGATGACGAGGAAGAGGCCTGGCAGATCATTCGTGACAGCCTGGATGTCGACTAACCGGAGCTTTCTTCCCGGCCCTTTTTCGTGCCGGAGAAATACAGCACCAGGTATGCGACAGTCGCCGAAAATACGGAAGCCATCAGTATAGCCAACCGATCGGCCCTGGCTGCGCCGTTGAAGACGTCACCGCCTTCCTCGAACGCCAGCGAGGCGATGAACAGGCTCATCGTGAATCCGACCCCGCACAGTACGGTCACCCCGTAAAACTGTTTCCAGGAACTGCCCTCAGGCAACCTGGCGATGCCGCACTGGATGAGCAGCCAGCAGACACCGAAGATGCCCACCTGCTTGCCGACAAACAGGCCCAGGAAGATACCCATGGGCAGCGGCCCGGTGAGTATCGACAGATCGAGCCCTGACAGCAGGACGCCGGCATTGACGAATGCGAACATCGGCAGCACAAGGAAATACACGTAAGGATGCAGTTCGTGCGCCAGTTCCTTGAGATGGGCATGGTCCTCGCCGTCCTCCAGCACGATATGTATGGGGATGAAGAAGGCATTGATGACGCCTGCCAGCGTGGCATGCACACCGGACTTCAGGAAGCACACCCACACCAATATCCCGCACAGCAGGAAAGGCGCGAGATGCGTGACGCGCATGCGGTTGAGGATGGCCATACCGATCCAGCCGATGCTGGCCAGGGAAAGCGTGACCAGCGAGAGTTTCGAGGTATAGAACACCGCGATCACGATGATGCCGAACAGGTCGTCCACGATCGCCAGGGTCAGCAGGAAAAGTTTCAGCGATGCCGGCACGCGGTCGCCGAGCAGGGCCAGGATGCCGAGGGTAAAGGCGATATCGGTGGCGGTGGGTATCGCCCAGCCGTTGGCGATGGCGGGGTTCGTGTAATTCAACAGCAGGTAGATGCCGGCGGGCACGAGGAAGCCGCCGATGGCACCGGCAACCGGCAGGACCACATTGGCGGGGTTGCGCAGCTGGCCGTCGAAAATTTCCATTTTCAGTTCCAGGCCGACCAGGAAGAAGAATACCGCCATCAAGCCATCATTGACCCAAAGCAGCAGGGGTTTCTCGATAGCGAAGTTTTCCGCCCGCACCTCGATCTCCATCTCCAGAAACTGGTTATAGGTATCTGAAAAGGCGGAATTTTTAAGCAGCATCGCCAGCAGGGCGAACAGGATCAGCAGAATGGCGGGGGCTGATTCACTGCGAAAGAATTTTTCGAGATTCATGGGTAACACATTGATTGATTTACATCATTTTGCAATGTAATGAATCAACATCACAATGTACAGTAATGGGCCTGTGCTCAGGCTATCCGCAGAAAATACTGCAGGCTTATATGAAATTCCTATCACCAAACCCCGTTGATACCAAACACCGGACAATGACACGATAGGCAGGAAATCAAAGGCACAAAAACTGTGCCTGACAAGGGAGACAAGGGGTATACATGAAAAGATTCAATAAAATTTTGTTCGTCGCTGATGGCAGTGCGGGCGAGCAGGCGGCGCTGAAGAAGACTATCGCCCTGGCGAAGGACATCAAGGCCAAAATCACGGTCATGGACGTTGTCGAGATGGCGGAAACCTTTGCCATATCCGATGTCGCGATGGACATGATCCGCCTGCAGCGTGAGCTGTTGAAGGCGCGCAAGGACGACCTGGAAAAGCTGGTGAAAAAAGCCGTGCCCAGAAGCGCGAAACTGTCGATTCCCGTTGTCGTCAGGCAGGGCAAGGATTACATCAAGATCATCCAGGAAGTGAAGGTGGGCAAGTTCGACCTGGTGGTCAAGGCCAGTGGCAAGCCGCACCTGACCGGCATGCTGTTCAGCACGCTGGACATGAACCTGGTGCGCAAATGCCCGATTCCGGTGCTCATCCTGAAACCGCGCAAGAAGATCAGCCACTCCAGGATTCTTGCCAGTGTCGACCTGCGCCTGAAGGACAAGACCCAGAAAAACATGGATCGCACCATCATGGAACTGGCCAGCGAAATGGCGCAGATAGAAAAGGGCGAACTGCATGTGGTGCATTCCTGGGATGTGGCTATGGAGAAGCGCCTGCGGCACCGGCCCGAAGTGCATGCCTATTACAAGTCCATGGACGCCATCATGAAGGACATGCGCAATACCGAAAAGGCGCACCTGGAGGAGCTTGCGGCGGAATTCTCACTGACGGACTCTGAAACGCATTTGATCAAGGGCCACCCGGCCGACGTGATTCCGAAGTTCGTGAAGAACAACCGGATCGATCTCGTGGTCATGGGTACGGTGGGCCGCTCCGGCATCAAGGGCTTCTTCATGGGCAATACCGCCGAGAAAATCCTCAACAACATCAACTGCTCGGTACTGGCGATCAAGCCTCACGGCTGGAAGACCCCGGTTTGATTCGGTGTTGGTTCGAGTAGGTCGGATGAAGCCCACAGGGCTGACATCCGACATTGCTGACTTGAAAGGATTAAGGGATTAAGGGATTAAGGGATTAAGGGATAAAGGGATAAAGCGTAAATCCCATCGGTCAGGCAAGAGGGGGCGTTTCCCGGGAAGCGCCCCCTTTTTTGTTTACTGAATCAGTTGCTTGCAGAGCCTGCTGTACAAGGACATAAGCCGGGAAAGCCGGTACAATGCGCGTCTCGGGACAGTCCCTGAAGCACAACCCTGAACCGGAAGGTCACATGGCTGCAAAAAACTACCTGATCGCACCGTCCATTCTATCCGCCGATTTTGCCCGCCTGGGTGAGGAAGTGGAGGCCGTGCTGGCTGCCGGCACCGATGTGATCCACTTCGATGTCATGGACAACCACTATGTCCCCAACCTGACCATCGGCCCGGGTGTGTGCAAGTCCCTGGCGGCGCACATGGCGAAAAAAGGCATCAAGGCACCCATCGACGTGCACCTGATGGTGACACCGGTCGACAGCCTGATTGTGGAATTCGCCAAAGCCGGTGCCGCCTATATCACCTTTCACCCGGAAGCCACCCACCATATCGATCGTTCGCTGCAGCTGGTGCGTGACCAGGGCTGCAAGTCCGGGCTGGTGCTCAACCCCGCCACCCCGGTGGATTATCTCGAATACGTCATGGACAAGCTGGACATCATCCTGCTGATGTCCGTGAACCCGGGATTCGGCGGCCAGGCTTTCATACCGTCCACCCTGGATAAACTGAAAGTGGTGCGCAAGCTCATCGACGACAGCGGTTTCGACATCCGCCTGGAAGTTGACGGCGGCGTCGGTGTCAACAATATCGGCGAGATCGCCCGCGCCGGGGCGGACATGTTCGTGGCCGGTTCCGCCATTTTCGGCAGCCCGGACTATGCCGTCACCGTGGCGGCCATGCGCAAGGAACTGGGCGGTTAATGTCTCCGGAGCAGTACGCTGAACTCGCCCGCCAGGGTTATAACCGCATTCCGGTCTACCGGGAGATCCTGGCCGACCTGGAAACGCCACTGGGCACCTACCTGAAACTGGCGCGTGGACCCTACAGCTACTTCCTGGAGTCGGTACAGGGCGGCGAGAAGTGGGGCCGTTACTCCATCATCGGCCTGCCGTGTCGGACCCTGCTCAAGGTCAGCGGCAATAACCTTACAGTGGAAACCGACGGCGCGGTTACCGAGTCGGTGGAAACTGCCGACCCGTTTGAATTCATCGAAGCCTACCAGCAGCGCTTCCGGGTGGCGGAACCCGAGGAATTGCCCCGGTTCAACGGCGGCCTGGTCGGTTATTTCGGTTATGACACCGTGCGCTTCGTCGAACATCGTGTAGCCGACACGGCGCCACCGGACAAGGTCAACACGCCGGACATCCTGCTGATGCTGTCCGAGGAAGTGGTGGTGTTCGACAACCTGCGCGGCAAGATGATGCTGATGGTGTACGCCGACCCGTCACAGCAGGACGCCTTCGCCATAGCTGTTGCCCGGCTGGATGCGCTGGAGGCGAAACTGGATACTCAGCTGAAACTGGAAATCCGCAAGAGCGGCCGTGATGTAGGAGAGGACGATTTCGTCTCCAGTTTCGGCCAGGCGGCGTTCGAGACCGCGGTGGAAAAGATCAAGGAATACATCGTCGCCGGCGACGTCATGCAGGTGGTGCTGGCCCAGCGTATGAGCCTGCCCTACGAGGGTGAGGCCATCAATGTCTATCGCGCCCTGCGCCAGTTGAACCCGTCGCCGTACATGGTGTTCATGGACCTGGATGATTTTCATATCGTGAGCGCCTCGCCGGAGATCCTGGCGCGGGTGGAAGACGGCAAGGTCACCGTGCGGCCGCTGGCCGGCACGCGCCGACGTGGCAGGACAGAGGAGGAAGACCTCGCGCTCGAGCAGGAATTGCTGGCCGACGAAAAGGAAATCGCGGAGCACCTCATGCTGATCGACCTGTCGCGCAACGATTCCGGGCGCGTATCGAAAACCGGTTCCGTGGTCGTGACGAAACAGATGTTCGTGGAACGCTACTCCCACGTCATGCATATCGCCTCCAACGTGGAAAGCGAGCTGGCGGATGACCGGACCGCGCTGGACGTGCTCAAGGCGACGCTGCCGGTAGGTACGTTGAGCGGGGCGCCGAAAGTGCGGGCGAGGGAGATCATCGACGAATTCGAGCCGGTGAAGCGCGGTGTCTACGGCGGCGCCATGGGCTACCTGTCCTGGAACGGCAACATGGACATGGCCATCGCTATACGCACCGCGGTGATCAAGGACAAAACGCTGTACATCCAGGCCGGCGCCGGCATCGTTGCCGACTCGGTGCCCGCCCTGGAATGGAAAGAAACCATGAACAAGGCACGAGCCATGTTCCACGCGGTAAAACTCGCGGAGGAAGGATTATGAGCCGCCAGTCACCAGTCTCCAGTCACCAGCGGGAAAATCACGCAGGTTGGATTACATGTTATTGATGATCGACAACTACGATTCGTTCACCTACAACCTGGTGCAGTATTTCGGTGAACTGGGCGTGGACATCCGCGTGTTTCGCAATGACGAAATCACGCTCGGGGAAATTAGCGCCATGAAACCGGACCAGATCGTCCTCTCGCCAGGACCCTGTACGCCGGCCGAGGCGGGCATCTCGGTGGCGAGCATCACCGAATTCGCGGGCAAGATTCCCATTCTGGGTGTGTGCCTGGGGCACCAGAGTATCGGCGAGGCCTTCGGGGGCAAGATCATTCGCGCCAAGCGCGTCATGCATGGCAAGATCTCACCGATTCACCACAAGGGCAAAGGTGTTTTCAAGGACCTGCCGAGTCCGTTCAACGCCACCCGCTACCATTCCCTGGTGATCGAGCAGGGCAGCCTGCCGGATTGCCTGGAGGTCACCGCCTGGACGGAAAACCCGGATGGCAGCATCGAAGAAATCATGGGCGTGCGCCACAAGACGCTGGCCGTGGAAGGCGTGCAGTTCCATCCCGAATCCATCCTCAGCGAGCATGGCCACCAGATGCTGAAAAACTTCCTGGATGCCAGCGCCTGAACACAACTCAGTAACCAACGATGAACCAGGCTACCATTCTCAAGAAGATTCTCGACCGCAAGGCGGAGGAAGTCGCCGAACGCCAGGTGAAGATGTCGCTGGCCGACCTGGAAAATCAGATAAAGACAGCGGGCAAGTGTCGCGGGTTCACCCACGCACTCACTGAGCGCATCAGCCACAAGCTTCCAGCGGTGATCGCGGAGATCAAAAAGGCTTCGCCAAGCAAGGGATTGATTCGGGAACACTTCGAACCGGCCGCCATTGCCGAAAGCTATGCCGAAAACGGCGCCGCCTGCCTGTCCGTGCTCACGGACCGGGATTTCTTCCAGGGCGATGAGGAATACCTCAAACAAGCCCGTGACGCCTGCAAGCTGCCGGTGATACGCAAGGACTTCATGATAGATCCCTGGCAGGTGGCCGAATCCCGCGCCATCGGCGCGGACTGCATCCTCCTGATCGTCGCCGCCTTGGAGCCGGCCCGGATGCAGGAACTGGCGGCCAGTGCCCGGGAATACGGCATGGATTTCCTCGTGGAAGTCCACAATCGCAAGGAACTGGATCAGGCACTCCTGCTGGATGCCGATCTCATCGGTATCAACAACCGCGACCTGCATACCTTCAAGACCAGCCTTGCGGTCACCTACGACCTGCTGCCCCACATCCCCGAAGGGGCCGCCGTCATCACTGAAAGCGGCATCCATATCCGCGAGGATGTGGAAGAAATGCTGGAGCACGGCGTCTATGGTTTCCTGGTCGGGGAATCCTTCATGCGCGCGCAAGAACCAGGTGAGAAGCTCAAGGAGTTGTTCTTCAATGGCTAAACCGGGCGAAACAGGATTCAAACGCGTTGTTTCCGCGTTTTATAACTCCCTGCGCGGGTTCAGCGGCTGCTGGAAAAATGAAGCGGCGTTTCGCCAGGAGGTCCTGTGCTGCGTGATACTCGTGCCGCTTGGACTCTGGCTGGGCAATGGCGGCGTGGAAAAGTCACTGCTGGTGGGTGTCTGCCTGCTGGTGCTGATCGTGGAGATTCTCAACTCCGGCATCGAGGCGGCCATCGACCGCATCGGCAACGAGCATCATGAATTGTCCGGACTGGCCAAGGACCTGGGATCTGCGGCTGTGTTCATCAGTCTGGTCCTCGTGGGTATCGTCTGGTTCCTGATACTGGTCTGGTGACAAACCAAGCGCAGTAGCGACTGCAGGTCAGCGAGTACCGTAAACAACGATGGTCTTGCCGTGGACTTCGATGAGCCCCTGCTCTTCAAGATCCTTCAGGACTCGACCAGCCATCTCCCTTGAGCAATTCACGATACGTCCAAGTTCCTGGCGGGTAATCTTGATCTGCATGCCATCGGGATGGGTCATGTCATCCGGCTCCTTGCTCAGTTCCAGCAGGGTGCTGGCGATACGGCCGGTGACATCGAGGAAGCTGAGGTCGGCGACGCGCTTGGTGGTGCTGCGCAGGCGGTGAGCCATCTGTTCGCCGATGGTGTAGAGAATTTCTGGGTGCTGGCGCGTGTAGTCGCTGAAGTTGGCATAGGAAATTTCCGCCAGCTCGCATTCGGTCTTGGTGCGTACGCAGGCGCTGCGGGATTCGTGATGTTCGAACAGTCCCATTTCACCAAAGAAATCGCCGGGATTGAGGTAGGCAATGACCGCTTCCTTGCCTTCTTCGTCCTCAAGAACGACGGATACCGAACCGGTGATGATGTAGTAGAGGGTTTCGCACTTATCACCCTCGTGGATGATAGTGGTCTTATTGGGATATTTGCGCCGGTGGGAGTGGCTCAAGAAATTTTCCAGGTCCCTAATATGCGGCGTGATCGCCATCAGTGCCATCCACTCATTCCTCTCGGGTGATATCAAACTCATCATTGCATACCACACTTTTTCTGCGTGTTCTATTTTTTGCCATTAAAAAAACGTCAAATTGATTGGTAATTCAAAGGCTTCCATCAAGACGTCAAAAAAAGAGTGTGGGATAATGCTCGCTCGTTCCGAAACTAACCCGGGGTCTGACAATGAAAGCAACCATTACCTGGCTGGAAGACGCCATGTTCGAGGGTGAATCCGGCAGTGGTCACAAAGTGATAATGGACGGTCCCGAGACTGCCGGCGGCAAAAATCGTGGTGTTCGTCCCATGGAGATGCTGCTGCTCGGTACGGCGACCTGTTCCGCCTTTGACGTGGTCAGCATCCTGAAGAAATCCCGCCAGGACGTCACCGGCTGTGTTGCCGAGGCGGACGCCGTGCGTGCCGACGCCGTTCCCGCCGTGTTCGAAAAGATTCACATGCTCTTCAGGGTGAGGGGACGCAACCTCGAACCCGCCAAGGTAAAACGCGCGGTCGAATTGTCAGCGGAGAAATATTGTTCGGCCTCGATCATGCTCGGCAAGGGCGGCGTGGAAATCACCCACGACTTCGTTATCGAGGAAGAAGCCTAGATCCGATAGGTCGTCTGCTTCATCACGGTGGCCATGAACTGCATGGCGCCTTTCACCGGCAGCGGCAGTTCCGCCGCGCCAGCTGCTTCCGCATTCACCGCATGCCTGCCTTCGTCTTCCAGCATCTGGCTCAGAATGGCCTGGCTCTTGCCGTCTTCTGCCGGCAGTTTGCCGAGATGGTCCTGCAGGTGGGCGCAAACCTGGTGCTCGGTTTCGGCGACGAAACCCAGGCTCCAGCGGTCGCCGGCCATGCCGGCTAAAGCGCCGAGGCCGAAGGACATGCCGTACCAGAGCGGATTGAACAGGCTGGGGCGTGAATCCAGTTCATTGAGGCGGTCCTCGCACCAGCTCAGGTGATCGATTTCCTCGGCGGCGGCCAGTGTCATGCTGTCACGTACTTCCGGCAGCCTGGCGGTCAGTGCCTGGCCCTGGTAGAGGGCCTGGGCGCAGACCTCCCCGGTGTGATTGATGCGCATCAGGCCGGCGACATGACGGCGGTCATTATCATCCAGTTCGACAGTGGCCTGGTTGCCGGCAGGGTTGGGCTGCTGTGCGTGGACGGAGCCGGGGACCAGGGTCTTTAGCGCAGCGTCGAACTGGATGATCAGGTTGTCGAGAATAGTCATCATGCAGGTATTTTAACAGGGACGATAAATGGATAAAGGGATAAAACGATAAAGCGTTTGTCGGTCAATCCATCACCTTGTTTGGAAATTGGGGTTGTTATTGTAGACAACAACAGAAAAGAAAAATTAATACCGCACCTGAACTGGATAGCGGACGCTTTATCCCTTTATCCCTTTATCCCTTTATCCCTTTATCCCTTTATCCCTTGATCCCTTGATCCCTTGATCCCTTTATCCTTCTCCCGCGCCACAGCGCGGTACCCAATATCTGTCCTGTAGTAGACATC
>Ga0181585_10001241_pt1 | contig 22242 bp, 18 predicted proteins | sample 071ome_29_FD_132469 | JGI IMG/M metagenome (GOLD analysis project Ga0181585, IMG submission 132469) | Coastal salt marsh microbial communities from the Groves Creek Marsh, Skidaway Island, Georgia - 071407BT metaG (megahit assembly) | ecosystem: Environmental > Aquatic > Marine > Intertidal...
AGGGCCGTCTGGTTGTCCAGGTTCGGGGAGTCCGGATCAGCGCCTGCTTCGAGCAGTGTGCGAACCAGTTCGGCATCATCCAGCTTGACTGCTTCAGCCAGTGGTGAGGAGCCGTACATGTTGGTCACATCAGCGTCAGCACCGGCCTCGAGCAGGGCGTCAACGAGTTCATGTTCCACCTTGTAGGTAGCCCACATCAGTGCCGTGGCACCATCGGGTTCAGTGGCATGGACATCGGCGCCGGCGGCAATGGCAGCCAGGGCATCATCGTTACGACCGTCACGTATCAGGTCGATGAGGGAATCCTGGGCCGAAACAACACAGGTGAACGTCGCCGCCATAGCCAGGACAAGAATTCTACCCAGACGTGTAGGCCGGAAATGACCGCAGGTCATCTCCGGCATAATGTTTTTGAGAAAACGGGAGACATTACTTGCCGGAGATTGCTGCGCAATTTCCGGCCTACAAGAATTCAAGGAAAAATTGGTTTTCATGTTAAACCACATTGCCTCCAAAGTTGGTGTAATGCGCCCATAGTCCTTTGGCTGCGTCATAAAGGAACTGGTAGGGATCATTGAACTTGCGGTCAATTTCATCCATGACACCTGCCTCCAGGATATCCTGGGCACTGCGACCATTGTTGACCAGTGTCGAGCAGCGTTCCCACAGGTGCCACATCATGTCACGTTCGGCCTGGTATTCGGCCATGTTCATGACCGGGCCGTAGGCCGGCACGATCAGGGTGTCCGCGTTGGCCACTTCCAGCAGATCATCCATGGCATCCACACGACCGCCAAGCCAGCCACCGGCATACCAGTCCAGGGCGGGATCACGCAATGGTGAGGCAACATCGCCAACCGCTAGGACATTGGCATCACGCAGGAACACGTAGGCATCACCGCGGGTATGGGCTTCCAGCAGGTAGCCGGACTCGATGCTTTCGCCGCCCAGAGTCAGGGCTTCCTTTTCACGGTAAGTATGCGTGGGTCTGCCCACTTCGGGCAGGGCCGGTACCCAGCGATCCTCGGCGGGAATGTAGTAATCCGACGACAACCACTGGCGAGTGATTTCATGGGCGTAAATAGTGGCGCCGGCTTCCCCGAACAGGGTGTTGCCGCCTGACTGGTCGGCATGATAATGCGTGTTGAACAGGGTACGAACAGGCGCATCACCCAGGGTCAGTTGTACAGAGGGGGCCATGGTTGTCGAGCCGCTGTCGACGAGCAACAGGCCTTCGTCCGTGGTCAATATCAGGACATTGCCTGGAGCACCGCTGATCACTTTGACCCTGTCGGTAATAGATTCAACAGGCAGCTGGCTCGGTGCAACCTGGCGTGCTGCAGTACCGGTATTGTTTTCGGGGGATTGTTCCTGCGAGCAGCCTGCCAGTCCGACCAGGACAGGGGCGCAAGCCAGGCCAGCACCCGCCCTGAGAATGTGTCTGCGTTCAAAAGTTTTCATGGATACTGCTATACCTCGGAAAGAATACCGGTGCTGTTACCGAAGCTTTCCTGCGGAATGCCCAGTTTGTCCAGGATGGTCATGTGGATATTGGCCAACGGTGTTTTTGGCGGTGGCGCGACATTCTTGCCACCTTTATGTGCACCACTGGCGCCGCCGACGAGAATCTCGGGCAGGGGATAGTTGTCATGCTGGTTACTGTTGCCCATGTTGGAGCCATACAGGAACAGTGAGTTGTCGAGGATGGAGCCTTCGCCTTCCGGGGTATCAGCCAGCTTGGCGACAAAGCGGGCAAAATGTTCCATGTGGTAAGTCTGCACGCGAATCAGTTCCTCGATACGTGTTCTGTCGTTGGTATGGTGACTGGTCGGGTGGAAACCGCCGGAAACGTTAACCTGTGGATAGGTGCGGTCGGTACCTTCAGCTGCCATGACCAGGGTCAGAACGCGGGTCAGGTCAGCCTGGTAGGCCAGGGCGGCCAGGTCAAACATCATCTTGATCTGTTCCTCGAAATCCTCGAACACACCCACAGGTGCTGCCGGCACATCAATACCGGACATATCCTGTTCACTGGCAATCTGCACGCGTCGTTCAATCTCGCGTACCGTATCCAGGTAGTTGGAGAGGATTTCCCTGTCGCCGGCGCCCAGGTCATTTTGCAGGGCGCGGGTGCGGTCGGCGATCATGTCCAGGACACTGCTGTTCTTGTTCAGGATCAGTTCGCGCTCTTCCTGGGTGTCATAGGGGCCCATCAACTGGATGAATACCTTGCGCGGATTGAACTCCATGGGCAGCGGCTGGCTGGGTGACGCAAACGAGGTGGTCACCGCATAGAAACCGCCGTTGCCAGCTGCCACCTGCACGGTGGTTTCAGTGGCCATTTCCAGGGAAGGCAGGGCAGTTTCCTGTCCCAGTTGCTGGGCAATGACCTGGTCCAGGGTGGTGGCCAACTGCGGTACCGAGCCAGTGCCGGGACGTACGCAGGAAAGCCAGGTAGCTGGGTTCAGGGTATGTACGGAACCCAGCGCCGAATTGTTTTCGATATTTTCAAACGTGGTGACGTAGTTTTTATACGGTTCCAGTGAGGCAAGCATTTTACCCAGCTGGAAACTGTCCCCCGAACCGGTGCTGGTCCAGTGGTCGACTTCCTTGCCAAAGGGCGTGTTGTTCATGATGGTGCCATGGGGCAGGTAAAAGAAACCGGCACGCTTTTTCGGCATGGCCTCAACCTGGGCCAGGGCAGTTCCTGCCGGCACCATGGCGTCCAGGAAAGGCAGGGCCAGTGCAACACCGCCACCGCGCAACAGTGTGCGGCGGGATAAATGTTTTTTGGTCAGAAATTTAGCCATGTGATTATCTCCCGGTCTCAGCAGACGCCACGTCTGGTGAAGCCTCGTTATGGTGTTCCTCAGGGCCTTGCATGCGGAACACATCGTGATTGACGAGTGCAGTAAGAATGGATGTAAAGGTGTAATTGTCTTCAGCGGCGCTTTGGACGATATCCCTGACATAGGGCATGTCGAAATATTCAATTTCCCGGTTCAGGGCATACATCATCAGGCGCTTGGTAACGGTCATTGGTAACTGGTCTTCCCGGCTGAGCAGGTGTTGGCGTAATTCAACCGGCCCATCAATATGTTTGCCGCTGGTCAGCACAGTCGTGGAATCAATGGGCGCATCGGCCTGTTGATCCACATCGCGCCAGCGACCGGTCACATCAAAATTCTCCAGGGCCAGTCCGGGTGGGTCGATGACACCGTGACACGCCATGCAGGTCGGGTTTTCCCGGTGTTTTTCCAGGCGGGCACGCAGGGTAGTGGGTTTTTCACCTTCACGGACTGACAGGTCCACTTCCACGTTGGGCGGCGGTGGTGCCGGTGGTGTACCCATGATGCGGTCAAGGACCCAGGCACCGCGCAATACCGGAGAAGTGCGGTCGCCATAGGAAGTGCGCAGCAGGGTCGCGCCCTTGCCGAGCAGGCCCCAGCGGTTTTCATCTTCAAGAGTCACACGGCGGAACTGGTTACCATAAACACCCTCGATACCGTACTGGTTGGCCAGGCCATCATTCACATAGGTCCAGTCAGCGGTCAGCAGTTCGTGTACCGGCCGGTCTTCCAGCAGGATGCTGGACAGGAACAGGCGGATTTCCTTTTCAAAATTGGTGCGCATGGCATCGTTGAAACGGTTGTCTACCGGCTGGATCTGGTCCAGTTCATCCAGGTTCAGCCAGGCCAGGGCAAAATTCTCGATCAGGGCATCGGCACGAGGATCCGCCAGCATTCTTTCCACCTGGGCAGCCATGACATCCGGATCAGACAGGGTGCCATCGGCAGCCAGGCTGATCAGTTCTTCATCGGGACCCTGGCTCCAGATCAGGAACGACAGGCGTGTAGACAATTCCAGGTCATTCAGTGGGCGCGGAGATTCCTCGATAATACGCATGGAGCGGTACAGGAAATCAGGGCTGGACAGGATTGCGGTGACCAGCTCGATGATGCCCGCTTCAAACCCGCCTTCCTCTGCACGTCCAACTTCATAGAATGGCATCAGCCAGTCCAGGTCGGCATCAGTGATCGGGCGCCTGAAGGCCTTGGTGGCCAGGTTGCGGGCAATGTTTTCTGCACAGGTGCGTTCTTCAGCAATTTCCTTGGGCTGGCAGACCATGATTTTCTTGCGGCTGTCGCTCATGGACAGTCCGGTGGGGTTGTAGGGGCCTTCCACTTCCACGCCCAGGCCGACAATGGGCATGCCGGTAACCCGGCCATTACCTGTAGCGTTGTTGCTGGCACCCCAGGAACGTTCGATAAAGGTGACAATCACTTCGTGGGTGCCTACCTCGACATCAGCAGACAGCCCGGCAATCTTGGCCAGGATGACATCGCCGCCGACAACACCGTCACGGGTGGCAATGGCCAGGTCTTCGGGGCCACCGATTTCCACACGGTTCACTTCCTTGCCGTCCACCAGGATTACCATGGTGGCAGCGGTCTCCATGCCGCGGGGATACAGGCCGGCATCGATATCCAGGATGCTGAAACGGTACTCACCGTCAGCCGGAAAGAAATGCGTAAACTTCATACCACCACGGGTGCCCAAAGGAAAACCGTCGATATGGTTGCGGGCAGAACCATTGCCGCCGGCAAAGCCGATATTGCGGTTGGGCAGTTCGTGGAAAACATTGGCAAATTTGGGTGTCGGGTTGCCGACAGCCTGGGTGGCTACCTGCCGTGTGGCAGTGATGTATTGCTCCAGGAATGAAGGTGAGGCACCCAAGGCATTGGCAATATTCTCGAAGCCTTCAACCTCGATTTCGCTGGGCAGGATCTGGGCCGGATCCACGGTGACGCCGATCAGGTCAGAGACAATGGTGGCAAATTCCGTGCGATTCAGGCGCTGAATGGGAACATGACCAATTTCGCGGTCGGCCACCGTGGTATCGATGGTGGTTTCCAGGTGGTCGACAAAGGCATCAACCAGTTCCTGGGGCGGCTGTTCGGCACCGGCTGGCGGCATCAGGCGGCCGCGCAGCTTGTTGATGGCGTTTTCCCAGGTGGGCAGGTCACTTTCAACGTGGTTTATATCCAGTAGTTCAAACGCGATACCCCCGGAAAAGTCTTCCAGGTTATGGCATTCCATGCAGTAGTTGTCGAGCATGTCGGTGGCCGCCACACTCATGCCGTCCTGGGCGGTGGCATCCAGGCAGGTGAGCATCATGCCGCAGGCTACAGCCATGGCACTGGTGATAGCGCGAACCGGGTTCGGGATTGAAGTACCGCGGGTTGTATCAGTAGGATTCAGGTCTTTCTGAGCGGTTTGTGCTGCAAATGCTGCTAATTCTGTAAGTACCAAGATTTACCCCTTATAAAACTGGTCTAATGCGCCTGATGTTCCAGGCTTTTGCCACCAAGGCAAAAAGTCAGGCAATCTGCCCATTATATAGGAATAATGAACGGGTATTCGATGGTTGCTTGCACCCTTCCACGAAATTGGCACAGTCGAGTACAGGCAGGTTTTTCAGGTACAATCCACGGAAAACGGGGGTGACAGGGCAGAAATGCCACCCCGTTGAATTGCAAATTTCAAAATGATTTCATAATGAATCAATGAAATATCAGGTCTGTATACCAGGCCAACGCTAAAATTGGCCAGTCAGCCAGTTACTGCAAGCAGTATATATATAAAGGAAAGAGGAACCAGACATGTTTCTGACCAAAAAACATCTCAGCCGCAGAACGGTGCTCAGGGGCGCGGGCGTTGCCCTGGCATTGCCGTTCATGGATGCCATGGTGCCTGCCCATACAGCACTGGCCCAGACGGCCGCGGCACCCAAAATTCGTGCCGGTTTCTTTTACTTGCCCCATGGCGCCATCATGCACAACACGGCCCATGGTCCTGAATGGGATAACTGGACACCCAGCGGTGCAGGGGAGAATTTCAAGCTCAGCACCATCATGAAATCGCTTGAGCCCCACAAGCAATACGTCAACTCCTTTGGCAACCTGGAAAACGCCGCCAGTGCGGGGTCCGTGCATACTATTAACCCGGCTACCTGGCTCAGCGGCGTGCGGCCTGATGCGGAGGCCTCGGGCGCCAGCATGTCCACGACACTGGACCAGGTCATTGCCCAGCATATCGGGCAGGATACTGCCCTGCCTTCCCTGGAAGTAGCAGCAGAAACTACGGTCCAGGTGGCTGCGTGCGGCGGTGGTAGCGGCGGTTGTTACTACTCGTCTACCCTGTCTTTCCGCAACCCGACCTCACCGCTGCCCATGGAATTCAACCCGCGCAAGATTTTCCTGCAGTTGTTTGGGGAAGGCGATAACGCCGAAGAACGCGAAGCCATTATTCGCCAGAAGGCGAGCCTGCTCGACCTGATTTCCGATCGCACCAAGGCCCTGCAGAAGACCCTGGGCGCCAGTGACAAACTGATTCTGGACAGCTACCTGGATACGGTCAGGGAAATTGAACGCCGGGTGAACCTGGCCGCCAGCCAGGACCTGTCCGGTTTTGATGTCCCGGAAGCCCCGGTCGGCGAGCTGGACCGTTTTGATGAACAGGTCGCTCTGCTGTTTGACTTGCTGGCCCTGGCCTACCAGGCCGACCTGACCCGCGTGGTGTCCTACATCATGGTGTCAGAGGGTACCAACCGGACCTACAACCATATCGGCGTCCCGGATGCCTTCCATCCGCTGTCCCACCATGCCAATGACCAGGAACGCATCAAGCGCCTGATCAGGATCCAGACCTGGCACATGGAAGAGTTCAGCAAGTTTCTCACCAAGATGAGTGAAACTCCCGACGGTGAAAACAGCCTGCTGGAAAATGCCCTGTTCATGTACGGCTCCAACATGTCCAACAGTGACATGCACAACAACTATCCGGTGCCCAATATCCTGGTTGGCGGCGCCGCCGGCAAAATGAAGCTCGGCGGCCAGCATGTTGACCTGCCCGAACGCACACCGATTGCCAACCTGCATCTGACGGTGCTCGACAAGCTCGGTATCGAGGTTGATGAGTGGGCGAATGGGACGGGGATTATTACGGAAGTTTGAACTGCCGAAAAAAGGAAACAGGGAAAAAGGGTAAGCGCTTCAGGTTAGCTTTCTATTACTGGACATTACAAATCGTCAGTTTACTGACCTGAATTTCCTTTCGACTTTAGACTGCAAACCTTTTTTCCCTTTTTCCTTGTTTCCCTTTATCCTTCCGTTCCATGGAAATCTTCACCCAATCCCTGCTCCTGATTTTTGTCCTGCTTAATCCGTTCATCATGAGCGTGTACTTGCTGACGCTGATCAAGGAAGTGCAGATCGTCCAGTTCGCGCGCATTATGCTGCGGGCCGGGCTGATCAGTTTTGTGGTGTTTTTTCTGTTCGCCTGGCTGGGCGAGTTTATTTTTGATTCGGTTCTGCAGGTGCGCTTTGCGGCGTTCATGATCTTTGGCGGTATTACCTTCCTTATTATTGGCGTCAGGATGATCCTGGGCGTTGGACCACCGATGTCCACCATCAATCCGCATTCGGAGGAAATAGCCGGTGCCATTGCCATGCCTTTCATTGTCGGGCCAGGCACCATCAGTGCCAGTGTGATTGTTGGGACACAGCTGGGGCTTGGCTTGTCCAGCCTGACCATCGCCATCGGGCTCTCCCTGGCGCTGGGCTCTATCGTACTGTTCAAGTACATCCATGACTTTGTCAAAACCCGCAGCGAGAAGTACGTGGAGCGTTACGTGGAAATTGCCGGTCGTATTACGGCCCTGTTCACGGGCTCATTCGCGGTGGACATGATACTCAGGGGAGTCGAGCGCTGGCTCAACCTGATTTGAAGTCTGTCTTTTAATGTTCAGGCAGCTAGTCAGTTACATTCACCTTTCAGCAACAGTCGCTTCAGGTTACCTGATACAGGCTCTTCCCCCAGCCACAGGTTGGTCAATGCCGGCATCAGTGCTATTTCGGTTTCCCGAATCTCGATCGTGTCATTGATGCGCACAATTTCGCGCTCTCCCGGTTCAAAACTGATTTCCACGCTGTCGCCATTGTCCACCTTGTCATAGATGTCCTGCAGGATATCCAGGTATTCACTGGATAACTGCCGGGCAAGCGGCTCGCTCCAGAGTGCGGGAAGATCCTCTGGCAGATCTCCCTTGTAGAGCACCTTTAACAGGAAAATACGACCACTGTTGCGGATAGTGGCAGGATCGGCAGTGGGGGTTTCCAGGTACAGGCCAAGCAGATAGATGTCACTGAAGAGCATTTCACGCAGGCCACAGCCACTGAGCGAATAACTCTTGTTAAAACGTGAGATGGTATCCGGTAACGTGTAACCGCTGATGTCTGCGGCTTCTGTGTTCGATGTGATCTGGAACAGGAGAACCAGGAGTGCAAGGCTGAGTTTTTTCATAAATATCCAATAGAATGTGCGGTCATTATAGAGGAATTCCCGCAGGCATATGGCGTAGACATATCTGTGCAAAATATATAGGCTTTATCAGTCAGGTCAGCCACTGCAATGAAACCAAAAAGCACCAGATGACACTCAATAAAAAAATACAGCATCTGCTCATCCTGCTTGCCGCCAGCACATCCTTCTGCCTGGCCCAGGAGCAGTCGTCCTATGAAAGGGCGCCCAGGAATATTCTTGATGTCATGCCTCCCGGTGAGCGCATCCAGGGTGAACCTGGTGCCATGCGCATTATTGACCGCAGTTGTCGCGAGTACCCCCTTGACCAGGTCAGGGAGCGTATTGTCAAAATTTCAGAGCAGGAATGGACGTTTTTCGGCCAGAATGTCATCGATATGACCCGCCAGGAAGAACTGGATCGTAATAACGGTCGCCTGCGAAGGTTCTGGCGCACCAACTGGATGGATGAAGAGCAGGCCTCCCGCCTGGCCGATGATGTTGCCGGCTACTGGGCCGCAGCGCCCGACAGCAGTTGGATACTCAACAAGCAGAACCAACGCTGGAACGAACTGGGCATCACCGCCCGCTGGCGCGACTTCTGGTCAGCCGCCTTTATTTCCTGGGTCATGTGCGAAAGCGGCCTGGGTAATCCCGAACAATTTCAACGTGCCATCGCCCACCATACCTATATCGACCAGGCCATCCGCGCCCGTGACGGTCTTGAACCCAAAGCAGCGTACACAGCCTATGATATTGGTGAACAGGAAATCCTGCCTGGTGACATGTTGTGCCGGGGTAGTCGTCCTGAATACCGAAGCCTGGCAGAGCGTCGTCCCCATATGGGCGATGGTGCCAGAACGCATTGTGATGTTGTCATTGAAGTTGATGCAGCCGACAACCTGATAAAGGTCATCGGTGGCAATGTCAGAGGCTCGGTACGCATGAAATATCTGCCGGCAAAGCAGGCGGATTCAGGCCTTATTACACCAGTGTCTTATGGTGGCAGGATGCTCTTCTCACATCTCAAACTTAATACCAGCTCCTATCTCGCCGAACATGAAGAAGTCGCTGTCGCACGTGATGATGCTGCTACCGGAAGTTGAATCAGCCAGACGAATTGAGGCCTGAGACAATTTCCGGCCTGTATACAGGTATAAACAGGGCTAACTGACCAGAGAAGGTCACCTCCACTTGGTCCTTGGTTTGAATGCAGTTTTCACCCTGTCTCTCCGGTGTCGGTAATCCCCTGGCACAGTGGTTTCTACTCTCGGGATTCTGGAATTGCGGGTCAATTCACACTCTTGAGATATCAAGTCACACTACAGGAAAAACTCCTGTTCTTTCCCCTTAAAGACACTTCTATGCTTGCCATGCCCAGCAATAATGCGGGATGGCAAAATGATATTAATTCCTTATATACTGGGTGACAGGCAGTGCAGGTCATCAAGATCGCTTCAACTGCATTCTCTGTCCCGGTAAGGAAACAAGAACAAAAACATTATGGGAAAACCGGAAGCATTCATGTCTACTCTCGATATTTCCAAACCGGCTGATGGCAGTCGCGTAGTCCAGTTTGGGGATGAATCCCTGTTGTTTGGCCAGCCTCCTGAAGTACTCAAGGGCTTGCTGCTGAATAAAATTTCTGCCTTCAGCACACTGGTCCTGGTCGACAGCAAGGAAAAAGACGGGTCACTACTCAACAATATCGAATTCCCACTGTATTTTTTTCTTTTCATCAGTAATGGCCTGGCCGAGGGCAAGAGGCTTAACCTGATTGGTACACCGGAAGATATCAGCCAGGTCTTCCGTCTTTTACGATTCACCTTGCTGGGTCCCACCGGTGAGGAACTGGACCAATGGCAAACCCCGGATCATCTCAAGCGAGAATGGCTGGGCGCCTCCGACTACCTTGCCCTGAAAGATGAAAACGGCAACATTCGTGACGTGGAAAGTTTCTTCAACGTGATTCCCCTGGAAAACGCAGAGGCCTCCGTGGGCTCATTTCACATAACCCACGATGGACCAGACCGCTATACCGTCAATGCCGGCGGCCAGGCTGTGAAAGTGGATCTCAACGAAGATGTCACCATATTTCCGCCTTACCAGATGCAGTCGGACTTTATTCCCCGTGACCTGGTCAAGCTTGGCCTGGAAATCCTGGGCAGTGCTTCGGGATTCACGGCCAATGAGCCCTGTACCGGCCTGGCACTGTGTTATAACGGTTCCTATATCCTGATCGATTCCATCCCCTACCTAGACAAGCATCTGTTCGCCCGCGGCATCTCCAAGAATTCCGTGTCGTCAATTTTCCTGACGCATCTGCATGATGATCACTGTGCCATGTTTCCGCTGATTCTAATGCCGCACCGGGTCGAGGTGATCACCACGCGGGAAATTTTTGAAATGGCCATCGAGAAACTCAGCTGTCACCTGAACTGGAAGGCTGATGTCATTCGCGAATATTTTCAGCTTGTCGAGGTCAGGCCGGCTGAGCCGTTAAAATATTTCGGTATGGAAATTCTGCCCCACATCACCGTGCATAGTATTCCTACAATAGGTGCGACTTTTACCGTACAACATAAAGGGAATAGCAAGCGTATCTGCATTATTGGTGATAACAATGGCATGAGCTCGGTGCGGGAAATGCATGAGCGGAATATTGTCAGCGATGATACCTACGAAAACCTCCGACGAATTTTTTCCGAACGCTATGACCTGCTGGTTGCCGATGGCGGTGCCGGTGCCATTCATGGTGACCCGGAAGATGCGCTGAATTCCTATGCCGACCGGGTGGTGTTTGTACACGTCGAGCAACTGGCCCACCAGTTCACTACCACTTTTTCGCTGGCCAGCTCCGGCAAGCGTTACATCGTGGTGGATGGCGATGAATCCATCTATAACTCTCTCATGAACCAGTATCTGTCGACCTGGTTGGGTGAGCCTTTTTCAGACCGCTGGGTACGCACCATCATGGCGGAGGAAGAAGTCCGACGCTATAACAAGGGTGATGTCATCGTGGTACAGGAGGAGCGCTCCCGGGGTTTTGTCTACCTGATCCTGACAGGCTATTGTGATGTCGTGGTTTTCGATGGTGAGGATTTCCAGACTATTGCCAGCTTGCAGGCCGGAGAAATAATCGGTGAGATGGCTGTTGTGACGGGTACCAATGTGCGCAATGCCAGCGTAGTGGCAAGCTCTCCAGTGTCGGTCATGGTCTTTTCCGAGGAAAACTTCAATGAATTCGTGGTCAGGGAAGGCTACCGGGATCGTCTGCTCAAGCGTTGGCGAATGCGTGCGGCGCTATGCAAGTTGCCCCAGTTCTGGGAACTGATTTCTACTGTGCTGGAAAAAATATCCGGCATAGCCAGTGAAGTGGATATTGCCGCTGGTGAGCAATTTACATTATCGGAAGATCACTGGTACATTTTCTACGAAGGACAAGGGGTATGTAACGGTGCCGCACTGGGCGTTGGTGATGAATTCGGACAGCGGCCTTTCTCTTCGGCAATGCCGGGAGTCATAGAGGCAGAAACCGATTGCAGGCTGGTCAGTTTTCCGATGAATGAGTTTGCGAACTTGCTGTCCGGCACACCCCAATTGAACTACCTGCTACGCAAGTTCCGCGTTGATCGCAGCGACCCTGCTGTTGACTGGCTGCTCGGGGAAGTGTCGACTTCATAGGCAGATGGCGCATCACCAGTGTTAGCGCCGTTCACCATCACCGCCTGATCTCAAAACCGCTGAAATTCTTCAGTCCGGATTCATTGCTCGTGATGTCATCGACTTCAGCCCGGGGCGGTCCCTGTTGTAGCCAGACCAGTAAGTCTGCCAGTTGTTCCTGGCTGCCTTCAGCTTCCAGGTAGACGCTGCCGTCGGATTCATTCTGAACAAAGCCATTGATACCCAGGCGAGCAGCCTCTTCCTGTGTCGCAGCGCGAAACCACACGCCCTGCACCTTGCCTCGTACATGAATATCCAGGTGTTTCACTTGCTTACTCCTCTTTCGCTTCGGCATCGGTCAGCTTGTCGAGGTTACGCAATTCCGGGAAAAGTTTGTAGCCGCCCAAAGTGACCATGAAGGCCATGCCGGCCCCGGCCAGTACGGTGAGCACTGGTCCCAGTACGGCGGCCACCGACCCGGCACGGAAATCGCTCATCTCGTTGGAAATGCCGATAAACAGCATGTTGACCGCATTCACGCGACCACGCAAAACATCAGGGGTCGCCAGTTGAATCAGCGTGCTGCGAATATTGACACTGATCATGTCGGAAGCCCCGTACACCCACAAGGCAATCAGGCTGAGCCAGAGTACGGACGAGATGGCAAACACCAGGATGGACGCGGAAAACACGCCCAGTGCGATAAACAGCAACCTGCCTGAATTGCGCCTGGGCGGCAGCCGGGCCAGCAATACGCCCATCATGACACCACCAAGTGCCGGCATCGCACGCATGAAACCCAGGCTGATCGTACCGACTTCAAGCACATTGACGGCATAGACAGGCAACAGGGCCATGACGCTGCCGCAGAGCATGATAAACAGGTCCAGGGAAATGCTCGGCCAGACAATCGGGTCGCGTTTTACATAACGGATACCGTCCAGCAACTGGTCGATGCCGCGGCCCATGGGTTTGGTGGTTTTCAATGGGGGTAACTGCAGGTACAAGACCGCACCCAGTATCACCAGGGCAAGCATGAACCAGTAGGTACCGTAATCCACCAGGGCAATCAGTATCCCCGCCACCAGCGGGCCCAGTGTCTGGGCGGTGGTCCAGGTCGTGCTGGTGATGGCGATGGCGCGGGACAGGTAATCAGTGCTGACAATGTTTGGCAGGATGGCTGACGAGGCGGGCGCATAAAACGTGCGCACAGTGCCATGGATAAAAAGCAGCGAGAAAATCATGGGCCTGTTCAGGTCGCCACCATTCATGCTCAGGGCAAGGCCGATATACACGCACGCCTCTACAACAGCGCACAGGACGAGAATATTCTTGCGGGAAAAATGGTCGTTGACCCAGCCGGAAACGATAAACAGCAGCATCATCGGCGTGATTTGCATCAGGCCGACGAGTGCCAGGTCAAACGGATCTTCACTGAAAGTGAACAGGTGCCAGCCAATGGCCACTGACAACATGGAGCTGGCCAGGGCAATCGAAATCCTGGCGCTCAGGTAGGAGACAAAAACAAATTTACCCATTGGGTGGCGACAGGATTACCTGGCGGCGGTGACCTCCATTTCCACCATGGCGCCTGGTGAAGCCAGGGCCGTTACGCCCAGCAGGCAGCCGGCGTGCTGACAACCCAAAGCCTTGAGGCTGGCGGTCATGTGATCATGGGCTTCCAGTATGGCATTCATGTCGGTGGTAAAAATGTTCAGTCGCACGACGTTGGTGAAGTCCATGCCGCCCTGTTGCAGGATAATCCCGATATTCTCAAGTACCTTGTCGATCTGCTTTGCCATGTCCCCGGGGTGCAGGCAATGGCCGTTTTCATCACTGGCTGTCTGGCCGGCAAGAAAAAGCACTGATTCGGCATTGTCCACCTTGTTGGCATGCACAAACCCGAGGGCTTCCTGCCAGGTCCAGGGATTGATGATGTCGCGTTTCATAAGTTGCCTCCTTCTTTGGTCCCGACTACAAGAACCGGGAGCAGGAACGAAAAGGGAGCCGTCATCAGCAGAAGTCTGCCGGACGACCTCTTGTTTTTTCCACTTGGCCTTTACAGGGCAGGAATTGGAGTGCTGCTCAGGTTGTCGGTTCTGCCTTGGTGGACTGGCCCGCCTTCAGCATATTGTCGATCCCCTTGGCCAGCAATTTGTCGTGATTGTGTTTTTCTTCAAGATAATACGTAAGCGGTGTGTACACAACCAGCTCAAGAACACTCAGGATTTAGAAGAAAGAGGCGCCGAAGGGAATGACAGTACGCGTGTTTTTCCAGACACTGATGTCACTTTCCAGGTTAAAAGACAATTGCAAAGTCACGTAAATGAAAATGCCCATGGATCACCTGAGCAGGGATAAAAAGGTGCGGGTGGTTCCGGCATACCAGTCGAACACCAGCAAGGTGCCGCCACCGTAGGAAACGAAAACAAGCAGAGCATAGAAAATCATGCCGGGTGCGCCATCAATTTCATAAGCCAGCCATGACAGGCCGCCGGCCATGATGGCAAACACGGAGTACAGGAACCAGCGCAGGTATTTCGAGTTCGCCTGGACCAGCAAGGGGATTAGCACCAGGATGCCGCTGGCTACGGCGAGGAACTCGGCCTGGATAACATAGCCAAGTGTTTCCAGGCTGGTACCAAACAGGTAATGGCCTTCACCACGCAAAAGACTGTAGTTGTAGAGTGAAGCGACTATGAAAAGAGGGAGTGCTGCGGCCAGGCAGTAAAACATCACTCGTTCTTTATGTGGAATTTTCGCCAAATGCTGTCTCCGGCCGCTTCCTCAGTGGGCTTACCTGGTCAGTAACAAGCTGATGTAAGCACTTAATTCTGATGAGTTTTTATTATGTAAGAGGCACCAGGGGTTGTACAGCAGGAATTCCACCCTATTTTGAAATTATGAAAATAAGGAGAAACTCCTGAAATCCCCGGAAGATCAGTTACCTGCGAGGTGTCTAATAGAACAGGGCGGTTATTATCTCGCTGGTAAACCAAGTATAATCAGTCGCCCGGAGCCCGGTACAGGAATAACGCCTGTAGTTGCCGGCTAACCTGTTGAAATAATTACTGAATCTGAAATCTGCATGATGCGAAAACTGCTACTGACATTACCACTGACTTTCACACTGTCGATGGCCATTGCCCAGGAAAATAATCCCCCTGGATCACTTCTTGATGCCTATTGCAGCGACTGTCATAACAGCGAGGACTGGGCCGGCAGCGTGGCTTTTGATCTCATGTCACTGGACAACGTGGGTAGTGATGCGGATATCTGGGAAACCGCCGTGCGCAAATTGCGGGGCCGACTCATGCCACCGCCGGGCAGTGACCAGCCTGAACAGCAAGCCATCGATGAATTTGTCGCCTGGCTGGAAGGCAACCTGGATGAGGCGATCAGCGCAGGGCATGGCATCACGGCCGGGCATGTCCCGGTGCAGCGGCTCAACCGGACCGAGTACGCCATTGCCGTCAAGGAACTGCTGGGTGTGGATATCAATGCCGCGGATTATCTGCCGGTGGATATCGAAGTGGATGGTTTTGACAATATTGCTGCGGCCCTGAGTGTGTCGCCGTCTTTTCTTGAGCAATATATCAATGTGGCTCGTGAAGTCGCCAAACTGGCCGTGGGCCAGCCGGTACCGAAACTGTCCAACACCTGGTACCAGGTGGTCAGTGGTGACCAGGATACCTACCAGGACGGTTTCCCCCTGGGCACACGTGGCGGTATGCAGATCTCCCATAATTTTCCTGCCGACGGGGAATATCGCCTGAATATTCTCGACCTGGATGTCGGCCTCTATCCGCGTTCCATCGAAACCGAGCAGACGCTCGTGGTATTGATTGACAGCGAGGAGGTCTTTCGTGAACAGATAGGCGGGCCTGAAGACTTTGCCCTGGTCAACAAGGGCGGCGCGCCTGCCGTGGCCCAGGTGATGGAACGGTTCCAGGACATTCCGCTGCTGATCAAGGCCGGTGTCCATGACGTCACGGTGACTTTCATAGAAAGGGCGCGGGTGGAAACCGATGAAATGATTGGCGGCTTTACGCCCTATGGTGGCTTTGCCTTCACCGGTTCACTGCGTGTACCCCGATTGCTGGACGGCATAGAAATTATCGGTCCCTTCAATGCCACCGGAATTTCCATGACCGACAGCCGCGAAAAAATCTTTGTTTGCCAGCCTGACGAGGTTGCCGATGAGCGGGCCTGTGCAATCCGTATTGCTGAAAACCTGGCCCGACGTGCCTATCGTCGTCCGGTAACCCAGGAAGACCTGGATGCCCTGATGCCATTCTTTGATATGGGTAATGAAGGACCGGGAGGCTTTGATGGGGGCGTGGAACAGCTCGTGGCTGCCGTATTGGCCAGCCCTGACTTCCTGTACCGCGGTATTTCACCCATACGTGATATCGGGGATGCCCAGGTGTTTGCCCTCAATGATATGGAACTGGCGACCCGTCTCTCGTTCTTTTTATGGGGGCAGGGACCGGACAGCACCTTGCTGGATCTTGCACAGGCCGGAGAGCTGAAAAACCGTGAGGTCCTGGACCAGCAGGTCATGCGCATGCTGAATGATGATCGCGCCGAGCACCTGGTCAACAGCTTTGCCCTGAAGTGGCTGAACCTGGACGAACTGGATGCCATTGACCCGGACCCCAACCTGTTTCCCGGTTTCAGCGACCAGATGTATGACCTGTTCAGTACCGAGTTGACCCTCTTCCTGGGCAGTGTGCTGCTGGAAGACCGACCGGTGACTGATCTGCTGGAAGCAGACTGGACCTATCTGAACGAAGGCCTTGCCCGTCATTACGGCATCGATGGTGTCCATGGCGGACAGTTCCGCCGGGTGACCCTGGATGATGAGCGTCGGTGGGGCATATTGGGCAAAGGAGCAGCGCTGTTGCGCACATCCTATGGCGATCGTACCTCTCCGGTGCTGCGTGGTGCCTGGGTCCTGGAAAAATTGATGGGTACACCGCCTTCACCGCCACCACCCAATGTTGAAACCGACCTGTCCGTACCGGAAGGCCAGAAGCCGACAACTGTGCGCGCCCGTCTTGAGCAGCATCGTGAAAGCCCCGGCTGTAATCAATGTCATGGCGTGATCGATCCCATTGGCCTGGCGCTGGAAAACTTTACCGTCACCGGTCAGTGGCGCGATGTTGATTTACTGGCAGAAGCTCCCATCGACGCAAGTACAGTATTGCCAAACGGCAAGGCCATTGACGGCGTGATCGAGTTGCGTGAAGAACTGGCCGGCAGGCCTGAGCAATTCGCTCTGGCCATGACTGAGAAGCTCATGATGTATGCGCTTAATCGTGAACTGGAATATTTCGACATGCCCCAGCTGCGCGCCATTGTTCGCAACGCTGCCGCAGATGACTACCGACTGTCTTCCCTGATATCCGGCATCGTCAACAGTGATGCCTTCCAGAACCAGGCGCTGCCTCATGATGAAAACAGCGAAGCAGGCCAGCTTGCTGCTGTCTCGGGAGAGTAAGTCATGAAACACAATGAAATGTTGGCTGGCCGCCGCTCATTTTTGCTCGCCGGTGCTGGCACTATGGCAGCCATGGGATTGCCGCGACTCGTGCTGGCCCAGGGCGCTTTGGTTGACCCGGTCACTCCGGCCATTAACCTGGTCCGTGATGTGGGCGGCAACGTGATTACCCTGGATTCCGGTGACGGTCTCTTGCTGGTAGACAGTGGCTCGGCACAGGCCACCGATCAGTTGGTAGCCGCTCTTGGCAACAAGCCGGTCCATACCCTGATCAATACTCACTGGCATCCTGACCAGGTGGGTGGCAATGCTTATTTCGGCAATCGTGGTGCCCGCATCATTGCGCACAAGAATACCCAACTGCATCTGAAAACACCGTACTACCTGTTCGAAGAGGAACGCTATCACCAGCCCATGCCGGCCGATGCCTGGCCTGAAGAAGCCGTGTACACCAGCGGCAGTATTGATGTGGGCAACGAGGAAGTGGAATACGGTTACCTGGAAATGGCACACAGCAATGGTGATCTCTACGTGCGTTTCAACAATGCCAATGTCATTGCTGTCGGCGATGTGGTCTCCCCGGTTATTGATCCCGGTTTCGACTGGTTCAGTGGTGGCTGGATTGGTGGTCGCGTGGATGCCCTCAACAGGCTGCTGGACATGGGCAATGATGAAACCCGCTACCTGCCTTCCTATGGTCCCGTCATTGGACGTGCTGACGTGGAAGCCGAACGTGACATGATGCAGTTCCTTTACGACACCCTGGTCGACCAGATTCGCATGGGTTTTGATTACCAGGACAGCCTGGCCACCGGCATCATGGATAACCTGCCCAGAAAACTGGATGACCCGGCAAAGTTTCTCTACGACGCACACAAGGGACTTTGGGCGCATCACAACAAGCTTGAGCCGAATATTGTTTAACCAAAGGGACAAGGGACAAGGGACAAGGGACAAGGAAGGGCTTCGATTGATACCAGAGAAAGATTATGAAAATGGGCTATCTACAACAGATTAAAAAAATAACATTGAAAGGGATGGCATACCTCCTTGTCCCTTGTTCCTTGTTCCTTGTTCCTGTCGCATCAGCAGCACAAGATCTGGCTGATCTGATTCAGGACGGCAATCGTGAGGAAGCACTCGAGCTGATCCGGTTAGGTGCCGATGTGAACTCCCGCCAGGGCGATGGTTCAACGGCTTTGCTCTGGGCGGTGTACAACGTGGATACCGAACTGGTGAATGAACTCCTGGAGCGGGAAGCAGATCCGAACCTGTTGAACAGTTATGGTGCCAGCCCCCTGGCCGAGGCGGTCAATGCCGGTAATGTTGAGCTGGTCGATATGTTGCTGCATGCCGGCGCCAACCCGGAAGCGGCCAACACTGATGGCCAGACAGCACTGATGCTGGCCGCCCGCACCGGCGTTGTGGAAATAGCCGAACTGCTGCTGAACTTTGGTGCCGATGTTAACGTGGCCGAGCAGTGGCGTGGGCAGACAGCCCTGATGTGGGCAGCAGCCAGTGATCATCCTGAAATGACACGTTTGCTGTTGGCACATGGTGCCGATGTCAGCGTCAGGGCCAGGGCCTTTGACTGGGGCAGCCAGATTACCTCCGAACCCCGTGCCCAGTATCGCCCGACCGGTGGTTTGACCGCCTTGCTCTATGGTGCACGTACCGGTTGTACCGGCTGTGTTGAGGCTATCCTGGAGGCCGGTGCGGATATCGACAAGCCGACACCGGATGCAGTGACGCCCCTGATGATTGCCATCGACAACATGCGTTACGACACGGCCAAACTGCTCCTCGAGAAAGGCGCCAACCCTCACCTGTGGGACTGGTGGGGACGTACGGCGCTGTATATCGCCATTGATATGAATTCTTTCCAGGGGATGTCGCAGTCCCGGCGCACTGCACAGGACGGCAATGATTTTTCAGTCACCACGCCCCTGGAGATAGCCCGTATGTTGCTCGATGCCGGTGTGAACCCGGACTCGCAGCTCAACTTTCATCGCCCGGGACGTGGCGGTAACAGTGGCCGTTTTGTTGATGATCACCTGACTACCGGCGCCACACCCCTGTTGCGTGCTGCCAATTCCCATGATGTCGATGCCATCAGCCTGTTGCTGGAATACGGTGCGCAGGTTGACCTGCCCAATGTCATGGGCGTGACTCCTTTCATGGCAGCAGCCGGGTTTGGCAATCGGCGCGGACAACTACGAGGGACCTACGAAGAAGGCCGCGAAGACCTGGTCATTCCAGCCCTGGAAATTCTGCTGGCTGCAGGTGCTAATATCAATCGCCGGGTCCAGGACACCTCGAGTCACACGGCACGGATTGCGCGGATGTCCACCATGACCAATCGGGCAGGCCAAACCCCGATCTTTGGTGCGGTAAAACAGAACTGGATGTCAGTGGTGCAATGGTTGGTAGACCATGGCGCCGAGGTCGATTTAACGGATGACAGGGGCAAGACCATCGTGGATGCGGCTACGGCCAATGAAGCCGGTGGTCGTGCAGACAGGGCGGAAAGCGCAGAAATGCTTGCCCTGGCCAGGGAATTGCTCAGCCAATAACGGCTTTAGTGAATTGAAGGCAGGTCAGGCCGGGTATTCACCCGGCCTTCAGCAAAGGCTTTTCTTACAGGGCCAACAACAGGCCATTGGCCCAGAGCAGGGCTACCGCGGTAACAACCGGGGGCAAGAGCATCAGCAGGGTCATAAATCGTGTCTTGATCATTTCGGGTTCTCCTCGAACAAACATCAGGAAAGTGCGGGCTTGAAAAACGGCGGCATGGTAAAGCTTTCCTCCCCGCCTGTAGAATTGTTCACATTCAGGTAAACATTGTTTACCCAGGGACACACTGGACTGATCAGCGGATCCCGGTGCACATTGCAAAAAAAAAGGGGCAGGTACATGGAGGGGATGTTGGAGGGACCTGCCCCTGGTTCGAATCCAGTCAAACCTCAAGAGGGATTCTTTAAAAGTTTCACATCATCGGGTTGGGAAAATACTGAACCCACACCATGCAGCCCGCGGTAATTACCATGGGAAGCAACATCAGGGCGACCATATTTCTGATTTTAACCATTGTCTTCACTCCTTCATTCAATCTGAAAATTCTGTTGTTCCGACCAAAGGTTTGGTTTCTTTAACCTGTTGCCCGGGGAACGCTCGCTTACTTCACTATTCCTTCATTCTTTCTTCACTGTTTGTTATTGCAGAGAGCGTGCCAAGAACTCGAAAACATAATAACCATTTGAAATTAAAAGGAATAATTGTTCTCAGGATGAAAAAAACTGTTCATGGAGGCTTGACAAGACCCATGAATATGTCAAATTTGACAAGTAATTTGACATAAATGACAAAGACCATGAATCTCATTGCTTCTGACCAGAAAGCACCAATGGCCGCCATGCTCAATGGCTACGATTGTCCCGCCATCCTGGTGTCCGCCGACTATGAAATCCTCGCCACCAATGCCCGCTACCAGGAGACATTCGGAGATATCGATTTCAGTAAGACGAATCGCTGTTTCCAGGTATCACATGGTTACCAGGTGCCCTGTGACCAGGCTGGAGAGGATTGTCCGTTGGGCGCCGCCAGGCGTTCAGGCCACAAGGAGCGTGTGTTGCATATACACCAGACACCCCGGGGCAAGGAGCATGTGGATGTGGAAATGCTCCCGATCCATAACCAGGAAGGCGAGCTGATCTATTTCGTGGAACTGCTGCGCCCGGTACCCCTGGCCAGCGGCGAAATACAAAACAAGCAAATGGTTGGTGAGAGTAAAGCCTTCAACGACATGCTGGAAAAAATTGCCCGCGTCGGTGTCTCGGATATCTCGGTATTGTTGCTGGGCGAATCAGGTACGGGCAAGGAACTGGCTGCCCGCGCCATTCATGAAGCCAGTAAGCGCAAGGACAAGCCCCTGGTGACTCTCGAGTGTACCGGGCTGACCGACTCCCTGTTTGAAAGCGAACTGTTTGGTCACGTCAAAGGCGCTTTTACCGGTGCCGTGTCCAACAAGAAAGGCCTGGCTGAACTGGCAGATGGCGGTACCCTGTTCCTGGACGAAATAGGGGACGTACCCATGCCGACCCAGGTCAAGCTGTTGCGGCTTCTGGAAACCGGGACCTTTCGAGCCGTGGGCAGCGCCGAAGTCAGGCGCTCTGACTTTCGCCTGATCTGTGCCACGCACCGCAACCTGCCGCAAATGATCAGTGCTGGCAGTTTCAGGGATGACCTTTACTACCGGATCAATGTATTTCCCATTCACTTGCCGGCCTTGCATGAGCGAACAGAAGACATCCCGTTGCTTGCTGATGCCCTGCTGAAGCGGCTGGATTCGGGTAAGGAATTTTCATTATCACCAGAGGCGAAAAGTGAGCTGCTCAAGCATGCCTATAAAGGCAATATCCGGGAACTGCGTAATATTCTGAGCCGGGCCCTGGTATTGAGTGATACCCGCCAGATTTCCGAAGACACCATTCGGAGCTGTTTTTTTGACCAGGTGGTACAGCAACCGCAGGATATTACGGCGATATCACAGCCAGGTGAACGCGAAATGGATCTCAAGACGCTGGAGCGACGCTATATCAATGACCTGTTGCTTCGCCACGATGATGACAAGGAAAAGGTTGCCGGAATTCTGGGCATCAGTGTGCGATCCCTGTATCGCAAGATTGACTGAGTGTTACCGGAATATCTGCTATAAG
>Ga0181585_10001244_pt1 | contig 22235 bp, 22 predicted proteins | sample 071ome_29_FD_132469 | JGI IMG/M metagenome (GOLD analysis project Ga0181585, IMG submission 132469) | Coastal salt marsh microbial communities from the Groves Creek Marsh, Skidaway Island, Georgia - 071407BT metaG (megahit assembly) | ecosystem: Environmental > Aquatic > Marine > Intertidal...
AACATTAGTTTACCGCAGTACTTGTCGTTAGTAGCCCATATTAGTTCACGGCCCCAACCTTTTTCTTGAACACCATTAAGCTGTGTCATATTGCATCCTTTCGATAGTACTTGTTGAACTGTATCCTTTAACAGTAGGTACAATATGCACAGGTGCTAAATCGTGTCCTACAATTTCTTCTACAGTATAATCTCCGCCCTTGACAATCATGTCAGGCTTTATTTGTTTAATTAATTCGTATGGAGTGTCTTCTTCAAACACAATCACTTCATCTACATAAGGTATAAGATCAAGTTGCTCTAGTCTTGTTTGTTGATCGTTAATAGGACGACTGTTTCCTTTAAGACGTTTAACACTTTCATCACTATTTAATCCTACAACTAATTTGTCTCCTAAACTGCGAGCTTCTTTGAGTAATGTTAAATGTCCTTTGTGTAATACATCGAAACATCCATTGGTGAATATTACACGTTTTTGTAAATCTTTTTCTTTAAGAATGTATGTACCAACGTGTTTTACACTTTCGGTTGAACCTTTGACAGATAGTTCTAATGCTTTTTGATAATCATATCCTTTAGTAAGTGCATATACAAATGCCGCTAAGAAACAATCACCTGCACCTGTTACATCTGATACTTCGACAGGATCAACTGGCACGGTATAATACTGTTTGTCTATTTCTGCTATGACAGGCTTAGATGCATTTGTTGTTATAATATTACCAAGCCACTTTGTAAAACCTAAGCCTTCAAACTCTGCACCATTGGGTTTAACTAGCCACGCATCTTTATAATATTGCGCTGGTCGTTTTGGATCTACAATAGTATAACAACCTGCACTATTTGCCATAGCTATGATTTCTTCAGCAAAATCTAGTACACCTTTATTGTAGTCACTTAATACAACATAGTCATAGATACTAAAATCTAATCCTCTAAGATCTTCTAGTATTTCATAACCGTCAGCATAATAGTCTTTGTCGATTCTTGTAATGTAATGACCATCACACATTACACGAGTTTTAATACTTTTAGGTTGATCGTAATCATACAATGCTGCATTAACACCAAGACTACGCAAATTTTCATATACTAATCCTGCACCACCAATTGTTTCTTTAATTTCATTTTGTGTAACAACTGGAACAGGAGCTTCGGGGCTTAGTCTGGTGCTTGTACCGTAAATGTATTCATCTAAGATAATATCACCTATAACTAGTACTTTCATATATTCGCCTTTACAAATTCTTCTGGAGTAATAAATTTATAATCTCCTATTAGTTTTAGTAATTGTGTATTGTTACTTCGAGTATACATTTGATAGATACCTTTTAATTCTTCTGGAACATCAATATATATGATTTTTGCACCATATGTTTTTGCAATCAAATCTCCCCAGTTTTGAAAACTGTAGGTATTGCCTGTTCCTAAATTACATGTAAATGATGTAGGAATTTTCATGTGTGTTTCATACATAATTTTAACAACATCATCTACACAAATAAAGTCTCTGTGTACTGATTGACTGTTTCTAAATAACTTAATTGAAGAGTTTGTTTTTGCTTGATGTACAAAGTTGCTGTAAGGGCTTGCCATACCTGCATATACTTTGTGTTGTTCTCTATTGCCATATACATTAAAAAAGCGCCAGCTTTGTGTTTTACCAGAAGCTTTTGCAAGTATGTTGTCGCACATCATTTTAGTTGCAGCATACATATTTTTTGGTGCTGCATTACTAGATACCTCTTCGGTATCTTCATTGTCTCCATAAACACTAGCACTACTAGCAAACACTATGTCAGTTGCAGTTTCTAATAACTGTCGAGTGTACATAACGTTACTTTGATATATACTATCCCAGTCGTTGCTACTAGTTTTACTGTTAGCACCTAAATGCCAAACAGTATCTTTGCTTAAATCTCGACTTAGTAGCTCGCTTGGATGTATAAAATCCTCAAACTCTAAACCTGCTAGATTTGCTACTTTGTGCGGGTTAAGCGTATCAGCACAAATGATATCTTTGTGTCCTTGGCTGTTTAAGTACGCAACCATATTGCTGCCAACAAAACCAGCAGCTCCTGTTACAATATGCATATGTGACTCCTTTAACATATTATAAGCACTTTATCACTAAATGTCAAGATACATAAATAATTATCTTAGTAGTTAAAGGATTAAACAATGAACATTCAAAAGTATTTGTATATGGCATTAGGAATTTTCTGTGTAGGAATGGCGTATATAGGCTTTGTTGTTCCTGGCATTCCTTTTAGCATCTTTCTTGTTATAGCAGCATGGGCTTTTGCAAAATCAAGTCCTAGATTACATAACTGGTTATATAATCATCCTTGGTTTGGAGAGTTTCTTACAAATTGGACATACAAAAAAGTATTCCCAACCAAAGGCAAATATTTAATGATAGGTGTCATGTCAAGTAGTTTAGCGTTCTTATGGTTTAGTACGGGTAATATCAAAGCAGTTGCGTTTAGCGGAGCGTTTATGTTAGGTGTTGCTGTATGGGCTTGGAGATATCCAGGTTCAGTTGAAGAACAAGAACGTAGATTAGCAGCAGGTGAAAAGATTGCTTGGCTTAAATGATAGATCAAAGTAAGTTCCAAACAGTTATTGACAATTTAAAAAGTCAAGGCAATTATCGAGTGTTTAATGACATTCTCAGAGAACGTGGAGAATATCCACAAGCAATTTACTATGGCCCTTACAATATCAAAAACATTGTAAACTGGTGTTCAAACGATTATTTAGGCATGGGACAAAACAAAGTTGTCTTAGATGCAATGCATACTGCATTAAATCAAACTGGTGCAGGTAGTGGCGGAACAAGAAATATCAGTGGTACTAGTCATTATCATGTAGCATTAGAATACGAACTTGCACAGTTACATAAAAAATCCAAAGCATTATTATACTCTAGTGCATATGTTGCAAACGAATGGAGTTTAATAGCACTTAGTAAAATTATAACAGATATTGAGTTTGTTAGTGACAGTAAAAATCATGCATCACTCATTCAAGGTATAAGACATAGCCAGGCACCAAAACATATATTTGCTCATAATGATTTAGTAGAACTTGAAACTATACTAAAAAATATAAAGGGTACACCGTGTATAGTATTTGAAAGTGTCTACAGTATGGACGGATTTGTCAGTGATATAAAAGGTATTGTTGAACTTGCAGACAAGTATAATGCAATTACTTACATTGACGAAGTTCATGCTGTTGGTTTATACGGAAACCAAGGTGCAGGCTATCTTGAGAAGTTAGGACTACAAGATAAAGTTGACTTTGTAAACGGAACACTTGGGAAAGCATTTGGAGTACAAGGTGGCTATATTGCCGGAGACAGTGTTGCTATTGATGCAATAAGAAGTGTAGCAAGTGGATTTATTTTTACTACTAGTTTAAGTCCTGTAATTTGCGCAGGCGCACTAGCAGCTATAAAATATTTGCGCAGTGATAATGGTGTCGAACTTAGAAAACAACATCAACAAAGAGCTAATAAACTTAAACAACTTCTTAAAGAAAATAACATAGATGTTGTCGACAACGAAACACATATTGTTCCTGTATTAATAAGAGATGCAGTTCGTTGTAAACAACTAAGTGATATATTAATAAACGAATATAACATATATGTACAAGCAATTAATTATCCTACAGTTGATGTAGGCACTGAAAGACTGCGATTTGCACCTACACCGTTACATACTGATGCAATGATAAATGATCTAGTAGATAAGTTAAAGGAAATATTATGAGTGAAATATGGGATAGAATGATAGCATGCGAAACAGCCATTATTGAAAAATGTGCTGCCCATGGAGAAGAACAATTTGATGATCCAGAATTTGGTTGGTTAAACCGTGTATTCAAAGGAGAACACTTTCGTCGAGCTCATATAGATAGTGTAGATGCAAGAGATACAAAAGGACTGTATATGAGTCACATTTGTATTTTTCCAAATTGGGATAATGATGCTCCTATATATGGATTTGATATTATTTGTGGACGTAACAAAGTAACAGGCGCCTTTCATGATTATTCTCCTACAGTAGATTGGGAACATCCAATGGTCAACATGTTTGGAGATTTTGTAAGTAACTTAGAATGGCGAAAAGAACGTGAACTTCCGCCGTGGGCAAAAGCCATATTCAGCAAACACATGGTAGCCGCTTCAAATATTAATACCATTGAAGAAATGGAGCAAGTTGTTACTATGGCATTAGACAATTTGGATACCTATATAGCCGAACTTCCAAAGTATACTACATCTAGTGCCAATCAGACGTTAATTCGTGAAAAACAAAATAGATATTGTTATTATCAAAAGCAGAATCCCCATACACCTAAAGTTATGGAAAGTTTAGGATTGCCAGCAGACGATATTCGTGTTTTTATTGAAGAATGTTTGTTTCCAGAAGTTTAAAAAGTATCTAACCAATTTGGTAGGTCTAGTTTATCTTTTTTACTAGAGTATATTGTTTTTATTTTTTCTACCATTTCTTTGTTTTCTAGTACAAGCCTTGCGCCTCTGTGTAGTGGACGAGGCCATCCATTTATACCAACCCAAGCATATCCCGCACTTTCATGATTACATTGAGGAATAAATTCTTCAAATACAGTTATACAAAAGGCATTGTATGTAAATTTTTTGTCATCGCTAATAAATGTGTGTAAAGGATAAACTTTTTCTAAATCTGGAAGTATGCCAAGCTCTTCTTTACATTCACGTAGTAGTGTTTCTATCGGACGTTCGCGTTTAAGAGCTTTACCTCCCCAAAAACTCCATGTAAGAGGATGACTCCCTTGTTTACTTCTTTGTTGTAGCATGATTCTGCCTGTGTCTAAGGCAAGAAAACAGCATCCACTTGCTTGTATCATTATAGATATAATCGCCAGTATCCTGGATTATATGTTCCTTCGAATGTATTAATCCACTGACTTCCGTCCCATTTTAAATGATCTAATGTTGTTGTGTTTGTAATATATTCAACAGTAGATATAGTGCTTGCATCAAACACAACGTCCCAGCTTGTACCGTTAAATTCAATAATGTCATTGGTATTTGCTGTACTTCCAAGCCAGCCTGTGCCACTAGCAACATCATTTAATATTAGATATCTATCACCTGTTGTTGCTGCGGTTAATGTGCCGTCGCCTGGATAGTTTAGTTGAGGATCGATTGCAGCGTCTACTGTACCTTGTGTATTTCCTGGTAGTGTTGTTGAATCTATTGTAATGTTAAGTAAGTTTGGATTTGTAGTGTTTACTACTACTGATCCTACAATATCGTTTAGTGTTATGCTAGGATCTGTAGTTTGTTTTAAGCGTATTTGACTAACACTATCTCTAAATTCACCAATGCCTTTTAGTATGTTAACCCAATTTAGTATATTACCATTGGTGTCCAAGTTACTGCCGTTTCTATTAAGCAGTTGAGCAGTAGCGTTGCCTGTATTGTCGACTTCAAACTTCATTTTGTACTGTTCTAGTGTAACAACTTGATAACTTGTAAACAATGGAGTATAACTGCCGCCCGCCCGCAAACTTTCTAGCCCTTCATCAGTAACTTCGTCGATGTTGTCGATAATAGTATGAATAACTGTATTGCGTATAACTTTAGCAGGTGGGTTAATTAATACAGGCATTTGGAAAGTAAGTGCGCTGATGTCAATGATATCATCAACACCGCTAGGTATTGCTCGCATACTCCAGGTTGTACTGATTAATTCAACTGTGCTTAGTGTACTCCAGTCTAGTGGGTTATTGTTTGTATGAATATTCAAACTAGGATTAAACAACACAAGTATTTGTTCAAGTAGCTGTAGTTTTTGCTCTGTATTACTAGTCCATATATCAACTTGCATTGTAAGGTTATATGGAACAGGCTGGTGCCGTTTAATAGCATATTGATTGCCTACTTCGTTAAGATATTGTCCTGTAGCTTCGTCGAATTTTTTCTCATAAACTGGCATAGTTTCTTCATACTGAGGAAATGTTCTGCTATTAGGAGCAGTTTCGAGTCCTGTTACATGACAACTAATAAATGGAGTTGTTTGTAACATGTTTTCACTGTTTTCTCTAACAATATGTGCAGCCATACGACTAACATCACCATAACGAACTGGAACAGTTTGATAAACTAATGTGCCGTCACTTTTTGTATGCATTGCAACTTGGAAGCCTGCAAATATTCTAATAAACTGCTGAATATATTTTCGCAGTTGCTTATCATAAAAGTAAGGTACCGCTGTTATTTTTGAATTACTATAAGCCATTATGAATTATCCGCTTTTGGTTTAATTACGTTGCTCATTGCTTGTTGCTCATTAAACTCTTGTCCGTCGACTATAGTTGTGCGATTGTTGTTATTGATATAATCGCTAGCATTGTATGTTTGATCTGTCCAAGTTTTCTCGCTAATGTTATCATATAGCCTGTGCCACTTAGTGCCACGACGAACAAACAATCTATGAGGAACAAAATCATTTCTAATAAAATATTGTCCTTCTTGTGGAGTACTTGGAAATTGATCACCTGTGTCAATAGCTTCTCCATAATCCCATGTTTCTTCTTGATTAACAATACCGCCGCTTGTTGCATGGTCATACCCGAACAAATGATCTCGTAAACTTTTTCCAGTAGGATCTTCTTGATCAGCGGCAGCAATGATAGCATCGCTAATGTTGTATTCAGTTTTGTATGTACTAAGATCATTTTTAAGAGTATTTGCTTCTTCTCCGTCTCCAAGTATATCGTAGTATTCTTGGCTGTCTGTTAGTGGCGATAGCTTAACTCTCCAAATATGAGGATACCATGTTTGTGAAAAACCTTCTGCACCTCTGTTAGCATCATTAACAACATAGTACTTGTTAACAGCACTTTTTTCTGCATTTAATAATAATGCATCTCTGAGATGAGGAAGTTCTAGCACATCTCCGGGCATAAGACGTCTGCCCATAATTTCAACCATTTCATTCATGTGAAATGTCATGTATAACATGTCATTACTAAGAAAAAGTCCAAACTGTGTTAAGTCAAAATCTGTGTCTTGTACATTATATACACCTCTAAGTTCATATATGTCCGGATCATATTTACGATCTCTGTTTTCCATAAACAACAAATCTTGTATTTTTGTTTCGTTTAGGATCCCTTCGACATTAATAAATTCTCCACTTAGTGGATCTATTTCTCTACCATCGATATAATTAGGTTGACTTGGATCGTTTTTATCAGGTGTAACTGCTGGTCCAACATACTTGTGAACGTGTACACCTGTACCGCCGATACTGAATTGTTCACGGATATTGCGATCCATGTAGTAGTAATCATTTGTCTTTGTAGGTTTGTATAAACTTAATCTTGGCATATGTATATTTAGCTGGATCTTAGAACTTGACAAAACAGAGAATGGTGCTATTATAAGTATGTAACAGTTTGGAGATAATCATGGCGAGAAGTGTAACTAAACGTAAAAAACCTAGAGTACAACGTAGAGCTAATGCTTGGGACCAGTTGCCAATGGATAAAGGTTGGCATGCTGTACAATATCATATCCACTATTTGATCGAAGCAAAAGAATGGCTTAACAAAATCAAAGGCTACATCAAAAAGAATTATGACAAAAAAACAATTGCTAATATTAACAAACTTCCGGACTGGAAAATAGGTGGCAAAAGTCATTATGCAACTGCTGCACACTTTGAAGAAAACGCTCCTGATCAAATACATCCTGCATATGTAGGTAGACTTGACAAGTGGATTAAAGAACTTGCGGATGAAGGTGCAAAAATAGTAGCAGAGAAAAAAGCTGAAGAAAAACAAAAAAAGCAAGTATATGTTCCTACTATTCAAGAACGTCTTAAAGAAGCAACCATTGACAAATTAGAAGAACTAGACGACTGGTTAGACGATTGGTTGCGTGACAGCAAAAAGAATCCTTTGATAAAATGCAATCCGCTAAACTATTTTAGAAAACAAGAAATGAATCTAGGACATTTGCGGTTTGTAGATCAATTCTACAGAGGACAGTATGAAGAACTGCAAGAACTAAATGATCTTCCTCCTGCTAAAAAGCAAGACGATATGCAACAACAACTTGCAGAAGGTTATAACACTTACAGTAAAAAAGAAATCAAAGAACTAACTGATTTCTACAAACGCTTGTTTGATGGAATTGAAATCATTAAAGCAGAGAAAAAACAAACACGCTCTGTTCGTAAGCCTAAACAAAAGTCAGCGGCTGATCTTGTTAAAAAGCTAAAGTTCAAAGCAAGTGATGGAGATTTTGGTCTTAGTAGTATTCCTCCTGCGGAAATCATTGATGCAACAGTGCTAGTAGTGTTTAATACTAAAAATCGTAAACTAGGTGTTTACTATGCACAAGACCATTCTACGTTCAAAGTTAAAGGAACAACTTTACAGTTTTTTGATGAGAATCGTAGTGTACAAAAAACAGTACGTAAGCCCGATGAAGTACTTCCTAATTGGAAAAAGATTACTAAGCACAAACTTGGTCCACAGTTTGGATATCTAAAAACAACTGAAACAAAACTTAACGGTAGATTTAATGATGATACAATCATCTTAAAAGCCTTCAAGTAATAAATAGTTGTATGGCACTAGTAGATGATTTAATCAGAGAAATAGAACTAAGATTAGGTGGTCAGATGGTCGACGTTGAACTCGACCCTGAGCACTATGACTTGGCTATTAAGAAAAGTTTTGAAAAATATAGACAGCGTAGTGAAAACGCTGTCGAAGAAAGTTTTGTTACCTTAAACTTGCAAGAAGATATTGCTGAATATACACTAGACAGTGATGTTATCGATGTTTACGATGTTTATAGACGCAGTAGCGGTACACTTAATAGTGCGAGTAGTGGAGACATTGAGCCATTTGAAACTGCATATCTGAATAATTATCTATTATACAGTGGTCGTGCAGGCGGCATGGCAACTTATGATTTCTTAGCACAGAACAGAGAAACATTGGGTAGACTGTTTGGAGAAAATTATACATTTACTTGGAATACTGTAACTAAAAAATTATTGTTACACAGAAAAGTTAAAGCCGCTGACACTGTTTATTTGCATGTTTACAAATATAGAACAGACGAAGAACTATTAACAGATCCTTACAGTAGTCCGTGGGTAAAAGATTATGCACTAGCACATGCTAAGTTAATGCTTGCTGAAGCACGTGGTAAGTTTAATACTATTGCAGGGCCACAAGGTGGAACTAGTTTAAACGCAGACGCATTACGTATGGATGCGCAAGCAACTATTGATAAACTTGAAGATGACCTAAAATATTATGCAGAAGGCCAAGCAGGTCTTGGTATAATTATAGGTTGACAAATATGCCTGATCCTATTATTATCTAAATATGAAATTAAAGTTGTTAGTGATTGGTCATGGACGCCATGGCAAAGATACTGTCTGTGAAATTCTCAGAGACAAGTATGGTTATAGTTTTGAATCTAGTAGTCAGTTTTGCAGTAAGTTGTTCATTTATAACGACTTAAAAGACAAATACGGATATTCAAGTGAAGTAGAATGTTATGCAGACAGGCACAATCATCGTAAAGAATGGTATGATGCTATTTGTGATTACAATGTTCCAGATCCTGCTAGATTAGGACGAGAGATTTTTTCAGCACATGATATCTATTGTGGGTTACGAAATAAAAAAGAATTCCATGCAATGAAGAATACTGGTGTATTTGATTACTGCATTTGGGTAGACCGTAGTGATCACTTGCCACCTGAAAGCAAACACAGTATGAGTCTTGAACAATGGATGTCAGATTTTACTATTGATAATAACGGTACATTAGAAGATTTAGAATTTAATGTACATGCTCTTATTAGTCACATTGATAGCTACAGTGCTAGTTAATTAACTACGTGGTTAACCTCTATATCCCCCCTGATATATAGCAACTCTGGTAAATAGTTTTAGCAAATACTTTTATCAGAGGAGCAAGAATATGGCATTAGTATCTCCAGGTGTTGAGGTCCAAGTAGTAGATGAAAGTGCATACGGTGCACCAGGTGCCGGCACAGTACCACTACTATTGGTAGCAACACATCAAGACAAAACAGATCCGACAGGCAGTGAAGCAGACGGTATTGCCAAGTATACAAAAAGTCAGTATGCAGGTGAAGTAATTAAAGTTACTAGCCAGCGTGAGCTTACACAGTATTTTGGTAATCCAACATTTACAATGGATGGATCAGCAGTAGTACAAGGCAGCGAAACCAGTGAATATGGTATTATGGCTGCATACAGTTACTTAGGTCAAGGCAATCAAGCATACATTGTACGTGCAGATTTAGATCTAAATGAATTAAACGCAACAACAACTGCACCAACAGCAAAGTGGTCAACAGCTAATACTATTTGGCTGGACTATGATGAATCAAAGTTTGGTATTCATCAATGGAGTGCAGCAACAAACAAGTGGGTTGAACAAACACCTCTTGTTGAAGTTAACGCAGACGATGGTTCAGACATTGCAGGTGGTGTACACACACCAACAACTACAGTAGTAAACGGATCATTCCTTGCAGTTGTACACGTTGACAACGAAATAAGTGTAACCGCAGTACGTCAAATGTCAGTAGAATATTTTTACGGTGTTAGCGGCGCATGGGAAGTAGTTGATCAATCAACAGGTATCAGTACAGGCGAAGCAGTAACATGGGATGCACACTACAATGCACCAGCAGGACCTAGCAATGGTGATATTTGGGTTAAAACAACACGCCCAGGTAATGGTCTTAACTTAGCCCTATACAGTTACGACTCAACATTTAACATGTTTACACCACTAACAGTAGAAGGTGTTAGCACTACACAAACAGCAGGTGCTGCTGGTATTGGTGACTTTGTAGCACAAGATGGCTCAAGTACAACAGCACTAACAGCAGGCGGTGTCTCTGTTGGGAATATTTTACTTGATCAAGAAGCAGCAACAGCCGCAGTTATTATTATTAGACCTATAACAGCAGGTGGTGCAGTTGGCACAGACCTTACAGCAGGTTCTTATACAACAGCACTAGCAATGGCAGACATTCCTACAGGAACTCCTGCGAACGGTACATACTGGTATGATAATACTATTGGCGCATTGGATGTATATTCAGTACAGCCAGGCGGATTTACACCTGTAACTCCTACATATAGTACAACTGCTCCAACAGGTGCAGTATTAGGCGATGTTTGGATTGACACAACATACGCAGGTGAAAACATGGCAAACGAACGTGCTTATCCTGCAATTAATGTATGGAATGGTGCAGCATGGATTGCACATGACAACACAGACCAAACTACTACAACTGGTGTTCTTTTTGATGACATCACTGATACAGCAGCTGACACAAGTAATGGTGGTAGTGCAACAGTTATTACAGGTGGTCCTAACCCAGCGTTATATCCAAACGGTATGATTGCAGTTAACATGGCACAAAGTAAAAATACTGTAAGAGAATACAACAGTGTAGCAGGTGCATGGAGAAATGGTGCAGCTAATCACGCAGATGGCAGCGGACGGTTTGGTCGCTATGCACAGCGTGGTGTTATTGCAACAGCAATGCAAGCGGTTGCGGCAGGTACAGATTTACGTGATCCACAATTCCGCTTTAGCTTAATTGCAGCACCTAACTATCCAGAACTAGTTGACGAAATGGTTAACCTTAACGCAGACAGAGGCGAAACAGCATTTATTATTGTTGATAGTCCACTTCGTAAAAACCCAACTGATGTTATTAACTGGGTTCAAAACGGAAATGTTGCAAGTGAAAATGGCGAAGATGGATTGGTAACAAACAATACATACAGCGCAGTTTACTATCCAGCAGGTCAAACAACTGAACCATTAAATGGTAACACAGTTGTTGTTCCTCCTTCACATATGGCACTATACACATATGCATATAACGACAACATTAGCTTCCAATGGTTCCCACCAGCTGGTCTAACACGTGGTGTTGTGCAAAACGCAACTAGCGTTGGTTATGTTACAACTGAAGGCGAGTTTAAAGCAGTAGCACTAAGTCAAGGACAGCGTGATGCAATGTATACAGCTAAATTAAACCCGATTACAACATTTGTTGGACAAGGTACAATTGTATTTGGTCAGAAAACACTACACACTACTACAAGTGCGTTAGATCGTGTTAACGTTGCAAGACTTGTTGCATATCTAAGAGATCGTTTTGATGAACTAGCTCGTCCGTTCTTATTTGAAATCAACGATGCACAAACAAGAGCAAGAGCTAAAATTGCATTTGAAAGATTCTTAGCAGATATCTTAAGCCGCAGAGGTCTAAACGACTTTGCAGTTGTATGTGATGAATCAAACAACACACCAGCAAGAATTGATCGTAATGAATTTTATGTTGATGTTGCTATCGAACCAGCAAAAGCAGCAGAATTCATTTACATTCCAATCAGATTGGTTAATACAGGTGCTCTTTCAGAGACAAATTAATAAAAAATTAACATAATACTTAATTAGGCGTCATACGGCGCCTAATTTTTTGACTAGAAATAATAAATACTACTAGCCGGTATTAAGAGGAGATTTCGATGGCAGTAATTACAACTTTAGGCGTTCCCGATAATCAAGGAAACACAACAACAATTATGCCCAAACTACAGTATCGCTTTAGAGTAACTTTCATTGGTGAAGCATTCAGTGGTACTCCAACTCGTAGTGTTATTAGTGTAACTAGACCAAGTATTACACACGATGAGGTAGTTGTAGACGCATATAATTCAAGAATTTACCTAGCAGGTAAACATACGTGGGATCCAGTAACAGTGGTCCTAAGAGACGATGTTGACAGTGCGGTATTAAAAGAAATCAACAATCAATTAAATTTCCAAGTGGATCATGCTAACCAATCAAGCCCAAGAGCAGGTAGTGGTTATAAATTCCAAATGGTTGTTGAAAGTTTAGATGGTGCAAACCCATCACCAGGTGTACTAGATACATTTGAACTAGCAGGTTGCTATCTTGCAAACGTTCAATATGGTGATATGGCATATAATAGTAGTGAACAAGTACAAGTTACATTAAGTGTACGCTACGATAATGCTGAAATTTATGATGCAGCTGGTAACGCTACGCTAACAGGCGCAACACCTGATCAAACTCGTAGTAACGCAACAGGCGCTGGTACCTAATAGGACATAACTAATGGGATTGATTAGCAATACCGGCCCTTATAATGCTGCCGCTGATAAATTTAATATTCAGCACGGAAGTAATGTACTCTTAGGTGCACCAAGACTGAAATATAATTACAGCGTTGATTTTATATTAAACGAATCAATCCCGCTAATGGACGAAAGTTTTGGAAGAGCCTTTACATTTGATAGAGTTTCAAGTGTAGGCCTTCCAGACTACGACTATAATGTTGTTAGAGTAAATCAATATAACAGACCTAGATATGTTCCTACTAGAATGGATACTAGTCCTGTTAGTATTATTTTTTATGATACTAAAGATAATCAATTTAATTTTTTACACATGGCATATGCTAGACACTACTTCAATGGACACGAGCTTGAAGGACTAGCTGGTTATAATGTTATAACTCCGCAATTTAGCACAGGTGCGGGACAAGACTTTGGCGCACAATCTGTTCCTCATAGTCAAAGATTTTTCTTTCAAGAAATTATTATTAAACAACAAGATACTGCACAAGGTGGCAGATCTATACATTTACACAATTGTATGATGACAAGTGTTAATCATGACAGATTAGATTATAGCGATAGCAATCCTGTCACTTATAATGTTCAATTTCAACCAGAGCATGTTAACATTAAACCGTTAGCAGCATCTAGCACAGCAAATGCCGCAGCTCAAGCAGCAACAGGCGGTAGTGAAGCTGGGACTGTAGCAAATAGAACTGGTAATAGTGGCACTGTGTCAACAGGTACAGCCGCAACTTCTACACAAACTCCTGAAGCACAAGGACTTAGACCATTTACTGGCACACTACAAACTGGAGAAGTGTTGCGTAATATCGATGGCAGGACATACGTGGTTCCGGCCTCTTAATAGTATCGATAAATACTGTTAGAATGGCACATAAATTTCAACAAGGTATATATGAAGTAAAAAACCCACAAAAATATGTGGGTAAACACCGTCCACGTTATCGTAGTGGATGGGAATTAAAATTTATGCGTATGTTAGATACACATCCTAATATACTTGCATGGGCAAGCGAAGCACATAGAATACCTTACAGAAACCCAGCAACAGGAAAAAACACACATTATGTTCCAGACTTTTTTATAGTATATGAAGATAAGTTTAAGAACAGAAAAGCAGAAATGATTGAGATTAAACCTGCTGGACAAACATTGTCGCATGCAAAAAGTACTGCACAAAAAGCCGCAGCTATTGTAAACGAAGCTAAATGGCAAGCCGCTAAAGTATTTTGCGATAGACAAGGAGTTGGATTTAGGGTGCTAACAGAAAACGAATTGTTCAACCAACCCAGAAAGAGGAAATAAACATGAACAAAAAAATCGAAGATGTATTTGATTTACCTCCAATGGAAAAAGAATACAACGATGAACCTATACAGCAAGAAGAAACAGGGTTAGATCTAGCACAGTTACAACAACAGTTGGAGGTAGCAGATAAAATTGATGCTGCTCTGCCAATGGTTAAAGACTTAGATGCACTTGACAAAGATATGGATGATTATGCACAAAAAGCAATGCATGCATTTCAGGACTTAATGGATTTAGGGCAAAACGTAGAAGACCGTCATGCCGCAGCTATATTTGATACAGCAAGCAAAATGATGACTAATGCTATTACTGCTAAAACTGCTAAGATGGATAAAAAGCTCAAAATGGTACAACTACAACTACAAAAAGCCAAATTTGATGCACAAGAATCTAAATCTCGTGGAGATGTTGGTATACAAGGCGAAGCAGAAGAGTTCGAAGATCGCAATGCATTAATAAATGCAGTGATTGCTAAAATGGGCCAAACGGATAAATAACTACAGTTAAGGAAATCGCGATGAAAAGTTTGAAACAATATCTAGCTGAATCTGAAAAAACATATGCGTTCAGACTTCGCAGTCTGAATGAGATTTCAGATGAACATATGGATCGTATCGAGACACATATGAAAAAATATGCCATGGAAAGCATGGGTGCTCCTAAGAAAACAGTTATGCACAAACCACGTGGTTTTGCAGATGTAGGTGCACAAGAAGTTTACATTTATGATTTTACAACTAAATTACCAGCAACCCCTAACAGTCTGCACGAAGAAATTGCAAGCATCTGTGGTTGCAACTTAGGTTCAATGATTGTAAACAACATGAATGAAGCAAAAGAATTATGGGACATTGAAGAATCAGAGGATGATGACAGTGAGCCAACTAGCGTACTAGCAGACGCAGATTATAGTGAAGCTGAAAAAATCAAAGTAGAAGATCATTTTGGTGATGCATATAATGAAAAGATGCTAAAAAATGCTCCAAAGAGCGAATTACAAAAAGAATACAAGGTGTAAAGATTATGGATCTAAATGACTTAATTAAACTGGCAGGAGTTGCAAAGTCAGACACACCGGTGCAAGAACAGCCAAATGACGGCATGAGAACACTAATTGCATTGGTTACTCCTGAGCAGCTAAATCAATTGCAAGGCAGTGTTGAAGAACAAGAAGTTGATGAATGGGCAAATACTCCAGATGGATATCAAGGAGAGCCCCAAGATTACAAAGGCACACTAGGTAGTCCTGCTGACCTAAGTTTACGCCGTTACTTAAAATCAAGAGGTGATCACGTTACTGTAGATGAAAGTGAAAATCTTTACCCAGACCATACAGTAGAAGACATCACTGAGGCATATGCAGCATTTAAAAAATCAGCTGTTGAAGAATCAATGGTTCCCAGTGACGAAGAATGGTCAAAGTTACTTAAAATTCCTAATAGAAAAAGTTGGGAAAAACTGATTAGAAACGAAGATGCACCAGATTACAATCCAGCAAAAGCAAGTGCCGGCGGACCAGGTTATGCTAGTATGCCACAGCAAATTAAACTTGCAGGCGACAGTATTTGGGACAAAGAAGGCACTAATCCAGAAACAGTTACAGTCACTGACTATGAAGTAGTTGAAGATGGCGACGGCATGATCAGCGTCACTGTAGAGCACGATGGTCCTTGGACAATCTACACAGACAGTGGTTTTGAAAAAGAAATCAGTGAAATGATTGGCACGGAAGTTGAGTTTAGTGAACAGGGCATGCAAGAAGATGGCAGAGCACACCTAGAAGGCGAAGTAGAAACTTCAGAATCAGTGGAAGTGGATGAGCCAGCAGTTGATGAAAATGCATTCAACCAAGCAGCCGCAGCCGCAGCTCGTGCTGGTAAAGATGAATTTGAATTTGATGGTAAAACATACAAAACCAAAATGGACAAAGACACTGCACACAAACTAGACGACGATGTTAATATGCTACGTAAACTAGCAGGTCTTGAAGAAATGGGCAGAATTGATCCAGCTGACAGATCAGAACGTCCTAGAACTCCTAGTGTGCTTGATATTAAAAACGCTGATGGTGTACCAAAATATCTACCGTACAGTGGTGATGATTGGGGCGGCGGCTTTTTCCCAAACCCGGACTACACTTTAAATCCAGGCGAAGAATTTGATATAAAAGGCGATCAAGACAGATTGAGGTTTAATTACAAAAATCCAGGCCCAAGCATTCCAATGCCAATTCCTAGTCGACCATCAAATCCTTTTAAAGGAAATCCGAGACCGCGCATAGATACAAGGACACTACGCTAAATGCCTACAAGCCAAGAGATGAAAGTTAAAAATACATTTGAAAATGTATCAGCTGAATTAGATCGTTACATTCAAGTTTTTCGTAGCGGTGGTCTAATGTGGAAAGCAGTAGACGAAATGGGTGGTGATACTGCTTGGCTAGTAGACGTAGTTGATGCACTAGGTAAAGCAGCAAATGCAGTTGATGAAGCAAATATGAGTACATTCAGCAACACTGAAGAAAGTGTTAAAGAAGGATGTGGTTGCGGCTGCGGTAGCAAAACATGTGACTGTAAAGAAGAAAATCCAGTGCTAGTGAGAATTAAATCATTAGCAGGCATTAGTGAAGCAAGTGTAGATCAACAATATGCTGATGTATTAGCTACTAATAATCAAATTAAAATTAATGCATTTTTACAAGGATTAGATGCAAACACAGCATCAAGACTAACAGGCGGTGTAGCACAAACTAGTAAAATTAGTTCAGATGGGCAGTCATTTGAACCAAGTGGAGAACCATATGTTCATGGTCAGCCAGCTCTATCTCCACAAACAATAAGAATGACAAAACCTGTCAGTAACAGATACAAGAATTAAAAAATTAGCAGGCATTTAACTACAAAGGGGCAGTGAAATACACTGTCTCTTTTTCTGATAAGTATTAATATGGCAGTTGATACAAATTTAATTAAATCTCCTTACAAGAAAGAAAAGTTCAATCAACAACAGATTGAAGAAATTGTAAAGTGTACACAAGACCCTATTTATTTTATTGAAAACTTTGTTTGGATTCAACACCCAGTCAAAGGCAGAATGAAGTTTGATTTGTTCGACTTTCAACGGGGATTGTTAGACGCTTATCATAATCATCGTTATAGTATTGCACTTATTAGTAGGCAAATGGGCAAGTCAACCGCCGCTGCCGCATATTTGTTATGGTATGCTATGTATGTACCTGACCAAACTATTCTTATTGCGGCACACAAATACAGTGGTGCTCAAGAGATTATGCAACGTATACGTTTTGCATATGAACTGTTACCTGATCATGTACGTGCAGGTGTAACAGCATATAACAAAGGATCACTAGAATTTGATAACGGTAGTCGTATTATTGCACAAGCAACTACAGAAAACACAGGACGTGGTTTATCTATATCTCTAGCATACTTGGACGAATTTGCATTTGTTAGACCTACAATTGCACGTGAGTTTTGGACATCATTATCTCCAACACTGTCAACTGGTGGTAAATGTATTATTACAAGTACACCAAACCAAGACGATGATCAGTTTGCACAAATATGGCGTGGTGCTTGTAACACATTAGACGAATTTGGAAATGAAAAAGAAACAGGAAAAAACGGTTTCAAAGCATACAGTGCAGATTGGAAAGCACACCCAGACAGAGATCAACACTGGGCAGACGAAGAACAAGGTAAAATTGGCGAAGAACGTTTTAGACGTGAACATTTGAATGAATTTATTGCTTATGACGAAACATTGATTAGTAGTCTTAAACTTGCCATTATGGAACACAAAGAAGTGTATCGTAAAACTGGACAAGTACGATGGTATAAAAACATACAAAAAGGCAAAACATATATTGCAGGGCTTGATCCAAGTTTAGGTACAGGCGGAGACAATGCTGCAATACAAATATATGAACTTCCTGGCATGAGACAAGTGGCAGAGTGGATGCATAATAAAACACCTATTACAGATCAAATTAGAATACTAAGAGGGATGCTTCTAGAAATTCAAGAAGAAGCCCCTGATTCAGAAATATACTGGAGTGTAGAAAATAATACGCTAGGAGAAGCAGCTCTTGTAGTAATAGCAGAAGTAGGCGAAGATAACATTCCTGGTACACTAGTAAGTCAACCTCGAAGTGCTAATAGAGGCTTTAGAAAAGGATTTACTACTACGAACAAAAGCAAACTGGCAGCATGTAGCAAACTCAAAACATGGGTTGAAACAGACAGAATGGAAATTGCTAGTAGTGCATTACTCAGAGAGATTAAAACGTTTATTGCTAGAGGTCAAAGTTTTGCTGCCAAAGACGGTGAAACAGACGATTTAGTAATGGCAGCAATTCTTGTAGTTAGAATTACACAACAAGTAGCACAATATGATGAAGGTGCATATGACGAGCTTAAAGATAGTTTTGGCGACGAAGACTTAATAGAGCCTATGCCTTTTGTGTTTCTAACATAAATACATTAAAGGAATACATTATGATCGACAGTAATACAGTTGCAAATAATATTTTTAAAATTCTCAAAGGTAGCGGTGCTATCGTTGAGTTATATACTGACGAAGGTGAAAACACTGTTGATCCAGAGCAGGCTAGAAGATTTTACTTACCTAAAGTAGGTAGTATGGTTAACTTAGACGAAACAGATAACAAACGTGAAATTCGTGTAAGTATCAATCAAAATGCTGATTTAAACGAATTTAAAGATACTTTATTTCAGCTTAAAAATTTAGCCAATCGTAGTATCATTGAATATACACTTAAAAGTTTTACAAAAGAAATAAAACCAAAAGATCAAGATTACCAAGCGCAAAAGGTGAGAGACATGAATGTAACAGAAGGTATTAGTCCAGCATACGGTACTAGCAAGAGCAGCTATCAAAAACTAGAAAGTGCTAGATTAATTATTAAACACACAAAAGCAGTGAACGAAGAATCACGTGGAAGCCGTAGCAGAAATATTAGTGCTATCTACATTGAAAATGAAGATGGTGAACGCTACAAGATGCCAACTAATAATTTAGCAGGAGGTCGTGCAATGCTACGCCATGTTAAAGAAGGCGGATCACCACATGATGATTTTGGACTATACATTCAAGAACAAACTGTAGAACTAAAAAAGCTCAAAGAGTTTGCAAACTACAGTAAGCGCAATGGTTTAGTAAATGAAGATACAGCAGAAATCGTAGAAGCAGTCTCTCAACGTATTGTTAGTATCAGAGAAACAATCAACAAATTAAAAGGTTGCAAGTGCTACAACGAAACCAAAGAAAAGTTTGAAGCACGTGAAGTAAAGATCAATGAAACAGATCGTACAAAACTTCGCAATCAGTTTACAGTGCGTACATTTGACGAAAGTTTAAATGATGCATTACCATATGTTAACGCAATAGTAAAGGAAATGAAAGCTCTTAAAGAAGCTGACGACTTTGCTAAAGAAACACTTGACAGTCTTGTTAGTGCTATTGAATCAATGGACACTGTTAGACTACGTAAAGGCGTTGACATTAAAAATGATCCTGAAAACCCACTTGTAAGTAAAAGACTTACAGGTGCTCCTATGCAAGCACAAATCGGTGCTGTAATGGAGTATCTTAGCGGCGCAATCGACGGCGGCAAAGATCAGGATCAACTATCAGTTTTACTTGCTAGATTCAATGATGTGGTTGACAATGTTAAAGATGGTGCTATGCTTAAACAAGCAGTGAATGCTATCAAAACATTAATGCCTAAACTATCAGCAAAAGCAAGTGAAAGCGTGAAGTCTAGTGTGGACTACGAAGCAACATTCGAAAACAAATTTAACAAATACGAATTTGATGAACTTTTTAGTTGACACGCTAAATAACACGTTATATACTGTGACAATATAAGTTGTCACAAAGGCAAACTTAGGCAAAAACATAGGCAAAATATAGGAGAATAACTATGGCAACATTGGCAGAAATTCGTGCAAAATTGCAAGAGCAAGAAAACCGCGGCGGCGGATCATCTAGTGCAACAGGTGGTGATAACGCTATCTTCCCATTTTGGAATATCCCTGAAAATTCAACAAGTGTACTTCGCTTCTTACCAGACGGTGATGCGAGCAATACTTACTTTTGGCGTGAACGTCAAATGATTCGTTTGGAATTTGCAGGAGTTAAAGGACAACCAGATAGCCGTAAGGTTACTGTAAATGTTCCTTGTAATGAAATGTGGGGACCGGTAGGTAGCTGTCCTGTACTAGCAGAAGTACGCAATTGGTTCAAAGATCCTGCACTTGAGGATATGGGACGCAAATATTGGAAAAAACGCAGTTATGTGTTTCAAGGATTTGTAGCTGAAAGCAGTCTACAAGAAGATAGTACTCCGGAGAATCCAATTCGTCGGTTTATTATTAATCCAAGTATCTTTAATATTATCAAAGGTGCGCTAATGGATAGTGACTTTACTGAACTACCAACTGATATTGAGCAAGGCACTGATTTCCGTCTTACAAAGACAACCAAAGGTCAGTATGCTGATTATTCAACTTCAAGTTGGTCTCGTAGAGAGCGTAGTTTGGATGCAAACGAACGTGCAGCTATTGAACAATATGGGTTGTTTAATCTAAACGATTATCTTCCTAAACAGCCAAGTGAAGCTGAACTATCAGTGATTGGTCAAATGTTTGAAGCAAGTGTAGATGGACAAATGTATGATCCAGAACTTTGGGGCAACTTTTATCGTCCAAGTGGTGTACAAATTGACACTAGCAATAGTGCGCCAAACACAGGCAGTGCACCAGCAGCCAGTCCTGCACCACAGCCTCAGGCTACGCCAACTCCTGCTCCTGTAGCAGAAGCGGCACCTGAGCCAGCACCTGCACCAGTTACTCCTCCTGCACAGCAAGAGCAAGTAGCTGAAACTGTAGCGGCAACTGCACCAGCAAATGGCGAAAAGCCAAGTGCGCAGGATATTTTAGCAGCAATTCGTAACCGTAACAACGGATAATAAAACTTAATGTAGGCGGCAATAGTCGCCTACTCTGCTTTCTTGGAGATAATTATGGCAAAACCATTTGACGTAAGTAAATTCCGCAAAAGTATTACAAAAAGCGTACCTGGGCTTAGTAGCGGATTTAGAGATCCCGACACATGGATCTCAACAGGTAACTATACACTAAACAAACTTATTAGTGGAGACTTTCATAAAGGCGTCCCGTTAGGTAAAGTTACAGTGTTTGCAGGTGAATCTGGAGCAGGTAAAAGTTTTATTTGTTCAGGAAACCTAATCAGAGAAGCACAAAAGCAAGGCATCTTTTGTGTGCTTATTGATAGTGAGAACGCACTAGACGAAGGTTGGCTCAAAGCACTTGATGTTGACACTAGTGAAGACAAACTTCTCAAACTAAACGTAGCAATGATTGATGAAGTTGCAAAAATTATTAGTGAATTTATGAAAGACTACAAAGCACAATTCGCTGATAAAGAAGAAGAAGATCGACCCAAGGTACTGTTTGTAATTGACAGTTTGGGTATGATGCTAACTCCCACAGATATTGACCAGTTCCAAAAAGGTGATATGAAAGGTGACTTAGGACGTAAACCTAAAGCACTTACAGCACTTGTTCGTAACTGTGTGAACATGTTTGGTGATTACAATGTTGG
>Ga0181585_10001261_pt1 | contig 22048 bp, 26 predicted proteins | sample 071ome_29_FD_132469 | JGI IMG/M metagenome (GOLD analysis project Ga0181585, IMG submission 132469) | Coastal salt marsh microbial communities from the Groves Creek Marsh, Skidaway Island, Georgia - 071407BT metaG (megahit assembly) | ecosystem: Environmental > Aquatic > Marine > Intertidal...
AAACTAATTCTTCTAAACTTACCATTTCTACTTGAGAGCACATAAAAAAACTTGTTAGAATTATAAATGAATTATAAATCCATTTAATTCTAATTCAAATTATAGATTTGTCACACGCCCATATTGTAAGGCAATTATTAGAAAAACAAGCTTCTGTAGATTTAATAAATAATGATGGACTCACAGCCTTAATGTTTGCAGCTGCAATGGGTCATAAAGATGTTGTACAGCGATTATTAGAAAAACAAGCTTCTGTAGATTTAATAAATAATGATGGACTCACAGCCTTAATGTTTGCAGCTCAAAATGGTCACACAGATATTGTAAGGCAATTATTAGAAAAACAAGCTTCTGTAGATTTAAAACATAATGATGGACTCACAGCCTTAATGTTTGCAGCTCAAAATGGTCACACAGATATTGTAAGGCAATTATTAGAAAAACAAGCTTCTGTAGATTTAAAACATAAGGATGGATTCACAGCCTTAATGCTTGCAGCTGAAAATGGTCGCATAGATGTTGTACAGCTATTATTAAAACATGGCGCTGCTATAAATTTAACAAATACTGATGAAGCCACAGCCTTGCACTTTGCATCTGAAAATGGTCATAAAGATGTTGTACAGCTATTATTAAAACATGGCGCTGATATAGATTTGCTAAATATGGATGGAAAAAATGCATTAATGCTCGCAATTGAAAAAAATTATGTAAAAGAGTATGAAGAGGTTGTACAGCTACTTATGAAAAAGCAGCTATATACTGAATTGGCTAATATTCAAAAGCAGTTATCTGAATCGGATACTGATTTAGAACGAAAAGTTAATGAGCTGAATAATTTATTAGATAAAATTTTCATATGTGATGAATTATACCCCAAAGAAGATGGAAAAGGGGATGTTTTTGTAAAGATTCTTAACAAAGCTAAGGATAATCCTCAAATGGTTGAATATCTATGTGATTATTTTAATAAAAAGAACATTAGCTTTCAAGATAAATTTGATAAAAAAGGATTTAATATATTGCATCATGCTGCATATAAATTTACTCCTGAGGCTTGTGAAAAGCTTTTACAAAATATTCACAAAGCACAAATAAAAACTTTACTTCAACATGAGACACAGCTAGAACACCCAATTAAAAAAGATAAGAAACGAGAAATTACGCCTTATGCTTTTGCAGTTGCCAGAGCAGCTGGAGTAGTTACTAAGGCAGCTGAAGGGGGCTCACCAGCTGCTAGGGCAACTGAAGGGGACTCACCAGAAAAAAAAATAAAAGCTATTTTTGAAGAATCTATAAAAAATAATTGTGGAAAAGATTATGAAAATCCATGCAAAAGAAAATGGAAGGTACATGTTAAAGCATCTTCTACTGCGATAACTAATGAATCTGCTGCTGCGGGAGTAGCTCATTAAAGAATTTTAGATTTACTTACTGCAGCATTTAATGCTTTATTTACTAATCTTGCTAATTCTGCATCATGCTCAAAAATCTCTAATGCTGCTTCGGTTGTTCCGCCTTTACTAGCTACTTTTTTGGTTAATTCTGTGAAATCTTGCTCTTTAATTGCTAAATTAGTAGCAGCAGACGCTGTTTCTAATACTATTTTTTTGGCATTTTCTTCGCTGTAACCTGCTTGCTCTAAATAAGAACTGAAATATTTAAATAATAAAAAATAATAAGCAGGACCACTTCCAGAAATTGCTGTTCCTGCATGGAATTGCTCTTCATTATCTAACCAGATTGTCTTGCCGAAGCAATTTAAAAGAGTTGTAATTGCTTTTTGTTCTTTATTATTCAAATCTTTTGCATAGGCTAAATTTGTGCTTTGCTTTATTTTTGCCGCTAAATTTGGCATTATCCTAACTATTTTATTATCAGGAAAATATCTCTTAAATAAATCTATTTTACTGCCAGCTAAAATCGAAATTATAATAGCATTTTTATGTATTAAATCTTGATATATCTCTATTATTTGAGAAATATTTTGTGGCTTTATAGCAAAAATTATTAAATTAATTTCTGCCATATTTAATTTTTTTATATCATTACAAAAATTAACTGATTTGTTATTTTCTATATTAGGATCTATTATTTTTACAGAGTAATTTTTATTTGTAATAATTGCATCAGCTATGGCTGAACCCATATTACCATAACCAATTTGTAAAATTTTAAAACTCATCTTGTCCTCCGAATTTTCCAAAATTATTAAGAATCTGCAAAAATATATTTTGCTTTATTTTCTCTCCTTTAGTTTTATCCAGAGAAAAAGCAAGATTATTCTGCATTTTATCGCTAAATTCTTCAATTTTACTTACTCTATTTTTTGAGAAAGTAATTTTTACAATTTTTTGCCTTGCTATTTTTGATTTATGAAATGCTTTTTTAGAAATTGCATATTTTATGTAATAATAATGATCAAAATCATTATTATTTAACTCTAAAGTAGGAGGACCTAATAATTCTTTTACTATTATTTTGCTTTGCTTTAGCTTGATTTTTTCTAAATCATCAGCTCCAAATTGATAGCCATGCTCAGATATATTATTCACACATGACAGTGAAAATAATAAAAAAGAAAGTAATGATAATTTTCTAATTCCTCTTAACATAAAAAAAAGCTGGATTAATTAAGTTTTTCTGATATATATGTGCGGTTTCAGCATTGTTTGTAGCATATATTATATTTTCAAACTTATGCAAGATATTAAATAAAAACAATAAAACTTTAATAAAATGGCAGTTCCTAAAAAGAAAACATCCAAATCTAGGCGTAATAATAGAAGAGCTCACGATAAATTAGCAAAAGTTAATGTAGTTATCAATAAGACAACTGGTGAATATCAATTACCGCATCAAGTTTCACTTGATGGTTATTACAAAGAAAAACTTGTAGTAGATAAAAGCAAAAAAGATCAAAAAGCAGAAGATGCAACAAATTCTCCTGCTGAAAACACTGAAATATCTAAGGAAGAAAAAGCAAGTAAAGAGAATAAAGCTTAAATTTTAAATTATGAGTAGTGATAAATTATCTAAGAGCGAAGTAACATTAGCTCTGGATGCTATGGGTGGTGATAATGCTCCATATTCTGTTATTGAAGGTGCTAGTATTTTTTTAAAAAAACACCCTAACATAAATTTTATATTTTGTGGTGATAGATCCGTTATCAGCCCTTTAATTGATAAATATCCTAATTTAAAGGGAAAGTCAGAAATTATTCACAGTAAAGATAAAATCAGCTCTGAAGAAAAACCATCTATAGCTCTTAGAAAAGGTAAAAATTCTTCAATGCGCTTAGCAATAGATTTAGTAAAAAATGGCAAGGCCGATGCTGTTATCTCAGCTGGAAATACCGGAGCTTTGATGGCTATGTCAAAAATTGTTTTTAGAACATTAGAAGGCATTGATCGCCCTGCAATTTGTACAATAATCCCTACTAAAAAAGGGAGTTCAGTTTTACTTGATATGGGGGCAAATTCTGATTGCAACGCAGAAAATCTAAGTCAATTTGCATTAATGGGCAATGCTTTTGCTAAAGCAGCTTTAAGGCTAAGAGCACCTAAAATTGGCTTATTAAATATCGGCTCAGAAGAACTAAAAGGCCATGAAACCGTCAGGGTTGCGCATCAAATTATTCAAGATGAATATAAAGACTTAAAATATCATGGCTATGTAGAAGGCGACGATATCACCAAAGGCACTGTTGATGTAATTGTAACTGATGGCTTTACAGGTAATGTGGCCTTAAAATCTATGGAAGGAGCAGCAAAATTAATAGCAGGATTATTGAAAGAAGGCTTTAAATCATCTATTCTTACCAAAATTGGTTTTTTATTATCTGCATGGTCACTAAAAAAACTTTTCAAAAAAATTGATCCAAGAAATCATAATGGCGCAATGTTTGTGGGTTTAAATGGCATATCAATTAAAAGCCATGGTAATGCAGATAAGGTTGCAATCTCAAATGCTTTAAAAGTTGCTGTAAATTTGATTGAAAATAAAATTAACCAAAGGATAATCACTGAGCTTAAGAAAATAAATAACAACTCTTAAATGAATAAAATAAGCTCTAAAATTACGGCAACAGGTAGTTACCTTCCTGAAAAAATCCTAACTAATCATGATTTAGCAAAAATAGTAGATACAAGTGATGAATGGATAACGGAAAGAAGCGGTATAAAACAAAGACATATTGCAGCAGATAATGAATTTACATCTGACTTAGCATATAAAGCAGCTATTAATGCTTTAGAGAATTCTGATATTTCTGTAGATGATATTGATGCTATTATTTTAGCTACTACAACCCCTGATAATATATTTCCAGCAACCGCAACAAAACTACAATATAAATTAGGAATAAAAAAAGGCTTTGCCTTTGATGTTCAGGCGGTTTGCTCTGGCTTTGTTTACGCAATGGACATAGCTGACAAATATATAAAATCAGCGCAATGTAAAAATATCTTAGTAGTAGGAGCAGAAACTATATCTCGTATTTTAAACTGGGAAGATCGTAATAGCTGTGTATTATTTGGAGATGGGGCTGGAGCAGTAATTTTATCTGCTAATGACCAAGATAATATTAGTGATATTATAGATTCAGAACTACACTCAGATGGTCAGTTTTACGAAATTTTAAAAACAAATGGCGGCCCTTCACTTAATAATGAAAAAAGCTTTATTACTATGCAGGGTAAAGATGTGTTTAAACAAGCTGTAAATAAAATGTCTGAAACTGTTGAAAATATCTTAAAAACTAATAACTTAGCTCTAAGCGAAGTTAAATTAGTGATACCGCACCAAGCGAATCAAAGAATTTTAAATTCTGTAGCAAAAAGATTGAATTTAAATAATGACGTTGTATTTTCAACTGTCAGTAAACATGCGAATACTTCGGCGGCATCTATACCGCTTGCATTACATGAAGCTGTTAGCAGAGAGGTTATATCCAGAGGAGATTATATGGTTTTTGAGGCTCTTGGAGCTGGATTAACATGGGGTTCAATATTATTAAGATGGTAGAAACAATAAATAAAGAAAATATAGCTAGCGAAATAGCAGAACAATTTGGAATTTCAAAATCACAATCAGCTGAAATGGTTGGTGATATATTAGATATTATGACAGATATAATATTTGAAGAAGGAAAAGTGCGTATCCCTTATTTTGGAACTTTTGTTTTAAGAGATAAAAATGCTCGAATCGGAAGAAACCCTAAAACTAAACAAGAATTTGATATACCAGCAAGAAGCTTAGTAACTTTTAAGGCCTCAGATTCTTTTAAAGATTTTGTGAATGATAACTAATTTATTATGGAAAATCTTTTTGCCAAAAAATTCTCAAATCTTTCTTTAAAGCCCATTAATGAGGTAGCTGAAGAGCTAGGCATAGAGCCTTATGTTTTACGTTTTTGGGAAACTAAATTTCCGCAAATCTCTCCTACCAAAGGTCGTGGTAATAGAAGATTATATAATCATGAAAATATAGAAACTATAAAGCTAATTAAAGATTTGCTTTATGGACATGGCTATACTATTGAGGGCGCTAAAAAATATTTAAGCGGCAATAATAATAGTGAAATTATCGCTAATAATAATCAATCAGATAAGTTAGATATGAAATCTATCCTAGATGAATTAAAGCAACTTAAATTAGATTTAGATTCCCTGCAAAATAGTAACTAGCTTTTTGATATCTGGGGCTAATTCTATCTCAAACTCCAATATTTCTTTTTTTATTGGATGCTCAAAATTTAAATAATAGGAATGTAAGGCTTGCCTATTAAAATCATATAAAACATCATTATTGGCATTTATATGCTTTTTTAACTTTCTTTTATGATGACCATATTCTGGATCTCCAAATAAATTATGACCTAAATCAGACATATGAACCCTTATTTGATGAGTTCTTCCTGTCTCAAGCGAGCATTCTATAAGGCTTAATTTACCTCCCATATAAATTTCTTTTGTTTCATAATGAGTGATAGCTGTTTTACCTTTATTTATAGATGTTTGCATTATCTTTCTATTTCTACTGCTTCTTTCTATATTTTTATTAACCACCCCCTTATCAGGCTTTAATAGCCCCCATATTAAAGCGTAATATCTTCTAACAATGCTTTTCTCTGCAAGCATTTTGCTGATTTCAAAATGAGCAGCATCATTTTTGGCTATTATCATTAATCCAGAGGTGTTTTTATCTAATCTATGGACAATTCCAGGCCTGTTATTTTCCGAACCAGTTGATAGATTATTGCCATATCTTGCAATTAAAGCATTAACTAAGGTATTATCTTGATTACCATGGCCTGGATGCACAACTAAGCCGGCTTGCTTATTTAAAATAATTAAATCTTCATCTTCAAATATAATATCAAGGTCAATTTTATAATCTTTTAGCTCTGGCTTTTTATTGGCTATAATTTCTAAAGTAATTTCTTGGCTATTTTTTAAATTATAATTAGGAGTTTTTATGATTTCATTATCTATTTTTACATGGCCTGCTAATATTGATTTTTTAATTTTTTCTCTAGATATGGATTTATCAGCTAATTTTTCTGCTAAATATTTATCTAACCTTGAATTTTCTGTTATATCTTCTAATTTGATGCTAATTATTTCATTCATATGCAGGATAAATCATTAATTTTCTTAAAATATCTGACAATTATAATGGGTGCAACCCTTACTATAGGTGTTATAATTTTAATCAAGCTAATTTATAGCCAAACAAAAATATCTAATTGTAATGAAGGAGAAATAATAATTAATTCTAATATTGATGATTTTGCTATATATGGAAAAAAACTTTTTATATTAAGCAAGAATAATCAAGGTGAGAACAAAATTACCTTTTATAATTATTGTAAGTAAGCTCTAAAAAAAGAATTTATTTAATATCCCTATAACAATTTTTTTACCTAATATAATAATTGCCAAGGTAAAAATTGTTCCAATAACTCCTATAACTATACCTATTAATATGATAAAACCATCTCTACTTAATAAACCTAAAGACATGGCAATTATTCCTAAAGCAGGGATAAAATTAGTAAAGGGCAATGGTAAGGCTATGCAAACTGCAAATATTGTCGCGAAAAAGCCGATTATTTGATGCCCATGCCCAGATGTTATAAGGCTTAATCTTGGTTTTAGTAATTTTTCAACTTTTTTAAGTATTGGCGATGATTTTAAAATTGCATAACGTAAAATTTTTCTTTTTATTGAGATTTTAGTAAGCCATTTAGGTAACCAAGGAAATTCAAAACCTAAAACCATTTGTACAGATAAAAAAATTATAGGTATTGCAAATAATGTTGTAATGCCAGGAATATAAGGTATAGGTACAGATACAGGTAGGGTAAAAAGCATAAGCAATATACCAAAACCTCTTTCATGCAAAGATATTTTTAATTCGTCTATCGTTACTAAATCTGACCTATTTGCTTTGACTACTTTACTTAAAAAGTCTGAGGTAGCTACATTTGTTTTGTTCTCCATTTGACATGATTATGATTTTTAGTGCAGATTACTGCATTTGCACCCTTAACTGACATCTAACAATTGAGGTTTCAAAATCATATTCATCTAAATTGGCATTTTGGCTTGATGAAGCTTGTAACACACATGCTTCTCCTGGTATTTGACTTGCACCGCCATTTGCCTCAGAAATAACTTGTGAAGCACAATTATATTTACAATCAGATGTTGTTGATCCTTTTGATTTAGCTATTACTTTTCCTTTAAGAGGGAAACCATCATCTAATTTATTATCAAGTGAAAATGCATCTTCTGGTACCAATGTATCTATAAAATTTGCTTCTCTAGGGCTACCTGTAGCATCATCAGCACCAACATGGTAATAATTTACACCGCTTAATGAATAAACTGTAATACCTCCTGTGTTTTTTGCACTTGGAATAGTTTCTCCGATTAAACCATTAGTTTCATCTCCGTCATAAGCACCGTCTGCAAAACCTGCATTATCAAGATGCTCCCAAAAATAAACTAATTCACCTGTTAATGTGTCTGGATCACCTCCGTCGCTATCTTCTAATGCGTAATTTCCATCTCCATTATGACTACCTAAACCTCTTTTATCAGCGTTTCTGATGTCTCCTGGTAAAGCATTATATTTTAGTTGGAATGTATTTACCTGAGTATCAAAGCCATGGAGTTGGGAAATAAGCCCTCTAATTTGAGCAGCTTTAATAAGGTCTTTACCTACAGTTACCGAGGCTACTAATAAACCTAAAATGATGATTACGATTGATAATTCAATTAATGAAAATGCTTTTTTATTACTGTTCATAATATTCTCTTTGTGTATTGCGTTTAAATCTATTGTAACATTTTAAAAAATCAAAGTAAAATTTTCCTTTTTTATTTTTTTTTCCGGCTTGGATTTGCATCATAAACTCCGAGTAATTTTATCGACTTAGTATAAAATCCTAATTCCTCTAATGCATATTTTACTTTTATGTCATCTGTATCTCCTTCAAAGCTTATATAGAACTGTGCTTCATTTGATAATCCGCCTGGTATATAGCTTTCAAGCTTGATTATATTGATATTATTTGTAGCAAAGCCACCTAGGCATTTATAAATTGAAGCTGGAATATTTCTAGCCGTGAATAATAATGTTGTTATTTTATCTTTAGTTTTAGCTGGTAGCTCTTCGATATCTTTAGCTATAGCAACAAAAGTTGTTTTGTTATTTTTACTTTCTTGAAGATCATGCTTAATAATTTCAAGCCCATTTATTTCTGCAGCTAGATTTGTGCATAAAGCAGCTAAATGTTTTTTATCTTGTTTTTTGATGAATTTGGCAGCAAGGGCGGTATTTAAATAAGAGTTAATCTTTAGATTTAATTTTTTTAAATTTGCATTAGATTGCATTAAAGCTTGAGGATGGGAATATACTTCTTTTATTTCCTCTAATTTTGTGCCTTTTATTGCTGCTAAATGATGTTTTATATCAAGAAAAAACTCACCGACAATATGTAAATTAGTTTCTTTTAGCAAATTATGAATCTCTGAGACTCTTCCTGAATGAGAGTTTTCGATAGGTATTACAGCTAAATTTACTTTTTCTGTTTCAACAGCAGCAAATAGATCTTCGAATGTTTCAAATGATTTTAAACTAGCATTGGGAAAATTTTCTTTTGCAGCAAGATGAGAATTTGCTCCTTCCGATCCTTGAAAACCTATTTTTTTATTATATTTCTGATATCGCATTTGCTTGAAAATTAAGCTATTTCTCTTATTGTAATTTTAATATATAATAAAAATATAGACTTACTATTTACATCTGCAAGTAATTATTATGAATAAAAAGGCAAATAATCAGTGGAGCTTATCTTCTTGGAAGAATTTTGAAGCAAAACAACAACCTAAATATAATGATCTAAAACATCTTGATCAAACCATAAATAAACTTAAAGATTATCCTGCTCTAATTTATTTTGATGAAGCAAAAAGATTAAAAGAACAATTAGCAAAAATATGCAAAGGAGAAGCTTTTTTATTACAGGCTGGTGATTGTGCTGAAAGCTTTGCAGAATTCAGCGAATCTAATCTTACTAGATATTTTCAGATATTGTTACAAATGACGGCTGTTTTAATGCATGGTACTAAAAAGCCGGTTGTTAAGGTTGGTAGAATAGCAGGCCAGTTTGCTAAACCTCGCTCAAGTGACTTTGAAGAAATTAATGGTAAAAAAATAGCTTCATATAGAGGCGATATTGTAAATTCTTTAGAGGCTTTAGAAAATTCTCGCATACCTAATCCTGATTACTTAATAGAAGCATATAAACAATCTGCAACAACTCTTAATTATTTACGCTCTTTAGCTAGCGGTGGTTTTTCTAGCATTGAGAAAATTAATGGCTGGTTAACAGATTTTGCTGTAAATACCCCTGAAAATAAAAAATTACTCGATATAGTAGAGCGAATTAAGGATTCTGCATATTTTTTTAAGGCTTGTGGCTTTGACCTTGAATCTGACAGAGATTATAATAGTGCAGAATTTTACACCTCTCATGAAGCATTACTTTTAAATTACGAAGAAGCTTTAACAAGAAAAAACCCCATCGATAACAAATATTATGCATGTTCTGCTCATATGTTATGGATTGGAGAAAGAACCAGAAATCTCGATGGTGCTCATATAGAGTTTTTTAGAGGCCTTGCTAATCCAATAGCTTCCAAAGTGGGCTCAACCGCAAAAATTGATGAAGTATTAAAATTAATAAATATATTAAATCCTGAAAATGAAGCTGGAAAATTAACTTTAATTACTAGAATGGGAGCTGATATTATAGAAGATAAACTTCCTGATATTATTAGTGCGGTTCAAAAAGAAGGCTTAAATGTTATTTGGTCTTGTGACCCCATGCATGGGAATACAGAAAAATCTAATAATAATTATAAAACTAGAAAATTCTCAAATATTTTATCTGAAGTTGAGAGCTTCTTTAATATTCATAAATCTTTAAATAGTTATGCTGGTGGTATTCATATTGAAATGACAGGACAAGATGTTACAGAATGTTTGGGAGGATCTATAAAAATAACTGAAGAGGATTTAGTTTCACGTTATAAAACACATTGTGATCCTCGTTTAAATGGTTCTCAAAGCTTAGAGCTTGCTTTTTTAATTGCTGACAGACTTAATAAATAATTATTTCTTACAAAAGAAATTAGTTATTTTATCTTTAAATGAACCTAATTCTAATATATTAGATATACGGTTATTTATGAATTTTTCTAAATCTTCATTAGTTATGTCTGTTTTCTTGATATAATAAGCAAGAGTTGCGCTATAAATTGCCGCTAACAAACCTCTTTTTGTGTAATAATTAAAATCTGCAGAATTATCTCCTGCAAAAACCCATATTTCATCACAAGTTTTAGCAAGAGATTTAAATGCTAAATCAGCATTTTGTGGTTTTAATAAAAACTTAGCTATCTCTGTGATTATTTCTCGATCATTTAGAGAAAATCTTATTAAGATTGCTGCTTTTATTTTATCTCTAATTTTTAGATTTTTCTTTTCCTGTTTTTTTAGCTCTTTAAGCATTAAAACATCATTATTTTCTAAATGATATTCTACTAAATCTTTTATGGATGGAAAAACATTACTAAAAGCAGTTTGCTTTTCAGTTTCTGTTAGCAACTCATCACTTAACCCATATAATGGTAATAATTCTAGAGCTGTTTTTAAAAATTTACTTTTTAATTTTTCAGTCATTATATTGATTCTGCCGCAGAGATTATTTCAACTAATTCAGTTGTAATTTTAGCTTGTCTTGTTCTGTTATATTGTAGGTTTAATTTCTTGATTAATTCTGCACAATTATTCACAGCATTATCCATAGCAGTCATTCTTGAACCCTGTTCAGATGCATAAGTTTCAAGAAGGGATTGAAAGATTTGTGTGGTAATATTTTTAGGAATAATTTCATCAAGCAATAATTTTTTGCTAGGCTCATATTCAAAATCTAATGACTCTTCGCTAGAATCAGATGCTTTAATATTAACGGGTATTAAATCTATTTCTTTTGGCTCTTGTGCTATTGCTGAGCTAAAATATGGATAAATAATTTTGCAAATATCAATTTGCTCTTCTGTGAATAGATTAATTATTTTGTCTGATAATTCTGTTGCATCAGCATATGTTATTGCTTTTGAACTAAAACCAAGCTGATATTCATGGATATAATCTTTAAATTGAGCTTTTAATTGATCATTGGCTTTTTTACCAATTAGTAGTAATTTTACTTCTAGATTTTCTTGCTCATATTTAGCTATTACTTGTTTTACAAATTTTACAATATTTGTATTTAAACCACCGCATAAACCTCTATCTGAGCTATTTACTAATAAAAGAATTTTTTTAGCATTTTTAGTGCCATAAATTAATGATCTCTCATTATTATTAGCGTTATTCTCAGTTGCTTGAGAGGATATAATATCAGCTAAAGTTTCTGTATATAGCCTAGCATTCTCAGCAGCTTCTCTTGCCTTTCTAAGCTTAGATGCCGCAACCATTTTCATGGCTTTAGTTATTTTTTGAGTTTGCTTTATGCTACCAATGCGAAGCTTTAAGGTTTTTAAATCTGCCATTATTTATTTTCTAGGAAATCTTCACTAAATTTTTTAATATAATCTGCAAGCTCTTCTTTTAAAGAGTCAGATATTTTTTGCTCTTTGGTAATTATATCAATAAATTCTTTTTTATTAATTTTGATGTCATTTAATAAAGCTTGCTCAAATTTAATAATATCATTTACAGCTATGTTATCAAGATAGCCATTTACTCCAGCAAAAATAGAAATTACCTGTTCTGCAACTTGATATGGCTTATATTGATCCTGTTTTAGAAGTGAGGTTAATCTTTCACCTCTTGCCAATAATTGCTGAGTTGATTCATCAAGGTCAGAGCCAAATTGAGCAAATGCTTCCATTTCTCTATATTGTGCTAAATCCAACTTAATCGAACCAGCAACTTGTTTCATAGCCTTTATTTGTGCAGCAGATCCCACACGCGAAACTGATAAACCAACATTTAATGCCGGCCTAATACCTTTATGGAATAATTCAGACTCAAGAAATATTTGCCCATCTGTAATAGAAATTACATTTGTTGGGATATAGGCTGATACGTCTCCTGCTTGAGTTTCAATAACAGGTAAGGCTGTAAGTGAACCAGCTCCTTCTGCATCAGACATTTTAGCCGCTCTTTCCAATAATCTTGAATGTAAAAAGAAAACATCTCCTGGGTAAGCTTCTCTTCCTGGAGGTCTTCTAAGCAATAATGACATTTGTCTGTAAGCAACAGCTTGTTTACTTAAATCATCATAAGCAATTAATGCATGCATTGAGTTATCTCTAAAATATTCACCCATAGCACAGCCTGTATATGGCGCTAGGAATTGTAATGGTGCAGCTTCTGATGCTGATGCAACAACTACGATAGAAAATTTTAATGCTCCAGTCTCTTCAAGAGTTTTTACAAATCTAGCTATTGAAGATCTTTTTTGTCCAATTGCTACATAAATACAGTAAAGCTTATCTTTTTCTTCGCCCTTCTCATGAATTGGAATTTGATTAATAAAGCTATCAAGAATAATAGCAGTTTTTCCAGTTTGTCTATCACCAATAATTAATTCTCTTTGACCTCTTCCAATTGGTATTAAGCTGTCTATTGCTTTAATTCCTGTTTGAACAGGCTCATGTACCGATTTTCTTGCTATGATTCCTGGGGCTTTTATTTCCACTCTGCTTGATTGCTTTGCATTGATGGGGCCTTTTCCATCTATTGGGTTTCCAAGCGCATCAACAACTCTTCCCAAAAGCTCTTTTCCAACTGGAACTTCTACAATCTTTCCAGTTCTTTTAACTGTTTGCCCTTCTTCTACTAATCTATCATCACCAAAGATAACTATTCCAACTGTTGACTCTTCAAGATTAAGAGCCATTCCTTGTATCCCTCCATCAAATTCTACCATCTCTCCTGCCTGAACATCATCCAGACCGTAACAAACTGCTACACCATCATTCACAGAAATTACTTCTCCAATTTCTGATAATTCTGCAACATCATTAAAATCAGAAATTTGCTTAGTTATTATGTTAGATACTTCTGCTACATTTATGTTCATATTTTACCTAAATTTATATTAATATTATGCTAATAATGTGTTTTTACTGTTAATTTCAAATAGTTTTATCTTGTTGGCCAAGCTGCAATCTATCATTTTAGAACCAATAATAATTTTAACTCCTCCAAGAATTTCTTTGTCTATAATATTTGTGCAAATTATCTTTTTTGCAAATTTATTTGTAAGAATTTCATTTATTTTAGCAATTTCTTCAGTAGTTAATTTATTTGCTGATATAATTTTGCAGCTCTGTTCATTATTATTTTTTTGCCAAATAAGTTGATATTCAGCAATGATATTGCTTAAGTGATTTAAGCGTTTTTTTGATATTAGTAAGGCCAAAAAATTATTTACTTCATCTGAAGGATTTAAATTTTCAGTGATTATTTTTACTGCTTGTTTTTTTGTTTTATCGTTTAGATAAGGGTTTTTTATTATTTTATTTAGCTTTTCATTTTCTTGAAGAAGAGCAAATATTGCCTTAAAATCTTTTAAAACAGAGTCGTGTTTTTTTTCAATATCTGCCAATTTAAAAATTGCAGTAGCATATTTTTTAGCAATCAGATTATTGGTAAGTATTTTTTTTGACATTATAAAATGTGATTATTGGCATAAATTTGCGTTAATATTTATATTTTTATTTATCAAATTACAAGAGGAAATAATGTTTTTTTTCTATATAAATTAACTAAAATTTATTGGGTCTATATCTATTTTTATTTTAAGATCATTTATGTTGTTAAATTTTGATTTAATTAACATATTAATATCATGATTAAAATCTGATTTTTTACTTTTTATTAATATTCTATATCTGTATTTATTGCGCAAAAAATGTAATGGCGCTTCTGAGGGACCCAAAATCTTATATTTTTTATTTTCTTTTAAATATTTTGCCAATATTTGACTGTTTGTTTTTGCTATATTTTTATTTGAAGAGCTAATTATAAGAGCTATTAATTTACAAAATGGTGGCAAATTATATTTTTCTCTTTTTGTGATTTCATCTTCATAAAAACCTTCTATATTACCTGTTATGAGATTGCTATAAAATTGCATATCTTTATTATAAGTCTGAATCAAAACCTCTCCTTTTCCCTCTTCCCTTCCAGCTCTCCCTGATATTTGATGTAAAATCTGATATAGCTTCTCTGAATATCTTAAATCACTAACATCACCTATATCACCATCAATTACTCCTACTAAATTTAGCTTTTTAAAATGATGGCCTTTGCTGATTATTTGAGTTCCTATTATAATATCTGTTTCATTTGCTTCAATTTTAGCAAAAATATCTGCTATTTCTTTATTGTTTTTACTCTCATCGCTAGTTATTTTGGCAATATTTGCTTTAGGAAATTTTTCTTTTATCTCTTCAACAACTCTTTCAATACCATAGCCATGCAAGCTAAAATTATCTGTATTGCCACATTTTTTACAATTACTATCAACAGGAATTTGATAATCACAGTGATGGCAATCAAGTATTTTCTTTTTTAAATGACTTACTAAAAATACATCACAATTTGGGCATTTGAATATATAGCCACAATTTTTACATATTTTTAGCGGAGCAAATCCTTTTCTATTTAGAAAAAGCATTATTTGTTCTTTTGCTGCTAATTTTTCTTTTATTTTAAATGCTAACTCCTCTGAAATTGCTTGATTAGTAACCAGATTTTCTTTTTTCATATCAATTAATTTTATCTCTGGAAGATCTCCTTTAAATCTTTCTGTTAATTTTACTTCCTTATATTTTCCTATGTTACAATTATATTTTGTTTCTACAGATGGCGTGGCAGATACTAAAATTATTGGGATATCCTCTTTCATCGCCCGTACAACTGCCATATCTCTAGCATGATAAACAGGGCTTTCTTCTTGTTTGTAAGAGGCATCATGCTCTTCATCTAATATTAGCATTTTTAGATTTTTAAATGGCAGAAATAAAGATGATCTTGCCCCTACAACTACTAGCGACTCATTTAAATTTACCCTGTTCCAAATTTGTTTTTTTTCTTTTAAGCTAGAACTTGAATGCCACAAATATGGTTTTACTTTAAATCTTTTATAAAACTTATCTATAAATTGTTTTGTTAGCAAAATTTCTGGTAACAAGATTAAAATCTGGCTATTTTTTTCTTTAAGCTTACTAGCTAAAAGATCAAAATATATTTCGGTTTTTCCAGAGCCCGTTATGCCATTTAAGAAGCTAACTGAAAATTTTTTTTCATTAATTAGAGGTTTTAATTCTGCGATTGATTTTTGCTGTTTATTGCTAAAATTTGCTGGTTGATAATTAAAAATATTATCAGCTGTTTTTTTTACGGTCTCTTCTTTGCCAATAAAATTTAATTTAACCTGGTTACTTAAATAATTTTTTGAAAATCCTTTAGTTATTAAGTCGTTTTCTTTTAATTTTTTATTTTCTAATAATTTAATAATTTCTTTTCTTTTTTGGCTTAATTTTGTTATCGAGCTATCTTTTAGATAGTAAAATATTTCTGTTTCTTGGTAAGTTAAAATTTCTGGCTTGGCTATTATTAACTTTGCTAACTGATTATATGAAATATGATTATAATTTACGAAATAATTACAAAATTCTAAATAGGAATTTTTGAGAAGATTTGCCGTTATAATCTCTTCTATTTTTTTTAATTTTTTTATATCAAAATTTACTGAATTTTCTTCTGCCCAGACTATTCCAATTAATTTTTTTTTAGCAAAAGGTACCAAAACTAAATCACCTATTTGTTCATCTTTACCTAGATAACTAAAAATTTTTTCTATATTTAATGGTAAAATTACTTTAAAAATTTTATTCATCTATTTATAAGTAAATTAAAATTACGCAGATTTATATGCCTATATCCAAACTTCATAAAGAAAAAAAACTAAAAAATTATACAATATTAGCTTTGTTAATTTTGTTAATCGTAATTTTACTAGCCTTAACTTACGTTAAATTAAGCTAAAATGCCTCTAAAACAGCTAAAACAGGAGTGTAAAAAAAGAAAGCTGCGCTTAACAGCTGATAGAGAGTTAGCTTTTAAAATTATTTCAGAGCAGAAACAGCCTATTAAAGCATATGATTTATTAGATATATTTAAAAAATATAAAAAAAACTCCAAACCTCCAACTATCTATAGAGCTTTAGATTTTCTGCAGGATAATGGTTTTATCCATAAGATAAATATTTTAAATAGCTTTTCTCTTTGCTCTCACCCTTATAGCAAACATAATTGCCAATTATTTATATGTAACAAATGTAATAAAGTTAATGAATATTGTAATAATAAAATTTTAGAACAAATTAATTCTGAGGCTAATGATAATGCATTTTCTGTTCGTAATATAGTTACGGAAATTTATGGTATTTGTAGGGAATGTAATGACTAAAAATAAAGCCGTAATAAAAATTAAAAATTTAAATTTTATTAAGAAAGATTTTAAGATAATTGATAATGTTTCTCTTGATATTAATGAAGGTGAAATAATACATTTAATTGGACCAAATGGTGCAGGAAAAACCAGCCTTGTTAAAATGATTATAGGGTCATTAAAAGCAACTAGTGGTGAGATTTATAAAATTTCTAATTTAAAAATTGGATATGTTCCGCAAAAATTAAATTTAACTAATTTTTTAACAATAAAGGCTAAAAATTTTATAAAATTAGATAACGTAAAAATTGATAATAAAATTTTAGAGATATTAGAGATTAGTGATTTACTAGATAAATTTCTTGCTGATTTGTCAGGTGGAGAACTACAAAAAATCCTTTTAGCCAGAAGCTTAATGTTAAAACCAAATTTATTAATTTTAGATGAAGCAGATCAAAATTTAGATGTTTCTGGACAAGCTGATTTTTTTAAATCCATATATAAAATACATAAAATCCATAAAATTTCTATGTTGGTTATTTCTCATAATTTACATTTTGTAATGGCTAAAGCAAATAAGGTTTATTGCCTTTATCACCATATTTGTTGCTCTGGATCTGCTAAAAAGCTAACTAATGATCCTAGATTTTCTGAGCTATTTAGTAATTATACTCACTCTCACAATAAATAAATATCATGTTAATTTTTGAAGATTTTATAGTTAGAGTTTTTGTAGCAGGAATATTGCTTGGGATAATTTCTGGCCCTATGGGTTCATTAGTTATGTGGCAAAAAAAAGCCTATTTTGGTGATTCTTTAGCGCATAGCGCTATTTTAGGAATTGCCGTTTCTTTATTTTTATCTTTTGATGCTAATATTATAATTTTATGCATATTGGTATTATTTGCCCTATTGCTTTTTATAATTGAAAATAAATCATCAATTCCAAGTGATACAATATTAGGGGTTATGGCTCATAGTAGCGTGGGTTTTGGTATTGTTTTATTGTCATTAAAAGAGGGTATTAATTTTGACCTAGAGGCAATATTATTTGGGGATATTCTTTCAGTATCCAAACAGGATTTATTTTATTTATTTATTTCATCTTTTATAATTTTAATTTTAATAAAAATATTTTGGCAAAAATTAATTTTAATTTCATTGAGCAAGACTCTTGCTCAAGCAGAATATGGTAATAAGGTTAATAATATTAAATTAATATTTATCTTTATGCTTACTTTATTTATTGGCTTAAATGTTAAAATTGTTGGTATATTAATTATTAACGCCATGCTTCTTATATCCGCAGTGAGTGCTAAGCAAATAAGCAAATCTCCTTTGCAAATGGCTATTTATGGATCGATTATTTCTTGCATCTCTGTTTTTTTTGGCATGATGTCATCTTACTATATAGATCTTCCAGTTGGAGCTTCGATTGTATGCTGTTTATCTTTAATATTTTTTCTTATTAGCTTGGGCAAATTTATTTATTCTCGCTTCGGATGATATTGACATTATAATCTGTTATATTATAACATTTTTAACTTTTAAAATAGGAATATGATTAATTTTAAACCCACATTAATATGTGCTTCATTGCTTTTAATGGCAAATAATTCTTATGCTAACCCTGCTAAAATAAAGGAATTAGAAGCAAGAATAAAAAAATTAGAAAAATCTGCAAATATCATGTCATCTAAGCAAGATCTTGGCTCTGCGATAGAAAGAAAATTATCTGGAGATAATAGATTTAATCCTGCTATTTCTATGATTCTTAATGGTAGCTATGCAAATTTTACTAAAGATGAAAATGAAATTGAAGGTTTTGTAGTTGGTCATGAAGGTGAAAGAGCTAAATCAGGTATTTCCATTGATCAATCTGAATTAAATATCTCTTCAAATATTGATGATAAATTTTATGGAAGCTTAACTGCTAAAATCGTTCAAGAAGATGGTGAAGATAAAATTGAACTTGAAGAAGCATATGTGCAAACTCTAAAATCTTATTATGGTTTTTCTGCGAAAGCTGGAAGGTTTCTTGCAACTATTGGTTATTTGAATGAGCATCATACTCACACAGATAATTTTGCTGATCGTCCTTTACCATATAGAGCATTTTTAAATAAGCATTTCTATGATGATGGAATAGAAATATCTTATTTATTTCCTACTGATTTTTATTTAGAAACAGGTTACTCTCTATTTAGAGGCGATAGCTTTCCTGCTGCAGGAGCTGAAGGAAATGGCTCTGGATCGCAATCTGGATATTTAAGAATTGGTAGTGAAATTGCTAAAAATCTTGAATATAGAATTGGTTTTTCTTTCTTAAATAGTAAAACTGGTTCAGAGGCAAGAAAAGATGAAGATGAAAATGATGTATTTGCTGGTGATAGTGATCTAACAATTGCAGATTTAAAGCTAAGCTTTTCTCCTGTGAATAATGTTAAAAAACAAGAAGTTATTTTGCAAGGTGAATATTTCTCTAGAACTGAAGAAGGAGTAATAAATTCTGTTGCCGGACAAAAGGAAGAAACAAGTGGTTTTTATGGTGAAGCAATTTATAAATTTGCTCCTAAATATAGATTAGGTTACAGATATTCTCGTTTGGATAAAAAACATCAAGAATATACACCTGAAGTAAATTCATTTATGTTTGACTATAGTAATTCTGAATTTTCAAGAATAAGAGTACAATATAATGCTGATAATTCTGAGGCTAAAACTGATAACCAATATATATTTCAATATATTATGAGTATAGGTGCTCATCCAGCGCATAAATTTTAATTATCAATTTAATGAATAAAATAACTAAATTATTTTTAATAATCTTTAGCTTATTTTACGCAAGCAACTCACAAGCTATGTTAAATATATTTGCTTGTGAGTCTGAATGGGCGGCTTTAGTAAAGGAGATAACGCAAGATAAATCTGATATTTTTATTGCCGTCCACCCAAAACAAGATGCGCATCATATTTCTGCAAAGCCATCCCTAATAGCAAAAGCAAGAAAAGCTGATTTATTAGTTTGTAATGGTGCTGATTTAGAAGCTGGCTGGTTGCCTATAATTATCAAAAATTCTCGTAATAATAACATAATTACTGGGGCTTCTGGTAATTTTATGGCAACTGATTATGTCGATCTAATTGAAAAACCAAGTCAAATTGATAGAAAATTTGGAGATATTCATATTTATGGTAATCCACATATTCATTTTTCTCCTGATAATATTCTTATAGTTGCCAAAGAGTTATTAAAGAAAATAACCTCTCTAGATCCAAAAAACAAAGAATATTATAATGATAATTATAATAATTTTAGAGCTTTATTTTCTAAAAAAATACAAAGTTGGAGAAAGATAAAAATAAAAAATGAGATTATCGTAATTCATAGAAATTATAGCTATTTACTTCAGTGGCTTAAAATAGATAAATTTTATGCTCTTGAAAAATATTCAGGCGTCAGCCCTTCTCTAAAGCATTTGAAATATTTACAGGACAAATTTACTTCTGAGAAAGAATTTACCGCTTTAATTTCTGATTTTGATGATAAATCATTAAAGAAATGGCTAAGTGAATTTAAAAATATTAATGTGTTAAATATAAAATATTCTCCAGATTTTGATGAAGATATAATAAGTTTTTTTGATAAGATTTTTAAACAAATTTCTGAAAGTCAGAATCTATAATTCTTTTTGAATTGAAAATATTATATTATCTGTTTCGCCCATCTGATAATTTTTATATTTTTGATATAATGTTTTTTTATATTCAGCGCTAAATCTAAGTGATTTATTATTTTTATTAGATAGAATTTTATTAAATCCTATTTTAGCATAAATATGCTCAGAACCTGAATTAGCTGAATTTCTGCTTATAGACATAGCTCTATTCTCAATAGCTTTATCACTACCTTCAATAGATTCTGTTTTGGCAAATTCTAACGCTGAAGATAAGCTAAAATTATCATTTAGTAATTTAGAATACCAAAGTGATAATTGATATTTATTACCATAGCTATAATCCTCACTATTTTTATGGATATTAAATTTAGCTTTTAATTGATAGCCCAGTGATGAACTAGCAAAATATTTTACGTTATTATAGGCAAGAAAAGGGTCATATGTACCTGTTCCTAATTGCATTTTATATGGAAGTCTAGTGCCGTTATTTGCTTTTTTAATGTTACCAGTTGGAAGAGATAATCCGATGGTTAATTTATTATTTTTAGTTAAGCTTAAAATATTTGATATTTTTATATCTCCTACCCCTTTAGATTGCATTTTTGAAATTTCTTGACTCATTTGATTCTTCATGCTCATTTTATTTTCATTATATGGTAGCATTAGCATTAAGGTATTTTTGTTGTTTAAGCCATACATTGCACCCAACATATGCATTTTCATTTTCATTTTTATTGGCTTCATCATTAATGGCGCTTCTGATATTTTTTTATCGCCTAAATATATATTTTCCATATTCATATTCATAAATCTATATGAAAGCATTATTTCACCTTTCTGATGACTATGATCTCCCATTATTGAAGCTGGGGCATGGTCATCTGCTCTTTTAGCATATGAATTTAAAGAAGTAGTTAATAATGATGCTATAATAATTTTTTTTAACATGATAGTGAGTTTAAAATTTATGTTTGTTATAATATAACGTGTTTTATTTCTCAATATTCTCTATATTATTTCTAATTTTAACATTTCAGAGAATGTTGGTGACTTTCTAATTATTTTGAAGTTTTTTTCATCAACTAAAACCTCTTTTATTAAAGGTCTGGCATTATATTCATTGGCCATAACTGCTCCATAAGCACCAGCCGATCTCAAGGCTATAAATTCGTCTTTTTTTATTTGGCTAAGATTTATGTCTCTTGCGAAAATATCACTTGTTTCACAAACAGGCCCCACAATATCGTAATTTTCTGTTTTTCTAAATCTTTTTTTGCTAATTAAAGAAAATTGGTGAGTGGCATCATAAAGTGC
>Ga0181585_10001266_pt1 | contig 22015 bp, 18 predicted proteins | sample 071ome_29_FD_132469 | JGI IMG/M metagenome (GOLD analysis project Ga0181585, IMG submission 132469) | Coastal salt marsh microbial communities from the Groves Creek Marsh, Skidaway Island, Georgia - 071407BT metaG (megahit assembly) | ecosystem: Environmental > Aquatic > Marine > Intertidal...
CAAAAATCCACACCTTTATTACATACTCATGCTCAACTTGGGCATGCTATTTGTCAGTACCTCAGGAGTGCTAGGACGCTATATTGCCCTACCTCCTGCGGTTTCCATTTGGTTTCGATCTGCGATTGCACTGGTCTTATTGGTTTTTTACGCAAAAAGCAAAAAAATGAACTTTAAAATCGATTGGAAAAAACATGGTAGTGCAGTGCTTTGGAGTGGTTTTTTTATGGCCTTACACTGGATTACTTATTTCTATGCCTTGCAATGGAGCAACGTCGCTATCGGAATGCTTTCTCTTTTTACTTATCCCATCATTACCGTTTTTTTAGAGCCCTTTTTTATGAAAGTACATCTTCAAAAAAGACATTTATTTTTAGGAATTCTGATCTTAATTGGTGTCTATTTTTTAGTACCCTCCTTTGATCTAAACAACACCTCAACTCAAGGAGTACTCATTGGCTTGTTTTCGGCGGTAGCCTATTCACTTAGAAACCTGATCTTAAAAAAACACAACGATATGAGTAACGGATCGATTCAAATGATATACCAATTGGGAGTCATTACATTATTACTACTGCCCGTCCACTGGATGTATCCCGAAGTGTCTTATGGCACCCAATGGCCCTATTTGGTTCTCTTAGGCACCTTGACAACTGCCTTGGGTCACACCCTGTTTCTCAGTAGTTTTTCTCATTTTAGCATCAGTACAGCGAGCATTATGAGTAGTATACAGCCCTTGTTTGGTGTTCTATTGGGTGTCCTTTTTCTATCTGAAATTCCAGACTTCAAAAGCAGCATTGGTGGGGTGTTGATTTTGATTACGGTAGTACTTGAAAGCAGCTGGACCAATAACAAAAAAGGGTCTCCATAGAATGACCTATCTTTAATTAAAAATAGATGAGTTTTTTCATAGAAAATATTTCTAAAAACTTTGGGCCTGTACAGGCGTTAAAAGACATTTCCTTTACTCTAAAAAAAGGAGAGGTTGTAGGTCTTTTAGGACCCAACGGTGCTGGGAAATCAACCTTGATGAAAATCTTGACAGGCTATTACAAAGAATGGGAAGGCACAGGGGGTTTTTTTGATAAAGACCTGAAAAAAGAACGTTTAGAGATACAAAAAAACGTAGGGTATTTGACCGAAAAAAATCCGCTTTATCCTGAAATGTTTGTCAAAGAATATCTTCTCTATATCAGTGGATTGTATCGATTGAAAAATCCTCCAATAGAAGGACTTTTGAAACAAACGGGTTTGTTAGATTATCAAAATAAAAAAATTGAAACCCTCTCTAAGGGCTATAGACAACGTGTAGGTCTTGCTGCAGCCCTTGTACATAACCCTAAATTTATCATCCTGGACGAGCCCACTACGGGCCTGGATCCCAATCAGCTGATTGAAATCCGAAAACTCATTCGCCAGTTGGGAAGGGATAAAACTGTACTCCTCTCTACCCATATTCTTCAAGAGGTAGACGCACTTTGCGATCGTGTATTGATTATCAACAAAGGAAAAATAGTACTGGATCAAAATTTGGAAAACTTGAGAAAGGATCAAAATCAAATCATTGAAGTGAGTTTTGACTTCCGTATTGAAACAGAGGCCTTAAATAGAATTGCTGGAGTCTCCCAAGTCAAAAACACCCACGACTTTGACTATGAAATCCATGTAACTGGCAAACAAGACCTGCGTCCAGCTGTCTTTGATTTTGCTCATGACAACGGATTAAAAATCCTTAAACTTCAGCTTAAAAATGAAAGTTTAGAACGACTGTTTGCAAGTTTGACCACTTAAAACACTTCTTTTGCAATCGCCTTGATGTTGTCTGATTTTCCCATAGAATAGTAATGCAAAAAGGGTACGCCTGCGGCCTTAAGTTCTTTACTTTGTTCAATACACCATTCTACTCCTACCTGACGTACAGCTGCATTGTCTTTACAACGAAGTACTTCCTTTATCAAAGCCTCTGGAAGATCCACATGAAAGCGATGGGGAATCATGTTGAGTTGTTTTTGTGTCGAAAGAGGTTTAAGCCCAGGGATGATGGGAACTTCTATTCCCTCCTCACGTGCTTTATCCACAAATTCAAAAAACTTTTGGTTGTCAAAAAACATTTGGGTAACTACATAATTTGCACCGGCTTCGATTTTTTTCTTTAGAAAGTGTAAATCGCTTTTTAAACTCGGTGCTTCCATGTGTTTTTCAGGATAGCCCGAAACCCCAATACAAAAATCAGTGGGATGGGAATTTAATAACTCTTCATCCAAATAGATACCTTGGTTCAAAGAAGTGATTTGTTCTACTAATTCGTTTGCATAACGATGTCCATCTTCTGAAGGAGTAAAATAGGTCTCTGTCTTTACTGCATCTCCACGAAGTGCGACAAGATTGTCAATTCCCAAAAAGTCCAGATCGATTAAAAAGTTCTCTGTATCCTCTTTACTAAATCCTCCACAAAGAATATGTGGAACCGCATCTACATGATATTTACTTTGTAATGCGGCACAAATTCCAACCGTCCCAGGCCGTTTTCTTATGATTTTCCTTTCAAGTAAACCGTTACCTACTTGCTTATAAATATGTTCTTCTCTATGGTAGGTAACATCTATAAAAGGCGGTTTAAATTCCATCAATTCATCTATAGCATCAAAAAGGGTATGGATGTTTTGTCCTTTTAAGGGAGGTAAAATTTCAAAGGTAAATTGTGTTTGATTTTTTGATCGAGCTATGTGTTCTGTTACTTTCATTCGTTAGTAGTTTCTATTGTCTTTTTATTCTGCAAGATTGGGGTTTAACCATTTTCTGGCTTCTTCTAAGGAAATTCCTCGGCGTGTGCTGTAGGATTCTAGCTGGTCTGTTTTAATTTTTCCCAATCCAAAATACTGTGCCTCGGGGTGTGCAAAGTAATAGCCGGAGACCGAAGAAGCGGGCCACATAGCTAAACTTTCTGTCAGTTTTACTCCGATGGTTTCTTCCACATCCAGAAGGTTCCACAGCGTATTTTTCTCCAAGTGATCCGGACAGGCTGGATAACCCGGTGCCGGACGTATTCCTTTGTAACGCTCCCGGATTAACTCTTCATTTGACAACTCCTCTCGAGAAGCATATCCCCAATAATGGGTACGCACTTGCTGGTGTAAATATTCTGCATAAGCCTCTGCCAAACGATCTGCCAATGCTTTAATAAGGATCGCGTTATAGTCGTCGTTTGCTGCCTCAAAAGCCCGCGCCTTTTCCTCTGTACCAAAGCCCGTAGTCACACAAAAGGCACCCATATAGTCTGTCTTTCCACTTTCTTTGGGAGCGATAAAATCAGCCAATGCCAAATTGGGTTGGCCACTTCGTTTTTTGAGTTGCTGCCTGAGTGTAATCCAGCGTGCACGTACTTTTTGTGGAAGCTTTGAATCATAAACTTCAATATCATCTCCAACGGCATTAGCTGGAAAAAGCCCAAAACGTGCCTTGGCTGTCAACCATTTTTCGGAAATCAACTTTCTCAACATTTCCTGAGCATCTTTAAAAAGCGAACGTGCCTGTTCTCCTACTACCTGATCTTCTAGAATGGCTGGATAGCTACCGTGTAAGTCCCAAGAGCGAAAAAAAGGACTCCAATCGATATAGGGCAATAGGTCTTCTAGAGGTTGATGGGCGATCGTATGTACGCCTAAATGATTGGGAACTTGTGGTTCAAACTGTTTCCAATCAATCTGAAATGCATTGTTTTGTGCCTCCTCCAAACTGAGGTAAGACTTCTCAGAACTTCGTTCTAAAAACCGAGCTTTGAGCAGCTCATATTCCTCTCGAACCTTTTTTATATAAGCCGAACTTTGCTCTGCCTGTAATAGATTACTTACAACCCCCACCGCACGTGATGCGTCATTGACATGAATCACAGCTGCTTTAGATTGCGGAGCTATCTTTACAGCTGTATGTGCCTTAGAAGTAGTTGCTCCACCAATCAAAAGCGGTATAGAAATATTTTGTCGATCCAATTCTTTCGCCAAGTAAACCATCTCATCAAGAGAAGGGGTGATAAGACCCGAAAGACCGATAACATCTACCTGTTCCTCTTGGGCGCGCTGAATAATTACTTCTGGCGGCACCATAACACCTAAATCTATGATTTCATAGTTATTACACGCCAGTACTACACTCACAATATTTTTTCCAATATCGTGTACATCGCCTTTGACGGTTGCCATTAAAATTTTACCCGCATACTGTGTGGTTTTTGTCTTTTGCGCTTCGATAAAAGGCTGTAAATAGGCTACGGCTTTCTTCATTACTCGTGCCGATTTTACTACTTGGGGTAAAAACATTTTTCCTTCACCAAACAAATCACCCACAACATTCATTCCATCCATCAAAGGGCCTTCTATGACCTCAATAGGTTGATCTGCTTGTAATCGGGCTTCTTCGGCGTCTTGCTCAATATACGTGTCTATTCCTTTTACAAGTGCGTGTGTAATTCGCACATGGAGCGGTTCTTTCCTCCAGCTATCCTTGTCTTTTTTATCACTTTTATTCGTTTGCACGATGCCCTCAGCATATTCCAATAGCCTTTCTGTAGCATCTGGTCTTCGGTCCAGTAAAACATCCTCTACATATTCCATCAATTCTTTAGGGACCTCGTCGTATACTTCGAGTAAGGAGGGGTTTACAATACCCATATTCATACCGTGTTGAATGGCGTGATAGAGAAAGGAAGCATGCATGGCTTCACGAACGGTATTGTTTCCACGAAAAGAAAAAGAAACATTACTCACACCCCCACTAACACTGGCGTGGGGTAGATTTTCACGGATCCATTTTGTTGCATTAAAAAAATCCAAAGCATTTTTTTTATGCTCTTCCATACCTGTAGCTACAGGAAAAATGTTGGGATCAAAAATGATGTCCTCCGGTGGAAACTTCACTTGATCTACCAAAAGAGAATAGGAACGTTTACAAATTGCTATACGTCGGTCTAAAGTATCTGCCTGCCCTTTTTCATCAAAGGCCATAACGATTACCGCAGCTCCGTATTTTTTTATGGTTTGTGCTTGGGAAATAAAATTTTCTTCCCCTTCTTTGAGACTGATTGAATTGACTATTCCCTTTCCTTGAATCACTTTCAATCCCGCCTCAATAATATCCCACTTGGAACTATCAATCATAACAGGCACACGAGCAATATCAGGTTCCGCAGCAATGAGGTTTAAGAAAATGGTCATGGCTTTTACCCCATCGATCATTCCTTCATCCATGTTGACGTCAATAATTTGTGCACCGCCAACGACTTGCTCCCTAGCGATTTCTATCGCCTCATCGTACTTTTGATTTTCTATCAAACGAAGAAACTTTCTTGACCCGGTTACGTTGGTCCGTTCGCCAACGTTGATAAAGTTGGTGTCCTCAGTAATCACAAGAGGTTCCAAACCTGATAAGAATAGTGGTTTTTTCTTACTCATGCTCAAAAACTTTAGGAATCCTCGGTGGGTATTTTTTTGCCACTTCTGCAATCAAACGAATGTGTTCCGGAGTGGTACCGCAACACCCTCCAATAATATTCACAACATTTTGTTTTAAATACTCCTCTATGAGTTGTTGCATTTCTTCTGGAGACTGATCATACGCACCAAATGCATTGGGAAGGCCTGCATTGGGATGCGCAGAAATAAAGGTCTCGCTTTGTTCAGAAAGACGCTTGACATAGGGCAACAATTGATCTGCCCCTAGTGCACAATTGAATCCTAGGCTCAAGACCGGGATGTGGCTCAATGAAATCCGAAAGGCCTCAACCGTCTGCCCTGAAAGTGTTCTCCCACTAGCATCCGTAATGGTACCACTAATCATGATAGGGATGTCCATTTTCTTTTCTAGACGGACCTCCTCTGTTGCAAGAAGAGCCGCCTTAGCATTGAGTGTATCAAAAATGGTTTCGATCAAAAGAACATCTGCACCTCCCGCTATCAATCCGAGTACCTGTTCACGATATGCCTCAACGAGCTCATCAAAAGTAACTGCCCTGTAGCCCGGGTCGTTGACGTCTGGGGACATACTAGCTGTTTTGTTGGTTGGACCGATAGAGCCCGCTACGTAACGTCTTTGATGGGGTGTTTTGGCAGTAAACTCTTCTGCTACTTCTTTGGCAATTTTCGCACTCTCGTAATTTAATTCATAGGCCAAGTCCTCCATTTGATAATCGGCCATACCTATTGAAGTTGAAGAAAACGTGTTGGTTTCAATAAGATCTGCACCAGCTTCTAAGTAGGCCTTGTGAATTTTCTTAATGATTTCAGGTTGGGTGAGAGAGAGTAAGTCGTTATTCCCCTTCATGGAGCAAGGATGATTTGTAAAGCGCGAGCCCCTAAAATCTTTTTCTTCTAACTGATAATTTTGAATCATGGTGCCCATAGCACCATCCAAAACCAATATCCGCTCTTTTAAGTCAGTCGCAATATTCATCTTATTTTTTTAACGCATTTTGCAAATCCTCCCAAAGGTCTTCAATATGTTCTAAACCCACGGATAAACGTATCATCCCTCCTGTGATTCCAACAGCTAATTGATCTTCTTTGGAAAGTTTACTGTGTGTAGTTGAAGCGGGATGGGTCACAATAGTTCTTGAATCCCCTAAATTGGCAGAACGAGAACACAGTTGAATAGTATCAATAAACTTTCTTCCTGCGCCTATTCCGCCTTTGAGTTCAAAAGAGATAATCGTTCCCCCTTGTTTCATTTGTTTTTTTGCGAGCTTGTATTGTGGATGTGAGGGTAGAAAGGGATATTTTACCCACTTAATCTCTGGGTGTGCTTCTAGTCTTTTTGCGAGCGCTAATGCACTTTCACAATGACGATCCAAACGAACTGCCAAGGTCTCCAAACTTTTAGACAAAACCCAAGCATTGAAGGGAGACAAAGAAGCCCCCGCATTTCTCGCAAAGAGATACAACTCCCGGATTAGTTCTTTTTTACCGACGGTAATTCCCCCTAACACACGTCCTTGTCCATCCATGAGTTTTGTGGCGGAATGAATTACCAAATCTGCTCCAAAATCGATTGGATTTTGCAGATAGGGTGTTGCAAAGCAATTATCAACAATAAAAAGTAACTTGTGTTTTTTTGCTATCCCACCCAGTTTTTCTAAGTCGATGACCTCTACTCCTGGGTTAGTAGGAGATTCTACATAAATGCATTTGGTGTTTTTCTGTATTACATCTTCTACTGCATCCAATTGGTCCGATTCAAAATAGGTGGTTTGAATATTCCATTTGGGAAAATATTTAGTGAATAAGGTATGAGTAGAGCCAAAAATTGCCCGAGCAGATAGCACATGATCTCCCGCTTCCAAAAAAGTTGCAAAAGTTCCAAATACAGCACCCATACCACTGGCAAAGGCTACTCCGTCCTCTGCTCCTTCCATTTGACAGACTTTTTGGATGAATTCAGAGGTATTCGGATTGGAAAACCTACTGTAGATATTGCGTTGCTTTTCTTCTGTAAACGAAGCCCGCATATCTTCTGCATCATCAAAAACAAAACTGGAGGTCAGATGCAATGGAGTGGAGTGCTCCATAAAAGAAGATCGCTCCATTTGCGTACGAATAGCCTTGGTTTCAAATTTAGGGTTCATACTTCCACACCGTTTAGAAAGACTTGATGGTTAATTTTGGCCGTATGCTCCAGTGTTTTGGAAACCGAACAGTATTTGTCAAAAGAGAGTTGTGCGGCTCGTTTTGCTTTCTCTGGAGAAAAATCGCCCTCCAAATAAATGCGAAGGTCGATTTGATAAAATAATGCAGGTACTTCATTTTCATGACGATGTCCCTGTACTTCCATTTTCAAGACTTTTGGATTAATTTTTTGTTTGTTGAGTATCGCTACAATATCGATGCTACTGCATCCTGCAATACCCATGAGAAGTAATTCCATAGGGCTTACCCCCTGAACTTCTCCAGAGGTTTTTGATTTGTTATCCAACCGTATACTCATTCCATTGGCATTGGTAACTTCAAAAAGATAAAAGTCGTTTATTCGTTCAAGTGATACATTCATAAGGTCTATTTTTTAGAAAATTTTTGATAAAATTTGAGCCATCGCTTCATTTTCAATAAGAAATGCATCGTGTCCATGTAGTGAACTCAGTTCGTGATAGTAGAGTTCTCTTTTAAAAGGTTTGCACCTCTCCATTGTTTTTTTGTCCTCTTCAGGTGTAAAAAACAAGTCACTATCAATTGCTATCAAGTGAATTTCCGCAGTGATGGTTTTAATTATTTCTTCAGCACTTTGCCCCGATCTTTCTATGTTGATGGTAGATAAGAGATGGTTCATCAGTACATACGAGTCAAAATGAAAGCGCTTTGCCAGTTTATCTCCGTGATAGCGTAGCCAGCTTTCGATATTGTATATTCCCATTTCTTGATTTATTGTTCTGCCAAAACGAAAATCAAAAGATTGGGGAGTACGGTAGGTCAGCATGGCATGAATTCGTGCATCCTCCAGTGGCTGTTTTGAATTTTGTAAAATACGTTTCTGCAGAAAGGTGTTGGCAATAATCCAATCGTTTGCTTTCCAATCTGCCGCAACAGGAATCAAATATTTCGTTAGATGGGGTGCCAGGGCAGCCATCTCCCAAGCAATACCTCCTCCTATTGATCCTCCAATCAAAGCATATAACTCTTCAATTCCCAAGGACTGCAAACCCAATAAAAACAAGTTGGCAATATCTCCTGCATGAAAGGCTTCGGGATTTGAAAACGTCTGATCTAAAGTTCCATTGCCAGGTATGTTAAAACCTATAACAGTGTATGTAGTTGTGTCAATTGTTTTTTCAGGACCAATGATTTCATTCCACCATCCACCCTTTCCTGTGAGTTGAGCATCGCCGGTGAGTGAATGATTGACCAACACAACAGGTGCAGCACCTATTTCCTGACCAAAATGCTGATAATGCAAATCGAGAGTGGAAAAAACTACACCTGAATGTGTTCTAAAATTGGGTATTGAAATCGTTTTGATCGCTGACATAGGTCCTAAATCTGAGCAAAGGCAGACTCCAAATCATTCATAAGGTCATTGATATCTTCTAATCCAACAGAAAGCCGGATCAAATCTTGAGTTACTCCCGTAGTTTTTTGAGCTGCTTCATCCAACTGTTGATGGGTAGTACTTGCAGGATGTATAATCAATGACTTGGTATCCCCAATGTTTGCCAATAGTGAAAATAACTGCGTTGTATCCGCTACTTTTTTTGCAGCCTCATACCCTTTTTTCAATCCAAAAGTTACGATCCCACTTTGTCCTTTTGGAAGGTATTGCTGAGCCAAGGCGTTGTACTTTGAGGTTTTCAGACCGGGATAATTTACCCAGGCCACTTCATCTCTGGTAGACAGCCATGCGGCTAATTTCAACGCATTTTCTGAATGTTTTTTCATTCGTATATCGAGCGTTTCAACACCCTGTATGGTTTGAAAACTGTTAAAAGGACTGGGGGCGCTTCCTAAATCTCGTAAGCCCTCGATGCGTACTTTGGCAATAAAAGCAAGATTTCCTAATGCCTCGTGATAATTCAGCCCGTGGTAACTGGGGTTAGGCTCTGTAAATTCAGGAAAATTCCCATTCCCCCAATCAAATGTACCTGCATCTATGATCACACCACCGAGGGTCGTTCCATTTCCTGTGAGGTATTTGGTTAAGGAATGTATTACGATATTGGCACCGTGCTCAATTGGGTTTAACAAGGCAGGAGAAGCTACGGTATTGTCCACTATAAAGGGAACTTTAGCACTTTTTGCTGCAACTGCAATTGCTTTGAGATCCAGTACATCCAACTTTGGATTTCCTAGAGACTCTGCAAAAATTGCCCTGGTATTGGATTGAACTGCATTTGTAAATTCAGTGGGATCATCTGGATTGACGAAAGTTGTAGTAATGCCAAATCTTGGTAGGGTATTTGCCAGGAGATTGTAGGTACCACCATATAAACTATTGGAAGCCACTATATGATCTCCTGTTCTTAGGATGGTCATCAAGCTTGTAGCAATAGCTGCTGTTCCAGAAGCTGTAGCCACCGAAGCCACTCCACCTTCCAAAGCTGCCAGACGTTGTTCTAACACATCATTGGTTGGGTTGTTGAGCCTTGTGTAAATAAAGCCAGACTCCGCCAGTGAAAACAAATTGGCCGCATGGTCTGAATTATTAAATACATAAGAAGTGGTTTGATAAATAGGAACTGCTTGTGTTCCCTGAGTTTTTTTAGCATCATGCCCTGCATGTAATGCTTGTGTTGCGAGTTGTGTACTCATAATTCAAATTCTTTTTTTATGGATTGTATGTAATCTAGTTTTTCCCAGGTGAAAAGTTCTACTTCCTTCGACACTTTTCCGTTATAAGGAGATTCAAACGTTTTAGTAATTGTCCGAGGCAAACGCCCCATATGTCCATAAGAAGCTGTTTCTAGATACATCGGATTTCTCAGTTTGAGTCGCTGTTCAATAGCGTAGGGTCGCATATCAAATAAAGTCGCTGCTTTTTTTGCTATTTCAGCATCCGTTAAATTTACTTTAGAAGTACCGTACGTATTAATATAAATTGAGGTGGGTTCAACCACGCCAATGGCATAACTCAACTGTACAAGAATTTCGTCTGCTACTCCAGCTGCCACAAGATTTTTAGCCATATGTCGTGCCGCATAGGCTGCGCTTCGGTCGACTTTACTCGGGTCTTTTCCGCTAAAAGCTCCTCCACCGTGACCTCCTTTACCTCCATAGGTATCTACTATAATTTTTCTACCTGTAAGACCCGTATCACCATGGGGGCCTCCAATAACAAATTTTCCAGTAGGATTGACATGATAGGTAATTTCTTTACCAAATAACTTTTGGATTTCCGGTGGACACTGTGCTACAACTCTCGGAATGAGGACGTTAATAACATCTGATTTAATTTGTTCCAACATCGCTTTTTCATCTGAGTTAAAATCATCGTGCTGAGTTGAGACAACAATGGTATCAATGCGCAAAGGTTTGTTATTATCAGCATACTCTATCGTAACCTGTGATTTGGAGTCGGGTCGTAAGTAGGTAATTGCATTATTTTCTCTCCTCAATGCTGCCAACTCGATCAAAATCTTATGTGACAAGTCGAGAGCGAGAGGAATTAAAGATTCTGTTTCATTCGTGGCGTAGCCAAACATAATCCCTTGATCTCCGGCTCCTTGAGCTTCTTTTTCTGCCCGATCTACACCCCTGTTGATGTCTTGTGACTGTTCGTGAATGAGTGAGACTACTCCACAAGAATCTCCACTGAATTGATAAGCACCTTTGGTATAGCCAATGTTGTTTATTGTTTCTCTTGCGATGGTCTGCACATCAAGATAGGTAGCGCTTTTGACTTCACCAGCAAGGATTACTTGACCAGTAGTAACAAGGGTTTCACAAGCTACCTTAGACTCGGGATCAAAGGCTAGAAAATGATCGAGTAAGGCATCGCTGATTTGATCTGAAATTTTATCTGGGTGACCTTCACTTACAGATTCTGAGGTAAAAAAATATGCCATTTTAGTTGCTTTAGGGAAGGATTCAAACGGTGCGTTTTGAAAAGCAACACTGCTTTAGCATTTTTTTTTTCGAGGTTTGCAATCAGTCAAATCCTTCCTCGTTCGAGGTTCAAAAGTACAGCTTTTTTTTAATTTTCTAATAAATAATAGTAACACTCTGAATCAAAGACACAATAAAGGCTACTTTTTAAGCTCTACTGCTTTTATTCTTTAAAAAAAGAAACTACTTTGCAGTTCCATAAACAAACATTAAAGCACTATGCATATTGCTATCGCTGGAAATATTGGGGCAGGAAAAACAAGCCTCACAGAACTTTTGGCAAAACATTACAACTGGGAAGCACATTTTGAAGATGTTATTGATAATCCTTATTTGGATGATTTCTACAACCATATGGAACGCTGGTCGTTCAATCTTCAGATTTATTTTCTTAAAAGTCGTTTTCAACAGTTACTGGCTATAAACAACAATCCCAAAACCATCATTCAGGATCGAACAATTTATGAAGATGCGCACATTTTTGCTCCTAATCTTAAAGCTATGGGGCTAATGAACCAAAGAGATTTTAAAAATTATCAAGAACTCTTTGAGCTAATGGAATCCTTAATTAAAGGACCTGATTTACTTATTTATTTACGCAGTAGCATTCCTAACCTGGTTAATAAAATTCATAAAAGAGGTAGAGATTATGAAAACTCTATCAGTATCGATTATCTGAGCCGTCTCAATGAACGATATGAAGCATGGACCTCAACGTATGACAAAGGAAAAATTGTCATTATTGATGTTGACAATATGGACTTTGTTGAAAACGAAGACGACTTAAAGCACATTGTAGAAAAAATAGATGCTTTCTTTTGAGAAGTCAACTCAAACAGCTGTAATCTATAAATGACAAAAAAAGAGGTTGAAAATCAACCTCTTTTTTAATTATAGACTTTAGTGGTTGTTACTCTTTTACTACTTTTTCTTCTTTAATTGTAACTTCAACAACCTTTCCTTTTTCAGAATCTGAGGTGACATTTACCTTGTACTCCTCTTCTTCATTAGCCTCTGCTCCTGTAACCACTACCTCAATGGTGTTTGAATTGTTCTGAGCTTCAACATATGCAGTGACTGCGTCTTGGTTCATCGCTATACTTGGTGCAATAACCAAGGCAACTACAGACATTAATTTGAGTAAGATATTCAACGAAGGTCCGGAAGTATCTTTAAATGGATCACCCACAGTATCTCCAACCACGGCGGCTTTGTGTGCGTCAGTGCCTTTTCTTCCTTGTTCTTCTATCATTTTTTTGGCGTTATCCCAAGCACCTCCAGCATTCGACTGGAAAATAGCCATCAGCACACCACAAGTAGTTACTCCAGCAAGGAGTCCTCCGAGCATTTCTGCACCACCAAAAAATCCTACACCTACAGGAACCACTATTGCCAGTACCCCTGGCAAGACCATTTCTTTAATGGATGCTTTAGTAGAGATTGCTACACATTTGTCGTATTCTGCTACCCCGTCTGCAGCGTCAAATATTTTACGGTCTGCGGCAGAGGCTTTAGACATGTCTGAGTTGTTTTTCCGCATCACTTCCAATGCTGCCTTCAAAGCAGGAATATCTCTAAATTGTCTTCTTACCTCTTCAATCATTGCCATCGCGGCTCTACCTACTGCATTCATAGACAATGCAGAAAAAACAAAAGGCAACATACCGCCTACTAATAGTCCAGCCATTATTTTGGGCTGCGAAACATCAATAGCAGGAATATTTGCTGTTTTCATATAAGCTGCAAACAATGCCAAAGCTGTCAAAGCAGCAGAAGCAATTGCAAATCCTTTTCCAATTGCAGCAGTAGTGTTCCCTACCGCATCCAATTTATCTGTACGTTCTCTTACTTCAGGGTCTAGTTCTGCCATTTCAGCAATTCCACCAGCGTTATCAGAAATTGGTCCATAGGCGTCTACGGCCAATTGAATACCTGTATTTGCCAACATACCCACAGCAGCAATTGCAATTCCATAGAGCCCTGAAAAATAATGTGAAACTAATATAGCTCCAGCAATGAGAATAATTGGTATTGCAGTGGACATCATCCCCACTCCTAAACCAGAAATAATGTTTGTCGCAGCACCTGTTTCAGACTGTTCTACAATGGAATTAACAGGTTTTGTGCCCGTACCTGTGTAGTATTCCGTTACTTTTCCAACAGCCAGTCCAGCGATCAAACCTGCAATAGTTGCAAAAAAGACTCCTATAGCTCCAAAAGGCAATCCTTCTAAAGTTTCTGGTATAAAAGCATGAATTAAAAAATAAGAGGCTATCAACATTAATCCTGCTGAACCAAACTCTCCTAAATTTAATGCTTTGTGGGGAGAACCTCCTTCTTTAACTCGAACAAAAAAGGTTCCAATAATAGACATCAGAATTCCTACCGCAGCTAAGGCCAGTGGTAAATATACTGCTCCTAGACCATCAAAATTAGGTGTTGTTATCAATGCACCCAAAACCATCGTTCCGATGATTGAGCCTACATAAGATTCAAAAAGGTCAGCGCCCATTCCGGCAACATCTCCTACATTATCTCCTACATTATCTGCAATAGTAGCTGGATTTAACGGGTGATCTTCTGGGATTCCCGCTTCAACCTTACCTACTAAGTCAGCTCCAACGTCTGCGGCTTTGGTGTAAATACCTCCCCCCACACGAGCAAACAAAGCTATAGATGAAGCCCCTAATGAAAATCCTGAAAGTACGTTGAGTACCTCTGAAATTTCCCAGCCTAGACCACTGTATATTGCAAAAAGACCACTTAGTCCCAATACACCAAGCCCTACGACTCCCAAGCCCATTACTGCGCCTCCAGCAAAAGCAACTTCTAAAGCTTTTCCTAGGGAAGTTTGTGCTGCATTTGTAGTTCGTACGTTTGCTTTGGTTGCGACTTTCATACCGATAAACCCTGCAAGAGCAGAACAAATGGCTCCCACTATGAAAGATACTGCTACCATACCGTTAGAACCAGCCTCTGACTGTCCTTTAAAAAATAAGAGAACAGCTACTGCAGCTACAAAAACTGCCAATATTTTATACTCTGCTTTTAAAAATGACATTGCACCGTCTGCAATGTTTTTTGCAATCCGAGCCATTTTCTCATTTCCGACCTCTTGTTTAGAAACCCAATTGTTTTTAACAAAAACAAAGAGCAATGCTAGTACTCCAAATGCGGGTAATAATTGTATGAATAATTCCATGTTAATTTATTGTTTGAAAAGTGTGCGTAAAAATAGTAAAACAATCTAGAATACAAAACCTGTTAAAATTGGAACAATTTAGTGATAACAGTAAGCTTTTTCTAGGGGTTCAAGGCTTAATTTCATTAACGATACATGACTTTTTTAACCGCTTTAATTACATCCTTATAGTTGGGCAACCATTCTTCCAATAAGACTGGGGAATAGGGAGCGGGGGTATCTGCAGTATTGATTTTTTCAATGGGTGCGTCCAAGAAATCGAATAGTTCATTTTGCACCTGATAGGTAATTTCTGTAGATATATTACCAAAAGGCCAGGATTCTTCAAGAATCACCATACGGTTGGTTTTTTTCACAGACTCAAAAATAGTTTGATAATCCAGAGGGCGTATGGTACGCAAGTCGATAACCTCTACATCAATTCCATCTTTCTCTAATTCATCAGCGGCTTTTAATCCCTCTTTTAAAATCTTACCAAATGAAACCAGGGTAATGTCTTTTCCTGTTCTTTTTATATTTGCAACGCCAATAGGTAGGGTATATTCTCCCTCGGGAACCTCTCCTTTATCTCCATACATTTGCTCAGACTCCATAAAAATTACCGGGTCGTTGTCTCTGATCGCAGACTTTAATAAGCCTTTTGCATCATAAGGGTTTGAGGGAACGATCACCTTTAGGCCTGGACAATTTGCATACCAACTTTCAAAAGCCTGAGAGTGTGTTGCCGCAAGCTGTCCTGCAGAGGCTGTAGGTCCTCTAAAGACAATAGGACAAGGGAACTGCCCTCCGGACATTTGTCTAATTTTTGCAGCATTGTTAATGATTTGGTCGATACCTACTAATGCAAAATTGAACGTCATATATTCTATGATTGGACGGTTTCCAGTCATCGTAGAACCAACGCCTATTCCAGAAAATCCCGCTTCAGAAATTGGAGTATCGATAACACGTCTAGGACCAAATTCATCTAACATCCCTTTGGAAGCTTTATAGGCACCGTTATATTCTGCTACTTCCTCACCCATTAAATAGATGGATTCATCTCTTCTCATCTCTTCGCTCATAGCCTGAGCAATCGCTTCTCTAAATTGAATGGTTTTCATTGTTTAAATTGCATTTGTGGGCAAATTTAATCATTAATTGTCTATTATCTCTACTCAATAAACAAGGAATGCTTACGTTTGTATTATACCGAAGTATTTACTTTAGATTTCTAAGTACGATAGAATTTTAAATTATAAACAATGAAGTTAATTCAAATGACAGTTCGGGGGATCTCCTACAGTGAAACTCAGACTGGAGCCTATGCCCTTATATTGAGTGAGGAGGAGGGAGATCGAAAACTTCCAATAATCATCGGTGGATTTGAAGCTCAATCCATAGCAATAGCTCTTGAACAAGAAGTAAAACCAACCCGACCTCTCACTCATGACCTTTTTAAAAGTTTTGCTGAACGCTTCGAAATTTATGTAAAACAAGTCATCATACATAAACTAGTGGATGGAGTATTTTATGCAAGTCTTATTTGCGAACGCGATAAAATTGAAGAAATTATTGACTCTCGTACTTCAGATGCCATCGCTCTAGCACTTCGTTACAACGCACCGATTTATACCTATGATTCCATATTAAAGAAAGCTGGCTTTACAGCAGCGTTCTCTGGAGAAGCAAAAAAATTATCTGAAGACAACTGGATTCAGAATTTTGTGACAGAACAAAGCAATAAAAACGAAGAAATTGGGGATCTTAAAAAATATTCTATTTCTGAATTAAAAGCTCTTCTCTCCAAACTGGTCAATCAAGAAAGCTATGAAAAAGCGGCCAGTGTTCGAGATGAATTGTCCAAACGCAAAAGTTAATAGCCCTGATTGTTAATTTTTTTTAATAAACTTTTTCAGTAAAGAGAGCCAAATAAAAGAAATGCTTCTAATTTTGATTTAAAGACTACTAATGAAGCAATATCTTGAACTCTTAAAGCACGTTCAAAGCCAGGGAATTAAAAAAGAAGATCGAACAGGAACAGGCACAAAAAGCGTTTTTGGGTATCAAATGCGGTTTGATCTCGCTGAGGGTTTTCCTTTGGTAACCACCAAAAAAATTCATGTTAAATCTGTCATTCACGAACTGCTCTGGTTTTTAAAAGGAGAAACAAATATTGCTTATCTTAGAGAAAATGGCGTTCGTATTTGGAACGAATGGGCAGATGAAAAAGGAGATTTGGGCCCTGTCTATGGTCATCAATGGCGCAATTGGAATAGTGAGGGAATCGATCAGATTGAGGAAGTCATTCGCACTTTGAAAACAAACCCAGATTCCCGAAGAATGATCGTTTCTGCTTGGAACCCAAGTGTTCTTCCTGATCCTAAAGTTTCTTTTTCAGAAAATGTAGCAAACAACAAAGCAGCCTTACCCCCTTGTCATGCTTTTTTTCAATTTTATGTTGCAAACGGTAAGTTGTCCTGCCAGTTGTATCAACGCAGTGCGGATGTTTTCTTAGGAGTTCCCTTCAACATTGCTTCTTATGCACTTCTTACGCTTATGGTAGCTCAAGTTTGTGGGCTTGAAGCGGGAGAATTTATACACACTTTTGGGGATGTGCATATTTATTCGAATCATGAAGAGCAAGTCCAAGAGCAATTATCTCGAGCTACAAAAGCCTTACCCACCATGAAACTCAATCCGAAAGTGACCTCTATTTTTGACTTTACTTATGAGGATTTTGAACTTCTAGATTACGATCCCCATCCGCTCATTCGCGGTGTTGTCGCTGTATAACTTAACTTTTTTCCAGTATTGACATCAAATGATTCAAGTCTGTTTCGGTATTGTAATAATGGAAAGATACACGCACTCCTGTTCCACGAAGAACACATTGAATGTTGTTTTTGAGGAGTTTTTCGTAAAGTGACGCTCCCCCTTTTAGTATAAAAATACTACTGTGTTCTTTTCTTTGAGCAACCCATGGGTCAATGTAATGATAGTCTGTGAGTTGTGTTTTTACTTTTTCTGACAATTTTATTTTTTGATGAAGTAATTTTTCAAAACCCTGAGTATTAAAGGATTCTATAGCGAATCGAAGACTTGCAGCAGCTAAAATATTGAAATGACCATTAAAAATACGCTGATGCAACTCTGCAGCAGCACATCCAACACTATTTAAAAAAAAAGAGGAAACCATCAATACCCCATTTCCAAACCCAGCAAGCAGCCATTTGTACCCACTTGCCACAACCAAATCAAAAGGAGCATGATCAAAATGAAAAAGATGTCCTCCAAGAAATTGGGTCCCGTCTCCAATAAGAATCAAATTAGGGTAGTGCCTTTTCATCTTTTTAAGGAATTCAAAATCGATTAATAGACCTGTGTCGTATTGCACTATACTTAAAGCCAATACATCAATTCCACCATTTGCCAACCGCATTTCGATTGCATCTTCAACTGCCGTAGTTTTTGGAATTTTATGTACTTTAAATCCACTTTCTTCAAATGCTGAAGAAAGAGAAGGGTACTCTTCTTCCAGCAAAAGGACATTTAGATTTTTTGATAAAAAAGTCAAAGCTTGTCTTATTCCCGTTGAAAAGTTGGAAACGACATAGGTATGCTCCTTTTTGGCTCCAAAAAAATCTGCTAGAAGCTGATGGGTAGCATCCAAAGAGTCGTATGCATTGACCTTATAAGCTGCTCCCTTTTCTAAAAACTCTTTCTCTTGGACTTGTCTAAATTGCGCTAAGGCAGTAGACATAGGACCCACATAGGCTGTGTTTAAATAGTTACTTTTTGTTAATAATGGGAAATGCGCGGAAGACATCAATGAAGCAGAAAAACGTATTTTTATCCAAAATTAATCTTTTCAATAGATGAATGAAGTAGATTCTTCAAAAGAAATAACTTTAATTGCTGCAGCTTCAGAAAATAACATTTTAGGAAAAGACAATCAGTTGATTTGGCATCTTTCTGAAGACCTAAAACGTTTTAAACAACTCACCCTTGGCCATGCTGTAATTATGGGAAGAAAAACCTTTGAATCGATGCCCAAAGCACTTCCCAATCGGACGAATATCATTTTGACAAGAAACAAAAACTATCAAGCAGAAAATGGATTTGTCGCGCATACCATAGAACAAGCACTTTCGATGACAGGAGAAGACACCAAACCCTTTATTATAGGAGGTGGTGAAATTTATTCCCTGTTTTTGCCATTGGCTACCTCAATTGAACTCACTCGGGTACACCATGTTTTTGAGGGAGATGCTTTTTTCCCAGAAATGGATTTCCAGGATTGGAAATTGGTATCTAAAGTGGAAAATAAAGCAAGTGAAACACAACCTTTTGCCTTCAGTTATTTAACTTATAAAAAAACACACAAATGAATGCTTATGTATTTCCAGGGCAGGGAGCCCAATTTCCAGGTATGGGTGCGGCTCTTAATGAGGCATCAAACCTAGCAAAAGAACGATTTAATCAAGCAAATGTTATTTTGGGCTTTCCCATTACAGAGGTTATGTTTGGAGAAGATGCCGAAGCATTAAAAGAAACACGGGTTACTCAGCCTGCAATTTTCTTACACGCTACAATTCTCAGTGAAGTGATGGGTAACCGTTTTGCTCCAGACATGGTAGCGGGGCACTCTTTAGGGGAATTTTCAGCACTTGTTGCGGCTGGAGTATTGTCTTTTGAAGACGGATTGGGTTTAGTTAAAGAACGTGCTTTGGCCATGCAAGCAGCATGTGACCATGTTCCTGGTACAATGGCAGCGATTTTAGGGCTAGAAGATGCTACAGTAGAGTCTGTTTGTGAAGCCACCCCTGGTGTGGTCATCGCAGCCAACTACAACTGTCCAGGTCAATTGGTAATTTCAGGGGAAACAGAAGCAATAAATAAAGCCTGCGAGGCTCTTACAGCAGCAGGTGCAAAAAGAGCTTTAGTACTCCCCGTTGGAGGTGCTTTTCACTCTCCTCTGATGGAACCTGCCAAAGAACGCCTTGCTGTAGCTATTGAAAACACCGTATTTTCAAAGCCCAGCTGTCCTGTCTATCAAAACGTTTGTGCCACAGGAGTACGAGACACCCAGGAGTTAAAAAATAATCTCATTGCCCAGCTCACTGCACCTGTACGATGGACCCAAACCATCCAGCAAATGCTAACTGATGGCGCAACTCATTTTACCGAAGTTGGCCCAGGAAAAGTTTTACAAGGGTTAGTCAAAAAAATTGATCGCTCTGTCGAAACTGCCTCTGGAGATTTTATTTAGTTATTTTTATAAATCACCCCGTTTTTCATCACGAATGTTACTTCTGTAAGGGTATTGACATTTTCTAAAGCGTTTTCTTCAGTAGCCACAATATCTGCTAAAAAGCCCTCTTGAATTTGGCCCAATTGATCTTCTTTATCAAGAAGTTTCGCGTTAATCAGTGTAGCTGATTGTAATGCTTCAGAAACAGGCATTCCTCCTTCATTCATGAAGACAAATTCTTTCGCATTTTCCCCATGTGGAAAAACACCTGCATCGGTTCCAAAAGCTATAGGCACACCGTATTTGTATGCATTTGCGAACGTTTCTTGTATCTGAGCTCCAATTGCAATGGCTTTTGGCACTATAACTGCTGGATAAGCCCCTGGTTTTTTGGCTTGTTCAGCAACAAATTTTCCAGCTGAAATAGTAGCGACCAAATAGGCTTCTTTTTCTTTCATCAGTTCCATCGTTCGTTTTTCAATAAGCGTGCCGTGTTCAATCGTTTTTACACCATTTGAAACAGCCCTGTACATACCCTCATCTCCATGAGCATGAGCTGCCACTTTCAAGCCGTAATCCGTAGCTGTTTTAACAATAGAAGCTAATTCTTCTTCGGTAAATTGGGGGTTTTGTCCACTTTTTGCAACGCTCAAGACTCCTCCAGTAGCTGTTATTTTAATCCAATCCGCTCCGTTTTTGTAGCGCTGTCGAACCGCTTTTCGTGCCTCTTCTGCAGAGTTAATTACCCCTTCTTTTGGTCCAGGATCTCCTTGAAAATCAGCCCGAAAACCGTTGGTAGGATCCGCATGTCCTCCAGTAGTTCCAATAGCCTTTTCTGCAGTAAAAATTCTAGGCCCTCTCGTTAAACCCTTATCTATGGCGTTTCTCAAGGCTACATTTACACCTGTTCCTCCCATGTCTCTAACTGTTGTAAAACCAGCCATTAGGGTTCGTTCTGCAATTGCACCTGCCTCATAAGCAATATCTGGAGGGTTGTTTGTAAAGGTTTTTAAATATCGGTCTGGACTGTATTCCCCTTCTATGTGAACGTGCATATCGATAAATCCTGGATATACTGTTTTGGATTTTAAATCGATTACGGGGCTGTCGTCCTCTGGAGGGACATATCCTTTTTCAACTGCCACTATTTTATTCCCATCGACCACAATAGTGAGTGGTCCACTCATTTTAGCCTTTTTGGAATCAAAAACTTGTCCACAGTGAATATAAGTAGTTTGTGACCAGGAATAGGAAAATAAGAATAGTGCCAGTAGTACGTGTATTTTTTTCATTGTAATTATAAGTTTTTATGAAGGTAGTTTATTCAAACCAAAAAATAAAATGACGTCGTTTTTATCTAAAAAAATCTAGAACTGCAGTTGTGATGTACTGAATTTGATCTTTGGAAAGTTCAGAGTGCATGGGGAGCGAGATCACCTCATCAACTAAACGGTTGGTTACACTGTACTGATTTTTAGATGCTATCTCGTTAAAATAAGCTTTCTGTAGATGTAAAGGGACGGGATAATACACACCACAGGGTATTTTTTTTTCATTGAGGTGCGAAAGTAACTCATCCCTCATGCCGTTTTTTATGCGAAGGGTGTACTGATGATAAACATGACTATCACATGCTGAACTTCTATTTGGAGTTACAATATTAGGTTGGTCTTTCAACAACTCACTATAGCGAAGGGCTGCTTCTTTTCTTCTTTCATTGTAAAAATCCAAGTATTTCAACTTTACTTTCAGTACAGCCGCTTGTAAAGAATCCAACCGGGAATTTACCCCAACCACATCGTGATAATAACGTTTGTACATTCCGTGATTGACAATTCCTCTAAGGGTATGTGCCAACTTATCATCATTAGTAAAAAGCGCACCACCATCCCCATAAGCACCCAAGTTTTTGGATGGAAAAAATGAGGTTGTTCCCACAGTTCCCATCGTTCCTGTTTTTGCTCTAGTGCCATCAGAAAAAGTATACACAGCACCCATACCCTG
>Ga0181585_10001270_pt1 | contig 21978 bp, 19 predicted proteins | sample 071ome_29_FD_132469 | JGI IMG/M metagenome (GOLD analysis project Ga0181585, IMG submission 132469) | Coastal salt marsh microbial communities from the Groves Creek Marsh, Skidaway Island, Georgia - 071407BT metaG (megahit assembly) | ecosystem: Environmental > Aquatic > Marine > Intertidal...
AGATCCTGCCGGGTACGGCGATCGAAAAGGTGGTCGTGACCCGGGCCACTGAATTCCACCCCTGGCGCCTGAGGCTGGCATACCGGATTTCGCAATGGCTGCGCCGACGCAAACCGGCAGCTATCCGGTTTTCCGCCCGGGTTGAATTCGAACAGGTATTGAATAAAGGAAAGCGCTACCTGCGCTTCATGCGCATGCCCGCGTTAGCGGCATTGTCGCCGGAGAAACTGGGTCACCAGGAATCCGGGCACCTCAGCCTCATACAGTACACTGGCGGAACAACGGGTACGGCCAAGGGGGCCATGCTGTCGGATGGCAACATCATTGCCAACATGCTGCAGTTGGACCTGGCAATCGGCGATCATTCGCCGCCGCCCGGCAGCGTGATCGTGGCACCGTTGCCGTTTTACCACATCTATGCCTTCACCCTGAATTTCGCCTATTCCATCTACAAGGGCTATCACGGCGTTCTCATTCCCGATCCGCGCAATACCGACCGCCTGGTCAACACGCTGAAGCGCCACCGGATCAACGGCATCGTCGGCGTGTCCACCCTGTACAACGTGCTGTGCCGGCATCCGGAGTTCCGCAAACTGGATTTCTCCGGGCTGGACGTCTGCACCTCGGGCGGCATGGCACTGTCAGTGCCGACTGCGCGGCGCTGGGAAAAGCTGACCGGCTGCCGGATTCTTGAAGGCTATGGCCTGACGGAAACCTCGCCGCTGGTTGCCAGCGGTTGTTACTCCGACTACCAGGAAGGCAAGATCGGCCGCGCCACAAAATGGACCGAGCTGCGAATCGTCGACGAGACGGGCAAGCTGCTGCCGCCAGGCGAGGCGGGCGAAATCCAGGTGCGCGGTCCGCAGGTGATGCTGGGTTACTGGAAGCGTCCCGAAGAAACCGCGGACATCCTCACGGTTGACGGCTGGCTCAGCACCGGCGATGTCGGCGTTATCGATGCAAGCGGTTACCTGACGGTCGTGGATCGCATCAAGGACCTGATCCTGGTGTCGGGTTTCAATGTCTACCCGGCGGAGATCGAGGACCTGGTCGTTCGCCATCCCGATATTCGCGAGGCTGCTGCCATCGGTGTACCAAAGGAAGAGGGCGAGCAGGTAAAGCTGTTTGTCATTTCCGAGAACCCCGACTTGACCGAGGAAGAGGTCATCCAGTTTTGCCGTCAGGGACTGACGCCCTACAAGGTGCCGAGTCGGGTTGAGTTTCGCGCCACACTGCCGCGTACCAACGTGGGCAAGATCCTGCGCCGCCAGTTGCGGGAGGATCAGGTAGCCTGATCATGGTGGAAGTGCTTGAGCGCGTGGCCGAGGCCGAGTCGGCGCTGGATATGTCAATTCACCCGGTGCTCCGGCGCATCTATGCCACCCGCGGGGTATTCCACGAAGGCGAACGCCGGCTGGAGCTGACCGACCTGCTGCCGCCGCGGTTGCTGAAGAACAGTGACAGGGCTGCCGCCATACTGGCCGACGTGATGGCAGCGGACAAGCATATTCTCGTCGTCGGTGATTTCGATGCCGATGGCGCCACCAGCTGCGCCCTGTTCAAGCTGGGCTTGCAGGCGATGGGGTATGCCAGCGTGGATTACCTGGTACCCAACCGCTTCGAATACGGCTACGGCCTGACCCCGGAGATAGTCGCCGTCGCCGCGACACGCAACCCGGATCTCATCGTGACAGTCGATAACGGCATTGCCAGCATCGATGGGGTCGAGGCGGCCAACACCGCCGGCATCGACGTGCTGGTGACGGATCATCATCTGCCCGGCAATGCGCTGCCGGCGGCACGCTGCATTCTCAATCCCAACCTGCCGGACTGCGGTTTTCCCAGCAAGGCCCTGGCCGGGGTGGGCGTCGTGTTCTACCTGCTGTCGGCTCTGCGCGCCGAATTGCGTGAACGCGGCTGGTTCGACAGCAAGCAAGTGCCTGAACCGAACATGGCGCAGTTTCTCGATCTCGTTGCCCTTGGCACGGTGGCTGACGTCGTGCCACTGGATCAGAACAACCGTCGCCTCGTTCGCCACGGCATCAATATCATTCGCAGCGGCAGGGGCAGGCCCGGCATCCTGGCCCTGCTGGAAGTGGCGGGCAGGAATCCGGTTACCGCCGTAGCCGGCGATCTTGCCTTTTCGGCGGGTCCGCGACTGAATGCGGCGGGCAGACTGGACGACATGTCCTTAGGGATTGCCTGCCTGCTCGAGGAAAACCCCTCACGCGCACGCGACATGGCGATGCAGCTCGATGGCCTCAATCGCGACCGCCGCCAGATCGAGCAGGACATGCAGGAGCAGGCCATGGCGGTGCTCGCAAACCTGGACATCCATGCCTCCGACCAGCTGGGCATCTGTCTCTACGATCCGGCCTGGCACCAGGGCGTCATCGGTATTCTCGCCTCGCGCATAAAGGAAAAATTCCATCGGCCCTGTATCGTCTTTGCCGATAGCGGTGGGGAAGAGGACGGCAGCAAGGTCATCAAGGGCTCGGCCCGGTCCATCGAGGGACTGCACATTCGTGATGTGCTGGATGCACTTGCCACTCGACATCCCGCGCTACTGCAGAAGTTCGGCGGTCACGCCATGGCAGCGGGACTCTCCATCCGGCAGGATGATTTTCCGGCCTTTGCCAGCGCCTTCGAGGAAGTGCTGAGAAAAGAACTCGACAGGGAATCGCTCCTGCAGACCACCTGGGTCGATGGTGAATTGAGCCCGGATTGTTTTTCACTGGCCTTTGCCAGCGAGTTGCGTGAAGCCGGACCCTGGGGGCAGCATTTTCCGGAGCCCCTGTTCCAGGGCGAATTCGCGGTCATCAACAACCGCGTTGTGGGGGAAAAGCACCTGAAGCTGACATTGCAGGTGCCCGGTGACGGCCCGCTTATCGATGCCATCGCCTTCAATGTCGATGAAGACCTGTTGCACAGGAACCTGGTTCGCATCGCCCTGGCTTACCGGCTCGACGTCAACGAGTTCCGCGGCAACCTCAGTCCACAGCTGGTGGTGGAGCAGGTGCTCGATTACTCTGCCGTCTGATTTTTGTGCAAAAAAAACCCGGCTGTCGCCGGGTTTCTTGTCTGCAAAGGCTTAATTGGCCAGTGATTTGATGTAGGCGGCTACATCTTCGATCGCCTGGTCATTCGGCAGTGTCTGTGCCATGGGGGCCATCTGCATGCCGAAGGTGTCTTTCGGGTTGGTGCCGCGAACACCGTTCTTGAAATTCTGCAGCTGGCGGATGACATACCATTCTTCCTGGCCGGCCAGGGAAGGCGCGTTCAACGCTTCCATGCCTTCGCCATTGGCGCCATGGCAGGCACCACAGGTGGCGTAATAGGCTTTGCCGCGCTCGGCATCACCGGCGGCGAAAACGCCTGAGGAAATGCTGGCAAGCAGTGATACGGCAGCAATTGCAACTGTTGCTTTCAACTTCATTGGGGGTCACTCCTGTTACTGGGTGGCTATATTAAATATCGGGGTATCTGAACTCATTCTGAACTACAGCTGATTTTCTCGAAACGCGCACCCCGTAAACGGGGGTCCCTTATGGCACTACCGGGGCTGCAAGGGAGTTTGCTTTGTAATTTATCACTGCTGCCTGAACGGGGCGCGATTATAGCAACATTGGCCCAAATTTAAAGGCCGGGAAATGCCTCCCTGGCGCCGTATTTTGCATGGTTTCCGCGAGGCTAAACGAGTAACATTTGCGCTTTTCCGCAGGAAGAGAACCATGAGTATCAAGTCAGACAAATGGATCCGCCGCATGGCCGAGCAGCATGGCATGCTGGACCCGTTTGAGCCGAACCAGGTCCGCGAAGTGGACGGCCGCCGGGTCATTTCCTATGGCACATCCAGCTACGGTTACGACGTGCGCTGTGCCAGCGAATTCAAGATATTCACCAACGTGCACACCTCCAACGTGGTGGACCCGAAAAACTTCGATGAAACCAGTTTTGTCAGCATCAACGAGGATTACTGCGTCATCCCGCCCAACTCCTTTGCCCTGGCCCGCACGGTCGAGTATTTTCGTATTCCTTCCAACGTGCTGACCGTCTGCCTGGGTAAATCCACTTATGCCCGCTGCGGCATCATCGTCAATGTCACACCGCTCGAACCGGAGTGGGAAGGCCACGTGACCCTCGAGTTTTCCAATACCACGCCGCTGCCGGCCAAGATCTACGCCAACGAAGGGGTGGCGCAGATGCTGTTTTACGAGTCCGACGAGCAATGCGAGGTCACCTACAAGGACCGTAACGGCAAATACATGAGGCAGACCGGGGTGACACCGCCCAAGTCCTGAATATTTGCACACATTTCGGCATTATCTACTTGATTTTTCGGTATAATCCCGGACCTTTCAACGTCGGAAACCAAACCAGGGCAGGGCATGCTTGAGGCCAGAGACCTGTATTGCGAGCGTGATGACCGGGTGCTGTTCCAGCACCTGGACTTCAGCCTGTGCGCCGGCCAGGCCATCCAGGTACAGGGCTCCAACGGCAGCGGCAAGACCACGCTGCTGCGCATCCTTTGCGGCCTGAACCGGGACTACCGGGGCGATATCCGCTGGCAGGGCCAGCCGGTCGAAAAAGCCAGGGCGGATTTCCGTGCCCAGGTGTTCTACCTGGGTCATGCCCCCGCCATCAACAGGCGCCTCAGTGCTGCCGAAAACCTGCGCTGGTTCTGTGCATCCCGCGGCGTGCGTGCCGGCAATATCCGCGCGGCGCTGGCGGCCTTCAACCTGCAGGGCTATGACGATGTCCCCTGTTACATGATGTCTGCCGGCCAGCAGCGCCGTGTCAGCCTGGCCCGAATGAAACTGGTCCCTGCGGCCGTGTGGATACTGGATGAGCCCTTCACCGCCCTGGACAGGAAAGGGGTCAGTGAACTGGAAGGCATGCTGTCGGACTTTGTCAGGTCCGAAGGTTCGCTGCTGCTGACCACGCACCACCCGCTGCAGATGGATTGCGACGTCGGCATCATCGACCTCGATGCCGGCATGCGTGAGAGGGGGGTGTATGACCACTGAAGCGACCGCGGGCCTGGCCAGCGTCATGGGTGCGACCATCCGGCGCGAACTGCTGCTGGCCATGCGTTCACCGGGGGACGTGATCAATCCGCTGATGTTCTTCATCATTGCGGTCACCCTGTTTCCCCTCGGCGGCGGTGTCGAGGACGCCTTCCTGGCCACTATCGCCCCGGGCGTGATCTGGGTGACGGCCCTGCTGGCCGTGATGCTGTCCCTGGACAGCCTGTACCGGGCCGATTACGAGGATGGCAGCCTGGAGCAGCTCCTGATGAGCCCGCAGCCCCTGTATTTCCTGGTGCTGTCAAAAGTCTTCAGTCACTGGCTGATGGCCTGTCTGCCGATCATCGTGCTGGCGCCGGTGCTGGCGCTGATGCTGAAACTGCCGGCCGCGGGTATCGGGGCGCTGGTCATCAGCCTCGCCCTCGGCACGCCGATCCTGGTGCTCATCGGGGCCATCGGCATGGCGCTGACCGTGGGCCTTTCCAGGAGTGGTTTGCTACTCGCTGTGTTAATATTGCCGCTGTATGTTCCGGTGCTCATTTTCGGTACCGGCGTGGTAGATGCAGCCATCAATGACATGGCCTATGCAGGTCTGCTGGCCCTGATGGGCGCGATGCTCGCCCTGGCCATCAGCCTCTCCCCCCTGGCAATCGTCGCGGCACTGCGGATCAGCGTGAACTGACTATCAACTACATGGCTTCGATACGTGGTACGGCTTCGAAAATAGTTTTACTTCGACAAACGGCATAATTCATTTAACAGTCCTGCAATCAAGGAAACAGAATTTTCAATGTGGCAATGGTTATACAAGCTCGGCTCTCCCCGGTGGTTCTATGAACTGGGCGAGCGCAGCCTCCCGTGGTTGTGGGGCGCCACGGTGTTCCTGCTGGCCGTAGGGGTTGTCTGGGGCCTGGCCTTTGCGCCGCCTGATTACCAGATGGGTGACAACTACCGCATCATCTATATGCACGTGCCGTCGGCCGGTCTCATGAAGGGCTGTTTCTACATGATGGCCATCTGCAGCGCTGCCGTACTGATCTGGAAAATCAAGATGGCGGATATCGTAGCCAAGGCCATTGCGCCCATCGGCGCCATGGCGACACTGCTGATGCTGGCCAGTGGCTCGCTGTGGGGCATTCCCACCTGGGGCACCTGGTGGATCTGGGACGCGCGGCTGACGTCCTCGCTGCTGCAGTTCTTCATCTACATGGGCATCATCGTGCTGCGCTCGGCATTCGATTCGCAGGATTCCGCCGCACGCGCCTGCGCCGTCCTCACCCTGGTCGGCGTCGTGAACATACCCATCATTGAATACTCGGTGGAATGGTGGAACACCCTGCACCAGGGCGCGAGTTCGCTCGGCATGCGCGATGCCTCCGCCAATCCGCCCGAAATCTGGATTCCGGCATTCTTCACCGGGTTTGGATTCATCGGCCTGTTTTTCATCGGTCTCATCCTGCGCAGCCAGAATGAAATTTTATTGCGCGAAAGACGTACACAGTGGGTAAGGGATATCGTTGCAAAGGAGACAGCCGGTGCCTGAATTCCAGTTCGACAGTTTTGCCGCGTTCCTTGCCATGGGCGACTACGCCATCTACGTCTGGCCGGTCTACATATTGTTTGCATTGTTTTTTGTTACTACGGTGCTGCCGCCGATACTGGGCCGCAGGAAAATCATCAGGCAGCTGAAAGCGCGCCTGGATCGCATGGAGTCCGACATGGCTGAACAGGGGGAGGGCAACTGATGCTGGCGCACAGACAACAGCGACTGGCTATCGTCCTTTTCATCATCTTTGGTACGGCCGTGGCCGTGGGCCTGGTGCTGGTCGCCCTCGACGAGGGCATCAACGTGTTCTATACCCCGACCGAAGTCTCTTCCGGCATGGTGCCCGAGAACCAGAATTTCCGCATTGGCGGCATGGTCAAGATGGGCAGCGTCGTCAAGGACGGCCTGGAGGGGGCCGAAGTGAATTTCCTGACCACTGATTTCTGCAACGATGTCCTGGTGAGTTATTCCGGGCCGCTGCCCGACCTGTTCCGTGAAGGTCAAGGCGTTGTGGCCGACGGCTACATCGACAATGGCGGCGTCTTCCAGGCGACCCAGATTCTGGCCAAGCATGACGAGAATTACATGTCAGCAGAGGTGAAAGCCTCGCTCGACGCCGCCGAAGAACACGATGCCGAGGTGTGCCAGCAGTGATTCCTGAACTGGGCAATTTCTCCCTCGTGCTGGCGCTCAGCCTGGCCGTACTCCTGAGCGTGCTGCCCATGGTCGGCGTGTACCGCAACAACCAGCTGCTGATGACGCTGTCGCGTCCGCTGAGTGCCGGCCTCTGGGTATTCATGCTGCTCAGTTTCGGCTGCCTGGCCTATGCATTCCTCGATGACGACTTCTCCGTTCGCTACGTGGCAAGCAATTCCAATTCCCTGCTGCCGGTATATTACAAGTTCACCGGTGTATGGGGCGGCCATGAAGGCTCGCTGCTGTTATGGGTGCTGATGGTGGCTTCCTGGACATACGCCGTGAGCCTGTTCAGCCGCAACCTGCCGCTGGATATCCTCGCACGCGTGCTCTCGGTGATGGGCATCATCAGCGTCTGCTTCCTGGTATTCATGCTCTTCACATCCAATCCCTTCGACCGCCTCATGCTCAATCCGCCTGCCGACGGCACCGATCTGAATCCGCTGCTGCAGGATTTCGGCCTCATCGTGCATCCGCCGATGCTCTACATGGGTTATGTCGGCTTTTCCGTCGCCTATGCCTTTGCCATCACGGCGCTGCTGACCGGCAACCTCGATGCAGCGTGGGCACGCTGGACGCGTCCATGGACCAATGCAGCGTGGGCCTTTCTCACCATCGGCATCGCCCTGGGCAGCTGGTGGGCCTACTATGAACTCGGCTGGGGCGGCTGGTGGTTCTGGGACCCGACCGAAAACGTCGCGTTCATGCCCTGGCTGGTGGGTACCGCACTGATTCACTCGCTGGCCGTGACGGAAAAGCGCGGCGTGTTCAAAAGCTGGACTGTGCTGCTGGCCATTGCGGCCTTCTCCCTCAGCCTGCTCGGCACCTTCATCATCCGTTCCGGCCTGATCACTTCCGTGCATGCTTTTGCAGTCGACCCCGAACGCGGCCTCGTGCTGCTGGCGATACTGCTGGTGGTCATCGGCGCATCGCTGTTCCTGTATGCGCTGCGTGCGCCGGTCGTGAAGGGAACGGCCAGCTACACCATCACCTCGCGCGAACTGTTCCTGCTGGTGAATAATATCCTGCTGGTGGTTTCCACCGCCGGCATCCTGCTGGGCACGCTGTACCCGCTGATCCACGAGGCCGTCACCGGTGACGCCAACGTGTCGGTCGGTGCACCGTATTTCAATACCATCTTCCTGCCGTTGATGGCGCTCCTGGTGGTCTTCCTGACAATCGGCTCCATTTCGCGCTGGAAGAAAACCTCCGTGGCATACCTCAAGCAGCAACTGGTGAAGGTCGCCATTGCCAGCATCCTGCTGGGTATCGTCGTGCCGCTGGCGATCACTCAGGAAGTAAACGTTCCCATTTTTCTCGCTGTGGCACTGGCTCTATGGATCATTCTGGGTATTGCCCGTGACATACAGTCCAAGACCGCCAACAAGGGCAGCTTCATCTCCGGCCTGAAGAGCCTGAGCCTGAGTTACTACGGCATGCAGACCGCTCATCTGGGCATGGCCGTGATCATCCTCGGCATCTGCCTGACCAGTCACTACAGTGTTGAACGCGACGTTCGGCTGGCGCCCGGGCAGGGTATCGAGATCGGCAGTTACGAATTTATATTCCAGGGTGTCGAGCGTGTGCAGGGACCCAACTACCAGGCCGATGCCGGGGAAGTGACCGTGCTGAAGAATGGCGACCCCTACCTGACCCTGCGTCCGGAAAAGCGCACTTACTTCGCCACCGGCTCAGTTCAGACCGAGGCCGATATCGATGTGGGCTTCACCCGCGACCTGTTTGCCGCACTCGGCGATCCGCGCGGGGAGGATGCCTGGGTGGTGCGCATTCACCTGAAGCCCTTCGTATTCTGGATCTGGCTGGGCGCCTTCCTCATGGCAGGCGGCGGCGTGATCGCGATATGCGACCGGCGTTACCGCGTTCGTGACACTGCCCGCAAGGATGTTCCGGTGCAAGCAACAGACGGCCTGGATCCGTCCCTGACGGGGGCAGCATGAACAAGCGCGTCAAGCTGTTCATCCCGGTGGCTATTTTTCTCGTCATGGCGGGCTTCCTGCTTTACGGCCTGGGCCGCGATCCGAACACGGTTCCGTCGGCATTGGTCGACCGGCCCTTGCCGGAATTCACCCAGCCGAGCCTGTACCCGGAACAGGGCGAATATTCCTCGGGTGATTTTCTCGGCAGGATACTGCTGGTGAACATCTGGGGTTCCTGGTGCCCGCCATGCCACCTCGAGCACCCGTTTTTCCTGGAGATCAGTGAAACCGAGGATGACATTACCTTCATCGGCATCAGCTATGATTATTCCACGATTGAAGACCGTGAATTCCTGGCAGAGCGGGGCAATCCTTTCGACTACAACGTGGTGGATCTCGACGGCTCCCTGCGCATAGACCTGGGTGTGACCGGTGCTCCTGAAACCTTCCTGGTGGATCAGCAGGGCATGATCCTGTACCGCCATATCGGTGCGATCGACGCCGATGTCTGGAATGACAAGTTCGTTCCGCTATTGCGGCAGATACGGTAAGGGGCTTATGCAATTCTCGAGACTTTTACCGGTAATTCTGTGCCTGTTCACCTGGGCTGCAATGCCTGCCCTGGCCGCCATTGAAGAATACGCTTTTGACACCGACCAGCAGGAAGACCGCTTCAAGAAGCTGACTTATGAGTTGCGCTGCCCGAAGTGCCTGAATTCAAATCTGGCCGGTTCGGATGCACCCATTGCCGCGGACCTGCGTGCCGAAATTTACGACCAGATCCGGGAAGGGCGCACCAACGATGAAATCATCGAATTCATGAGCAGCCGCTATGGTGACTTCATCCTGTATCGCCCCCGCCTTACGGCAGCCACCTTCTTCCTCTGGTTCGCCCCGGCCTTCCTGCTGCTGGCAGGGCTTGTCATAGCCAGGCGCATGATCGCCAACAGCCAGCAGGCCGAGGTGCAAAATGATGCGCCGCTGACCTCATCCGAGCAGGAGCAGCTGCGCAAGCTGCTCAACGACAACCGGGACAGTTAATTCATGGCCGCCTTTTTTACCTACAGTGCGCTGTTGCTGCTTCTTGCCCTGTTGTTCGTGGTCTGGCCCGTGCTGCGTTACAAGCCGCAGGCGAAAACCGGGGACAATGCGCTTCGCCGGCAAAAGAACACCCAGGTCTACGAGCAGAGCCTGGCCGACCTGGAAGCGGACCTGGCAGAAGGTCTCATTACCGCGGAAGAATGCGACAAGCTGAAGATCGAATTGCAGCGCAGCTTTCTGCGCGACATGCGCGATCAGGACCGGCGTGAACGTGCCAATCTGCAAGGCAGCAAACTGCTGCCATTGCTGTCGTTGCTGTTCATTCCCGTGTTCAGCTACTCCTTGTACGAGATCGTTGGTTCGGCCCGGGACCTGGCGCTGCCTGGAATTCTGGAAGAGCTGCGGATCGTCGAGACCCCCGAAGCACAGGAGGCGGCACTGCTGAAGTTGGCCGCATTCCTGCAGGACCGTTATGAGCGCAACAACGATGACATCCAGAACGGCTACATGCTGGGTACGCTGTATCTTGAGCTGCAGGATTTTCCCGCTGCCATCAGTACCTTCGCCTCGCTGGCCGATGGCATGGAGGAAGGCATGGACAAGGCTACCGTGCTGGGACAGCTCGCCCAGTCCATGTTCCTTGCCGCCGATTCCGCAATGACACCGTCGATCAGGAGCGTGGTCGACCAGGCCCTGGCACTGAACCCGAATGAATATGCCGTGATGAGCCTGCTCGCCATGGAAGCCCTGCTGAACGAGGATGTGATGACCGCCCTGGGTTACTGGCGCCGGCAGCTTTTGCAGCTGGGCGCCGGCAGCCGTGAAGCCGCCGTGCTGCGCGAACGCATCGCGCGCGTGGAGGCGCTGCTGCCGCCTGGCGAACTGCCGGATGCCGGAGCGCCGGTTGCATCCGTCACCCTCGTCATCGATATCGACGAATCGGTGAGGAGCCAGGTCGATGACTCCATGCGCTTGTTTGTTTACGCGCGCAACCCGGCGATGCCCATGCCGTTGGCGGCGGAAAATCTTGCTTTGCCTGACTTTCCCGTCGAAGTCACGCTCGATGATTCCATGTACATGATCGAGAACCTGACACTGTCGTCGGCGCAGAATGTCATTGTCGGCGCACGCCTGTCCCGATCCGGCCAGGCCACGGCGCAGTCCGGGGATATCCAGGCGGTCTCCGAACCTTTTGTCCTGTCTGAACAGGACGGTCCGGTAATACTGACGATCAGGGATATCGTCCCGTAAACTAGCCACATCCCCGTTAACCCAAGGAATCAACACTCTCCATGTCCGCCGGTAGGTTTGCCGCTCTGCGTTCCGCGTTCTCGAATCGCAACTACGCGATCTATATGGGCGGCAACAGTATTTCCCTCATTGGTTTCTGGATGCAGCGTCTTGCCGTGTCCTGGCTGGCCTGGCTGATTTCAAGATCGGAATTCTGGGTAGGGGTCATTGCCTTCGTCGATATCGCGCCGCTTATCTTCATAACGCCGCTGTTTGGGGTATGGGCTGACCGTTTCGACCGCAAGACCATGGCCGTGATCGCCCAGGTGTTGATGATGGTCCAGGCTTTCATCCTGTTCTTTCTGGTCTGGTTCGACCTGTTGACCATCGAGTGGCTGTTCGTGCTGGCGCTGGCGGAAGGGGTGTTGCAGGCAGCCTACCAGCCGATCCGGCTGTCCATCATCCCCAACCTGGTACGCAGGGAAGACCTGGTCGCCGCCGCTGCCTTTACGGCGGTGGCGTTCAATGTGGCCCGCTGTGCCGGTCCGGCACTGGCGGGAGTAGTCATCGCGGTATCCAGTCCGGCAGTGGCTATACTCTTCAATGCGGTCAGCTATCTTCTCATTGTCATTGCATGGCGCTTCATCCACCTGCCGATCAGGACGAAGCGGGCGGAAGAAAAATCCTTCTATCGCGATATCAGCGACGGTTTCGGCTATGTGCTGGAAAAGCCGGCCCTGCTTTCCATGTTTGTCCTGCTCACCGTGGTGAGCCTGTTCATTCGCCCGGTGGCCTTCATGTTGTCGGCGTTTGTCGGCGCCGTATTCGAGGCGGGGGAGCTGACGCTGGCCCTGTTTACTTCTGCCATGGGACTTGGCGCCGTGCTGGCAGGGCTCAAGCTGTCCATGGTCGGCAAGACCCATGGCCTGGTCAGGGAAATCCTGATCATGACTGCCGTGGCCATCTTCTGCCTGGCTGGATTCGCATCGATCACTACCGTGTGGATCGCTGCAACCCTGATGTTCGTCTTCGGTTACGCCATCACCATCGGCAGCGTAGCGGCACAGACCCTCGTGCAAAACAGTATCGACGATGACATGCGTGGGCGTGTGCTGAGCCTCTGGGCGGCTTTCACCCGGGGCGCGCCGGCGCTGGGCGTACTCCTGATCGGCTGGTTGGGCAATCGTTACGGACTGATGTGGCCCAACGTGGTAGCGGCGATATGCTGTTTCATCTGCCTGCTGCTCCTGATGGGCAGCCGCCGCGAGATGCGCGCATTCTTCGAAAGCTGAGCGGGTGACGGCGACAGGATTTTGTGTATCATGCACGTAAGCTTTCACAGGTCACTGGCATGGCGCTTCTGAACATTTTTCCCCGTTTCCAATGCTTTTCCGGCATTCTTTTTACCCTTCTGGCTTGCGCCTTTGCTTCCGTTTCATCAGCGCAGGAATGGCATGTCGGTATGTCCGCACGCGGCACCCTGATCACCGCCTCCGGCTACCAGGTGGACGAGTCCCAGCGGCCAACCGTACTGCTGATCGGCGGGCTCGATGGCCGCAGCGAATCGAGTGCCAAGGTATTGGCGGAATACGAACGCTATCTAGCCCGGCCCCGCAGCGACCAGCCGGTGAACCTGATCGTCATCGCCAATGCCAACCCGGAAGGAGAGATGCTGACATTTCCGCCGCAGGGCAGGGCTTACGAAGATGACCCTGTTGCATTCTCTCTCTGGCGCTGGCTTGGCACGCACGGGCCGGACCTGGTGCTGATCGAGAGCGAACAGGATTATGATCTCGCCGATGCACTCAGCAACCGCATCGTTGCTGGCGTCGGCTATGTGCCGGCCTTGCATCTCTATGACGAGCCCGAAGAGCTGGCCACGATCTTGGACCTGGAACTGGATAACCTGCCGATATCCGCGGCTCATGAAATGCTCGATGCCCGCCTGATGCGTTCGCCTTCTGAATTCGCAGCCCAACTGGCGCAGCATTACGGCCATGATTTTTCATGGCCCGTCTACATCCCGGGCATGGCCTTGATCGGCCGCATGCGCCAGGGTTACCTGGACGACGTGGCCGATATCATCAGTCCCTATATCAACGGCCAGGTCATCGATATCAATTCTTCCCTGGTCACCGCCGGTCACCTGGTGTTTGCGGAAATGGCGGAGCGTACCGGTGATCCTGCCTACCTGGCACTGGCCAGGCGCGCCGCCGACATGGGTTTCGATGCGCGCGGCAACATGCTTGAAGCCATGCCGATGCACGGCGACATGAGCGATGCCTATTTCATGGCCACGCCACTGGTGGCCAAGGTGGGCAAACTGACCGGCGAGCGCAAGTATTTCGACCTGGCCATGCGCCATATCCGCCACATGGAAACACTGGTCAAGCGCGCGGACGGCCTCTACCGGCATTCGCCGCTTACCGATGCCGCCTGGAGTCGCGGCAACGCCTTTCCGGCGCTGGGCATGGCCCTGGCGCTCAGTGAATTCCCGGAAGATCATCCCGGATTCGAGGAACTGAAGGCAATTTACAAGGCGCACCTGGATACGCTGCTGCAGTACCAGGACATGGACGGCATGTGGCATGAGGTGATCGATTATCCCGGTTCGTATGCCGAACTCAGTTCGACAGCAATGATTGCCACGGCCATGCGGCGCGGCATCAGCCGCGGCTGGCTTGATGCCAGCTACATGCCGGCGGTGGAGCGGGCATGGCGCGGCGTATTGATGCGCAGCAGTCCGGAAGGGTTTTTCGTGAATGTGTGTGAATCCACCAACAAGCAGGATTCACTGGAGAAATATCTCAACCGCGAGGCCCTGATGGGACCCGATGACAGGGCCGGCGGCATGCTGATGTACTTCGCCACGGAAATGGCGGAGCTGCAGTAGCAATTACTGGCAGGTGAAAAACCGTAAAAACTGCAGTAAAAACTGCAGTTAGGGGAAATTACAGATTCAGTTTGCTCTTGGCCTTGTTGACGAACTTGGCCAGGGTTTCCACCAGGGTCTCATTCTTGAAGTCGGCGAATTCGCCGGCATCCATGAACATACCGTGCTCTTCGCACACTTCGTACTGGATGTGCTGTTGATCGGGGTCGCTGACCGGCTCCATTTGCTTGCCGCAACGGGGACAGTTGACCTCGGTATTGAGGTTCTGTTGCTTGCCGACCATGGGATCGCCGCTGTCCAGGAAGTCGGACATCCAGTCACCCTTGAGGATTTCGGCCTCGCCTTTGTCGAACCAGATGCCGCCGCAATCGGTGCACTTGTCTATGGTTACTAGACCCTGCAGGGTGGTGGTGGAATGTTCCTGCATAGAACCATTACATTTTGGGCAATCCATCTATATCTCCTCACGATGTGACAGCGGACAATCAAACAGCGCTAATCAAAGTATAAAGCTGGTAACGAGTAAACCCATTTCTCGGGGTCAGCCGTTCCTGAACAGGGCAATCCTGGCCAGCAGCGGACCGATGATTTCAAAAACGATGGTGGCGCAGATGATAATGGTCAGCACTGTATCCCGGTATTGCGGAAAATAGCTGCTGGCCACCAGCGCCATGCCCATGGCGGCCCCGGCATGGGGCATCATTGCCAGCCCCAGCCAGCGGCTCGTGGCCGTATCACAACCCCCGATCGCCCCACCAAGCAGCCCGCCGGCCACCTTGCCGACCAGGCGCAGGACGATATAGCCGGCACCGAGCCAGCCGACACTTGCCAGGGAAGCCGGATCCAGCGAGGCCCCGGCCAGTACGAAGAATACCGACAGGACCGGCCACTCCATGCCCTCGATCTCGTAGAAGGGGTATTCGTGGTGACGGGCAAAGTTGGCGATCATCATGCCCATGACCATGGTGGCGATCAGGAAGCTGACCTCCAGCATGAGAGCCAGTCCGCCGCAGAGAAAAACCAGGCCAAGGGCTTCCGAGCGCATAGGCTGGCCGGGCTTGATGCGACCGGTCAGGTAGGCCGCGGGTAATCCGACCAGGATGCCAAGCACCACGGCACCACCCAGTTCGCGCAGGGTAAACAGCAGCAGCGGAGCATCCTCTGCCGTAGTGGTGGTCATCGCCATGACGGTGGCCAGCCCGATACTGAACAGGATCAGCCCCCACCCGTCATCCAGCGCCACAACGTCCATCAACAGGCGGGAAAAGGGCGTGTTCTTTTCCGCTTCCAGGATGACATCGACGGTAGCGATGCCGTCAGTTGCGGTAGCGATGCAGGCAAGCAGGATGGCCAGTGCCATGGGCTGGCCCATGATGAGCAGGCCGATGAGGACCACAAGTCCTGTCACCATGGCGCCTATGATGGACACCGACAGGATGGCTCGACCGTTTTCCGCAATCGCTTCTCGGGTGAATTTGCTGCCCATCAGGAAGCCAACCATCACCAGCGCCATCTGCGCGATGATTTCGAACTGGGCGAGGAAAAAGGCGGGAATGAGATCGAGCACGGCGGGTCCGATAATGGTGCCAAGCAGGATCAGCAGCGAGACCCGGGGCAGTGCGGTGCGCTTGCCGAGCATGTCCGTGGCCAGGCCGACAAGCAGCAGGCTGCCCAAGGTGATCAGGAATTCATGCGTGCCATTCATCTGTTGTCAGGAGTGACAGTATTCAGTTGCTGAAAGTGCCGATGGCCATTTCGAAGCGCAGGAAAACATAGGGCGTGCCTTCGCGATCAAGAATCGGAGAATCCTTGCGCCAGGTATAGCCAGGCTCCAGTTCAACATACAGCCATTCGCGGTGGATGTTCTTGCGCAGGCGCACACCGAGGTCATAGCTGGCAACGTAGCCGGGGCTGCTGACGCCGTTGACGCGGCCGTACCAGGATATCGCCGTCTGGTTGGAGCGCAGCATCAGATATTCCAGCGACGAGATGTATTCCGCGCCGGTGAAGCTTTCCTCGAAACGGACGTCGTTGGTCCAGCGCAGCAGGCTTTCATTGGCCATCACGTGGTCTAGCTGGTGGCGGGAGAATGAACCGAAGCCGACGCCGTCCTTGAAATACACGGACTGGGTGAAACGATTCACTGTCGGTTTCCCCGGGTCCGGCTCATAACGGTAGCGCATACTGACGCGCCCCTTCAGGTTGGAGCGCATGCCGACGCGGAAGTAAAGCCGGTGATTGTTTTCTTCCCGGAGATTCAGTTCGAGGTTCATGCGCGTTGTGTTCTGTTGCGAGATCGACGCGGCATTCTGGGTGTAATAAGTGGTGCCGTCACCGTCCTCCTCGGAGAAAATCAGGCTGATTCGTTCATCGATGCGGGGCAGGTAAACCTTGCCACGCAGACGCACACCGCTGTCGACGTTGTCGATGTTGTTCCATGAATTGATGGTGGTCAGTCGCAGGGATGAATAGGCGGCCTCGATGTCGCTGCGTTGCACGCCGAAGAAACGGTCGAGCCGGTTGGCCAGGCCGTTGGCCGAATTCGAGGCGATTTCCTGCGTGGAATCGAGCCAGCCGAGCCCGAAAACCGGGGGCGCATCTTCCGGGTTGATGGCTTCAGGTTCGTTGGCGGCAAACACCGGTGCAACGCACAGGAGCAGGGCCTTGAGCAGACTGGTGCGTCCAGCCATACCGGGACGGCAAATTGAATACTTCATGAGCTCACTCTAATACAGGAGCTTCCGGCAACACAACAGACATGTGGAGCGGTAATAACTGATTGAATTTACTGCACTATCTATGGATTATCAGGTAGCAACAAAGTACCATTAACCAACTGTGTTGCGTGCGCCATGCGTCAGCGGAAAATCCAGAATTCCTGCATATTTCCATATCGCTAATCTGCCAGAATGGCAGTCTGCTGAAGGGGAAAAACGGTCAGGAAATGAGCGGGTTACCGCCGACATGCGTTGCACCTTTGCAGCCTGGTACGAACCTCGACACGACGAGAATAATTCCCGGGCGCGGCGGTCCAATAGTACGGAAAATGCGTATCTGCAGTCAGGGAAAACGAATGCGGCAATGCCATAGCAAGACCATCATCGCTACAATTCAGAGAGAGTACATGAAGGCACTTAAACAGCTTTTCCTGCTTTGCCTGATGTCGACAGCGGCATCGGCACATGGCGCCGAAAATTTTGCGATATCGGCAATCGGCGAGCACCTGTTCGTGGTGACCGGGCCAGCCGGCAACACGCTGGTGGCGGCCGACACAGACGGCCTGATCCTGGTGGACGGGGTTCCTGAACAGTATGCCCGCGAGTATCTTGGCTTTGTGCGCGAGGAAACCGGCGTCGACAATATCAAAACCCTGGTTCTAAGCCACTGGCATCCGGAGGTCGCCGGGCTGAACGCCATGCTTGGTCCCCAGGGCATCGAGATCATCGCCCACGAAAACACCCGGCAGTGGCTGGGCACCACCATTCGCGAGCGCGGTGAAACCATCCTGCATACACCGTTGCCAGGCAACCAGCTGCCCAACCGGACTTTTTACTGGGGCACGCTGGAGGTGCCTTTCCGGGGAGATCGTATCGAGATCGGTTACCTGCCCCAGTCGCATACAGACGGTGACGTCTACGCACGTGTCATCGGCGCCGATGTGCTGTATACCGGCGCGGCGGTTCATGCCGACAGCTGGTCCGTTGTCGATGTCGCCACCAACGGCTTCATCGGCGGACTCATGGACGCTCTTGACAGCCTGGGCAGCATGCTCGATGCAGACACGGTCATTGTCCCGGCAAGCGGTCCTCTGATGGGCAAGGTGGATTTCGATGAGCAGGCGGCGATGTACCAGGCGCTCAATACCGAAATGATCGCGCTGCTCAGGCAGAGTCGCGGCCCGGACGAGGTGCTCGAGGCGAATCCTGCCAAGGGTCTGAAACCGGAGTGGGGCGACCCCGCCGATTTCCTCGATCAGGGTTTCCGCAGTTTTTACGGCCACCTGCGCAACGGCCGCCATATCGGCGGTGGTTTCCCCTGACAGGGCATCCGGACAACGGGCACGTCAGGAATATTTTGAAGATATAGAACCAAGCAATGACTATGAATCTCAGAAACATGATCAAGCCACTGGCAGCAATGCTGCTGGCCATGCCGGCATCCGGTGTTTTTGCCGCCGCTTCGGACGAGGCGGTTGAGACCGCGCATTCCTTCGAACGCTTCGATGAGTCGGACAAATATTTCGGCTTCCTGAACAGGAATTGCGGCGATTGCCACAACTTCGAGGACTGGGCCGGCAGCATTGCTTTCGACCTGATGACTCCCGAGGAGGTTGCCGACAATGTCGAGGTCTGGGAGAAGGTCGTTCAGAAACTGCGCGGCCGCCTGATGCCGCCTGCAGGCGCCGAGCGCCCGGCCAATGCTGATGCCGATGATTTCGTGGCATGGATGGAAAATTATCTTGATCACGCCGGTGCTCAACATCGTCATGTCGGGCATGTAGGTATTCATCGCCTGAATCGCAAGGAGTACGCCAACGCCATCCGCGACCTGCTCGGTATCGAGGTGGATGCGGTCAGCCTGTTGCCCAATGATGATTCCGTTGAAGGTTTCGACAATGTCGCGGAAGCCCTGCGTGTGTCACCGGCCTTCCTTGAGCAATCGCTGAACTCCGCGCGCGTCGTCGCCCAGCAGGCCATCGGCAACCCGAATGCCCGCACCGGAGGTACGACGTATTCCGCCCGCGGCACCAACCAGTATATCCATCTGGAAGGTCTGCCGCTTGGCACCCGTGGGGGGCTGGCGGTAGAACACAATTTCCCGGCTGACGGCGAATACGTACTCAATATCGGCAACCTGGTCACGCGCCTGTGGGTATTCAACCAGGAGTTCAATCACACCGTGATCGCCACCTATGACGGCGTAAAATTCTTTGAGATGGAAATCGGGGGCGGCGAAGACCTCAAAGCGATCGACCAGATAGGCGATCCTGCCGTTGATGCCATCAACAGCAAGCTGAGAAATATTCCGTTTGTTGCGGAAGCCGGCCCGCACACCATTGCCGTGACTTTCCTGCACCGGTCCTTTGCCGAATATGAAGGCCGCCTGCATCGCCAGTCGCCCTCTGCGGTGGGTGAAAACGTGATAGGCCTCGACACTTTCGAGATCCAGGGACCCTATAACCCGGCGGGCATCAGCCCGACCCCGGCACGCAACAGGATATTTACCTGTTACCCGGAAAACTTCTCCGAGGTGAACGCCTGTGCCACACAGATACTGGGCGAAGTGGCCTACAAGGCGTTTCGGGGGGATGTCAGCGAAGGCGATATCGACAGGCTGATGCGCGTGTTTGCAACCACCAACCAGCAGGAAGGTTTCGACATGGGTATTCGCCGCGCCCTGACCGCGATCATTGCCAGCCCGAAATTCCTCTACCGGATCGAACAGGTTCCCGAGGATGCCGCGCCGGGCGAGATCTATGCGGTTACCGATTACGAACTGGCCACACGCCTGTCCTTCTTCCTGTGGAGCAGTATTCCTGATGATGAACTGCTGGCCCTGGCCAAAGCCGGCACACTGTCAGAGCCAGCTGTCCTGGCCGCCCAGGTTGAGCGGATGCTGCAGGACCCGCGCGCGGATACCCTGGCCAGCAACTTCGCCTACCAGTGGCTCAACATGGGCGGTCTCGACGAGATCGACCCAGACCCTGTCATCTTCCGCGATATCGACAACGGGATACGCGACCTGTTCAAACAGGAAATCGAAATGTTCGTCGCGGACATTTTCCTCAACAATCGCGATGTAACCGAGATGTTGAGCGCCGAGTACACGTACATGAACGAGCGCCTGGCGCTGCACTACGGCGACCAGACCGTGAAGGGTGATACCTTCCGCAAGGTCCCTGTGCGCGATCCGCGCCGCTACGGACTGCTGGGCAAGGGCGGCGTGCTGATGGTTTCCGCCTATCCCGACCGCACCTCGCCGGTCCTGCGCGGCGCCTACGTGCTCGAACACATCACCGGCACCCCGCCGCCGACACCGCCGCCGAATGTGGAAGCCCTGGCAGAAAACCGTGAGGGGGAATTGCCCAAGACTGTACGCGCCAGGCTGGAAGCCCACCGTGAAAACCCGAGCTGCCAGGGATGCCACGGTATCATCGATCCGCTCGGATTCGCGCTTGAGGGATTCGACGCCGTAGGCCGCAACCGGACCATCGACCGCATGATCGGTACACCTATCGACACCTATGGTGTGCTGCCTGATGGCAGCGCCATCAGCGGCGTACAGGACCTGCGCAGTGCCTTGCTGGAAAGACCCAATATGTTCGTCCAGAACCTTGTGGAAAAACTCATGCTGTATGGCCTGGGTCGTCCCATCGAGGCTGAAGACATGCCGGCGGTGCGCCAGATCGTGGCGCAGTCGCAGCAGGATGATTACCATTTTTATGCTATCGTTCAGGGCATCGTTGCCACGGACCAGTTCCTGTACAAGCAGGCGCCGGCTGTAATGGAAGCGGGCGCTGAACTGGCGCAGAATTGACCGATACACCGGATAAACCCGTGCTAAAGCGGAGACAACCTATGTTCATTACCAGGAAACATCTTTCACGTCGCAAGGTCCTCAAGGGGGCAGGCGCCAGTATTGCCTTGCCCATGCTGGATGCCATGATTCCCGCAGCCAGTGCCCAGCCGGCGGCCAAATTGCGTATGGGTTTTGTCTACATTCCCCACGGTGCTGTGTACCAGAGCTGGACACCCAAACAAACCGGCTCCGACTTCGAGATGAGCCAGATCCTGGCGTCACTGGCGGATTACAAGAGCCACATGACCGTGGTGAGCGATCTGCGCAATAAACCGGCGGAAAGCCCGGATCCCCATGCCATTACGGCCGGCACCTGGCTGCGTTGCGTGGCTCCGGCCGGCACCGGCAATCCGGAGGACGGTATCAGCGCCGACCAGTTCGCCGCGCGCGTGCTGGGCAATGAAACCCCGTTCCCGTCCCTGGAGCTGTCTACCAACAGCGCCAGCGGCGGCAGTTACTCTTCAACCATCGCCTTTCGCACGCCGACCCAGCCGCTGCCGATGGAAAGCAATCCGCGCAATCTGTATTTCCGCATGTTCGGGCAGGGGGAAACCGCCGAGGAGCGTGGCGCCATCGCGGGTGAAACCAGTTCACTGCTGGATCTCGTCATGGAAGATGCCGCGTCGCTGAACCGTGAACTCGGCGCCAGCGACCGCGTCCTGATGGGTGAGTACCTGGATTCCGTTCGCGAAATCGAACTGCAGATGCAGAAACTGGCCGAGCAGGACATGACCGGCATCGATATTCCTGATGCGCCTGTCGGGGTACCTGGCACCTTCCCGGCGCACATGGACCTGATGTACGACCTGATGGCGCTGGCCTACCAGGCTGACCTGACCCGGGTTGCCACTTTCATGTCCGACCGCGAAGTAAGCATGCGCACCTACAACCATATCGGCATTGCGGATGCGTTCCATCCGCTGTCCCATCACCAGGATGACCCGTCCAAGCTGGAGCGGTTGAGCCGTGTCCAGGCATGGTATGCGTCTTCCTTTGCCCGCTTTGTCGGTAAATTGGCGGCCATGCCCG
>Ga0181585_10001272_pt1 | contig 21960 bp, 15 predicted proteins | sample 071ome_29_FD_132469 | JGI IMG/M metagenome (GOLD analysis project Ga0181585, IMG submission 132469) | Coastal salt marsh microbial communities from the Groves Creek Marsh, Skidaway Island, Georgia - 071407BT metaG (megahit assembly) | ecosystem: Environmental > Aquatic > Marine > Intertidal...
CGACGCCGGATCCTTCTGCCCCATCGCCCGGAGATGGATCCCCTCGCGCAACGAGTCCATTTCGCGGAGGTGCTGACGCCACCGCTGATCGATGATCCGCAACATCACTTGACGCTCGACCTGGCGCAGGATCTCCTCACCCAGTTCGGCTTCGCGTTCTTCGTAGTGGGCGTACGCCTCGTCGTAGAGCATGTCGGCAAGCTCGTCGAGGGTGTCGGCTTGCTCGAGATCTTCGACGCTCAGTCGGGAGGGCCAGAGGGTTGCGATCTCGGTCTGCAGCGCATCGAGATCCCATTCCTCCACGATGTCGGACACGCAGTAGGTGCCCACCGAACCCCGCACGGCATCGTCGAGGTATTCCAGCGCCTCGTCGCGCAGATCGGCACCGTCGAGGATCTGGTCGCGGCGACGGTAGATGACCTTGCGCTGCTCGTTCATCACCTCGTCGTATTTGAGGACGTTCTTGCGGGTCTCGGCGTTGCGGGCCTCCACCGTGTTCTGGGCCCGTTCGATCGCTTTGGTGACCATCTTCGCCTCGATTGGCACATCGTCGGGAAGCGCTCGATCCATCACCCAACTCATGGCTCCGGTGGCGAAGAGGCGCATGAGGTCGTCTTCGAGCGACAGGTAGAACCTGCTCTCGCCGGGATCGCCCTGGCGACCGGATCGACCGCGCAGCTGGTTGTCGATTCGACGACTCTCATGGCGTTCGGTGCCGAGCACATAGAGTCCACCGAGCGAGAGCACCTCTTGGCGCTCGGCATCGGTGGTGGCTTTGTGCTTGGCGAGCAGGTCCTCGTAGCGCTTCCGGCCGTTGTCGGCAGTGGGATCGAGTCCCTCGGCCCGCACATCTCGGTTGGCGAGCCCTTCGGGATTTCCACCGAGCAGGATGTCGACACCACGGCCGGCCATGTTGGTGGCGACGGTGACCGCACCCAAGCGCCCCGCCTGCGTGACGATCTCGGCCTCCCGATGGTGCTGCTTGGCGTTGAGCACCTCGTGGATCACTCCCCGCTTCTCCATCATGCGCGAGAGCACCTCGGACTTCTCGACCGAGACGGTGCCGACCAGCACCGGCTGGCCCTTCGCCGACCGTTCGACGATGTCGTCGATGCAGGCGTTGAACTTGGCTTCCTCTGTCTTGTAGATGAGGTCGCCCTCATCGGCGCGAGCCAATGGCTTGTGGGTCGGCACCGGGACGACATGCAGGCCGTAGGTCGCCACGAATTCCGATGCCTCGGTCTCGGCTGTACCGGTCATCCCGGCGAGGCGGTCGTACAGGCGGTAGTAGTTCTGGAGGGTGATCGTGGCGAGGGTCTGGTTCTCCTCCTTGATCGACACCCCTTCCTTGGCCTCGATGGCCTGGTGCAGACCGTCGGACCAGCGGCGACCCTCCATGACCCGTCCGGTGAACTCGTCGATGATCTTGACGGCTCCGCTGCCGTCGACCAGATAGTCGCGGTCCTTGCGATAGAGCTCCTTGGCTCGCAGCGCAGCCTGGAGTTGGTGCACAAGGTTGGCCGAGACCTGGTCATAGAGGTTGTCGACACCGAGTGCACGCTCCACGGCGTGGACCCCTTCTTCGAGGGGGGCGACGGTGCGCTTTTCTTCGTCGACCTCGTAATGGACATCGCGACGCAGGCCCCGGGCGATGGATGCGAACTTGACGTAGAGCTGCGCCGCGTCGGCGACCTTGCCCGAGATGATCAGCGGTGTGCGGGCCTCGTCGATGAGGATCGAGTCGATCTCGTCGACGATGCAGTAGTGGTGACCGCGCTGGACCTGTTTGTCGCGTGACATCGCCATGTTGTCGCGCAGGTAGTCGAACCCGAACTCGTTGTTGGTGCCGTAGGTGATGTCTGCGCCGTACTGCTCACGTTTGAACGCCGCATCACGGTTGCCGGGAAGCACCAGACCCACGTCGAGACCCATCCACCGATGGACCTGGCCCATCCACTCGGCATCGCGGCTGGCCAGATAGTCGTTCACCGTCACGACGTGCACACCCTTGCCGGTGACCCCGTTGAGGTAGATGGGCAGGGTCGAGGTGAGCGTCTTTCCTTCGCCGGTCTTCATTTCGGCGACCCAGCCGAGGTGCAGTGCGGCACCGCCGATCAACTGCACGTCGTAGTGACGCTGGCCCAGCACCCGTTTCGCCGCTTCTCGGATGGTGGCGAAGGATTCGATCAGGAGATCGTCGACCGCTTCACCCTGGTCGAGTCGACTGCGGAACTCACCGGTCTTGGCCTGCAGCGCATCATCGGACAGCACTTCGAACTCGGGTTCGAGCGCGTTGATGTCGGGCACCAAGGCCTCGAGCGCTTTCAGCTTGCGCCCCTCGCCGCTTCGGAGAACTCGGGTGAAGATGCTCATGGGTCCGGCGTAGTCTACCGACCGCGGGCGATCGCCCGATCAGCTGTTGCTGTGCTCGCGAAGCGCTGGGGCGGTCGAACGGGTCGCCGAAACCCGCCGCACTTCAGCCGGCTTCGTCGATGAGGCCCACGTCTCCGTCGTCGCGCTTGTAGACGACGGCAGAGCGGTTCGTCTCGGCGTTGATGAAGAAGAAAAAGCCGTGGCCGAGCAGGTCCATTTTCAGCACCGCCTCCTCGGCGCTCATGGGCGCCAGATAGAAGCGCTTGCTCTTGACGATGACCGGAATCCGTTCGTCGTCTGGTTCGAGCTGGGGTGCATCGTCGCCCACCTCTGCACCAGGCTCTTGTTCGAGCGAAGGTGCATCCATGTGGCGCAGCGTCTCCCCCGACCCGTGATGTCGCCGCTGGAGGCGGGTGCGGAGCTTGCGGATCTGGCGTTCGAGTTTCAGGGTCGCCGCATCGACCGCGCTGAACGGATCGGGGGCGTGGACCTTGCAGCGCAGATGATGCCCATGCCCTTCGACGACAACCTCACAGAACTCCTTGTCCGTGATCCGGGGGTTGCGTGCCTCGTCGAAATGCACCTCGGCGTGATCGAGGCCCTGAAGGAACTTGTCGAGCCCGCCGATTTTCTCATGGATCACCTCCTCCAGTCGCGGCGTGATGTTCACGTGCCGTGCGCTGATGGAGACGTCCATTCGTGCCCTCCGTGTGTCGGTTGTGTCCTCGACCGTACACCGACGCCTCGGGCCGTGTCAGGCCGACGGTGTACCCGGCGTGCGTTGCGACCAGACCGTGGACACTCCCGGCTCCGGCCCGATGCAGAAGGGCCGCGGCCGACCGGAGGGTGGTGCCCGTGGTCGTCACATCGTCGATCAACAACACCGTCGGCCGCCGTGGCAGTGTGCGGGCCGGTCGAAGACGGGGACCGACAAGGCGGCCCGCCCGGTCGCGCCGAGTCTGGGCCCGGTCGCGCCGCCCACGACGGAGCAATCGGCAGGCGGGTAGATCGAGTCGATGGGCGATCGCTCGGGCCAGCAACTCGCTCTGGTCGTACCCGCGTGCTCGGCGGCCCATCGGCGACGCCGGGCACCAGGTGACGACATCGGCCGGTGCGGCAAGTGCGGCCATTGCATCGGCGAGCACGGTGACGGCAGCGGTGCGTTCGCCGTACTTGAGCTGCCGGACCCACTCGGCGGGCACACCACGATGGGGCCACACGGCCCGAAGTGACCCGAGCTCGGCACCGCTGTCGCCAGATTCCACCACGACCCGAACCTAGGAACGGGATGTGACAGCGACGCAGGGTCAGACCTCGTCGACCTCGGCGTAGTTGGGCGGCCGCTTCTCGAAGAATGCCGTGACCGACTCGACCTGGTTGGGTGTCCCGATCAGGGCGCCGATCTCGTCGCGTTCCATCTTGAATCCGGCCGCGAAGTCCTCGGCGTAGGCCGATTCGACGAGGCGCTTGCCGGCCCGGATCGCATGCGGACTCTTCCCAGCGATCGTGTGAGCCAACGCCAGAGCGTCGGCGTGCGGATCGTCGCTCACATGGGTGGCGAGGCCGATGCGGACGGCCTCGGCTCCGTTCACCTCACGACCGGTCCAGATCAGTTCTTTGGCCACGTCGGCACCGACGAGACCGGGGAGCAGATGGGTGATCGTCATGTCGGGGCTGATCCCCCAGCGGATCTCGAGGATCGACATCCGCACCTCGGGATGCACAAACCGGATGTCGCACCCGATCGCGAGTTGGATCCCGGCCCCGAACGCCACTCCGTGGACTGCACCGATCACCGGCACCGGCAGCTCTCGGAATCCCCACACCGCTTGCTGGGCGCGATGGGTGATGCGGTCCTGCTCCATCGACCCGATGTCGCCAGTGCTGGTCCCGTCGGCAGCATCGGAATCCGTCGCTCCGGCCATGGCCTCGAAACCCGAGAAGTCGAGACCGGCGCACCACGCCGGGCCGTTCCCCGACAGCACCACGGCACGCAGTCCCGGCGTCGTCTTGAGCTGCTCCGAGGCGCCGATGAGGGCCGCGAACATCAGCCCATCCATTGCGTTCATCTTGTCGGGCCGATTGAGCCGCACATCGGCCACACCGTCGACGACCTCGATCGTCACTCGTTCTTCGCTCATCGTTGCTCCAGTCGTGGTGGTCTTCTGCACAGGCCGCCTGCGCTGCGGCGCGGCGAACCCATCTGCTTCGAGCGGTCAGCTCGGCGCGAAGGCCTGCAGTGCGGCGTCGTCGGGGCGACCCTGGCCCTCGGCGGGATCGAGCGGGTGGATGCAGACGTGGGTGGCACCGGCGTCGGCGTGTTCCTGCAGCCGGGTCTCGATCTGCTCGGGTGTTCCCCACGCAACGATCGCATCGACGAGGCGGTCACTCTGGGTGCTGATGTCGTCGTCGCTGAAACCCATGCGTTTCCAGGCGTTCACGTAGCCGGGTGCGCGGCTGTAGAACTTCAGAACCTTGGCCCCGGTCGAACGGGCACGTTCAGCGTCTTCGGTGAGGATGACCTTCTGTTCGACGAAGAGCCCCGCATCAGGACCCATCACCTCGCGCGCCATCGCCGTGTGCTCGGGCGTGGTGTTGTACGGATGGGCTCCAGCGGTGCGTTCAGCGGCCAGTTCGAGCATCTTGGGGCCGAGGGCGGCCAACACGATCGGAACCGGCTCCGATGGTGCGACCGAGGTGTACATCGAGCTCTCCATCGCATCGAGGTAGGTGCGAAGGAATGACAGCGGCTTGTCGTACTCGATGCCCCGCACCTTGTTGACGATGGCGGGGCTCGACACACCGATCCCGAGCGTCATCCGGCCGTTGGTCTGCTCGGCCACGGTGTTGGCCCCTTGCATCATCACGCCGGGATGCCGGTGGTAGATGTTGGCGATCCCGGTTGCCAGGCCGAGCGTGCTGGTTGCAGCACCGATCGACGCGAGTTGAGCGAACGGGTCGCGCCCCATCGTCTCGCCAACCCACAGCTGCGTGTAGCCAAGCGACTCGACCCGGGTGGCGAAGTCAACGACCTCCGCCCCCGAGATGCCTTCCGGCGAGAACCAAACCCCACGTGTCGTCATGGCCGATGACGTTAGTTGGCGCGGCAGGTGGGCCGGGCATCCGGTCCCTGACCGCGCCGAAGATCGTTGGTTGACACCCCCCCGCCGCCCGCCTGAGCGAACGACAGCGAGCGGATCGGCTCAGCTACCGGAGCGGGTTGGCTCAGTAGCGATAGTGCGACGACTTGTACGGGCCCTCGACTGGGACGCCGAGGTAGTCCGCCTGATCGGTGGTCATCGTGGTGAGCTTCACCCCGAGGGCGTCCAGGTGGAGTCGGGCGACCTCTTCGTCGAGTTCCTTCGACAGGACCTCGACGCCGAGCTCCATGTCATCGGCCTCGGCGTGCAACTTCATCTGTGCGAGCACCTGATTGGTGAACGAGCAGCTCATCACGAAGCTCGGATGCCCGGTGGCATTGCCGAGGTTCAGGAGACGACCCTCCGACAAGACGATGATCGAGTGGCCGTCGGGGAAGACGAACTCGTCGACCTGCGGCTTGATGTTGACTCGCTGCACGTCGGACATCTTGAGCAGACCGGCCATGTCGATCTCGTTGTCGAAGTGCCCGATGTTGCCCACGATCGCCTGATGCTTCATCCGGGCCATGTGGTCGGCGAGGATGATGTCTTTGTTGCCGGTGGTGGTGATGAAGATGTCGGCGGTGTCGACCACCGACTCGAGCGTGTCGACCTCGTAGCCCGACATGGCGGCCTGCAGCGCGCAGATCGGGTCGACTTCGGTGACGATGACGCGAGCGCCCTGCCCCCGAAGCGACTCTGCGCAGCCTTTGCCGACATCGCCGTAGCCGCACACCACGGCGACCTTGCCGCCGATCATCACGTCGGTGGCACGGTTGATCCCGTCGATCAGACTGTGGCGGCAGCCGTAGAGGTTGTCGAACTTCGACTTGGTCACCGAGTCGTTGACGTTGATCGCCGGGAACAGCAGCTCACCGGTTTCCATCATCTGGTAGAGGCGGTGAACACCGGTGGTGGTCTCCTCGGACACGCCGCGGATGCCGGGTGCGATCGTGGAGAAGAACGCAGGGTCGGTGGCGAGGATCTCCCGACAGCGGTCGAGAAACACGCCCCACTCTTCCGAGTCGGCCTCGTCGGCAACCGGAACCGACCCCGCCCGTTCGAACTCGAGCCCCTTGTGGACGAGCATGGTTGCGTCGCCACCGTCGTCGAGAATGAGGTTGGGACCGCCACCGTCAGGCCAGCGGAACAGTTGCTCGGTCGCCCACCAGTACTCCTCGAGCGTCTCACCCTTCCACGCAAAGACCGGCGTGCCGGCCGGGGCGTCGATCGTTCCGGTCGGGCCGACCGCAACCGCGGCAGCGGCGTGGTCTTGGGTCGAGAAGATGTTGCAGCTGACCCAACGCACGTCGGCACCGAGGGCGACGAGCGTCTCGATGAGCACGGCGGTCTGCACGGTCATGTGCAGCGAGCCGGCGATTCGGGCACCGGCGAGTGGCTGCTCGTCGATGTATTTGCCTCGCAGTGCCATGAGGCCGGGCATCTCGTGCTCGGCGAGGCGGATTTCGTTGCGGCCGAAGCCGGCCAGTTCGATATCGGCGACCTTGAAGTCGCCAGTGGTCAGAGCCACGGGTGCTCCATTCGTGGGAGATGATCAGATGACGGGCGGGCCGGGGTCTGCTGACACCATCTCGGAGCAGCCCGCAGCACTCGAGTGTACGGCGTCGGCCCGCCGAGACCGCCTCAGGCGATCGTTCCGACGCGAGCGCAGTAGAGCGTGCCCCGACCGGTGACCTCGACGGCCCCGTCGGCGGCCGGCAGCCAGATGGCTGCTCCCCGGTCGAGCGTGTGGGGACCGATCTCGACAACGCCGTCGGTGCAGAGTGCAATCGCCGGGCCCGCCTCCAGGATGTGCACGTCGTCGACGTCGATGCGGACGAGTGAGAACTCGGGTACGGGCGTGTCGTAGACGGTGACGCCGTCGACAGCCACGGGGCGTTGGATAGCCGGGTCGATCGGTTCGGCGTCGACCACGTCGAGCAGTGCAGGGACGTCGACGTGTTTGGGGGTGAGTCCTCCTCGCAGGACATTGTCGGAGTTGGCCATGATCTCGACCCCGGTGCCGCGCAGGTACATGTGGAGATTTCCAGGACCGAGGAACAGTGCTTCACCAGGCTGCAGGGTGACACGGTTGAGTAACAGGGCGGTGATCACCCCGGCATCACCGGGGTGACGTGCTCCAAGAGCAGCTGCCATCGCCCGTTCACCGGCGCCGATCTCGGGGCCCGGACGACCGCAGGCGGCGACGACGGCATCGACGAGTGCCGCGGCCTCGGCGGCGTCGAGTGTGAGCAGATGTGCGAGGAGGGCGTCGAGGCCGGCCGCGTTCGGCTCGGCGTCGATGCGGACCCGGATCGGGTCGAGTGCGGGAGTGTCGATCGTTGCGAGGATGGCAAGGGTGGCGTCCGGGTCCCGAAAGCCGCAGAGTGCTTCGAACTCCGTGAGCGCACAGATCAACTCGGGCTTGTGCAGTCGATCACGAAACGATCGGTTGGGCGCATCGAGCGCGATACCGGCAGCGTCCTCGCGGGCATGACCGGCTTCGGCCTGGGCGATCGACGGGTGGGCCTGCAGTGAAAGCGGTTCGGCCGCAGCCAGGAGCTTCACCAGGAACGGAAGTGACCCGAAACGACCGGCGACGTCAGAGCCGAGCGCGGCGACCGGGTCGGCCTCGACCACGGTGTCGAGCGGCTGGTGGGTGGGACCGACCAGCGACGGCGCCGACGGATGGGCGCCGAACCACAGTTCGGCCCATGGTCGACCGTCCGGCGGACGGCCGAGCAACGACGGGATGCTCGAGACAGAGCCCCACTCGTAGTTTCTGATCACCCCTTCGAGTAGCTGCATCGTGCATCCCGGATCGCGGGTCCGGCTCCTCAGTCGGTTGCCCGCGGGTCGTCGATGAGGACAGCAGCGACGGCGTCACCCACCAGGACGAGGTCGAGGAGTTGTGCGAGTGGACCTTCGCCTTGGGCGTCGATCTCGAACACGTGCTCGAACTGCTCTCGAGCCAGCGACACGCCGCCGTCGAGCCCCGCCGGTTCGGCAGCGTGACGCAGCATGACGAGCACAACGCCGTCGGCGGCCGAGGAGTGGAGCCGGAGGCCGGTTTCGACATCGGTTCGTCCCGTTGGGAGTCGGCGGCGCACTGCGGCGACGCCTCCGACGCGGTCGAGTTCCTGGACCCAGCGGCGGGCGGCGTGTTTGCCGATCGAGCCTGCTGCGGTCACGAGCGCAATTCGACCCGGCAGGGCGGCGGCCAACCGTCGCACCGTTTCATCGACGAACAGATCGTCGATGCGCTGACCGAGCCGATCGGCGGCTTCGGAAACCGTTCGGGTCATACCGGAGACGAAGCCGAGACGTTCGAGCAGCACCAGCACCGGGACGATCGTTGCCCCGAGGCCAAGGGCAGGCCCGGCAGCAGGATCGACCGGCACGACCGGTACACCCCACGAGCGAGCCGCGTCGCCGAGTGCGCCACCGGCCGTGATCACCACCAACGACGCGCCGGCTTGGCGGGCCGCAGCCGCAGCCTCCACCACACCCCCGTCGTCGCCCGATCGTGACACGACGATGGCGAGGCTGGTGTCGCCGACCCACGCCGGGCAGCGAGCTCCGGTGGCCACGATGGGAACCGTCGCCGTGAGTTCGCAGATCGCTTCGAGTGCGTCACCGCCGATCCGGGCACCACCGGTTCCGAGGATCACCACGGACGTGACACCGTCGACGGTCGGCAGTCCGTCGAGGTCGGCTGCAGCGACGGCGATATCACGCAGCTGATTCGGCAGATGCCGAACCGAGTCGGTGAACTCGCCGGTCACCATGGATCAGGCCTCGAACGTGAGCGCGACGCCGTCAGCCTCGGCTTTGGCCGTGAGCCGGTCGTGCTCGGCCTCGTCGACGTCTTCGGCCTCGTCGGGCAGCATCACCGGGATGCCGTCGTGGATGCGGTAGCGCTTGTGCAGCCGCGGGTTGTAGAGCGCGTCTTCGTCTTCGAAATAGAGCAGGCCCTGCTTGTCGGTGGGGCAGGCGAGAATCTCGAGCAGCCGGGAGTCCAAGGTCATGCCACCAGTAAACCGCGAGATGCGGTTTCTCAGGCGAACAGAGCCCGAACCTCCTCGACCCGTCTGGCGACCTCGGCGTCGTCGGTGGCCTCGAGGTTCAGCCGCAAGAGGGGCTCGGTGTTCGACGGGCGCAGGTTGAACCACCAGTCCCCGAGGTCCACGGTCAGGCCGTCCATCCGGTCTTGGGTTGCATCTGCGTAGACCTCGGCGACACGATCGATCACGGCAGCAGCATCGGCGACGGTGGTGTTGATCTCGCCCGAGGCTGCGTAGCGATCCAGCGACGAGACGAGATCGGCAAGGCCAGTCGGATGATTCGACACCGCCTCGAGAATGACCAGCGCAGCAATCAGGCCGCTGTCGGCCCGGTAGTTGTCGCGGAAGTAGTAGTGCCCGGAGTGCTCGCCACCGAAGATGGCACCGGTTTCGGCCATGACTGCTTTGATGAAGCTGTGCCCGACCCGGGTGCGCACCGCTGTCCCACCATGTTCGGCGATGACCTCGGGAACGGTCTTCGAGCAGATCAGGTTGTGCAACACGGTCGAGCCCGGGTTCTTCTCGAGAATCGATCGGGCGACCATCGCAGTGGTGAGCGAGCCCGAAATCGGTCGGGCCGTCTCGTCCACGAGGAATACCCGGTCGGCATCACCGTCGAACGCCAGACCGACGTCGGCCCGCAACTCGAGAACGCGAGACATCAAGTCGAGCTGATTCTCGGGCTGGATGGGGTCGGCCGGGTGGTTGGGGAAGGTGCCGTCGAGTTCGGGGTACAGGTGATCGAGCTCGAACGGAAGGCCCTCGAACACCGCCGGTACGACGAGGCCACCCATCCCATTGGCTGTGTCGGCGACGACCTTCAACGGCTTGAGCGCCGCACGGTCGACGAAGGAGTGCACGTGCTCGACGTAGCCCGGCAACATGTTCTCGGTGGTGCGCCCGCCTCTGGAGCCGGTGGGTTCGGGACCGGCGATCGCCATCTGCTTGATGAGATCGAGGCCCGATTCACTGCCGATGGGCGCAGCACCGGCGAGGCACATCTTGATCCCGTTGTATCCGGCGGGGTTGTGCGAGGCGGTGAAGACGGCACCGGGCATGGCAAGGCGGCCCGAGGCGAAATACAGCATGTCGGTTGCGCACAGGCCGACGTCGACCACGTCGAGACCGTGCTCGACAACACCGTCGCCGAACGCAGCGGAGAACGACTCTCCCTCGGGTCGCATGTCGTGGCCGACGACGACGGCGGTTGCGCCCGTGGCCGCAACGAACCGTGCGAACGCGCCGCCGATGGCGCGGGCACCGTCAGCATCGAACTGCTCGGGCACCGTGCCGCGGACGTCGTATGCCTTGAAGATGGCGTCGAAATCAGTGCTCATGATCGGGAGGGGTGGTGTCGGGGTCGGGGTCGGGGCCCGCCGCAGGGGTCGAGATCTCGAGGGACAGCTGCAGTGTTCCCGCCATCGACGCTTCGGCGGGTGCGGGGAGGGCACCATCTTGCAGCACCGGGTAGCGACCGTGTCGGGCGGCCCGTCGTACCCGAACGATGTCGTACAGGACGCGAAGGCCGTCTCGGAACGCGCTGACGGTGGAGGTCTTCGAGTTGACGACGTCGACCGGCAATTCCGTCATCGAGAGGGCGTACCGCTCGACGAGATGCAGCACCTCGATGTCGAAGGCGAAGCCGTCGACCGTCCCGTTTGCCATCACCACTCGGGCGACGTCGCTGCGGAAGGCCTTGCAGCCACATTGGGTGTCTCGGTAGTTGCCGAGCAACAGCAGGTTGGTCGCCATGTTGATGACGCGGCTGCCGAACGAGCGCAGACGGGAGGTGCCGACGAGTGTCTCGGCGTCGCCGTGGTGGCGGTTGCCGATGGCGACGTCGTAGCCACCCTCCACCGCATCGAGGAAGCCTCTGAGTTGGTGCGGCGCATAGGCGAGGTCGGCATCGGTGAATGCCACCGTCCGGCCCCCCGACGCAAGGACACCGGCACGAACCGCCGCCCCCTTGCCACCGTTGCTCGGCGCCACGACGACCTGGTCGGCACCTGCGATCTGCGCCACCTCGGCCGTGTTGTCGCGCGAACCGTCGTCGACCACCACGATCTCGAGGCCGTACGCATCGTGCAGGTCGGCAAGGTCGTGGCGAATCGTCTCGATGGTCGACGCAATCCGTTGTGCCTCGTTGAACGCAGGCACGACGACCGACAGTCGCACCTCACCGGGAGCGGGCGGCCGCCTGCTGGGAACCGATTGTTCGCGACGCACGGCCCGGAACAGCACCAGCCGATGCGACACCGCCCGCACCAAGGCGGCGCCCGCGATTGCGAGCACCTTCACGACAACGACCGGTCCCTCGGTCCCGAGGAAGATCACCATGTCGATAGCCCCCGCAACGAGTGCCACCGTGACGAAGACTGCAGGTTGGCGAATCCAACGATCGACGGCGTCGCCTCGCAGCGTGACCTTGCCGTGCAACAGCAGCGCCACCGCTGCGGCAAGGGTCAACGCAACGGTGTTGGCGAGCAGTTGGGAAACGCCGCCGAGGGTCAGCATCACGGCGAAACCGAAGTCGACCGCGGTCGCTGCGACACCGACCAGCGCGAATCGCCTCGGATCCGGGTGGGAGGCCGAGTCGCCGGCGACGAGTCGAGCGACCATCAGTGTGAATGGCCGGAGCCCGGCGCGAGCACCCGGGTGTCGAGATGCGACGACGACGTTCGCGGCGCGGCGGCGGTACAAACCCACGAGTCCGGGAAGCAGATTCGTGACGAGCGCAAGCGCGGCAACCACACCCGGCAACCACACCATGCCCGCCAACAGTGGCTCGCTCGTGGTCGGCCGGACGAACACGTGCCCGAGGACCGTGGCCGCCATCACCGCGAGGGCACCAGCGACACGAACGGCCTGTCGCCGCACCGCCCGGTTGGACCGACCGATCGCTGCCTCGAGGTCGTCCCACTCCGGTTCTGGTGCCGCGGCGTCGGCGCCCCAGGGCTCGAGAGGTGGCAGCCGATCGCTCGGCGACGACGCGAGATCCCAGGCAACGAAGTCACGAACGTCGGGGACCCGACGAACGACGGCAAGGCCGACCAGACCGAGCACCGTCAAGGCCATGGCGAGCACCTCGACACCGGATCGGCCGTAGCGCAACTCGACCTCGGTCTGGGTCGGCACGACCACCATCAGGTTCGGCGACACGCGGTAGGGCCCGTCGGCCCCCGACGCCGTCCAGTTCGGGAAGTAACTCGTTCGCACGAGGACCGGCGAGCCGACCTCGTCAACGTTGAAGGAGATCGTGAACTCGTCGGTTTCGATGCCGCTGATCTCCACCGAGTCGGCCCGTTCCGATGGAAGCGCAGACCGAAGGCCGACGGACAGACTGAAGATCTTGTCGATGCGGCTGTCAGCGGTCTCGGTCCCTTGGAGACCAGCGGGTACCGATGCCTCGAGTTCAGCGATGGAGATCTGTGGCCACTCTGGTGGGCCCGACTCGGCGACGAGTGGGATGTCGCCGGCCTCCCATGCAGCAACCGACGAGACCAACCACTCCTCACCACCCCCCTGGGCCCCATCGACGACGACCGGCAGGCGGTCGAGTCCGACGACAAGATCGGCATCGTCCACGAGGAAGATCGCCCACGGTGCACTGTTGGCGATCTCCGTCAACCGGGGATCGTCCAGTGCCTGCTCGATCGCTTCATCGGTGAAGGCCAGGTAGTAGCGAACGCCCATGTCTTGCAGGTGCCCGACCCCCTGCGCCACGTTGAGCGGCGAGTAGGGAAGATCGCGTTGGGCTCGTGATGGTGATGTCGACAGCTCGGACTGCATCAAGAAGTGGTACGGCGTGGTGGCCGATGCTTCGAAATAGAGGCCTTCCATCGAACCGATGCATCCGTCGGTCCAGTGCGGAAGCAGCATCGGGGCCATCGGGGTGCCGTAGGAGCCGAGGCGTTCGCTCTGGTATTCCCAGAGCGAACGGCCACACCCGTACTCCTCACCGACCCGGGCCATCGTGCTGACGAACTGTTCGTACTCGGCTGCGGCGGCGGTGCCCTCGTAGCCCCGGAAGTTGTGGGCGAGCCAGTAGGGACCGAGGTGCAGATGATCGGTCGACCAGATCGTCCAGGAGTAGCCGTTGGAGGTGTCGGTCGACCCGAACGGCAGGGAGTGCAGCGGCAGCCCGAGATGGACCCAGACCGCCAGGGTCGCTACCAGCGCAGGGCCGGCCGTGACGAACGCTCGGACGGTGTCGCGTTTGTACCGGAGCAGCCCGGCGAGCAGACGACCCATCTCGGCGACGGCGACGCCGGCCAGCAGGTTGATGCTCAGGTAGTAGAACGGCAGCAGGCGCACGTTCCAGAGGCGGCCCTCGGGCAGGAGCAGGAAGGCACCGGCGAACACGACGGCAACGAACCCGAGTGCCATGCCGAGCCGCACCCGTCGGGCACCGCTCAAGACGAGACCGATCACGGCGAGCACGATCAACAACTGCAGTGGCGGACTGTTGACCAGGAACGTCTGGTCGCCGAAGTTGCCGCCGCGATCCCACAGCGCAGCGACGTAGCGGCGCTCCTTGCCCCACCCCATGTCGTTGAGCAGCGCCCGGTTGGCGTAGAAGGGCAGGACCCAGAACGCAGCGAGCAGCGCTGACGTGATCCCCATGACTGTGGTCCACACGAGCGTGCGGGTGCTCGGGCGAATGATGAACAGCGCAACGGTGGCAACGAGCGCGAAGAAGGCGGCGAACAGATGCAACAGGCCGGTGAGCGCAAGCAGGGCAGCGGCCACCCCCTTGTGGCGGCCGGTTTCGAGCCCACGAGCAGCGACACCGATGTACACGACCGCAACGGTGAGCCCGAGGGAGTAGGCGAACTCGCCCGCCATCGTCGACAGGAGATTGCCGCCGTAGATGTTGTAGCTGTGGTCGAAGAGGAACGGCAGGGTGAACACGGCGAGCAGGCCGGGTCCGGGGAAGGCGAGCCCACCGAGTCGACCGGCCAGGTAGGCCGCAGCGGGCAGGGTCACCATGCCGGCGACCACGACGAGTTTCATGGCGATGCCGTACTGCACGGGCAGCAACAACAACCACAGCACAACGGCCGTGACGTAGACCGACAGCACCTTGCCGGTGGTGTCGGCCCAGCGCTCGCGCACCGTGATCGCTGCCCATGCGAGAAGTCCGGCAGCCGGCACGAACACGAGTGGACCACCGGCGAGGCCGACGTTGAGGATGACGATCAGCAACGACGGGACGACCATGTAGAAGGTGAACGCGGGGAAACCGGCGTACCAGTCGGGAGACCAGCCGGTGAGGCGCCAGTTCGGTAGCAGGACACCGCGGAGATACTCCGGTGACCAGACATGTGCCCCCATGTCACCGCCGGTGGGGGTGGTGTCGTCGAACCAGAGGCCGATGCGAAGGTTCCAGATCACGAACAGGGTTGCGAACGACACGAGGAGGAGGGTGATCCACGCCTCCCCGGAGGACACCCATGCGGGCCATTCGATCCCGAACCTGCCACCTCTCGACGTGTCGTCGAGGGCATCGAAGAGGGTGTCTTCCGTCGTCTCGCCTGACGTGTGAGCGTCGGTCGACGTGGTGCGTTCGGTCATGACGGCGACCATCGTGCCATCTTGGCAACGCTTGGTCGCGGCGCCTTCGGACGAAGCACGGTGAGCCTCGGCATTGGGCGCTCCAGGACGTGCGACGCGACGCGCTGCATCGCAGACCAGGTGGTGTGGCTGTGGGCTATGCCCTGCGGTAGGGGCGCTGGCCGACCGGATCGCCGAGGTCGCCGATGACGCCTGCGAGGGTGGTGACACGGCCTTCGCTGTGCCACCAGCGCGCGTCGCACCGAGCGCAGCTGCACATGACGCGCTGCCCGGCACCGACAGCGATCGAGATCGTCACGAGCGGTCCGCCGCATGAAGCACAACACCCACTCGACATCATCACCAACTCCTGTCGCCTGACACCAATCCATCGGAACATGAGCGGTGAACTTGAGCGACAAGCCGCGGAAAATGCCCGATCGAGTGCGGCGCGATCACGGTGCGGCAAGGAGCAGGACCACGGTGGTGGCGTTGAACCCGACATGCGCCCAGATCGCAGTGGCGAGTCGGCCGGTGCGTTGGAACAGCAGCGCAGCCACCACACCGAACAGGAACAGGCCGGGGAACTGCACGAGCTGGAAATGCGAGACCGCAAACACGAGCGACGACACGACAACGGCAAGACCGACCGCAAGGTTGTGGTGCGATGCCTCCATGTCACGGATCCCGCGATACAGCAGGCCGCGATAGACGATCTCCTCGGCGAGCGGGGCCATGACCGCCGTCATGACGACGAACGCAGCGACGTCGACCAGCCCGTCGACGTGGGCCACGAGGTCTTCGGCAGCCTGACCGACGTCACGTCGATCGACGACGAGCCACACCAGTTCGTACAGCGGGATGAGGAGGAACTGGGTGGCGATACCGACCCCGAGGCCGACTGGCACATCGACGGGCCGCATCCTCCAGCCGAGGTCGCGTCGCCACTCGAGTCCATTGCGTCGGTCGAGCAGCGGTACGCCGATCAGGCCGATCCACAACGGCAGGTTCAACAGTGCGAGAGCGAACCCGGGCGGGCGCAGATCATCGAGCGGAAGGCCGCGGCCCAGCTGCATGACCGCACGGCCGGCTTCGGCCCCGACTGCGGCGGTGACGTCGAGACGCCATCCCTGGGCTGTCACGATCGAACCGCCGATCAGCACGGCAAGAAACAGGCCTCCTGCGAATGCAACGAGGGCAAGCACGACCAGCCGAGTGGGCGGGTACGGCGGGGGTTGTTCCACCTAACTGGCGTAGCGAAGGAGAACCGGTTCGACCGCATCGGTCTCGACCGGGGCCTCCACGGCCGCAACCCTGCGATCACGCAGCGCCCATCCCCGAGGTGGGTGGGTGCGCTCGGCATGGCGATGGCAGAGATCGTGGTTGGCCGGGCTGTCGAACGGATGCAGCGGATCGAGCCAGACCTGGCGACTGCTGTACTCGAACGACAGGGTCGTGTCGGCACTCTGGCCACATCCGGGGCGGGCGCATCGACGGCTCATACGGGAACCGTAACCCCATCGCTGGTCTCATGCGCGGAGCCAGGGCCAGGCACCGACACAATGTGATACGACCCGACATCGGTAGCGGGTCGTCCCCCGTCTACCCTTGAATCATGGCGTCGAATCCTCCCCCGCCCCCACCCCCTCCGCCGATCCGCGACGACGACCGCCCCGACCGTTCCCGCAAGCCGCCGGCGAGCGGCATTTCGCGTTACGCCGTGTGGATTGCCCTCGCCTCGCTGCTGGCGTTGATGAGCCTCAGCATGCTGCTCCCGAGCGAAACCCGCGAACCGGTGGGCTATCGCGACTTCATCGAACGGGTGGCCGCCGGCGAGGTGGTCGAGGCCGAATACGACAACACCGACGGGGCGATCTCGTTCACCGATGGGGACCAGCTGTACTCGACTGTCGGTCCGCTGCCGTTGCCCGACGACGACCATGATCTGATCCTTGCCCAGACCGAAGAATTCCGGTTCGTCACGCCACGACCCAACTTCTTCCAGTCGCTGCTGCCGTTGCTCATCCCGGTGTCGTTGCTCATCTTGTTCTTCGTGTGGATGCAGCGCCGAGCACAAGGTCAGATGGGCAACATCATGTCGATCGGGCGAAGCAAGGCGAAGACCTACAGCACCGAACGTCCGGGAACGATGTTCGACGACGTTGCCGGTTACGAGGGTGTGAAGCAGGAGATCACCGAGATCGTCGACTTCTTGAAAAAACCCGATCGTTTCACCGAGATCGGTGCGCGAGTGCCAAAGGGTGTGCTCCTCGTCGGCCCGCCCGGAACCGGCAAGACGCTGCTGGCCAAGGCGGTCGCCGGGGAAGCCGGTGTGCCGTTCCTGTCGGTCACCGGCTCGGACTTCATGGAGATGTTCGTCGGTGTCGGCGCGAGCCGGGTTCGTGACCTCTTCGAATCGGCCCGCAAGATGGGAAAGGCGATCATCTTTATCGATGAGATCGATTCGATCGGCCGAAAGCGCGGAGCTGGGCTCGGTGGCGGCCACGACGAACGCGAACAGACCCTCAATCAGATGCTGGCCGAGATGGACGGCTTCGAGGGTTCCGAGGGCATCGTGATATTGGCGGCCACGAACCGACCCGACATCCTCGATCCCGCGCTGCTGCGCGCCGGCCGCTTCGATCGTCAGGTGGTGGTGCCGCTGCCCGAGCTCGAGGACCGGGTGCAGATCCTCGGTGTGCATCTCAAGGGCAAGCACACCGCCGACGACGTCGACATCCGCGTGATTGCGCGGGGTACGCCGGGCATGGCTGGTGCCGACCTGGCCAACCTTGTCAACGAGGCCGCACTCTTTGCGGTGCGACGGGGCAGTGACGTCATCGCCGCAGAGGACTTCGACGCTGCCCGCGACCGGGCGCTGCTCGGGATCGAACGGGGCTCGATGGTGCGCAGCGCCGAGGAACTCGAACGCACCGCCTACCACGAGGCCGGTCACGCCCTGTGCGCTGCGATCATCCCGGAGAACGATCCGGTCCACAAGGTCACGATCATTCCCACAGGCATGGCGCTCGGCGTCACCATGACCTTGCCGACCGGTGACCGCCACTCGATGGACAAAGACGAGGCGGAAGCTCGGATGGTCATGGCCATGGGCGGGCGCGTTGCCGAGGCCTTGGTGTTCGACGAGTTCTCGTCCGGAGCTTCCAACGATCTGCAGCAGGCCACCGCCATCGCTCGCCGCATGGTCACCGAATGGGGCATGAGCGACACGGTTGGCCCGATGTCGCTGTCGGATCAGGGCCCTGTGTTCCTCGGCGAGGACATGATGCAGTCGAAGAGCTACTCGAGCGCAACGCAGAAACTGGTCGACGACGAGATCCGCCGCATCCTCTTCGAAGCAGAAGACGCCTGTCGCGAGTTGTTGGTCGAGTACCGACACGGCCTCGACCTCGTCGCTCGAGCACTGCTCGAACACGAGACGATCAGCGGGTCGGAGGTCGAGCGTCTCATCGAGATCAGCCGTCAGCCCGACACGACCTCTGCGATGCAGAGCCTCATCGAATCCGACGGCGATGCGGTCGAGGTCGGCACCAGCGACGACGCCTGATCCATGGATCGGGTTCTCCTGGTCGTCGGAGCACTCGCGATCGCCGGGCTGTTCGCCAGTCTCCTCGGCCGGCGAACGGCAGCGCCGTCATCGAACACCCACCATGTCCCATCGGTGCTCGATCGGCGCGACTTCGAGCGACCCGATGCCCCCTGGCTGGTCGCCGTGTTCACGTCATCGACCTGTTCCACCTGTGCCGGAGTGTGGGAGCGAGCCGAACTGCTCGCCAGCGAGGCTGTCGTGTGTCAGCGCATCGACTTCCAGGATCACAAGGCACTCCACGAGCGGTACCGCATCGACGGGGTACCGACCCTTGTCGTGGCCGATGCCGACGGTGCGGTGAAGCGGGCGTTCCTGGGTCCGGTCACCGCCACCGATCTGTGGGCTGCGGTCGCCGACGCCCGCGAACCCGGTTCGGTGCCGCCGGATTGCCATACCGGCGGACTCGACGATCAGGGCAGCTGAGCGATCGGCGTCAGTTCGCTCGCTGCCACCGCCGCCATCATCTGTCGAGATGTGAGGCCGACGATCTCGCGGCCGACCACGATGGCACTGCTCGCCTCGACCACCACGATCGGTCGTTCGCCGAGCACATCGCCGCTCACGGTCGTCCGCCGTCCCGGACCGAGTTCGATCGTGGTCACGAGCGAACGGCCATCGGGACCCACCAGGTAGACCTCGGTTCGGGCGATCGCCGTCATCGACGGGTTGACCAGCACGAGTTGGGTGGACGTGCCGTCGAGTGGCGCGATCCAGCGTTCGGCGGCTCCGACGATCCCGGGCATTGCGGCGGTGCCGGGAACGATCTCGGGATCCATCGCCGCCAGCCGTTCGATGCCGACGGCGACCGGATCGCCGGTGAGTGATCGGGCGAGCACAGCGAACTCCGAGATGGTGGCGAGGCGTGACTCGGCCGCAACGACGACCTCGACGGTGCGGCCGGGCCGGATGGTGAGCTCGACCGGGTCGGGTTCGATCGAGCCGTCGGTGAGGATCTCGAGGTCGACTTCGGCCGACTCCTCGCCGGGGTTCGTGACCAGCACACGATCGGTCAACCCGAGTTCGGTTCGTACCGACGGAATCACCGACGCGGTGGCGCCGTCTTGGACCAGTGGCGTGACGGTGAGGCCGCGAGCGGTACCGGTGCGTGTCTGGATCCGCGACCCGACGACCCGCCCGGCCACGGCCTCGATCCGGGCCGACACCCGACTCGCGACGGTGACCTCTTGGGTGACATCGATGACGGCGAGGCGGCGGGCAGGCACGACGACGGCGGTGAGGCGATCGATGCCCACGTCGGCATCGAACGCAATGTCGACGACGGCGTCTTCCTGGAACGGATTGAGGAGCAGCAACAGCATCTCCTCGCCCTCGGCGATGACGCGGGTCGCGCCGTCGGTGGCGAAGAGTTCCTGGGAGGTCCGTGTCGTGCACGGTGCCCGATCGATCCCGGTCAGACCGTCGTAGGTCTGCTCGACGATCACATCGGCGCCGGCGACCTCGACGATCGCACCGATCCAGGCGGCATCGACGGCGAGGTCGGCGATCGCCACCCCGATCCGCTCCCCTGCCCCGACGCTGACCTGACTGCGGCGACCCGGCTCGGGGTCGGAGCGCACGGTGACGATGTCGGCAACTGCCGGTTCCGTTCCTGCGTTGATCACCTCGAGCGCAACCGCCGCACGGCCGCCTGGGCCCGAACCGCCCGGACAGAACCAGGTGCCGGTTGTGGCATCGGGCTGGCCGAGTCCGCCGACGGTGACGCTCTCGGGTTCGGGACGCTCGTCCTGTTCGGCCACGACCCCCAGCGCAATGATCGAGGCGATCAGCACCAACGCCACGAACCGAAGCGCCCGCATCAGCGGCCTGCTCCCGTGATCCGGCGCAGGACGAACCCGACCGCCGCTGCGATCATCACCAACTGGGTCAGTACAGCCAATTGGCGCCACCTGGGCGTGGTGTAGGCCAGGACGGCGTCACCGCCGGAGGCCGGGACGAACGACGTCGCCCATCCCAGCGAGCGGCGTTTGGCTGCGATCTGACCGTCGACCGTGAGCGTCCAGCCCTCGTCGGGGGTCTGCGTGACCAGCACCTCGGTCTGGTCGGGCAGGGGTCCGTCGATGCGATCGTCGGTGCCGACGAGCACGCCGATGTTGCTGCCGATCGGTGTCACGGCGAGATCGAAGATGTCGTCGATACCGTCGTCGAATCCGACGACGGCGGCGGCCCGCATCGGGGTCCACTCGATGTTTTCGTAGACGCGAGCCGCGCTGTTCACCCCGGGGAGACGTCGAAGATCGAGTTGGGTGTCGAGTGTCTCGGCCAGGTCGGCAGGAAGGGGGATCGCCGACTCGTCGGTGCTGAACGGTGCGGGAGCGAGACGGTCGATGCTGATGAGGTAGCGAACCGACAGGCCACTGAGGAGACGGCCGGCCCGGTTGGTTTCTCCGGATGCGATGGCGTCGAGCACCCGCTCGACCTCATCTGCGGCGCCTCGATCGGCTGCGTGCGATGTCTCGGTGATGTCGGGAAGGCCGTCGATCGTCGCCACCCACGCAACCCCGTCGGCCAGGGCGACCCCGTCGGCGGGTAGATGGTCGGGGTGGCCGATCCAGATGATGCGATAGCTGCCGTCGATACCCGGATCGGCGAGGGGCAGGACTCGCGAGTAGTCGCCTCGTCCGAGTTCCCAACGTCCCGACTCGAGCAGGCCGGCCGAGGGCAGCACAGCGATGATCGCGGCGATCGCGGCCACCGGCAGCAGCGATTGGCGCCAGCCGAAGCCCGCACCCCGCAGATCGTTTTCGAGCGTGTTGACCGCCACACCGCAGAGTCCGGCGACAGCAATCGCGGCCGGCCCGATGAGCACGGAGGTGGCGGGAAGTCCGAACGGCACCCAGCCTCGGACCGCGACGTAGGCCAGCGCATAGGACGCAAGCGCAACGAACCAGAGGCGAACGGCGAGATCGAACCGCCAGGCCCGACCGATGAGCAGCGGCACGGTCATCGGAACGGCGAACGCCCACAGGAACAGGCCGGCGTCGCCCGGTGCCACGTCGAAGCGGACGAGATCGACCAGCGGCGTCTGATCGCCTGCTCCGGTGCCGCCACCGGCAAAGGGATGCCACGGCAAGCCGCCGAGCAGCACGTCGATCGTGAACGGCAGCGCCAACAGGCCAGCGGTCACTGCGGCGATCGCCGAACCGGTGACGAGACGCAGGATCCCGGTCGGATTGATCGCCACCAACGCGCCGGCCACAAG
>Ga0181585_10001276_pt1 | contig 21903 bp, 17 predicted proteins | sample 071ome_29_FD_132469 | JGI IMG/M metagenome (GOLD analysis project Ga0181585, IMG submission 132469) | Coastal salt marsh microbial communities from the Groves Creek Marsh, Skidaway Island, Georgia - 071407BT metaG (megahit assembly) | ecosystem: Environmental > Aquatic > Marine > Intertidal...
AGCCTTGCCCCGTCTGAAGTCAGCGCAACAAAAACAGGTGCGTTCAGATCCATGGATCATCTCCCTTGTAGATGATGATGATGGAAAAATACGGCGCTTCATCCGGCGCATCGACAAGCGGCACGGCTTGCTCATGGGCAAGCGACGCGTGGCTTGTATAGAACGCCCTCCCCGCAAGACCGAGCCGCCGGAGAAGAGCTTTAAGCCGGGGCAGATGGCGGCCGATTTTCATGATTACCGCCGCATCACATCCGGCAAGCCTTTGTTCAAGAACTGTATCATCAAGCGTGCCCGGCAGGACCGTCAGGATATCGTTCCGCGCAACAAGCGCGTGATTATGGGATGCGGCGGCGGCGGTCATGGAGGTCACGCCGGGGATGATCCGGGTGGTGAAATCGTCACGCAAACGCGCCAGAATATACATGAAAGAGCCGTAAAAAAGCGGATCGCCCTCGCACAACACGACCACATCCCTGCCGGCGGTGAGATGCTCTGCTATCTGCTCTGCCCCGTTATCATAGATGGCTTGCGCCGGGGCACGCCCCGCAACCATCGGCACGGCCATGATGATTTCCTCGGCATCCGGCCGGATGGCCTCAGCCATAATCGACCGGGCGAAGCTTTCCCCGCCTTCCGGTGCCGGATAGGCGATGACCCCGGCCTCGGAGGTGATACGCCAGGCCTTGCGGGTGACGAGTTCAGGATCCCCCGGGCCTGTGCCAATGCCGTAAAGTGTACCTGTTGTCACGATGACGCCTCCCCCCTGCTCAACACCCATTGCGTGACCGGCATGAGCGGACGCCAGCCGTGAAGCCTGCCGACCTCTTCCATACGGCTGACCGATATCCGGCTCATCTGGCCGCCGAATTCCTGCCAGGCAGACAACAGTATCATTTCGCTTTCAAGCGTAACCGCGTTGGCCACCAGCCGCCCGCCTTCGGGAAGTCGCTCAAGCGCGGTGAGGATGAGCTCGCGGCTCAGCCCGCCACCGATGAAAACCGCATCAGGCGGCGGCAGATCCTCAAGGCCGGAAGGCAGTTGCCGGGAGAAGCCCTGCCATTCGGGAACGCCAAGATGTTCTGCATTCCTGCGGGCCACTTCAAGCCGGTCTTCCCGCATGTCGATACCGATTGCCCTGGCCTCTTGCGCGGATCTCATCCATTCGATACCGATGGAGCCTGACCCGCAGCCGAGATCCCAGAGCATCCCGCCGCGAAAGGGTCTGAGCCGGGCCAGCGTTGCTGCCCTCACCTCTGCCTTGGTCAGTTTGCCATCGGAGGTGAACGCCGTGTCAGGCAGGCCCGGAACAGAAGGAAGGAAACCCTCCATCCGGCGCGGGCATTCAATCGCGATGACGTGAAAATCCGGCACAGTCATCTGGCCGGAGACCCAGTGATCTGCCCTTGCCTCATGCCTTGCTTCGTCTTTGCCGCCGATATGCGCAAGTGTCGTGATCGTTGCATCACCATACCCGGCCCCGGCAAGCAATGCACTGATCCGGACCGGGCTTGCCCGGTCATGTGCCAGCACCAGCAGTTTTGCCCCCGGCGAAAAATATCGCCGCACGATTTCATGGGGGCGGCCATGCACGGTGAGTGTTGCCACCTGATGCAGCGGCCAGCCCATACGGCTCGCCGCCAGCTGGAAGCCTGAAGCTGACGGGGTTATGCGCATCTCTTCCGGACTGAAATACCGGACCAGCGTTGAGCCCACGCCATACCAGAGCGGATCTCCCGTCGCCAGAATAACCACCGGCGCGCCGCGGTGAGTTTCAATGAGGGGAATGATATCAAGAAACGGCTGCGGCCAGGGCATGGCCTTGCCGCTGAACCCGTCAAGATCAGCCAGGTCATCTATCATGCGTTCCGCGCCGACAACCAGACTGGCGTTACGGATACGGTCAAGACTATCTGAATCCAGCGCCATAATGCCGTTTTCGCCAAGGCCGATGACATCAATCCATCTCATTCTTTCCTCCCGGCGAGCAATGCTGCCGCGTTGACCGAGGCTGACGCCATGGCAGACCCGCCGCGTGTCCCGTCAAGGCACATATAGGATGAATGTGCGGGCGGGTTTGCCGCAAGTTCTGCCTTGGATTCGGCAGCACCGACAAAACCCACGGGAAAGGCCAGGATCGCCGCCGGGACAGGCCAGCCTTCATCAAGGCGTTCCAGCAGGTGAAACAGTGCCGTCGGCGCGTTACCTATCGCAACCACGGCACCGTCAAGCGATGGCCGCCAGAATTCCACCGCCGCCGCGGATCGTGTTGTTCCGAGAGCGGCGGCTTTATCGGCCACACCATCATCGTTGAGCGTCATGATGATCTCATTTTGAGCCGGCAGAAATCTCCGTGTGATACCGGCGGCAACCATCGCGCAATCGCAGATCACCGGCGCGCCGCCCCGCAACGCCGCAACCGCTTTTGCACCGATATCACCGGAACAGCGGATATCCCGGGCAATTTCAGGCATGCCGCAGGCGTGTACAACCCTGAGGACGATTTCCGCCACATCGGCAGGAAAACGCCCGAGATCCACCGCGTGCCTGACCCGCTCAAAGGAAAGGGCATAGATCGCCTCCGGATCACGGAGATAGGCGGGGCGCGCGGCCATCGGTCAGGTCTTCGTCTTCGGCCGGTTCAACACCGACCTCGGGCCAAGCGGATGATCCGCCTGGGGATACGGGTGATGATGATGGCCATGATCGTGGTCATGATCGTGATGGTGGTGATCATGATCGTGGTGATGATGGTGGTGGTGATCATGATCGGACGCAACAAGGCGGCATTCACCGGTGCAGAAGGTGGTGCAGAGGGTGCAGTCTTCGACATTGCTCCCCGGAGCTGAAACCCCTTTACCTTCGACATGGTGATGATGGCTTTCCTGGGGCAGACCGACCTCATCCTCAAAGCCGAGCACCTGGGCGCGGTATTTGCACATGGAGCAGTTCATGTTGTTACTGCCGGTGAGGATTTCCTGCACCCTGTCGGCAAAGGTGGCGATCACCTGATCATGGTCGTTAAGATATCCCGCCTTGACGAATTCAATGTCCGGGTGGCGGGCCGCAACCTCATCGGTAAAACCATAGATGCGGTCAATGAGAATACCGGAGAAGAGGAAGTAGGGGAAAACAACAATCCGCCTGAAACCCAGTCTGGTCACTTTTTCAAGACATGGTTCGACCAGAGGAAAGGTGACGCCGGAAAACCCGGTTTCGCACCATCCGAGCCCAAGGGATTCAACCAGCATCCGGGCGACCTTGGAGACGTTTGAATTGGCATCCGGATCAGAAGAGCCGCGGCCGATCACCACAAGACAGGTGTCGTGGTTTTCCACCGGGCCGTTTTCAGCATTCGCCCGTTCCATCGCCGACTGAACCCGGTCCGCCGCCGCGGCCAGCATCTTGAGATCCACGGCAAGTTCACGGCCATACTGTATTTTTATGCCATGCTCAGCCGCATAGGTGTTCAGCACCGAAGGAATATCGTTCTTGGCGTGACCGGCGGCAAAAAGCATCCCCGGCACGGCAAGCACATGATTGACCCCTTGTTCCCTTAGTTTATCCAGCCCTGTCTTGATGACCGGCGTTGCAAATTCGAGATACCCGTATTCCACCGGCCAATCGGGAAATAAAGGGGCCAGCTTTTCCGCAAGCACGGCAAATTCCGTTACCGCTGATTTTGACCGGCTGCCATGACCACAGATCATGACACCGTATTTTGTTTCCGTCTGGCTCGTTGATGTATCGTGGGGCATGTTATGGCCTCTCCGCTCACTCTGACTGCGTTCGGCCCCGTGCCCGTAAAAGGATAAGGTGAGATTGACGGCATGATCCGATGCCGTTTCAATAAGGTTTCCGGTCTTGGCCCCTGGCATGGGTCAGCCGCACCGGAATCACTTCCACCTTGTTAACAAGGAACCCGATGGTTATGGGTATAATATGATTCCGCCTGACTTGACAACGATTACCCTTACGAGATCAACGTGACGATATTGACGGAACACATTTCTCTCCTTGCCCTGCCGCATGATTTCGGCACACGTTGTCTTATTCTTGCCTTTGCGCTGGGGCTTGATGCCGTTTTCGGGGAGCCGCCCTGGCTGTGGCGGTATCTGCCGCATCCGGTGGTGCTGTTCGGGCGCGCGATCTCAACTCTGGAAAAACACGGCAACCGTCGGGGATGGCGGGGCACAACACGGAGACTGATCGGGGTTTTCGGTATGATCGCGCTCATCTTGCTGGCGATTCTTTCCGGCCTCGGCATCATGTCCCTGAGCAGTTTCGGCGGCACTACCATGACGCTGGCAGTGGAAACCCTGCTGGTTGCGATCATCCTTGCCGGCCGCAGTCTCGATGAACATGTCCGCGCGGTAGCCCTGGCACTCAAGACAGGCGATCTGGCAGCGGCCCGGCAAGCGGTTTCCATGATCGTCGGGCGGAATCCGGACAAGCTTGATAAACATGCCATTGCCCGCGCCGGGATCGAGACGACGGCGGAAAACCTTTCAGATGGTATCATTGCCCCGGCGGTGTTTTACCTCGCAGGCGGTCTGCCGGGCATGTTTGCCTATAAGATGATCAACACCGCCGACAGCATGATCGGGTATAAATCCGCCCGTTATCTTGCCTTTGGCTGGGGAGCCGCGCGAATAGATGATATCGCCAATCTCATTCCGGCGAGGCTGACCGGTCTTCTTATTTGTCTGGTCTCACCGGCTCGTTTATTTAAGGCCTTGTCCGTGATGCGGAAAGACGCAAGACATCACCGGTCGCCCAATGCCGGCTGGCCCGAAGCCGCCATGGCCGCGGTGCTGAACCTGTCGCTTGCCGGCCCCCGTATCTATGGGGTCAGGATGACCACCGACAGGGCCATGAACGCGGCAGGCAGGCGTGATGCGTCAGCGGAAGATATTTTATCCGGGTTACGAATAATGTGGAGGGTGATTGCCGTCTTAGCGCTGTCTGTGCTTGCCGCCGGTATCATGCTCTGGCTGGAAACAGAGTAAATCTCACGCCATCAGAGCGAAATGCCGGCAATACCTGCGATGGCCGGGATATCGGCATGCGCTTCAAGATGATCAGCCAGCGCTTCGAGCCCGTTTTCAATGGAATCCTCGAACCGGAGCGCACTTTCGGAACCGCTATGGTCGTTGAGCCAGCAGGAACGGTAGGTATCGCTGGCAAAAAGACCATGCATATAACAGCCCATGACCAGACCATCCGGGCTTACGGCCCCATCCGTCCGGCCATCGGTCAGTTTCAGCATCGGACGTGCCGTATCGGGGCCCTCTGTCCTGCCGAGATGAATTTCATAGCCTTCAACCCCGGCACCGGAGGCAAGATCCGTTCCGGCGGAAAAACGGACGGTCTTTTCTGATAAAAGGGTGGTCTCAACATCCAGAAGCCCGAGACCTTCAACCTCACCGGCGGGGCCTTCGATTCCCATCGGGTCACGCACATATCTGCCCAGCATCTGATACCCGCCGCATAACCCGACAATCTTCGCACCCCGGCGGCGGAGTGCCTTAAGATCGATATCCCATCCCTGCTCACATAGGAATGCCAGATCAGCCATTGTTGATTTCGATCCCGGCAGAAGAACGAGATCAGCATCCATGGGCAAAGGTGTTCCGGCTTCAACCAGTGTCAGCCGGATCGCCGGGTCACCGGAGAGAGGATCAAGATCATCAAAATTGGCAATGCGCCGCAGGACCGGCACCGCGACATGAAACCGGCGTCCATCTTCTCTGCTGTCCGCCTTGGCCGAAAGATCGAGAATATCTTCGGCCGGCAGGGCACGGGCGCCATCAAACCACGGCAGAATGCCAAGACCAGGCCAGCCCGTCGCCTTTTCTATGATCTCCATACCATCGGCGAAAAGCGTGGTATCCCCCCTGAACTTATTGACCAGAAACCCTTTGATACGGGCAACTTCCGATGGCTCCAGCACTTTCGCTGTGCCGACCAGCGAGGCGATAACACCACCGCGGTCAATATCGCCCACCAGCACGACCGGCACATCAGCGGCTTCGGCGAAACCCATATTGGCGATATCTCCGGCCCTCAGATTGACTTCTGCCGGGCTACCCGCGCCTTCGATGATGACCAGATCAGCCTCAGACTTCAGGCGGTCAAAACTCTCCAGCACCCGGGGCAGAAGTTCAGCCTTGCGTGAGCCGTATTCCCGCGCCCGCATCGTTCCCATTCTGTTGCCCTGAACAATAACCTGTGCCCCGGTATCGGTTTCAGGTTTGAGCAGAACCGGATTCATATGGATGCTGGGGTCAGCGAAAGATGCCCTTGCCTGAAGGGCCTGGGCCCGCCCGATCTCACCGCCTTCCTTTGTCACGGCGGCATTATTGGACATGTTCTGCGGCTTGAACGGGCGAACCACAAGCCCTTTGCGGGCAAACACCCGGCACAGGCCCGCAACCAGCAGAGACTTGCCCACATTGGAGCCGGCCCCCTGGACCATCACGGCCCCTTTCATGTCAGAATTCCACCCCGATCTGCGCCTTGATACCGGACCTGAACGGATGCTTGATGAGCGTCATTTCCGTAACCAGATCAGCTTCGTCGATAAGCGCGTCACTGGCGTTGCGTCCGGTCAGCACAACATGTGTCATGGCAGGCTTATGTGCCCGCAGAAACGAGATCACATCGGCTTCGTCCACATATCCGTAGCGCATGGCGATATTGATCTCATCCAGCAGAACCATCCGGTTGCTGCCATCGGCGATAAGGGTTTTCGCCTTCTCCCATGCGGCCTGGGCCGCCTGGATATCACGTTCCTTATCCTGGGTTTCCCAGGTAAAGCCCTCCCCCATGGTGTAAAACTGGCACCGGTCGGCAAAATGCGTGGTGATAAGATCACGCTCACCGGTGGAAAGCCCCCCCTTGATGAACTGAACCACCACCGAGGGCAGATTATGGGCAATACACCGGAAGATCATTCCAAACGCCGCGCTGGATTTCCCCTTCCCCTTACCGGTATGAACAATGATCAACCCTTTTTCTTCGGTCTTGGTGGCCATGATGCGGTCACGGGCCTGTTTTTTCTTGGCCATCTTGGCGTTATGGCGGGCGATGTCATCCTGCTCTTCGGTCATGGTGCATGTCTCCGTTGTTGGTCAGCATATTATGGCGGTTTCAACGCTCAAGCGCCAGTATTTCGGTCCGCAAGATGTGTCCGGACGCTGTTCCGCCGTGGCTGCCACAAATCACGTGAAACAGCTTCGGCAAACCGGTTCATCATATCTTCAAGTGCTTTCGGATTGCTTGAGGCAAGAAAAGCCCTGACCTCTTCGTCTTCAATCCAGGCATCATAGACCGCGTCGAACAGATGATCCGGCACCTGCCGTGTGGTGGCGGCAAAGGCAAAGAGATAATCAAGGGTTGCCGCAATTTCGAACGCGCCCTTATAGCCGTGACGCATCACCCCTGCGATCCATTTCGGGTTACTGGCACGGCCACGGACCACCCGGGTGATCTCTTCCTTAAGGCTCCGTATCACGGGACGCTCCATGAGGCTGTGATCCCCCATATAGACAGGCGCATCCCCCCCTTTGAGCGACGCCACCGCAGCGGAAAGCCCGCCGGCAAACTGATAATAGTCATCGCTGTCGAGAATATCATGCTCGCGGTTATCCTGATTATGGATCACAGCATCAACCGAACCAAGCCTGCGCTCAAGCCCGGCCCGGTCCGCAATTCCGTCTGCAGTCTCGCCATAGGCATACCCGCTCCAGCCCAGAAACACATCACCGAAATCCGAACGGTCATCCCAGATACCTTCATCAATCAGGGTCTGCAGCCCGGCGCCGTAGGATCCGGGTTTGCTGCTGAAAACCCTGAAACCTGCCCTGAGCGCTGCATCTTCAGCGGACATGCCCGCGGTGATGAGTGTTTCGGCATCGGCTTTCATCCGCGCGGCGAGCGGATTCTGATCAAGAGGTTCATCAAGCGCACCAACAGCGCGGGCAACCTTGTCAATAAGTGCAATCTGCTGGGGAAACGCATCACGGAAAAACCCCGAACACCGCAAGGTCACATCAACACGCGGACGCCCCAAAACGGAAAGCGGCAGGATTTCAAACCCCGTGATGCGGCGTGAGACACCATCCCATTTCGGCTGTACGCCCATCAGGGCCATGGCCTGGGCGAGATCATCCCCGCCTGTCCGCATATTGGCGGTTCCCCAGGCGGAAAGGACCATCGCTTCAGGATAATTGCCATGATCCTGAACATAACGTTCGATCACCATGCTTGCCGAGGCCCAGCCGATCCGCCAGGCCACTTCGGTCGGGATGGCGCGGCTGTCCACGGAATAGAAATTCCGCCCCGTGGGCAGGACTTCGGGGCGGCCCCGGGTGGGTGCACCGGAAGCCCCCGCCGGCACATACCCGCCACCAAGCCCTTTCAGGAGAAATTTCATCTCATCGGTGCCGGAGGCGGAGACAGACCGGCGGAGAGATGGCAGGGCTTCGTTCAGAACAGCGGCGGTCTCACCCCATTCCGGTTGCGGGGCCACATCACCCTCCACCAGCTGACCGGCAAGGATATTGAGCCTTTCCACCGTATCCCCCTGATGACGCCATGGCGACGGATCAAGATCAGCGAGGATATCCGGCCTCGGCCCGTTCCAGGGCAGGCCCCGGTCGGCGGTGAGCGGGTCAAATCCCCTCAAGCCGAGATCTGCCGCCAGGCTCCGCAGGATCGATTGCCCTGCCCCCTGACCATCACCACGGGGTATCCGGAGGATCGACGTGATAAGGTCACCGGCAAGCCGCCCTTCGGGTGATCTGCCATAGATATGGAGCCCGTCCCGTATCTGCATTTCTTTGAGATCACAGAGAAAATTGTCAAGCTTGAGCAGTTTTTCCTCATCCGTATCGTCACGTTCGATACCGCAATCTCCGGCCAGGCCGGCGCGTTCCGCCGTCATCAGGATAGTGTCCATCAGGGCCGTGCTGCGGCGATCATCAAGCCCCATGGCTTCAAAATATTCATCCATGAGGGTTTCGATTTCCGCCATCACCCCATGGCTGTCGGCAAGGGTCATCGGCGGCGTGAGATGATCAAGAATGACAGCGGATGTGCGTCTTTTGGCCTGACTGCCCTCACCCGGATCATTCACGATAAAAGGGTAGAGATGTGGCATCGGGCCGAGAATGGCATCGGGAAAACAACTCCGGTCAAGTGCCAGCGCCTTGCCCGGGAGCCATTCCAGATTGCCGTGTTTGCCCAGATGCATCACCGCCTGAGCGCCGAACACATGGCGGAGCCAGAAGTAGAAGGCAAGATAGTGATGCGGTGGCGGCAGATCAGGCGAATGATAGCTGGTTTTCGGATCAATATTGTATCCCCTTGCAGGCTGGATCGCGACCGCCACATTCCCGAAAAGCCGCACCGGAAGGGCAAAGCCGTCCGGGCCCATCATGGGATCATCTTCGGGCCCGCCCCAGCGATCCGTGACCGCCTGCCTGATATCAGCCGGAAGTGTGTTAAAATATGTTTTGTAGAGATCAGGGGCACACCAGGCTTCCACGTCACGTCCGTGCCAGCCTGTATTGGTCGGCGCCGCCGAAAGCCGTTCAATAAGTTCCGCCGAATTCCGTGGCTGGGATGTGACCGTATACCCCGCAGCGGCCATCGCATTCAGGATCAGGGCCGCGCTTTCCGGTGTGTCGAGGCCGACACCATTGGCAAGGCGTCCGTCCTTGTTGGGGTAATTCGCCAGCACCATCCCGACACGGGTTCCGGCAACAGGGCTCTGCCTCAGGCGGACCCAGGATGCAGCAAGACTTGCAATATATTCCACCGAAGACGGATGAGCTTCGTATCCCGTCAGCATGGCTTCGGTCAGCGGATCCTTGCGTGGCCGGGATTTGAACCCGGCGGCACGGCTGGTGATACGCCCGTCAAGTTCAGGCAGGACAACATGCATCGCAAGGTCACGGGGGCTGAGCCCGGCGGTGCTTTCCTGCCATGATGAGACAGTGCCCGAAGACAGCATGACCTGAAGAACCGGCACATCACGGGCACCGAACGGCCCGGGGCTTACGCTGTCCCGCTGGCCGGATGACGGATCGGACACGGCAAAACTCGTCAGATTGAGAATGATCTCTGCTGATGTTTCCTTCAGCATATCCCGGAGCAAGCCGGCGCTGGCAGGATCTTTCAGGCTTGAGACATAGACCGGCATCGCCGCCAGCCCCTGTGCCTCAAGTGCCTCAATCAGCGCATCAACCGGCGCGGTATCCCCGGCCTGGACCTGTGCCCGGTAAAACACCAGTGCCGCCACCGGCGCATCAGCAAGGCCCCTCTCATCCCAGCGGCGGCGCAGATCTTCAAGCCCGGGGGTTTCCGATGCCGCCGTGTAAAGGCCGGCCGGAAGAAACGGTACCGGCGGCAGGGCCTTGTCTGTTCCGTCGATGATATCGTCCATTGCATCAAGCAGGCGCACCGCGTTGGTCATGCCGCCCGCCGCCAGATACCCGCCAATCTGCCTGAGCTGATCCGGGTTCAGGGTGGAAAGGCGCTCAAGTTCAGCATCCGGTTTGCCATCCCCGGGCAGAAGAGCAAGGTGAATATTGTTCTGCCTTGCGATCCGGGTGACCTCTTCAACCCCGTAAGACCAGTATGAAACGCCGCCGAGAAGTCGGATCACCACCGCACGTGCATGGGCAAGAGTCTTCTCGATATAAAGATCAATGGAATAGGGATGGCTGAGACTGAGAATATTGGCCGCCCGCAGGGCCGTCCTGCCGCGTGATGTCTTTTGAACAGCGGCGGCGATAAGACTGATTTCCGTATCCGCCGCACTCAGAAAGACTACCTTTGCCGGGGTCTGGCCGAGATCAACCGCTTCCCCCGTTGCATAGAGATCACCGGATTGCTCAATACGCAGGAGGTGCATGGCTCAGGCATGACCGGAAATGATGGTGCCGCCGAGAGAAGCTGCCAGTGCCGGCATGTCCGTTGACTGAAGCCCGATCAGCACCAGCCGGCCGTCATCATCATCCAGCCTGCCGCCGTAATAAGAGTCCACGCGTCCGCCCACCGCCTGAACAACAAGAGGCAGTGCCTTGCCGTCAACACGCAGAAACCCTTTGGCGCGCAACAGCCCCGAGGCTGAAGCATTGGCTGATAGCAGATCAAGGAAGCTTTCCGCATCAGCAAGCGCAGGCAGACGGATAACCACCGAGGTAAAGGCATCATGCCCGTGATCATGATCATGGTCATGGTCATCATCGTGGTCGTGATCATCGTCATGGTGATGGTGATGGTGAAAATCCTTGCTGCGGGCAAAGGCTTCGTCTTCAAGACCAAGGCCGAAAATTGCCTTAAGGGGAAGACCGTTCCCTTCGGTGACGAGGATCGGTGTCTGCCCCTTGGTTCTGGCGGTGAGCCGGGACATCACCTCTTCGCGCTCATCACCGGTGATCAGATCACCCTTGCTGACAACAAGCAGATTGGCCGCCGAGACCTGATCTTCGAACAGTTCTTCCACCGGCGTCAGGTGATCAAGTTCCGGGTCGGCCTGACGCTGGGCTTCGAGCGCATCGGCATCCGCCACGACATCCCCGGCCGCAAGCGCCGCCCCGTCAACCACCGTGACCACCCCGTCCAGCATGACACGGGACCGGATATCCGGCCAGCCGAACGCCTGCACAAGCGGTTGCGGCAAGGCCAGGCCTGAGGTTTCAATGATAATCTGTTCAGGTGGCGGCGACTGGCTGAGAAGACGTTGCATGCTGGGCAGAAAGTCATCGGCCACGGTGCAGCATATGCAACCGTTGGCAAGTTCGATCACATCATCCGCCGAGCACCCCGGAATATTGCAGGAGGCCAGCATCTCGCCATCGACGCCGACGTCGCCAAATTCATTGACGATCAGCGCCAGACGACGTCCGCCGGCATGCTCGATCAGATGCCGGATCAGGGTGGTTTTCCCCGCGCCGAGAAATCCTGTGATTACGGTTGCCGGTATGCGTTGCGCCACCATGAAAACACCCTCAGACAATGCACGGCCAGCGCATCACACTGGCCGCAGTGATCATGTTTTTATGCAATCAGAGAGCGGCCAGAATGACAGGTTCGGCCATCTCCACCAGATAGGTGAGACCAACGCCCGCCACCATGGCCCCGGCAAGACGTGGCTGCAGGGTTGCCGTGGCATTGTCATCCCCCGGCTTTCGCATAAGAGCGAGAGCCAGCAGCATCACGCCGAGGGAGATCGCAAACTGGGTTGCGCTGAACGCGGCAATATAGGACATGATCGGGGTTGCTTCGGCACCGATCACCGCTTCACCATAGGCCCAGCCGTGAAACAGCCCGGCCCCGAGTGCCATCATGCTTGCGGCAACAGCCCCGAGACGACGCCCTGCCATGACAAGACCACCGATCATCAGAACAGAAAGCCCGATAACCACCTCAGCCATGGGTAGAACAACGCCCCCCACGATCAGGAGTGTCCCGAGAGCCGTGCCTGTGATGAAGCTTGCGGGAAGAGCAAGACGGGCCTGCTGAAACGCGGCGAGAAGACCAATCCCCACAACAAAGGCCAGGTGATCAAAACCGATAATCGGGTGGCCGAGGCCGGAAAGAAGCCCCTGACCCATGGTCTGGGGAATTTCCCCGCCCATGGGATGGTGGGCAAAGGCAGGCGCCGCAATCATTATTGCAGAAAAAGAAATGGTGGCAAAAAGCTTATTCATGATACCCCTCCGGTATTCGGTCGGGGCAGAAAGGACAGCAGATACCATTTGTTCATGCTGCATCTGGCGCACCCCGGCCATGCATTAATCCACGTAAAGGCAGGTCTCCTGGCTCAAGGCGTTGCGGCAATCCCCGCCTTCCCGGTTTCCCAGTGGCATAATGGGGACGCCTGCCTAATGACAGTCGCGGGGGCGGCTATGGATTTGGGCAGATTGTTCATCATCACCCGCACCATATTCCCTTTTCAGGTGATAAGCTTCGGCAAAATCACCACCCTTACCCTTTTACTTTCCCATGCCAGCAATTCATGTGTCAACCAGAAGCGACATTATTTGCTGTTTTGCCGCCAATCCGACAAGGCTGCATCAAGACGCTGTTCCGCTTCGGCCTCTCCGGGCAGGCCAAATCTTATCCATTGCGGTGCATAGGAAAAAATACGTGTCCATATCCCTTTCCGGGCCAAGTATTCGTGAAGCCTGCCTGCCTCCGGCACTTCGGCAAGGGAATACAGATCCGTGCCGCCGATCACCTCAAGCCCGTACTTATCCAGCATCGTCCTGAGCCTTTGGCCGGATTTTGCCAGAAACCCGCGCTGATCCTCCGCAAAGGACGCATCTGAAAGGGCCGCCGCCCCGATGTTCAGGGCAGGTGTCGACGTGGCCCAGGGGCCAAGCTTTTGTTCAAGGACAGCGATATCTTCGGCATAGCCGATGGCCATCCCCAGCCTGAGACCGGCAAGGCCAAAGAATTTGCCAAAGGATCTGAGCACGATCAGCCCGGGCCTGCCAGCAAAGGGAGCAAGGCTCATGTCCGGCATGAGATCAATGAACGCCTCATCCACCACGACAAGACCGCCCGTACCGGCAAGACGTGCGGCCTGTTCTGCCAGTATGGCCGGGGGGATCGTCTCACCCAGCGGATTTCCGGGCTGAACGGCGATCAGCACCTGAGGGGAAGACGCCGCATCAAGTTGATCAGGCAGATTTCCTGCCGGATAGGTGATGATGTCGTGACCGGCATTCCGCCATGAATTGCCGTGCTCAGAATAAGCAGGGTCGGGAAGCCAGACACGCGCACCGGATCGCAACACGGGCAGAAGGGAGATCAGGATCTGGCTTCCGGGGGCGACAGCTATGGCCGCATCTCTGTCAAGGGACCAGGCTTGCCTTGCCGCGTCTTTCAATCTGTCTTCATCTTCGCGTTGCGGCAGAGACGTCCATCCTGCGGGATCGAGGAGTGCCGCCGGTACCGGCCAGGGGCGAGGGCTTATGCCGGTGGAAAGATCAAGCATGATCTCCGGTGCAATACCATACCTATGTGCCGCGGAGGTAATATCGCCGCCATGATCCATCCCTGACCCCCGTTCCGTTATCAAGATTGCGATTATTTGGATTAACTTCGCCGAATCAACTAGACTTTCAGCAACTAATCTGAATAAACAGTCCTCAGACTAACTTGGGAGTATTCAATGAAAAAGACAATACTTGCGATCGCAGCTTCTGCGTTCCTGGCTTCTCCGGCATTCGCTGACGACGCCAAGATTGGCATTCTGCTGGGCTTCACCGGCCCGATTGAATCGCTGACACCTGACATGGCATCCGGTGCCGAACTGGCCATCAGTGAAGTCAATGCCGCCGGCAACTTCATGTCCGGAAACACAACACTGTCATCCGTTCGCGGGGATTCAACCTGCATTGACGCCGCCGCCGCCACGGCTGCCGCCGAACGCCTCATCACCGCTGAAAAAGTCAGCGCGATCATGGGGGCTGACTGTTCCGGCGTGACCACCGCTGTTCTGCAGAACGTCGCCATGGCCAATGGCGTTGTCATGGTCTCACCTTCGGCAACATCACCGGCTCTTTCAACCCTCGAAGACAATGGCCTGTTTTTCCGTACCGCGCCATCTGATGCCCGGCAGGGTCAGGTTGTGGCTGAAATCCTCAAGGCACGTGGCTTCACATCAGCCGCGATGACCTACACCAACAATGACTACGGCAAAGGCCTTGCCGACAGCATCGAAGCCAACTTCACCGCTGCTGGTGGCCAGATCACCATCAGCGCCGCCCATGAAGACGGCAAAGGTGATTATGGTGCTGAAGTTGCCGCCCTCGCTCAGGCTGGCGGTGATATCCTGATCGTTGCCGGCTATCTGGATCAGGGTGGTAAAGGGATCATTCAGGCGTCACTTGATGCCGGGGCTTTTGATATGTTCTTCCTGCCTGACGGCATGATCGGCGACAGCCTTCCCGCAGCAATCGGCCCTGACCTTGACGGGTCCATCGGCAGCCTTCCCGGGACAGACAGCCCGGGTGCGGCGCAATTTGCCAGCCTTGCCGAAGCTGCCGGATTTGCAGCCGGTCCGTTCGCTGCCGAATCGTATGACGCGGCCGCGCTGATCATCCTTGCCATGCAGGCGGCAAAATCCACCGACAGCCAGGATTACAAAGATCACCTGATGTCAGTTGCCAACGCACCGGGTGAAAAGATCTATCCCGGTGAACTCGCCAAGGGGATCAAGTACCTTCGTCAGGGTCTTTCCATTGACTATGTCGGTGCTTCTGCCGTTGAACTGATCGGTTCAGGTGAGAGCGCTGGCAGCTATGCTGAAATCCTCATCGATGGCGGTAAGAACACCACCGTCGGATATCGCTAATATTCAGCAACACGGCCCGGGGTACCCCGGGCCGTGTTTTTCCCGGAACCCGAATGCCGGCTTGAGTTGCGGATGGGTTTCAAGAGCAATGTCTTCCATGCTCCGCGCCGGGGCACAGACCAGACTTCCTGATAAAAGCCATGATCGTTGTTGAGCATCTATACAAGAATTTCGGCGGCCTGCACGCTGTTGAAGATGCCTCCCTGACGATCAGCGAAGGCTCGATCACCGGGCTGATCGGACCTAACGGCGCCGGGAAGACCACGCTGTTTAACATTATCGCCGGCGTGCATAAGCCCAGCGCCGGCCGTGTTTTCCTTGATGGTGAAGATATCACGGGCCTTGCCCCGCATGAGCTGTTCCATCGCGGGCTGCTCAGAACATTCCAGATCGCCCATGAATTTTCATCCCTGACCGTGCGTGAAAACCTGATGATGGTGCCCGCCGGGCAGTCAGGCGAAAACCTTGTTGATGCCTGGTTCCGTCCGGCACGTGTCCGTACCGAGGAAGAGGGTATCCGCAAGAAAGCCGATGAGGTGATTGATTTCCTCCAGATCAGGCAAGTTGCCGATGAACGTGCCGGAAACCTTTCTGGCGGGCAGAAAAAACTGCTGGAACTCGGCCGGACAATGATGGTCGACGCCAAGATCGTTTTTCTCGATGAAGTTGGCGCCGGAGTCAACCGGACACTGCTCAACACCATTGGCGATGCTATCCTGCGCCTGAACAAAGAGCGCGGATACACCTTCTGCATGATCGAACATGATATGGAATTCATCTCCCGGTTATGTGATCCGGTGATCGTCATGGCAGAGGGAAGCGTCCTTGCCCAGGGCACCGCAGAAGAGGTCAAGGCCAATGAGATGGTGATCGAAGCCTATCTCGGAACCGGCCTTAAAAACAAAACAGCATGAGTGGACAACAAAAGTGAGTTATCTGATTGGCAAGGACATGACCGGCGGCTATGGCGGGGCGGATATCCTGCACGGATGCACGATTGGTGTCGAAAAAGGGGAGATCGCGGTGGTGGTCGGCCCCAATGGCGCCGGCAAATCAACAGCCATGAAAGCCATTTTCGGGATGCTGGCCCTGCGTCAGGGTCACGTCATGATCGATGGTGAAGATATCTCACATCTCAAGCCTGAAGAACGGGTCATCAAAGGGATGGGTTTCGTTCCCCAGACAAACAATATCTTCACCTCGATGACAGTGGAAGAAAACCTTGAAATGGGCGCGTTCATCCGCGACGACGATATCAGTGAGACCATGCAGCAGGTCTATGATCTTTTCCCGATCCTGAAGGAAAAGCGCCGGCAGCCCGCAGGTGAGCTTTCAGGCGGCCAGCGCCAGCAGGTGGCGGTCGGCCGGGCCCTGATGACCCAGCCGAAAGTGCTGATGCTGGATGAACCCACCGCCGGGGTTTCCCCGATCGTCATGGATGAGCTGTTTGACCGTATCATCGAAGTTGCCCGCACCGGCATTGCCATTCTGATGGTCGAGCAGAACGCGAAACAGGCGCTCCATATTGCCGATAAGGGCTATGTGCTGGTGCAGGGGGAAAACCGCTACACCGATACCGGGGCCGCCCTGATGGCAAATCCCGAAGTCCGACGGGCTTTTCTGGGAGGATAGAGGATGATTGACCTGCTCAACGCGCTCGTGCTTATCACCAATTTCATCATTGTTCCGGCCATGACCTATGGCAGCCAGCTGGCCCTGGGTGCGCTCGGGGTGACCATGATCTACAGCGTGCTGCGGTTTTCAAATTTCGCCCATGGTGAGATGATGTCATTTGGTGCCATGGCCACGATACTCATGACCTGGTATCTGCAAGGCCAGGGGGTGAGTCTCGGCCCGTTGCCGACAGCATTGATCGCGATACCGGTCGGCATTGTTGCGACGATTGGTCTGGTGATCATGACGGATCGTCTTGTCTTTCGCTACTACCGGCGCATCAGGGCTGAAAATGTTACCTATCTTATCGTTTCCATCGGGGTGATGTTCTTTATCGGCGGATTGATCCGATTCATCATCGGGCCCAATGATCAGGTTTTCACCGACGGGCAGCGCTTCATCCTCAAGGCAAGGGCCTTCAAGGCCATGACAGGCCTTAACGAAGGGCTGGCCATCAAGACAACACAAGGCATTACCATCATCACCGCCATCATCATGGTGAGTTTTGTGTTCTGGTTTCTGAACAAGACCCGGACCGGCAAATCGATGCGCGCCTATTCCGATAATGAAGATCTTGCCCTGCTTTCAGGGATCAATCCCGAACGGGTGGTGATGATCACCTGGATCATCACGGCGGCGCTGGCGGCAACTGCGGGGGCACTGTATGGCCTTGATAAAAGTTACAAGCCCTTCACCTATCTTTCCCTTTTGCTGCCTATTTTTGCGGCGGCGATTGTGGGCGGGGTCGGCAATCCCGTCGGCGCCATCCTCGGCGGTTTCGTGATCGCCTTCTCCGAACTCACTCTTACTTTTGCCTATAAAAAATTCCTTACATATCTTCTGCCGGACAGCATGGCTCCGTCGGGCCTGATGCAGCTTCTTTCCACGGATTACAAGATCGCCCTTTCCTTCGTCATCCTTGTTATTGTTCTGCTGATCCGGCCAACCGGAATTATAGGAGGCAAGACATTATGACCGGTCAGGGTTCTGCAAACCGATATCGGACGGCGCTGTTGTTTTCGGCAATGGCCGTTCTGCTGGCGCTTGTCGGCATGATCCAGAGCTGGAATGTCGCCTTCACCCTGCTCAACCTGTGCCTCATATCGGCGATCATGACCCTCGGCGTCAATATCCAGTGGGGGTATGCCGGGCTGGTCAATTTCGGGATGATGGGATTCACTGCCCTTGGAGGGTTGGCCGGGGTTCTGGTGGCTGTCCCGCCTGTGACCGAAGCTGTTGCTGCTGGCGGCGCGGGCATCCTGATAGCCCTGATCGTTGCCGTCATCACGGTCATTGCCGCTGTCTTCATCAGGCGCCGGTGTGCCGGATCGGGCCGCAGACAGCTCTGGGCAACAACGTTGGTGGTGGTCTCGGGGCTGGTGGTTTTCCGCCTTGTTCTTGATCCGGCGGTCAGCATCATCGAAGCGATAGAACCTGCAAAAACCGGATATCTCGGCGGGCTTGGCCTGCCTATTCTCCTGTCCTGGATTGTGGGTGCGCTCATGGCGGCAGGTGTTGCCTGGGTGATCGGCAAGATATCGCTGGGGCTGAGATCAGATTACCTGGCCATCGCGACGCTGGGTATTTCTGAGATCATCATCTATGTGCTGAAAAACGAAGACTGGCTGGCCCGTGGCGTGAAAAATGTCAACGGATTGCCGAGACCTGTTCCCTATGAAGTGGACCTGCAGGCAGAACCATGGCTGATCTCGGTTTCCGAATATCTCGATATATCTGTCATCGATGCTTCATCGCTGATCGTGAAGATCTGCTACGCGGCCTTTTTCGTGGTGGTGCTCGCCGTGCTGTATCGTCTGGCTGAGGCGGCACTGGATTCACCCTGGGGCCGGATGATGCGGGCTATCCGTGATAACGAGGTTTCCGCCAACGCCATGGGCAAGAACGTCACCGCCCGCCACCTTGAGGTTTTTGTCATCGGTTCGGCCATTGTCGGCCTCGCCGGGGCCATGCTGACAACACTTGACGGCCAGTTCACCCCTGCATCATATCAGCCCCTGCGTTTTACCTTTCTGATCTGGGTGATGGTGATTGTCGGCGGTTCCGGCAATAATGCGGGCTCAATCCTCGGCGGTTTCCTGATCTGGTTTTTCTGGATCGAAGCGGAGCCGATCGGGCTGTGGTTTATCAGCGCCATCACCGCCGGCATGGCCGATGACAGCTGGCTTAAGGCACATCTGATTGAGAACGCCGCCCATACAAGGCTGATGACCATGGGGCTTGTGCTGATGCTGGTTCTGCGGTTTGCCCCGCGCGGGCTGATACCCGAAAAGAAGCGCTAGACGTTTCGTTGTGCTGCCACCCTTTCACGCCACAGGATCAGGCATCCGGCGGCAATGATCAGCCCGCCGCCCGCGATTGAACTCGTGTCCGGCATTTCCTGCCAGATAAGCGCCCCCCACAGCGTCGCCCAGAGAATCACCAGATACTGCGCCGGTGCAATGATCGACAGCTCACCCCGCCGGATCGCGATAATATAGGCAACAAAAGAACAGGCCACCAGCGCCGCCGCAAGGGGCAGCAGCTGAACTTCACGCGATGTCACCTCAACCCAGCCAAAGGGAAGGCTCGCAAACCCCATCAAGGTTGTAACAATCGCTGTTGTCAGGGTAACGGTGCCGGAATCAATACCAGCCGGTATCTTGCGCGTGAAAAGATCACGGGCGACGAGACTGAGCGCTGTGCCCAGAGGTAACAGCAGGGCAAGATTGAACGTATCGCCTCCCGGTGCGGAAATCATGACAACACCGGCAAAGCCCATCAACACCGCCAGCCACCGGAAAGGGCCGACCTTTTCGCCGAAAAGCGGAATGGAGACCAGCGTGAGCAGCACCGGGAAGATGAAAACAACCGTGGTGGAAATCGCAATCGGCAACATCTGGATACTGATAAAAAAGCAATAGGTGGACACCGTCTCCGCCAGCCCACGCGCCAGACTCCAGCGGTTGGTCAATGCGGTAAAAGCGGGGCGACGCCCTGATAACCTCAGCCCGATCATAAGAAACGCTGTCAGGAAAACCCCGCGCATGCCGATGATCTGACCGCTGGGGAGGCTTTCACCAAGCAGGCGCACAAGCGCATCCCCCGCCGCCAACAAGGTCATTGACAACGCCATCAGCAACAGCGCTGAGCGGTTTTCAGGCATCGTTCAGCCAACAAGCCAGGCCGGTTGCATGGCCAGAACGGCGTCATCCCCGGCAAGGATTGTTTTCGCCAGCGCCATCACCTGTGGCAGCGAATGGGTGATGAAGGTATCGGCTGTCACCCGTTTGACTGAAAGAAACTCCATATCAGCACCATCGATCTGCATTTTATCTGCGGCGATACCTGCTGATCTTGCCATCAGCCACCCCCCTGTCAGATAGCCGAGCAGCATCAGATAATTCACCCCGCCTGCCGCCGGTCTGCGCGGATCATTTGACGTCGCCAGCAGATGGGCCACGACCTTTCTTGCCTCGGCCACCGCCTCCCGGACAGATGCCCCGGCACTGGCCGCGATGTTATCCTCATGGTGGCAGAGCTTTTCCATTTCGCTGTCGATTTCATCGAGCAGGGTATGGACGGCTCTGCCATCGTCACGGAGTGTCTTACGGAACACAAGATCATTGGCCTGAATAGCCGTCGTGCCTTCATAGATCGGCAATATCCGGGCGTCACGGTAATGTTGCGCGGCGCCTGTCTCTTCGATGAAACCCATGCCCCCATGTACCTGAACGGCACGTGACGTCAGATCAAGGGATCGCTCGGTCAGCCAGCCCTTGATAACCGGTATGAGAAGGGCGGCACGTTCTTCCCACCGGGCGGCTTCGACAGGATCATCGAGATGGCCAAGATCAAGAGCGGCCCCGCCGACCGCGGTAAGCGCACGCATCGCTTCAATCTCAGCTTTCATGGTGGTGATCAGCCTCAGCACATCAGGATGATGGATGATCGCATCACCATTCTGGCCGCCAAGCGGTGTGCCCTGCTTGCGGTCCATGGCATAGGATACCGCCTGTTGCAGCGCACGTTCCGAAATCGACAGCCCCTGCAGGCCAACGGAAAAGCGGGCATGGTTCATCATGCCGAACATGATCTGCAACCCTTCGTTTTCCTCTCCGACCAGATAGCCGATAGCGCCGCCATTATCGCCGTAGGAAAGCACCGCCGTGGGTGACGCCTTGATGCCGAGTTTCTTTTCAATGGAAATGCAGCGGACATCGTTGCGCTCGCCGAGTGAGCCATCAGGATTGACCAGAAATTTCGGCACCACGAAGACGGAAATGCCCTTCACCCCCTCAGGGGCATCAGGGGTGCGGGCCAGCACGAGGTGGATGATATTCTCCGCCATATCATGCTCGCCATAGGTGATGTAGATCTTCTGCCCGGTGATCCGGTAATGATCACCTTCCGGCACAGCCTTTGTCTTGATCGCGGCCAGATCCGTCCCCGCCTGGGGTTCGGTCAGGTTCATGGTTCCTGTCCACCGGCCTTCCACCATGGGGGGGATGAAGATCTGCTGTTGTTCGGGGCTTGCTGATTTCTGCAACGCGTAGATCTGACCTTGCGTCAGGAGATGACAGAGCGCAAAAGCCATATTTGCCGACTGCCAGATCTCATTGACCATCGCTGATACGATCATCGGCATGTTCTGACCGCCGAATTCCTCTTTTGCGTCCATTGCCGTCCACCCGCCTTCGGCCATCGCACGGTAGGCGTCGATAAATCCTGCTGGAGTGGTGACCGATCCGTCCTTGTGATGGGCGCATCCCGCCACATCACCTGTATGATTGGTCGGGGCAATAATATCCGCGGCAAGTTTACCGGCTTCGTCAAGGACGGCATCAACAAGGTCAGGG
>Ga0181585_10001279_pt1 | contig 21896 bp, 16 predicted proteins | sample 071ome_29_FD_132469 | JGI IMG/M metagenome (GOLD analysis project Ga0181585, IMG submission 132469) | Coastal salt marsh microbial communities from the Groves Creek Marsh, Skidaway Island, Georgia - 071407BT metaG (megahit assembly) | ecosystem: Environmental > Aquatic > Marine > Intertidal...
CACCACCCAAGCCGAGCCATTATGGTAAAGTATTTCTCCTGGTAGGCCGGTTAGGTCTACGGAAGTTCCGGTTCCGTTAAAGGCTGCAATTGCCCCCGCAGTTCCGGTATGAAGGCTTGATGTCCAAGCTAGATTTGTTAAAGTCTGGTGATCACCGCCTGCGCCAGCAAGCCCAAATAAAGTCCACGTTGTACCCGGAGTCGTAGCAGATGTATTTATATAAAGTGATGATCCAGCAGGATTTGCAACAATAAATAAACTTCCGGGATCTGCGGATACAGGGCCAACAGTTGGTGCCGTATTGCCAATTAAAATTTCGGCAGACTCAGAGTTATTATCTAATGTGATTTTATTTATATTGAAATTACTTGCCATAACTTAGGGCCAAAAAATAATAGTTTTATTTTATTTATAATACGAATATTAAAATGGAATATTTCAAAAATTATATTAGATAAATGCAGGCAACCTTAATTCTCTTAAGACTTCCTCCTGGACCTCCAGAATTTGGAGTGAAGGTGGTTGGTTCCGCAGACCAGTCAACGTCTTGAACCACTTTTGCTACAGTTTTAGATCTAATGATATCATCGGATTGTTTTTGACCATACCCTCCTCTGCCATTTTCATCTATAACATCTGAGGATTCAATCAAATCGCCGGCCTGAATGTCTCCAGTGGCATTTGTGATCCAAATCTGACCATCACCAGATGAGTTGGTTTGGCTCTTGAAATATTTTGAATTAGAAGAGAAGCTTCTTTCTTCATAGCAATCTTCTGCCTTGGAAGATGCAGATGCACCCGATCCAGTCGGTATAGTCTTCGATAATGGATTCTCAATTGTAATTGAAACATTTGGATCAATACTTATTATATTAAACCATTGGTTGTCAGAGTCCAATCTAATGTTATCTTCAACCTCTACTTCAGAAGTATCTGTAGTAGTTATGGTTGTGGTGCCATTCCAAATGTAGTTAGCGGCTATGTCATATACGGGATAAGCACTAACATCGTTAAATGTTCCGCTAAAATAATCCCAGTAAGACATTCCGTAGGTATCTTCATAGCTTTCTGATAAAACTCCATATACCTTACTTGAGCCATTGGTGGTACAGTACTTAACACGAGGAGAGCCTGTCTCAGTGTTGTTATTTCTCCAAATGTCGCCTGTTACCTCAACAATGTGTCCTGGCTGCAACTCATCCAACATATCTACACCATCTGCAGCAGCTTCATATATAACCGGGTGCTGACCAGTAAAGGCCTGCTGGGCAAGTCCATCTTTTCTGATTGAATATTCAAGAGTTCCAGCGCCACCAGTTGAATTTGAGAAACATCTAAGAAAGTAACTGCTTGTTAGATTTGTGGTTCCACCGATAGCTAACTTCAACAATCTGGAATCCGCTGTTGCTGATTTATTTACATAGTTTGCAATGTAAGAGGAGCTAGTTGTTCCTGAGTCAGTTCCTCTTAGCGTCATCACTGCTGCCTGGTTGGCCACGGACCCATCTCCATCAATATTGACGGATCTATTAGATCCGGACATTCTCATGATGGTTGTTCCCTCATCGTTAAAGTCAATATTGCCAGACGCATCAACATCCAGAGTAATCCCAGAGCCTGTGTTGTCAGTAGAGTCCAAAACAATAGGTCCGTTATTTTCCAACCTCAAAGTTCCACCGGCTGTATCATTTCCAGTAATAAAGCATAGTGTTGAGCTTGTTCCAAACCGTATTTGGTCATCATCTTGTAGCTCAAGATCTACAGTAAGAGCCACATCAGTTGTATTTGCAGTAAGAAGAGCAGTTCCTCCGTCTTGCAAAATAACAGAGCCATTAACTGCATTTACTACGGCATTTGTACCAAGCAAAACTTGACTAGCAGACGTGCGTTCCATAACTAGCTGGCTACCATCCCAAAATATATGAGCAAGATCAAGGCCAAACTGAAGATTCTGATTGGTAGCTGGAATTCTAACATCTCCGTTCGTTAAGATGCTCAACCTATCAGTAGCTGTATTATTCGACTGCAGGTGTAGTTCGCTATTTGCCCTAATCAGCATATCTCTTCCGACTTCCTCTTGGATGATGCTTGAATAGGCACTCACATCTTCCTGATGCTGTAATCTTATTTCTATATCCTCAGTTGATGCCGTAGGCTCCCTAATGTGAATAGATGCCAAAGGAGTAACCCCTATACCTATTCTTCCTGAGCCTGTTACGCTCCCTTTATCTAAAGATATCGAGCCATCTCCACCTGGAGAAATACTTAAACGTCCACCATAACTATGAGTTGCTACACCAGTTCCGGAAGAGTCTATATTAATTCGTCCAGCAGCATTGATCTGAATATCACTTCCATTCTCTGAAATACTTTCTGTTGCGGACCCCAATTCAATTTTAGCAGTTCCTAGCCCATCATAAGATAATGTTCCATCACTAGTGCCGCCGATGTACCAGTTGCCGACGCCGGCCGCATTGCCCGTAATTGCTGTTCCAGAAGTATTGTCCCATTTTGGTATAGCGCCCACAACAGTCGTTCCACCACCTGTAACTCCCGAAGAACCTCCGGTATTAAGCTCAAATTCTGTTCCATCATCAGCGGTAAACATTGGAGTTTGTGTTGCATCATTTCTGACCCACCAACGTCCGTAACCAGTTCTTCCGGTGGCGGAGGCACTCTCTACCATGTCAAAATATCCCTCATTATTCATTCTGAATATTTCTGTGCCATCCGTTCTAAATATTAAATCATCTTCAGAATCAAAGTTCATATTGCCACCGGCACCCGTTCCAGCATATATTCTGGGAGCCGCGCCAACGTCATCCCAGGCAATTGCTGCAAGATTAGTTGATAGAATAACGTTACCAGAGAGGTTTATGTTTCCGACCCCGGTCATATCATTAGAGTTATCAAGAGTAACTCCTGAATCTTTGGCAGCACTAGTTCCGTCCCACCTCATTATTCTATCACTAGTTCCGCTTCCTGTTATACCGGCTAAATCTGCTGGCGTACAAGCTATTAGCATAGAGGTTGTTGATTTACCAACCCCAATTAAATAAGCATTTGTATCAGGCTTTGTAGTCGTTAGTGTATTTCCAGTTGTACCTGCAGTTGAAAGCCAATAATCTTGTCCAACAGTTATGCCGCTAAGTCCAGCGGCAATCCCACCAGGATGGCATACAGTGATATCTGATCCATCTACATTGACAACCAAGCCAACCGGCGGTACACCTGCGCCATCTGCATCAGCCAAAGACACCGTATCTGCAGCACTAATATATACGGCATCACCTACGGCCAAACCTGTTCCGGTATAAACGTGTAAGTTATCTTCTATTGTACTTCTGGTAGGTAAACCATTTTCTAATCGTAGAATTTCGTCTTCGCCCGCCATTTTTTAAGCTCCTAAAATAGTTATTCCATTATAAAGCGGCAACAAATCTGGGCATAAACAAAACGCGAGCGACGTTGTTGCCGTTGCCGTCCACCGACGAAGCGCCCTGGAGGATGCCCACCTCGACAACGAAGTCACCGCTGGCCGACGGAGCCGTGAGCGTCGCATCGCCCGTGGTGTCGAGGTAGACCACCTGGCCGATGTTGCTCGTGCTGACCGAAGCCGTGAAGCTGACGTTGACGTGAGCACCGTGGGCGGTGTGGATCTTCCCGCTGCCCGCGTTCGCGATGTCCTCCATCGCAACGCCCGTGATCCGAGAGGTCAGGTTGGTCGCCGACCCGCCCGTGCCATCGGCCTCGATGACCTGAAGCGTCGTGGCATTGTCCGTCGCGACCAGCTTGGCAACGTGGATCACCGCGCCCGAGTTGTTCGCGTAGGTGAGCCCCTGGCCGACGTTGGCGCCGGTATCGAGGAACTGCCCCAGCTCCAACTGCTGATCGGTGCTGTCGAGGGTGAGGTAGGTGTTCGTGCCATCGTCGATGACGAGCGCGTTCGCGCTGGAGGCCGGGGTGGAGATCGCGATGCCACCCGTCGAGGTGATGTCAATGCCACCCGTACCGGCGTCCACATCGATACCGCCCGCAGCGTTGGAGGCGTTGAGCACAATGGCGGTAGCCGCAGCCTGGGAGCTGTCTAGGTTGATTTGACCATTAGTGTCAGCGTCAATGCCTCCGCTACCTCCATTGAGGTCGAGGGTGGTGTTCAAGGTGCTGTTGCCGATTGTGATAGTCCGGTTACCGCCAGTACCGATGTTGATGGCCTGCGCGGCAGCGTCGTTACCGATGTTGATGGCACCGTTGGAGGCGTTGATCTCCAGGCCCGCACCACCGCCCGAGTCGAGGGTCATACCGGTAATTGCCGTTAGAGCCATAGTCGCGGTAGCGTCGATCTCGACGCCGTTGCCATTGATATCAACTAAACCACTTGTAGTTATATCAACTTGACCAGCGTTACCGGATATATTTACGCCGGAGGCACCGGCTAGAGTAAGTGCGCCGACTTGCGTGCTCCAGGTTGCTGCTGCAGCCGAGGTCAGTGTCAGAGCCCCCGCGCTGGTAGCGAAGTTCGACGCTCCTGCCGCATCAAGGCTGATACCACCGCCATTGGTATCTATTGTAACATTGCCAGATGCATTAACATCAAAATCTCCAGTTCCAACTCCAAATGTTGTTAGGTCAGTTCCGGTAAATCCGAAGTTTGCATTTCCAGGTCCATTTACAACAAAATTTCCAGATGCTCCCGAATTTACAACAAAATCTGCAGATGTCAACGTAAATGCGATATCCCCTTCCGATGAGGTTACGCTTATTGTCTCCCCCGCCTCATATGCAGACTGTAGGGTTGATCCGGCAGAGGTGGCCAAATCAGAAAAAGAAATTGATCCAGCATTATCCCCGGTGGCTGTTTCTAAGCCTCCAGTTGACTTTGCCCTAAGATAAGTAACTGATACTTTAACGACAGTACCTTGCGCGGTAGAATCAGTAACAAATGTGCTTTGAAGTCCAAGATCGGTGGTGACAGTGCTCTCGGTTGTAATCGTATAAGGCCCGGTGCCGGAGGCTAATGCCACCTCAAATAGGCCATTGTTCGCTGGATCCGCAGCGCCCTGAACCAAGATTATATCTCCGGCAATCAGCGAGCTGGTGGGATCGACACTTACCTCAACTGTATTTGCGCCAGAAAAGGCCCCAGTTGTTACCGGAAAGGTCGTTGCAGCAGGGTCAATATTCCAGATTATACCGCCGACCTTCGCCGTATCAGCAGTATACTCGGAGTTTAATAATATAAAGTCATCAGCAGTCTGAACTTCTGAATTGATAGTTGTAGTGGTGCCGTTTACAGTTAAGTTTCCTCCTACTGTAAAGTCACCACCTATTTCTATTGTATCACTAGCAGCTATTTTTGTTATAATGCCGCTATCTAAAACAACCAATTTATCGGTATAAGTTGCCATTTTTTTGCCTCTTTATTTTACAAAAAATAATATTATTCTTAAAATATAACTAAAACTTATAAAATATAACTAAAACTTACCAAATAAATAGTAGATAAGATATCTAACATTTATGCGGGATTATGTTTTCCAATATAAAAATACCTAAAATAGTTATGGGTTTAGCGCAATAAACTGTGGTTGAAATATAAAAGAATTTGAGTTTACAGCATAACCAAGTTTAAATACAACAGAGCCAGATGCAGTGGGAGGTGTGCTTGTTACATTTCCTGCTGGCGCAGTAGCCAAGTATACTGCCTGGCCATTAGATCCGCCGTGAGGGCCGGTAGTTATTGTGCTGCCAGGCGTTGCTCTCATGACAACCGGGCCGGCGGCAAGCGTAGATCCCTTCGCAAAGCCAACGACAAAACCTGTGGCAAAAGCCGATGCATCAGCAATTTCAACATTTCCGGATGAATCTATGTATAAAGGCGTTCCGTCACTAATACCTGTTGGGTTTGCTGTTGAATAATCACTATTTACAACATTATTTACATTTACATCATCAATACACAAGCTGCCTTCGCAAGTAACTTGTGTCGAAACTCCTGTGTCATCTATGTAAAACAGCTCGGCCCTACCCCCAGTTCCGGCGGCATCAGTATCTACATAAATTGCTCCCTTGCCGGAGCCGGGACTGGGGGCTGCAAATAAAATCTCTGGCAATATTATCTGCGCCGGCCCGCTCGGGTCCTCCAATTCTATCGAATTACGGACTACTAAGTTGTCGTTAATCCAAACTCCGCCACTAACGTACAGCGCTGCATCGATTGGCGATGTTGCAGGGGTACTGGCCGGTATTGCCACCTGTGGATCATCGACTGAATTTCCCAAAGTAATGTATCTTGTTTTATAAGCCGCATTTGAAGAATTTCCAATCCATATTCTTCCATTTATTCCTGCGCCAGCACCTCCATCTGCACCGCCGGCTCCAGGGTTTATATATAAGTCTGCACCGGTGCCACCGGGTTGGGTTGGGGTTCCGTCTCCACCATTTCCAGCACCAATCTCAAGATAACCGCCCTGACCTGGGGCTCCGCTAGCTGCGGTTCCATCGCTGCCAGCCCCGCCTGTTCCGGCGCGCAAAAAAACAAGCCCGCCGAGACCGGCATTACCTGCACCATTTCCGACAGTATTTGTTCCGGAGGCAGACCCGCCATCGCCTCCAAAGATAATAAAATCACCACCAGTTCCAGCGTTTTGCCCAACACCGCCGGCTCCATCTGATGCAGCACCACCATTACCAAGATCTATCCTGAAATCACCACCCTCAGTTCCCGGAGATGTACTTTGGACTGCATCAAAGCCTATACCAAGATCTATATCGATTCCGACACCACTCTCTGAAGCGTCGGACGCCTGATTTGTTATAATTTCTATTTCGTTATCTACAGGATTATACTGTTCTGTTAGTCTTGTGGTATTTTGATATTTAATTTGCTTTGGCATTATCCGCTCACCTTAGTTGAATGTATTGTTGCAACCCAACGAATAGTTTTTGCGGCCTCACCAGTAGCTTCCAACTTAAGAAGGCCGTTAACTGCATCGGCAGTTACAGAGAGCTGCCAGCTAGATGCGCCGGCATCATAATCTGTTGTAATATGAAGGCTGCCGACCAAAGAAGTTGATGCGGCTCCAGATCCACGTTTAATGCAACCAGATATCTCCCACCATGCGGTGTCTCCGGTTGCGTCTTCTCTTGCCACTGCGTCGATCCGGAAGCGATATGCTGTATCGTCATTAAGCCCCAAATGGCTTTGATACGACGTTGAGGCAGCCCCCCCGGTTGTATTTAGCTCTTTTGTCGTCGCGTCTAATGTCGCCTGTCTCAATACCATTCTTGAATATTGGGCGTCTCCAGCAGTTGCAAATTGCCCAGACCCATGCGCCAATTCGCTCTCATGATCGGAAAGGCTGGATGCTCCACACGCAACAGAGTGCAGCCCATCTGCGGTATTTCCAAACCCCGCTGCCACGGCATATGACCCGGATGCCACGTTGCTATTGCCTGCTGCAAATGAATAATTTCCGGAAGCAACCTCATTTGCTGCATTCCTGCTCAATTGCAAGTCTACCGCGTAGTCACCCCTGCTGTTCCCCCCTGTAGCAGTGCCATCTGCAATAGCCGTTTGAATAGAGCCGGTTCCATTTGGAATAATTACTGCATATCCATTTGCGGAGGCTACTTCTGCGGCCTCATAAGAATCTCCAAATGAATCAGTTGCAGTTGTTGTAGGCCAACCACCGCCTCCGGCTATATCTTTTATAAAGGCTACACCAGTTGTTGCCGGTATACCGCCCTGTATAAAGGTTCCATCCGGGTCTTCTGAGGAGGCGGTGGCCCCATCATCCGCACTTACGGTTGTTGTTCCAGTACCATCCGTTATGGTTGAGTTTGCCCCAAGCCTTATCCTTGCTCCACCTGAAGCCGTAACGCAATAAGGTCCAGATATAGCGCCGTGAAGATCAGGAAGATCGAGCGGAGCCCAGCCCCAACCCTCATTTCCTATATCGGCCGGGATTGCACTTACTTTGTTATTTACCCTCAGTGCTGCAGCGCAGTTATCGAATCTCCATATATTGAATATTGACCCACGCCGCTCATGAAAAGTAGTAACCCCAGATCCCCTAACTGTAATTCCGTATTGATCTAAATCTCTAAATGCAACCTCTCCTTGGCTTTCAATTAATCCCATTGAAAGAGCCGAAATCCACCGATTCGTTGGAGTTAATGGGTTTCCGGCATCAATAATGGTGCCGCTCTGAAGCTTTACCAGCCCCTGTGCTGTTGCTGAAACCATGCCATAATCACTAAATCCATTACCTTTATTAGAAACGGAGCAGGTTGTTAAAAATATGGAGCCAGCTCTACCGGCAACTATTGATGATAACTCAAATCTACACTTATCAAATTCTATTTTGCCCGAATTGTTAACAAATAAAGTCGGGTTCTGAAAGAGTGAACTGCTGGTGTTTGGTATAAACTTTATATACTTAAAGGAGGAGCCGTTTGATGTCATAAATATATTATCAGCAGACTCTGGAAAATCCCATTGAGTTACCCAATCTAGAATCTCATAATCATAAGCTGGGGCCACAGCCCCAGTTCCTGGTGTTCTAAAGGTTGCGTTTCTAGTATCTTGAGTAACCCACAGCTGATTTGTAGTATTTCTCGTAATAATACCAAACTGTCCAGCCAGAGTACCAGTTAAGAACTTTATAATTCTACCCCTATGTTCATCAGCAGTAAAGGTTGCCGGCGGAACCTGGATAACCAACCCGTCAGCCTCTGTAGAGGAAACAAGAGAGTTAATTGGCCCTTGGTGAACCACGGTCGGCTCTTCGCCTTCAATTTTTACATACGAAAGGTCGCTTAAGGTCATTCCTCCGGCATTATATGGGCCGGCTCCAATGAGTTTTATGACCCTTTCTTTGGCTAATGGAGCAGGGTTAGCCCTGAGGGGCGTGCTTGGTATAACTTGTTTCGCCCTTTTAAAGGTCCTAAACGGGTTTGCAATTGTGCCGTCTCCATCATCATCATTACCAGATACACTATCAACATATATTTCAACTGGCACAGCCCCATTGTCATATTCTGTTTGGCTTGTCTCGGCCAAAAAATCGTAAAGCTCTGGAAGAGTTGCTGCGGCATCAAAAACCGAGTTTATTGGATCGAATCTATTCGCGAGAGCATTCCACGAGGTTCCACCTTGACCCACAAAGAGATTTCCATTTGTATCTAATGCAAGGCTTCCTGGGCCGCTGCTAATCAGCCCGTTTGGATTTGTCGAGCTTACTACAAGATCTGCACCGCTACCACCATTGGTAATAGAAATCTTGTCTGAGGTAAGGTTTATATCTCCACTATTTGCTGTTATATCAACGCTAGATTCGCCCTCTATTCTGTCGCCAGTGGAAACAATAATGTTACTTCCGCCAGTGACGTTGCCGGCAGCTAGTACGGTCGCAAGATCTGATGGGAAATCAGCAAGAGTTGCCTCTACTACATCTAGTTCCGCTTCAATTAAGTCAAGTCTTTCAACTATAGTTTCAAGGCCACCACTATCTATATTATCTAATCTTTCAGATACAGTTTGGTATTCACCTTGAGGAATAATTCCCAGGGCATTTTCTATATTTATGATTGCACTTCTGATTCTGTTAAGACCCTCGGCATTAACCGGAGTTATATTGTCTACAAAAAGAGGTAGCTGTGCATAACCATCAATTGCCGTTGGGAATATACTATAGTCTGACATTTATTAACCTTTTGTTTTTTTGGAAATCCTACTAGACCTAGTTTTGCCCGGTATTGATATAAGCTTGGACACTCTATTTTTTCTAATTACCTTTCCTCTTGTGCTAGAGGAAGCTTTCTTTGTAGTACTTCTTGATCTTTTCTTATTACAACCGCAGCCCATAATATCTCCTATCTATTTTCTAATATTAGCAGAATAAATTATTCTCCAAATATTAGTTCGTAATCAAAATTAAACAATGAATTTATGTTGTTTCCGCTTACTTCGTCTATGATGTACTCCACTAGAGTATTTGGTCCCAAGACTATATTTTCGCTCCGAGCCGTCTGAAAGGAACTCGTGACCAAATAAGGCCTAATCGTTACCCAGCTTTTGCCATCCTCTTTAACTCTTAATATAACAGAGGTTGATCCGGTAGCTGTTCCTGCGGATACTGTTGCGTAAATATTTTTTATTATCATTTTTGCATTAGATGGCACCCTAAAAGTTGATTGCTGAGTTCTTTGATCTCCTACCGGAATAAAGGCAAGAACTTTTGTCGGATTACTTGGAACGCCGGTAGCTAGAGTAATATTTGCACCAGAAACAACATAAATGTCTCCAGCTATAGTTTGATCATTACCACTAACAAATGCTGTGTTACAATCTATGGCTAAAACTCCCGTGTCAACAGGGGTTCTACCATCTGCCGCATTTGTATTAGCGGTAATTGTTCTAATGCTATTATTTTCATCATTAATTATCATTGTAATTTCGATGTTAGTATCGGCAGCATTATTGCTTGAGATATAAATATTATCACTAGATGTTTGGAATATTTTTCTCGTAACCTGAAGCGGCGCTCTTCCATCATCCGCAAGTCGCCATATTGTGAATGGAGAACCTGGGGCTATATCTGCAGAATCCAATAATTTAACGGCACCAAACTTTGTGGATACAGAATGATTTGGAATATTTCCAAGGGCAGCTTCAACATCAAAACTCCCCGTTATTAGTGATCCATTTTTTGTAAGCCTACCGGTCTGCCGGTTTGTTCTTAAATCTGATTGAATAAATAGATTTGAGCCCTCTAGACCATTAGTGTATCTAACCCTAAAGCCATCCAGCCTGGGCTTTATCGGAAGCTCCAAGAAACCCCTATCTACATCAGCTTGGGTGTAACTGTAAATTTCAGACGCCAAAATTGTCGGAGATGTGGCTTGCACGTCGTCTGTATACTGCACCTCTATTCCATTTGCGGCAGAAAGCTTATTTGACTTTATAAATAAATCTATTCCATTAAACCCATCTGTGTCAACCCATTCAGAAGTTACAGTATTTCCTGCGGGCAAAGAGCTGGCGACTGAGAATCCCGAACCATCAGCTCTGGCATTGACATAGTCTCCATCCGGCTGCTGTCCCGTAATGATGGATCTATTTAGTTGTGCAACCATGCCGTCAGCAATAAAGGCAGTAAGACCTAATATTTGTGGGCTTAGCCCTGTATGCAATAACTTATTTTCAAAAAAGAAGTCTCCTTGCGCTACTCCTCCATTGATAAATTCATATCTATTAAATGGAGTGAATGCCGGGGCGCTAAAAAGCTGAAATCCATTAGACGCAAAATAAGGTATATTTAAAAGCCGGACCTGATCAGTTCCGGCTTCGTCAGAATACCAGCTAATTCTTATAAGGCCATTCTGATCTGACACTATTCTTGTGTCTACCTGGGTCCACCCTCGCAAGTCAAGTATGCCAGAATCATATATCTCCCCGGGACCCAAGTTGTCTGTAGTCTGAAAGGCCTGCTCTGCAGCTCTTTCGTGTGGCTTATAGGCCATTATTCTCTCCTAGTAAATAAACCAATTTATTCCATCACTAATTAAATTAATTTGCTCGTATAAACAATATATCTGCACTCCATCTATATAAGCATTTTCTCCCTCTATCTCTATCCCATCAGCATTTGATTTAATAAAAATATTGCTTTTGTCTACTGAAACATTTTTGATTGCAACTTTTACATCTTTTTTTGGATCAGGTAAAATTATTGAAACATTGTTAGATTCTACTAAAATAAAGTCTAAATTTTCTGCATTATAGTCAGAGCTAACAGATACTACATTCCAAGATTCTATTTTTGAAAAAAGAACCTCGACTAAGTCTTTTAACTCAGAAATGTCAGATGAAATTTCATCTAATCGCTCTGAAACGCTGATATTAGCCTCACCGGAAGGAAGTACGCCTAATTCATTTTCAATATTTATTATAGCGCTTCTTAGCCTGTTTATTCCCTCGGCGCTTACAGATGTAACCCTATCAACCGTGAGCGGCAATTGCGCATAGCCATCAATTGCTCTTGGAAATATGCTATATTCTGACATTATGCTTTTAGCTTCCTGAAGATAAGTTTTTTAAACATATTAAATATTATATTAATTTAATCTGTTAAAATGAGGTTTATATAAAGTATGAGAAAATTAATAAATTACTTATTTTATTTAACCATCGTTATTTCCTCTGTTCTTATTGTAATTAATATTATTAATTTTTCCAAAAGAATAATTATTTTAAATGAATCCCAGTATACGGCCGAATTTAGAAAGGAAATAATGCTGGAGCCTGTTGTAAAGCTGACCCAGTTTTCTTATGAAACAATTGAAAAAGATGGCGAGTTTCAGTCTGCTGAATCAACAATATTTGCAACCGGATTCTCTATTAAATATAATCCTAGCGAAAACAAAACAATAATTTTAACAAATGATCACTTCTGCAATACAATAAATAAAGACAGCCTTTTAATGGTTGAGCGATATGATACAAAAACAGTGTTTTTATCTACTGAAGATACTGATAAACTTATTCTTTCAACTGTTCCTGGCCTTGATTTGTGCGCTATAGAAATAATCGGATATGTTCGACCTGCAAAACTTGCTGATAATAATTTTTATCCAAAGCCATTCGAAGAAATCTTTATAGTGGGGGGTCCAGCGGGTGACTTCCCAATAATTGTTGACACATATGCTTCTATGCTAGTAGAAAGAAGCAGAATAGAAATGGGTGGGCTTGACGGATCAGAAAATCCTTTTCTACTTATATCAGAACAAGTTTTCCCTGGCCACAGTGGAAGCCCTATTTACACAAAGGACGGAAGAGTTGTGGGCATCTTATTTGGAGCACTAAGAAGCTATGGTGGACTTGCTGCAAGCAATCAAGATATTCATTTTTTCTTAGAATCTTTATGATGCTTATTGCGTTGCAATTTTGATTTAAGCTTTTTTATTCTTCCAGATTTTTTTCTGGCATATAGTGTGAAAAAAGCAATATCTATCATTTTGCCGCTCATGGCAGCCTTCAGGGTATCGTTTGCAAAGTTGGCTGCATCAATCGCCTCAATCCCCATCTGATTTCTTTTGCCATCAGCATTTTTCTCTGTATATTTTTTGCTTATTTGCTCCACCTCTTTCGAAGAAACGCCATAAAGAATCATGTTTGGCTTTAGTTTCTCAATAACTGCATCTAACTTTCTCTTTTCATCTAGGGCCTCTTGAATTTTGGGATTTTGATTATTTACACACTCAAGAAGGCAGCTATTGCAGCTCTCCTTAAGCTCAAGATTCCATAAATCACAAAGAAAAAACTGACGCACCTCTTTTGGTTCGTCTTTTATATTTTCCTTGCATGAGTAGAAGATTTTATTATCTACAATTTTTGCAGTACCTTCGCAATAATGACTATTGCGAAGCTCGGTTGTCATTTTGCAATTTTTAGAGCAATCTATTTTTTTCATAGACTCATTATACTTGCTTTACCAGTCATCCTCTTGCTCTTTATTGATATCAAAGTCAACAACTACAGATCCGCGCTTATTATCTGGAGTTTCTTTTTTAGAGCCCATATCTCGTCCGCCATACTCTGGAGGGGGATCTATATAAAGTGGAATTTGACTTCTCCTCTCCTGCTCTTTTTGCTTTTCAATTATCGGAATAATATACCTGCTCATTATAGAATCCTGGCTGCATAATCTGCAAGCGGACTGCGCTCGCCCTTTAGAAGCGTAATGTGAGATGAGAGGTCGAAATCTTTAAACTTTTCAACAATTGCTCCAAGCCCGGATGTTGTTGAGTCAAGATGAGGAGCATCAATTTGCTCCAAATCACCTAGCATGATCAACTTGGAGTTTTCGCCCATTCTAGTGATAACAGCCTTTGCTTCATTGTAAGTAATGTTCTGAGATTCATCTAAAATCATAATAATATTCGGAAGGCTTCTTCCTCGGATATAAGAAAGAGCTTCAATTTCAATAATGCCCTTTTCTACCATTATGTCAAAGTAATGAGAGCCATTTTTAAAAAGAAATTTAAAGTTATCAATCATAGGCTGAATCCAAGGCTGCATTTTCTCATTTTTATCGCCTGGAAGAAAGCCAATATCTGCACTCATACTTTGAACTGGCCTAGATATAATTATCTTTTCGTACCAGCCCTCATTAAGCATGTGTAGAGCCGCAGCAGTTGCCATTAGGGTTTTTCCGCTACCAGCTTTGCCGCTAATAGTTGCCATATGGATATCTCTATCTAGAAGAGACTCTAGAGCAAACATCTGCTCTTTGTTTCTAGGAGTTATGCCCTGAACTTCAAACCCCTTTTGCTTTGCGTGAATCAGCTTTTTAGCCACACCGTCTTTGAAGCAGGCCAGGGCACTTTTTTGGCCATCTTTTAGAACCAGAAACTCATTTGGCTCAAAGTTTTCGCCTAATTCAACTTCGCCGTCTGCGTAAAAGTCATCAATATCATCAGAGTCTACCTGAACCACAGAAACACCAGTATAAGCACCTTTTCTCTTTATTGTGGCTTTATTTTTGCTGTAATTTTCTGAATTAATGCCAAGCGAATCACACTTAACTCTGATATTTATATCTCTTGATATAAGAACAACATCTTTTTGCTCTAAATCTGATAAATTAGAAAGCTTTAATGCTGTTGCAATAATTCTATTATCAGCATTGTCTTCTAGCATCGGAATTAGATCTTCTTCCGACAACTCTGTGTATACTTTTATTTTTTGACCATTATCTAGAGTAACGCCTTCCGATAGCGAGCCTCTAGATCTTAATTCATCTAAAAACCTATTTACATATCTGGCGGAATTTCCTACTGAATCTGATCTTATTTTTAGGTGGTCAACCTCCTCAAGGACGACCATCGGTATGATAACTTCTTGGTCCGGAAATGCATGTATTGAATCCTCATGGTGTACTAAAACTGATGTATCCAAAACAAATGTCTTTTTTCTCACGTTTACTCCGATTTATTCGATCTGATCTTCTTCTATGGTCCAGTGCTCTATTTCTACTTCGTAATAAAGCGATCCGTCATCATCCTGCCTTAGGGTAAGTACGGGGCCGGCCCACTCTCCAACTAACTCTCCATTATATTTAACTTCTAACGCATCAATGCTTTTGTGCTCGATAACTTCAATCTCATTATCTAACATGTATTCAAGTACTTCATCTCGCTCCATTTCATCCATAGTCTCAACATCAAGACCTATAAACCAAAAAAGATCGCGCAGCCACTCTTGACGTATTTCTTTTACGTCTCTTGTATAGCCTACGCGATCTGTTAAAATTTTTGTTATCATTCTATATGATACCCAAATATTAGTCTCTATTTGCTTTTGTTTGCAATTTAAAAGATAAATTATTGATCTTCACTATATTCAACTACCTCGCCTGCTGTCTCTAGCTCTTCTGTGGGCTCATTTGGTTTTTCGCTCGGTTTTTTGTTAATCTGAATATCTTTCATTGAAATTCCGCTCCAGTCACTTCTCTTGGGAGCCCAGGACTCCCACCACTTTGGAAAATCAAATCTTTCATCATGAATATAGTCACCGTTTCTTTCCGTGGGAATTAAATATTGATTATAAGCAACCGCCTTCTCTTCTTCTGTAAAATTATTCCAATTTGCCTCAATCCATAGGGCCAGCCGCCTAACATCTTCGTTATATCCCTTGAGCTTTTCAATTATCGGTCTGGCCAGATTGCCGTCATAAAAATCTTTTGTTTTATTATCTATAACTTCATTTAACTTTGCAATTTTAGCCTCTAAGCTGTCCCCTATAATATTTTTAATACGCTCAAACTGTCTGTCTACTTGTTTTATAAAGCTTTCTGCTAAATCTAATTTATCATCAGATTCATTTGAATAAACATAAATAGAAAGCTTTAAATCTACGGTTCCAAATAATGAGCTATTTGAATTAAGATTTACTTTTGCACTAAGATTTATATTGTTGAACATTTTTCTATAATCAATGAGATCATCTGGCTTATAGAATGGAAAATTAAGTTGATTTTTTGCATCTTCAAATTTTTGCTTTTCAATGCTATTCAGCAAGCTAAATATCTTCTTCTTTTCCTGACCTAAGTTTATTTTAAATAAAGTATTTTTTATTTCGCCATCAAGAGGGTTTATATAAACAACATCTGTTAGGTTTATCCCAGCTTTTCCTAATTTATCAACATTTAATTTTTCTAAGTTATACTCTAGTACACCTGGCTTTGGAGAAATTAAGATTTCTCCGTCATAATCATCTTTGTCCCCAAACACATCAAGATTTGAAAGCAAAGCAGAATCCATCCTTTCTTCAAATGAATCAAAAGCTTTTGGCTTTATATATCCACCATCTACAAGTCCGCGTCTGATTTTTTCAATATACTGATCATATTTTGAATCTATATCTCTTTCTGCCCATTCAAAAAAGCTAGATATATCATCCGGATTTGTACAGTCATCGCATCTAAAATCCAGATCAATAATTAGAGAGCCCGAAGCAATATCTATGTTGTTAATTTCACCATACTCGTCATGCTCAAGAATATTTGTAAAGCCACGATCCTTTATCTGAGCCCTATATGTTATCGGAATACTTTTTAGCTCTCCCGGGTGTACAAATGCCCCCTCCTCCCATTCTGAACCCGAATCTTCCCAGCCATCAAGGTAGACTTCTGCTCTTAAGCTTACGCTTGCAGTAACCGTTACTTCGTCGCCCCAATCATCATGAACTTCTGCATCGGGGTGTATATTTTCAAAGCTTGTTCTGTATTGATCCAGTATATCCTCAACCTCTTCGGCCCAAAGGTCGGCTACATTCTGCTCCCCCTCCTCAAGGTCTGTTTCAACGTTCCCGTAATACTCTGGCCCAACTCCTCCTTTTGAAAAAAAGCTATTAAGAATCTCTCCATCGGATGTGTCCCTATAACTTCCTCCATACATCCTTAATTCATCTTCTGGAGGGGGAATCACCTCCCCCTCATTTTCAAATAGATGCTTTTGAGACTTCCATGCCCAATCCCTAACAACGTCTATAAATCCAGGCGGAGTTCTTCCATAAGTTCTATCTTCTGGAACGGCAAACTCGTATCCATCGTATTCATTTACATACTTTCTAAGCCTAACTCTAGAAGCAGGGGCGATTCCTTCTATATTTCTATTTATATCTCTAAATATCTCTTGCCCGTCTAGATCACCTATATTAATTCCATCAGAGTCTTCTGCGGTTGATCCGGGCGGCCTAAGGAGGTCGTTTAAATCAGAATTTTCAACAAGATATGCAATAGGCCCATGCCCTCTTGATTCCTTTATTGCACAGTTAAAATAAGAATTCCCCTCAGAATGGCAGGATCTTATATTTTCATGATCGCTCATTCTCAGCACATCAATTGGATCTCTTGATATAAGAACTGAATATTTTTCTTCAAGATTACCATGGGCAAATGATGATTCTATCTGCTTCCAGTTATAATCCTTTGCATATTCGGCTTGCTTTTCCTGCCACCATTTAGACATCCACTCTGGAGCGCCCTCGTGGGGATTGGCCAAGACCTTTGATATAGAGGTTATTTTATTTCGAGTTATTACTTCACCCGCCCTTGGACCGGATGGAATCTCCCTCTCTTCTTTTCTAAAAACCTTTAGATCTGGAACTTGCGTTTTTATCGTATAAAATGAACCCATAGCATTTTGCATCTTTTGATCTACTGTCTTTAGCTCAAAACGATTGCTTCCACCAGCTGGGGACCACCCTTTATCTCTTAGAAAATCTACAACCTCGCTTAATTTTCCTGCATCTTCTGTTTCATAGGGAATTATAACCCTAAGTTTGCCATCAAATAATTCGTCAAAGCTCAACTTAGAATAATCTTCATTCAGCCAATCTTTTAGCCTTTTTATTTCAGCTTTAGAGACAGCATATTTATGTAACCTATTTATCTTTGAGGTTGATAAGGCTTCTTTTTTTAAATTATTTTCATAAAGCCATTTTTTTAATAAAGATAACTTTTTCATCAACAAACCCTCAGACTAATATTAAATATTAGCTGAAAATTACCATCCCCACTCTCCATCCATTCCAGATGCATTATAGTCGGTCACGCGCTTCTCAAAGAAGTTTGACATAGTGTCGCCATTGAGCACCCAATCCAACCATGGTAAGGGGTTTTCTTTTACTCCATAGTTTGGCTTTAGCCCAAGCTGAATAAGTCTACGATCAGCAATATATCTGATATACTGCTTCATTTCATCTGCAGTTAAACCTTCGACTGGACCTACCTCATAAGCTAAATCGATAACTTTATCCTCAAGCTTCACTGCAGTCTTGTACATCTCATAAATTGCTTTTTTAAATTCATTGTTAACTACCCTTGGGTGTTCTTCGCAGAATGTGCGGAAAAGCTTTGACATATATTGGACATGAATGGTCTCATCTCTTACTGACCACTCAACGATGGTACACATGCCCTTCATTTTTCCAAATCTTTGATAATTTAGAAGCATAACAAAGGCTGAAAATAAAGACATTCCCTCATTACAGACAGACTGGGCCAAAGAAAGTCCTATGCCTTTTTTCGAAGAAACATTAGTGCTTTGCATAAACTCAAGCTTTTCAGCCATCTGCTCATACTCAAGAAATGCCCAATACTCCTTTTCTTCAAGACCCAGAGTATCATTTAGAAGAGCGTAAGCGCGCTGATGGGTGCCTTCTCTATTTGCAAAGCTTAGCAGCATATTTCTTATTTCGTTGTTTTTAAATACAGGAATAAACAAGTCACAATAATTGCCACCAACCTGTACGTCAGTTTGCGTAAACAATCTTAAAATTTGTGTAATGTGTTCTTTTTCTTGCTGGGTAAGCGCTTTGCTTTTCCACTGATTTACATCCTCTTGTAATTCCGCCTCCCAAGTACCCCAATGAACCTTTTCGTGGGCCTCGGCAGCCTCCATCGCCCAGGGATACTGAAATGGTTTATAAGCCTGCGATAAGTTAAGTAATCCTCCGTTATTTATCCCTGACATGACAAGCAATCTCCTTCATCTTCTGCATAATCTGCTAACGCTACTCTTTCTACTTTTGCCGAAACTTTTTCTGGATCAACTCCAGCATTTGTTCTTAAATAATAAAGGGCTTTTAAGCCCATCTTCCAAGCTTTAATATGTGTCATTAAAACATAATTTTTATTTGAACCTGCCGGGAAGAATAGGTTTACACTCTGGCCTTGGCAAATAAATTCTTGTCTGTTGCCAGCATGCTCAACAACCCATCTTTGATCTAACTCAAAAGCCGTTTTAAATACGCTCTTTTCCCAATCAGTAAGAAACTCAAGATGCTGCACAGATCCCTGGTTGAGAATAACAGAGTTCCAGGCATCTTCCTTTTCTTTTTCATCAAGATAATTATCAAAAACCTTATCCAGTTCAGGATTCTTAACTAAGAAGGAGCCGGCCCTGGTTCTGTGAGTGTAAGCGTTTGACTTCCAAGGCTCAACAGAAGGACTGGTGCTAAGAATTATTGAGCTATTTGCATTTGGGGCGATTGCCAAAAGGTGAGCGTTTCTCACTCCGGTTTCTGGCCCATCAGGATAAGCGCCCTTCTCCCTTGCTAAGCGCAACGTTTCCTCTAAAGCCCTCTCCTTGATATCTTTGAATATTGATATATTCATACCAGTGGCTATCGCACTCTCCCAGGGTATTCCATTTTTCTGAAGAAGATCGTGAAAGCCCATAGCTCCAAGGCCAATGCTTCTTTCCTTTTTTGCGCCATTTACTGCTTTCCAAAGCTCCTTAGGGGCATTTTCTATAAAAACATCCAAAACATTATCAAGCATTCTGACCAGATCCTGAACTATAGTTGTATCCTTCCATTCGTCCCAAAGAGAAAGGTTTAAGCTGCTTAGACAACAAACAGCCGTGCGGTCGGAAGCTGTTGGGAGAAAAATTTCACTACAGAGATTTGATCCGTTTATACGAAGCCCCAACTCCTTTAGGGCCTCTGGAAGGTATCTATTTGATGTATCTATAAAGTGAAGATAAGGCTCACCCGTTCTATATCTTGTTTCAATGATCCTCTGCAAAAGATCTCTTGCGCTAAGAGTGTCCCTGACGGTACCATCTGCCGGATCTACAAGATTCCAATCTTCATTTGCTATAGCTGCCTTCATAAACTCATCCGTTATATTTACGGCATTATGCAGATTAAAGCATTTTCTATTCGGATCTCCGCCGGTTGGAATCCTCATCTGTAAAAACTCTACAATGTCGGGGTGAGACACGTCTAGATAAGCAGCATATGAACCCTTTCTAGTCTTCCCCTGCCTGTAGGCATTCATATCTGCATCAACTGTTTTTAGAAAAGGAATTGGACCGGGAGACTTTTCTGAAACAGAGCGAATTGATGACCAATGGCCGCCGACGCCGCCACCTTTTACGGATAGCCATCTAAGCTCTGAGGAGTGCTCTATAAGGCCCTCTAGGGTATCATCGACCCAAGTGAGGAAGCAGCTGATTGGAAGGGCCCTCCACCCCTCTCCGGGCTTTGGAGCATTACTTAATACGGGCGATGCAAACATAAACCATCCTTTGCTTGCATAATCGTAAATTCTTTGAGCAAACTCTAAATCTCCGTCACAATAAGCAAGAGCCGCCCGCCCAAAAGCTTCCTGGGGCGATTCCTCATCACTAAGCATGTAATATTGCTTTAGCAAAGTTTTTGAAAAGTCGTTTAGATTGTCATCTCTGCTAAAGTCCAGCAAAATCCCATTATATTCAGCGCTCATTCATATTCCCCAATTATTTGTTCATGTATTCTTTTATTTTTTGTAAATTTTCTGCTTTTATTTGCCGAACTCTTTCTTTTGAAATTTCGTTGGCAGCAGCGACTTCGGCTAAAGATTTATGCATAAAAATTGTTTCGACAATGATTTTTGAGTCCCTTCGCGACAAGTTTTTTTGTTTTTTCTCAGCCAATTATTTAAGTCAATTTTCGCATCAATATTTTTAAAAGCAAAATCATTTGCCTCTGAAATATGCGTACCTAAATGATATATTTTAATAGAATTTTTTGTATCAAGGTATCTGCTTTCCCTAGATAAATGATCTCTAATTTTTGACTTAATGTGCCAATCTGCCCATCTGAAAAAATCGAAATTTTTATTAAAATCAAAAGTAATTATTGCGCTCCAAAGAGCAAGAAGAGCCTCTTGTTTTAGGTCACTTTTTAGATAAAAATTTTTTTCAATTTTTTTCAAAATAAAAAATCTAGTCTTATTAAAGACTAGATTCATCCATTCTTTGGAGGGTGAATTCTGGTTATCTACATAAATTTGCCTGATTTCTTCATTTGATATAAATCTACTCATCCGAGGGGTCGAATTGTTCAACGAATGTCCCATTTTTCCAAGTCCTAACTACTGAAGTTTCTTCTGATAGGGTAAATACTGCAATTATGTCATCTCTGGTGGAAAAAGAGGCAGCACTAATATGTCTTGTCCCACAACCGTCAGGGACATCTAGCGAAGAGTCGTCTACAACCAAATAAACCTTTGATCCTATAACCTGTCCGTTTCTATTTATAACGATAGCTCCATCAGCTCCTTCGTTTAGCATGGAAAAGATATCTTTTGTAAAAGTATCCTCACATATATTTATGTATTTTTGCACAGGATTTACACCTATTTGTCTCATTCCAGATACCATGTGATCGTCAGATTTGTCAAATACTCCCAGTACAATTATGAGGCCTATGCTTCTTTTTTCTTTAAAATTCTTTCTTGAAATTTCAGATAATATTGTAAATATGCTTTTTTCTACTTTTACAAAATCTCTTGCTGCATTAAATTGATATGAAAAATCAACACTAGAAACTTTGCGTGCAA
>Ga0181585_10001281_pt1 | contig 21885 bp, 16 predicted proteins | sample 071ome_29_FD_132469 | JGI IMG/M metagenome (GOLD analysis project Ga0181585, IMG submission 132469) | Coastal salt marsh microbial communities from the Groves Creek Marsh, Skidaway Island, Georgia - 071407BT metaG (megahit assembly) | ecosystem: Environmental > Aquatic > Marine > Intertidal...
AAATCACTTGAAAACCTTAAGCAACAGATGCTCAATATACAGGTAGATAAGGCCTCTTTGGTAAAAAGTTGCTTTAAAAAAGAGGTTGAGCTATCTGAATTATCAGCGCTTTCTAAAAAGGTTTTTTTAGAATATATAAAAAATCAAACTGTTAGGTTGCAATCATTAAGCAATGCTTTAAATATTCTTAGTTATAAAAATACATTAAAAAGAGGATATGTTATTGCAAGAGATCAGCAAAAAAATATAATAAAATCTGCCAGTTTATCTGCTAATATTAAGTCGTTAGAATTTTATGATGGAAATGCAAAAATAAAAATTAATGAGGATTAATTATTTATTTGAAAAACTAATGATCTTGTAATTCCTGCTAGATCTTTTTTACTTAAGATTAATTTAAAATTATAATATTTAAATATTTTTTCTATTTGTTGTTTTTGTTTATAACCAATCTCAAGAATAACTAAAGCATTTTTATTCAGATAATTAGAAGAATCTTTAGCAATTTCTTTATAGAAATATAATCCATCAACACCTCCATCTAGTGCGCTTATAGGATCGTAATTTTTTACTTCAGGCGATAAATTTTTTATTTCATCTGTTTCAATATAAGGTGGGTTTGAGATAATTATGTCAAATTTCTTATGAATATTTGTAAAAAGGTCGCTTTGATAGATATTTAATTTATTTTCTAGATTATGTTTTTTTATGTTTTTTTTGCATATTTTTAGGGCGTCTTCTGATATATCAATAGCATCTGATTGTGCAAAATCTCCATTTTTAAGCAAGCTAATTGATATGCATCCCGTACCTGTACCAATTTCAAGAAATCCTGGCTTTGTTAGTCCAGCGCTTACTTCTAGAGCGGTGTCTATTATTGTTTCTGTGTCTGGGCGGGGGTCTAATGTTGATAAATCTGTTAGAAACTCTAAACTATAAAATTCTTTTTTATGCAATATTTTTGCTATTGGTTTATGGTTCTTTCTTTCTTCAATAAGATGTTTATATTGCTCTATTTGTTGTTGGTTGATTTCTAAATTGTCATATTTGTAAAAATCTTCTCTAGTTATTTTTAAAATATGGGCCAGCAAAATTTTGCTATCTAGATTATATGATGTAATTCCTTGATATTTTAATTGATTTTGTGCATCTTCTAGGAGCTTTTTAATTAACATTTTTTTATAATTTTTAATGCAATATAATAAGGTAGTAATTATTGGAAATGGCTTAATAGGCGCATCTCTTGCCAATTTATTAAAAGAAAAGAAATTAGCAAGGGAAATTGTTGCTTTTTCGCGGTCGGATGAGGATTATTTTAGTTTAAAAGATGCTGATATTATTTTTATTTCTGTTCCGCTTAGCCAATATGAGTATGTATTTAAAAATATTGCTAAAATTACTCTGTTAGATCATGTAATTATTTCTGATCTTGGCTCTGTTAAGTATTTTGTGGAGGATTTAGCTAATTTTTATTTACCTAATATTAATTTTGTTGCTAGTCATCCTGTTGCAGGCTCGCATCTTTCTGGAACTGGTACGGTAATTCCTAAACTATATGAGGGGAAAAAAATAATTATCACCAAAGGATCTGCTGAAGCAATTAATAAGATAAAAAATCTTTGGCTAGATGCCAAGGCATGTCCTGAAATGTTACCATCAGCAAGACATGATGAGATTTATGCTTATGTTTCGCATTTAATACAAAAATTAGCTTTTAATCTTGATAATTTATATGATGAAAATCTTGTAGATCTAGATAAGAAATTAAAATCTGTTTATTTTAGTAAATTTATTAGACTTAATTCTTCTAATGCTTTGATGTGGAAGGATGTTTTCGCTTTTAATGATGAATATATTGAAAAAGCAACTCTTAATTTCAAAATTGCCTTACAGCAATATATATATCAAATTGAGCAGGATATAAAACAATATGATAAAGCTAGTTCTAATGATGATGCTGTTAAAATATATCTAGATTTAGCAAAAATAATAGCTTCTATTACTAATAGAGTGGTAAAGGAGCATATTAGAGATTATCAGAATTATGTAGGTCAAGGTTTTTTAGATTTTACAGCAATTGCTAAGGATGAGGATAGTTATAATGTTAAGAATATAAGTCAAAGAGATTATGTAAAAGATCGCTTAACACGTTTTCTTAATAATTTATAGTGAATTTAGGCAGATTTTTTTTGCTTTTTTATAGCAACCATAATGGCAATTATTGCTGCTGGAGTAATTCCTGAAATTCTGCTAGCTTGACCAAGATTATTTGGCTTTATAATATTTAGTTTTTCTTTTGCTTCACTTGAAAGAGAGGCAATTTTGTTATAATCAAAATTATTTGGTATTTTTATTTTTTCGTCTTTTTCAATTATTTCTATATCTTTTTTCTGTAGGTTAATATAGTCAGAATATTTAGCTTCAATTTCAATTTGGCTTATTATTTCATGCTCGTATTTTGCAAGTTCAGGCCAGATTTTTTCTAGGTTATTATAGCTTATATTTTTATATTTTAATAAATCATAGGCTGATCTTTTGCGTCCATCTAAATTTATGTTAAAACCATATTTATTTGCTTCATTTGGACTTAAAGAAACTGATTGTAATAATTTAGTAAGTGAGTTTAATTTATTGATTTTATTGTGAAAATTATCAATTGTTTCACGTGAAACAATTCCTAAATTAATTGCTTTTGGGGTAAGTCTTTGATCTGCATTATCGCTTCTTAACATTAATCTATACTCAGCTCTTGAAGTGAATATTCTGTATGGTTCACTTGTGCCTAATCTAATTAAATCATCAATTAAAACACCTATATAGGCTTCACTTCTTTTTAAAATAATTTGTTCTTTATTATTAGATTTTTGACTCGCATTAATACCAGCTATTATTCCTTGCCCTCCTGCTTCTTCATATCCTGTTGTTCCGTTAATTTGTCCTGCGAAAAATAATCCAGATATTTTCTTTGTTTCTAATGTGGCCTTTAATTCTCTGGGATCGATATAATCATATTCAATAGCGTAGCCATATTGGGTTATTTTACAATTTTCCAAGCCTTTAATTGAATGAATATATTCTTCTTGTACATCTTCTGGTAGTGCTGTAGATAGGCCGTTTGGATATATGGTATAGTCATCTAGACCTTCTTGCTCTAAAAATACCAAATGTCTATCCTTATCAGCAAAACGGGTGATTTTATCCTCTATAGAAGGGCAATATCTAGGGCCTTTACCTGTAATATTCCCAGAATAAATTGCGCTTTTGTTGATATTGGAGGCAATTATTGAATGAGTTTTTTTATTGGTGTATGTTATATGACAGCTAATTTGTTCAATTTCTATAGTTTTATTATTATAGGAAAAAGCTTTTGCTGGTTTATCTGCCTCTTGGATTTCTAGTTTGCTGTAATCTATAGTTTTTCCGTCAATTCTGGGTGGTGTTCCTGTTTTTAAACGCCCTACTCTAAAATTATGTTTTTTTAATGATTCTGCCAGTTTTTTTGCTGGAGATTCTCCTATTCTGCCAGCTTCTATTTTTTTGTCGCCAATATGTATTAAGCCGTTTAAAAATGTACCTGTGGTTAATATTACTGAATCAGCTTTGATAGTTTCATTATTTGTAATTTTTATTCCTTTTATTGCGTTTTTATTTGTAATAATTTCGGTAACTTCTGCTTCTAATATTGTTAGGTTGGTTTGATTTTTAAGGTAATGTTTTATAGCTTTTTTATATAATTTTCTGTCTGCTTGTGCTCTTGGGCCATGAACTGCTGCTCCTTTACTTTGGTTTAATATTTTAAAATGAGTTCCTGATTTATCTATTGCTTTAGCCATTAACCCACCTAAAGCATCAATTTCTCTTACAATTATGCCTTTACCTACTCCGCCAATTGATGGGTTACATGATAATTCTCCAATTTTATCTATAGATTTAGTAATTAATAAGGTATTACTGCCATTAGCTGCAGAGATATAAGCGGCTTCGCAACCAGCATGACCACCTCCTATTACTATAACTTGATAATGTTGCATAAATTAATTTATTATAATGGTAAAGATGCTTAATTCAAGTTTTGCTTTATTTGTTGCTGTTTAAGCTATTGTTTTTTCTTTTTCTTTTTGTTTTGCATGTCATCATTATAGATACAAACAGTATCTGTTCCATGTCTTAGGGTGAACATTTCTGCTAATCTTTCAACTATTACATAGTCACCTTCAACTCGGTAATTTACAAGCCCTTCGTAACCATCTGAATCTACATAGAATATTGCGGGTATTTCAGTATGTTTATCTGAAAATTCAAAATATGTAAATTCGCTATCATCAAATACTTTTACTGGAACTATTTTGTCAGGCCCTGATATTGAATAATTATAATTATATAATAATGCTTGTTCTTCACTATTATTAAAAGACCCTATCACATCTTGAATATCTGGAGCTGTCTGTAAAATAGTAAAATTTGAGGTGTCTTCAGGATAGGAAAATCTTGCTTCAAAAAATACTGAAGGGTCATTCATAGAATTTACAGATTTAGCATCTAATAGAAATTGGTATAATCTCTTATTTGTTATTAGAGTCATGTTGGTTTTAGCATATTTGTTAAGAGGTCTAAGGAATATTCTGCTGCCATTTTCTACTATCTCCCAACCACTAGTATTCCCCATTGCAATTGTTGATACTTTTTCTCCTGTTTGTAATTTTATATGTGCTTGATATTCAAAAGTACCTACATAATTATAAATATAGTCGGGTCTGTAAACATAAGTTACTATTTTATCATTATGTGCCATTGGTTCTGGATATATAATTGCGCCATTTGTTTTGGCATTAGCTGTTATGCAAAATATCAATGGTAATATGATTAGAATTAGTTTTTTCATAAAATTAAAAATTAGTTTTTTGATAATCTGTTACTGTAAAATCTTCAAGAGTTAATGTCTTTTTTTCTTTATCAATTAATACACCTGAATAAATAAATGCAATATTAAGCTTCCAATATTCAGTAGTTTTTTTATTAATTATTGTTTCTTCTGTTTTAAATATTACTGTTGCTTTGTTTGGTATAGAAATATAATTGTTTGAGAGTAGTTTTTCTAGCAAGCTTTTTTCTTCAACATCAATTTTAAAATCAAGAAATTCAACTTCTCTTGTGCCAAATTTTCTTAATCTTACCATTGGATTAATATTATCGTTAGTTGCAAAAATATTTTGGAAATCTTTGGTTATTTCTCTAGATGAGTTATTACTTATTTTTTTTAAACGATTATCTATTTTAAGTAAATTTAAGCTTCCTGGCAGATATTCCTCGCGCATTTGCACATAATTTTTAATTAAATGGCGTAAAATAGCAAGATCTGGGTTTTTGTCAGGGTTTTCCATTTTTTTGACGATTTGTACATATTCTGGATCTTTATTAAGCAGAATAATTGCTTTGGAATTTTTTAGAGGATACCAAGCTGATATTTCATTATAAAGAGGGATTATGCTAACTAATAGCGAAATTAATAAAAATAGCCAAAAATATTTTTCTGAAATAGGTTTGCAGAATTTATAAAAATACCATTCTTTTGCTTCTTTGAAATACTCTCCACTTTCAATGCTTTCAGCAAGCTTGGTTTTTTTTATGTTATAAATTTGCTTTTTATCCATTTATTTTGGGAAAGTCGTCATTTATTGAATATAAAATGACCTGAATAAATTTCAACAAATCAATTATACTGAAAAACCAATCTTATCATCAAAAATATATAGATTTTGTGTTTTACAGAATTTTATATTTGCTGCTATTAGAGAGCTTAATAAATTCAGAATGTCTTTTTCTGTGATAATTTTATGCTTTTCTTTTGAAACAAAGCGACAATTTAGAACATCGCAATTTGGGGTTGCAGAGAAATTGCTTGGCCAGATTTTTAGGCCTTTATTCGAAATTGCTTGAAGATTTAAGAGTTGGTTAGAGGTTGTTTCTAGGATTTTTTCTTTAAAATCATTAAAATCTTCAAAATTATAATTTATGAATATATCTACACCCACTAACTCTTGCTTTTTGGCAATTAATTCTGACTTTTTGACATTAATTGTACGAGAGTTGCAATTATTGCTGTTTTCATTGGTTTGTTTGCTTAATATTTTAGGTGAATTGCCTAAATTACTTATTACCTTATCGCTAAATTCTTTTGTACCCAGCTTTTTCTTGCTGTATTTCTTGTTATAAAGGTCTGCGGTATGGTAACCCTCTTCTATTGTATAATTCAAAGCATTTTCGATAAGATTTGCTTCTTTATATTTGCATATATGACGCAGCATCATTATTGCTGCATTAATTAATCCGGATGGGTTAGCTATATTTTTACCAGCTATATCAGGAGCAGAGCCATGAATAGCTTCAAACATAGCAAAATTAGTGCCAATATTAGCTGAGCCGCATAGACCTACAGAGCCAGAAACTTCTGCTGCTATATCAGAAATAATATCACCATATAGATTTTCGGTTACTATCACATCAAATCTTTCTGGATCTGCTGCAATTTTTGCGGATGCTATATCTATTATCATTTGTTCATTTTCTATTTCTGGGTAAAATTTGGCAATTTCTGCAAATGATTTGTGAAAAGTTCCGTCTGTTAGCTTCATTATGTTGTCTTTAATAAAGCAAGAGAGTTTTTTGCGATTATTTTTTAAGGCATAATCAAAGGCAAATTTATTTATTCTGTTTGAGCCAGAGCTTGTTATTAATTTTAGGGACTCATAGGACTCATTGGATAATCTATATTCAACTCCTGAATAAAGATCTTCTTCATTTTCTCTTACTATTACTAGGTCTATATTGGGAAAATTGGATTTAACAAAGGGGTGGTATGATTTTACAGGTCTTATATTTGCATATAAGCCAAGAGTTTTTCTAAGAGTTACATTTAAGCTTTTATAGCCTTTACCTTGAGGTGTGGTTATGGGTGCTTTTAAGAGTATTTGATTGTTTTTTATGCTATCCCAAGCGCTATCAGCAATTCCTGTTTCTATTTTTCTTTCATATTGTTCTTTGCCTACAGCAATAACATCTATGGCTAAATTTACTTCGGCATTTTGTAATATTTTTAGGGTTGCCTCCATAATTTCAGGACCTATTCCATCGCCGTATGCAACTGTTATTTTGTTGATATTCTCCATGATTTGGCTTTTAGTTATTTTAATTAATTCATTAAAACTACAACTATTGATAATTAGTGACAAGACTATATCTTAAAAAAATAACGATTTAATATTAGAATATTATGAGAATAATTGATGCAATTCCCCCTATTCATTCAGAAGGATATGTTTTTATAATTTGTGGTGCAGCTTTTGCCTTTTTAGCTGGTGCTTTTTTCCCGCCTCTTGGCTGGCTTGCTTTTTTAACCACGATTTTTATAGCATGTTTTTTTAGAGATCCCAAAAGAGTTACCCCTAAAGGTCAAGATTTAATTGTAAGCCCTGCTGATGGTGTTGTAGATTCTATTGAAGATGCTCATGCTCCTGATGAATTAAATGATAAAACTACATATAAAAGAGTTAGTATCTTCTTAAGTGTTTTTAATGTGCATGTTAATAGAGTTCCTGCTAGCGGTACTATTACTGATTTACATTACCGTCAGGGTAAATTTTTAAATGCTAATTTAGATAAAGCAAGTACCGATAATGAAAGGCAAACATGTGCTATGAAAACTACAAATGGTACAAAAGTTATTTTTGTGCAAATAGCTGGTTTAATTGCAAGAAGGATTATTTGTTCATTGAATGAAAAACAATCTATTGAAGCAGGTGATAAATTTGGTATAATAAGATTTGGCTCAAGGGTTGATTTATATTTACCTAAGGAGACAAAAATTGATGTTGCTGTTGGTCAAACAATGATTGGTGGTGAAACAATTATTGCAAAATTAGAGAAAGCTAAAAAAATAGCTGCTACTCCAAAGAAAAAAACTATTAAGCCGAAAGCTAAAAAATCTGCATGAATAGAAAATTTCCGCTAATTTATCTTTTTCCTAACTTAGTGACTATCATTAGCTTATGCTTTGGTATGTCAGCTATTAAATATAGTTTGGAAGGAAGATGGGAGCTTGCAGTTGGTCTTTTAGTTACTTCTGCCTTTTTAGATGGAATGGATGGTCGTCTTGCTAGAATGTTAAATGCAAGCTCTAAATTTGGGGCTGAATTAGATAGCTTGACTGATTTTATTAATTTTGGTGTTGCTCCTGCATTTATTCTATATAATTGGAGCTTGCAATATTTCCCTATTAAAGTAATTGGTTGGGCAGTAGCTTTGATTTTTACTATTTGTGGGGCATTTAGATTGGCTAGGTTTAATTCAGGGTTAGCTTTAGATGATGTAAAGATGGATAAGTTTTTTGTTGGAATACCAGCACCATGTGGAGCGGGCTTAACATTAATCCCGATAATGGTTTCTTTTCAATATGAGTTTTTCTTATTTAAGGAAGTTCCGGCAATACTCGCTTTCTACTTGCTGGTGATTGGTTTTTTAATGGCAAGCCAAATACCAACAATTTCAGTTAAACATATAGAAATCAGCAGTAAAATGATGTTTCCTACTTTATTTTTATGTACTGTTTTTATTGTAAGCTTGTTGTTGAAACCTTGGATTATACTTCCATTAATGGGTATAATATATATTTTAACAATTCCGTTCTCGGTAATTTGTTTTTTAAGAAATAAAAAATAGCAAAATGAAAAAAATATTAATAGTTAATGGCCCCAATATTAACCTCCTTGGTAGAAGGGAGCCAGAAATTTATGGTAAAGATAGCTTAAAAAAAATAAATAAGGATTTAGCTCTTAAAGCTAGTGATAAAGGCTATAAGATTAAGTTTTTTCAATCAAATGAAGAAGGAAAAATAGTAAATATCTTACAAAAAGCCTATTTAAATAAGAAATATGAGGCAATTATTATAAATGCTGCGGCTTATACCCATAGTTCTATAGCTATATATGATATATTAAAATTATTTCATATTCCAATTATTGAAGTTCATCTTTCGGATCCTGAAAAAAGAGAGGAATTTAGGCATTTTTCATATATAAGTTTAGTGGCAAAATCTATTTATAAAGGTATGGGTAATCAAGGTTATTTTTTAGCTCTTGATGAAATTATAAATAATAAGCAAGAAAATTAATGGCAGGTTGTAATAAAAATATGCAAGCTCTTACAGGCGATGAGGTTTCAGTTTTATTATCTCGGTTAGATAATGCATGGCTTGTTAAAGATAAAAAATTATGCGGAGAATATAAATTTAAAGATTTTAAAGAAGCATTTGATTTTGTGGCTCAAATAAAAGATATAGCCGAGTCTATGGAACATCATCCTGATATAGCTTTAGGATATGGTTATGTAAATATTACCATTTTTACTCATGCAATTAATGATTTGCATGAAAATGATTTTATTTTGGCAGGAAAAATTTCTGCTATTATATAAAATTTTTTATTTTCTTAGATGTTTTAATGATGCTTTTAAATAGGCAAAACCAGTTATTATGGTTAAGATGGCTGCAATTATAAGGCCAAATCTTCCTAATTCATTGGTAAATTCTATGCCTGTGCCTTTATCTCCAAGAATCATTAATGATAAAGCTGTCATTTGTACTCCTGTTTTCCATTTTGCTAATTTGCTAACAGGCATGCTAACATTAAGCTCTGCTAGAAATTCGCGTAAACCAGAGACAAATATTTCTCTGAATAGAATAATAATGCCAGGAATGGTAATAAGAACATCTTCTGAGCCAAAATGAACTAGCATTACTATAGCTGTTGCTACAAGTATTTTATCGGCTATGGGATCAAAAACTTTGCCAAGATTAGATTGTAATTTATAGGCTCTGGCAATATAACCATCAAAAAAATCAGTGATTGAAGCAAAAATAAATAGGGTGGCTGCTAACCAATTTGAGATTACTCCCTCTAAAAAGAAGGATGAGATTAAAATGGGAATAACTATTATTCTAATAAAAGTTAAAATATTAGGAATATTTTTCATTAAAGATTATTTTCTTTTAAAGATTACTATCTCTATTTAGCCTAATTCTGCAAGTAATTTATTATATTTTTTGCTAGTTCTTTATTTATTCCTGGGGCACGAATCAGGTCTTTCTCTGCTTGGGAGCGAATATTTGCAACAGAGCCAAAAAATTTTAATAAAGCTTCTTTTTTAGCTTTTCCAATGCCTGGAATATTATCTAATTGAGATTTAGTTAGTTTATTGCTTCTTTTTTGGCGATGCGAGTTAATTACAAAACGATGTGCCTCATCTCTTATTCTTTGCAGGTAATAATGAGCATCTTTATCTTCTATATTGAAATAATCAGTGAAATTATTACAAAATTTATCAAAGCCTTTATTTCTTTTGCCATCCTTTGCTATGCAATAAAAATCAATATTTATGTTTAGTTGAGAAAATATTTCGGCAGCTATTGATGCTTGTCCCTTACCACCATCTATTAAAATTAAGTCAGGCCAGCTATCATGTTCGTTATTTGGGTCTATTTCTAGCATTTTCTTATAGCGCCGCGTTAGAATTTCGCGCATCATGTCATAATCATCATTAGAGCTTGCTGTTTTTATATTAAATTTGCGATAAAGTTTTTTATTGAAACCATTTAAGTCGCTTACAATCATTGCTCCAATTGCGTCGCTACCTGAAATATGGCTATTATCAAATACTTCTATTTTGTTGGGAGTTGTTCCTAAATTAAAAATTTCCGCAAGCTTTTTGTGATATTTCAAGTTGTTAGTTTTGTTTGTTAATTTGTTACGTAAATGAAATTTAGCATTTTTTTCAACAAATTTCATGATTTTTTCTTTTTTGCCCGATTTTGGAGTGATAATTCTGGTTTTTAGCTCATATTGCTGATTCCATAATTTAATAAGCTCTTCTTTGTCATTGATTGTTCTGTTTAAGTAGATTTCTTTTACTAAATTAGTTGGGTTATAATATTGTTTAATAAATTCTTTTAGAATCTCAGCTTCTTCTAGTCCTTCAATATTTTTAGGAAAGAAATGTTGGTTGCCCTGATTAAAGCCGTTTCTGAAAATAAATTGTTCAATAATAATTATGTTACTTTCTTTATAGATAGCAAAAAAATCACAATCAATTAAGCTGGAATCGGTTGTTTCTTGTTTTGAGGTTATGGCTGTTATGGCTTGAATTCTATCTCTTATTTCTGCAGCTTCTTCATAATTTTGATTTTTGCTAGCACTTTCCATAGCTGAGGTTAGTTTTTCTCTAATGATTTTATTTTTGCCTCTTAAAAAATTATAGGCGTCATGCAAGTTTTTCTTATAGTTGTTTTTAGTTATATATGAAACACATGGAGCGGTGCATCTTTTTATTTGATATTCTAGGCATGGTCTGGAGCGGTTAGCAAATTCGCTATCGCTACAACTCCTAATTAAAAATGACTTTTTTAGTAATTCAATAGTTTTATCAACGTCGTAGGAGCCAACATAAGGGCCAAAAAATTTACCTTTTCCTTTCGGTTGTCCCCGATATTTGTAAATTCCTGGATAAGAATGATTATCATTAAAATATATATAAGGGTAGGTTTTATCATCAGTTAGCATTATGTTATATTTTGGTCTTAATGTTTTGATAAAATTTAATTCCAAAATTAGAGCCTCAATCTCTGAGTCGGTATTTACTATTTCTAACTTATGAGTTTCGCTTACCATGCGTTTTAATCTATTGGGTAAGTCTTTAAACTTACTATAGCTGTAAACCCTTTTTTTTAAGTTTTTTGCTTTGCCTACATATAATATTTTACCATCTTCACCTATCATGCGATAAACGCCTGGTTTGTCAGGTAAGCTTGCTAATTTGCTTTTTATAAGTTCGACGCCAATATCTTGATTTTTAGTCATTTTTTTCTTTTCTCTTTCTTTATAATAATAAGAATAAATTTTTTATCTATATCTTTAAAATTTTGTTTGACTAAAGAGTAGCTCTTCCTTATAAATTGCAGCAATTTGCCTAGAGCTGCTGAAATATCAAATATTAAGGTGTTAATAAATAAATAATGGATCAATTGCCAATAGTAAAAGCTAATAACGAGCAAAACGCTGTATTGATACTGGCTTCAGGCCAGTATTTTTTTGGCGTTGGTATTGGCAGTAAAGGCAAGGCAAAAGGAGAATTATGTTTTAATACTGCATTATCTGGATATCAGGAAATATTAACTGATCCTTCTTATACGGATCAAATCATTAATTTTACCATGCCGCATATAGGAAATGTTGGTGTAAATTCTGATGATTATGAATCTTCAAATAAATATGCTAAAGGTTTAGTGGTTAGAGATTTTTTAACAAATGATTCAAATTTTAGATCTGAATCTAGTTTTGATTTTTGGTTAAAAGAGAAATCTATAACAGGTATTTCTGCGGTTGATACAAGAGCTATTACCAATATTTTACGAAAAGATGGTGCGGTAAATGCTCTTATTTATTTTGCTAATGAAGGAGAGGAGATTAATCTAGCTAAATTATTAGCAGAGGTGAAAGAGATTCCATCTTTCAAGGGCTTGGAGATTTCATCAAAAGTTTCACGTGAAACATCTGAAAAAATTGAAAAAATAACTTACAAGTTTTTGGCTCCTGCAAAAACTGTGGCAGATTACCATATAGTTGTGTTAGATTACGGGGTTAAAAATAATATTTTAAATAATCTTCTTGCATTTGGTGCCAAGGTTACCATCGTTAATTGTAAGGCTAGTTATGATGAAATTATGGCTTTGCAGCCTGATGGTGTGTTTCTTTCTAATGGCCCTGGTGATCCAGATGCAAATTCTTTATACGCTGTTGAGGTAATTAGAGAATTATTGCAAAATAAAATACCTATATTTGGTATTTGTATGGGGCATCAATTACTTGCAATTGCTGCTGGGTTAAAGAGTTTTAAGATGCATCAAGGCCATAGGGGGGTTAATCACCCTGTTATTAATTTGCTAACTAAAAAAGTTGAAATAACTAGTCAAAATCATGGTTTTTGTATAAGTGATGAAGATATGCCAGATAATATTGAGGTTACTCATCGTTCTTTATTTGATCAAACTATTGAAGGAATTAAGTTGAATGATAGGCCGGCTTTTTCTGTGCAATATCACCCTGAAAGTTCAAGCGGGCCGCATGATAGTAGATATTTATTTGCGGAATTTATTAAATTAATAAAAAATAACAAAAAATCGGATTAATTGTGGCAAAAAGACAAGATATAAAATCTATATTAGTAATAGGAGCGGGCCCCATAGTTATTGGTCAGGCTTGTGAATTTGATTATTCAGGTACTCAAGCATGTAAAGCTCTGAAAGAGGAGGGGTATAGAGTTATTTTAATTAATTCTAACCCGGCAACAATAATGACTGATCCTACTATAGCGGATGCTACTTATATTGAGCCTATTACTACTGAATTTTTAGAAAAAATTATTAAAATTGAGAAGCCAGACGTTATTTTGCCAACAGTAGGTGGGCAAACAGCTCTTAATTGTGCTTTAAAAGCAAGCAAGGAAGGTATATTAGAAAAATATAATATTTCTTTGATAGGGGCTGATATAGAGGCGATAGAAAAAGCTGAGGATCGTGATAAATTCAATAAAGCAATGGCAAATATAGGCTTAAAAACTCCTAGAAATGCTATTGTTGGCTCTTTGGATGAAGCATTAAATGTGTTGGATGAGATAGGATTGCCTGCAATTATTAGGCCTTCTTTTACTTTAGGTGGCAGTGGTGGTGGTGTTGCTAATAGTAAAGAAGATTACAAAGAGATTGTTAAATCTGGTCTTGCTGCATCTCCAATTGGCAAAATTCAAATAGATCAGTCTTTACTTGGCTTTAAGGAATATGAGATGGAGGTGGTAAGAGATAAAAATGATAATGCTATTATAATTTGTGCTATTGAAAATATCGATCCTATGGGTGTGCATACTGGAGATAGCGTCACAGTTGCACCAGCTTTAACTCTAACAGATAAGGAATATCAACAAATGCGTAATGCATCTATTGCTGTTTTAAGAGAAATAGGGGTTGAAACTGGTGGTTCTAACGTACAATTCGCCGTTAATCCTAAAAATGGAGAATTATTGGTGATTGAGATGAACCCAAGAGTTTCTAGATCATCGGCTCTTGCTTCTAAAGCAACTGGCTTTCCTATTGCTAAAATTGCAGCAAAGCTTGCTATTGGTTATAGTCTTGATGAATTGCAAAATGATATAACAAGGGTTACTCCAGCTAGTTTTGAGCCATCTATTGATTATGTGGTTACAAAAATACCTAGATTTACTTTTGAAAAATTTGGTTATGCAAAAATAGAATTATCATCAGCAATGAAATCTGTTGGTGAGGCAATGTCAATTGGTAGAAGCTTTAAAGAAAGTTTGCAAAAAGCTCTATGCTCAATGGAAACAGGTCTAACTGGTTTAAATGAAGTTGAAATTATTGGCCTTGATGAAACTGCAGAATTTTCTACTCAAAAAGAGCAAATAATTAAAGCTTTAAAACCTTTAGCACCTAATCGTATTTTGCTTATTGCTGAGGCATTAAGAAGGGGCTTAGATATTAATGAAATATGTTTAGCAACACATTATGATAAATGGTTTGTTGAGCAAATAAATGATTTAATCCAGATTGAGGAGAAAATAAAATTATCTAATTTTGACAATAAGTTAGAATTGTTAAATTACAAAAAAGCTGGTTTTTCAGATGCAAGAATTGCTGAGTTAAGTAAAAAATCAGAGGCTGAAATTAGAGATATTAGAAAAAAATTCCAGATTGTTCCAATATATAAAAAAGTAGATAGTTGTGCGGGTGAATTCTCTTCAGAAGTTGACTATATTTACTCTGTTTATGAAGGTGATGCTATATCTACCCCATATTGTGAAGCTAATGTTAGTGAAAAAAATAAAGTTATAATTTTAGGAGGAGGGCCAAATAGAATAGGGCAGGCAATTGAATTTGATTATGCTTGTTGTCATGCTGCTTTTGCTTTAAAAGAGGCTGGATATGAAACAATAATGGTTAATTGTAATCCAGAGACTGTTTCAACTGATTATGATACTTCTGACAGGCTTTATTTTGAACCCTTATCAGCAGAGAAAGTTATTGATTTGGCCGAAAAAGAAATGGAAAAAGGCAATTTATTAGGAGTTATTTTGCAATATGGTGGGCAAACACCATTAAAGCTTGCTGCAAGTTTAGAAAAGGCAAATATTCCTATAATTGGTACAAAGCCAGATAAGATTGATCTTGCAGAAGATAGGGATAGATTTAAAAAATTACTAGAAGATTTAAATTTAAAACAACCTAAAAGCTCTATTTGTAGTAAATTGAATGAGTTAGAGTCTAAGGTTAATGAGATAGGATATCCTGTGGTTATAAGGCCTTCTTATGTGCTAGGTGGTAGAGCTATGGAAATAATTTATGATGCAAAACATTTAGAGAAATATTTAAGATTTAATAAAAAAGAATTAGCAGATAGTATTATTTTAGTTGATGAATTTTTAGAACAAGCTACTGAATTTGATGTTGATGCAATATGTGATGGTGAAGAAGTATTTATTGCAGGAATTATGGAGCATATTGAGCTTGCGGGAATTCATTCTGGTGATTCAGCATGTAGCTTACCCCCATATTCCGCAAGTAATGAGGTGATAAAATTAATTGAAGATGCTACTAAAAAGTTGGCATTTGCACTTGATGTGAAGGGTTTGATGAATATACAATTTGCGGTAAAAGACGCGGAAATTTATATTATTGAGGTTAATCCAAGAGCTTCAAGAACAGTTCCTTTTGTGGCTAAGGCAACAGGGGTTTCTGTGGCAAAAATAGCTGCTTTAGTTATGGCTGGGCAAAAGTTAAGCTCAATTGAGATTAATAGTAAAAATATAGCTAATTATGCTGTTAAAGAAGCAATATTTCCATTTGAGCGTTTTGATAATGCAGATATTATATTAGGGCCAGAAATGAAATCTACAGGAGAGGTTATGGGTCTAGATTCTAGTTTTGAGCTAGCTTTTGCTAAGGCTCAAATTGCAGTTTATGGAAAATTACCTAATATTGGTACGGCATTTTTATCTGTGAAGGATAGTGATAAAGAAAGATCTTTATTTATAGCAGAAAAATTACAAGAAATTGGTTTTGATATTGTTGCTACTAAAGGAACTGCAGCATATTTAACAAAAAATAATTTTGTAAATATTAAAGAAGTAAATAAGGTAAAAGAGGGGAGTCCACATATTGTAGATTTTATTGAAGATGGTAAAATCGACCTTGTAATTAATACTACATCAGGTGAGCAGGATATTGCTGATAGTTACAGTATAAGAAGAAAAACATTAATAAATAAGGTAGTTTATTTCACTACAATTAGAGGTAGTGAAGCTATGTTAAATGCTTTAGTTAAATTATTAGAAAATAAAGGAGAATTTTCTATTAAATCCTTGCAAAGCTAAGGGTTTTAACGGCGTTTAAGCATAGATTTATATTTTCTTTTATTGTAGCCAATATAAATTTGTCTTGGTCTGCCGATTTTAGAGTCTGGATCTTCAATCATTTCTTTCCATTGAGCTACCCAACCTACAGTTCTAGCGATTGCAAATAATACCGTAAACATTTGAGTAGGTATACCTAAAGCTTTGTAGATTATGCCTGAATAAAAATCGACATTAGGATAGAGCTTTTTCTCGATGAAATATTCATCAGATAAGGCAATTTCTTCCAGACGCATGGCAATTTCTAATAATGGGCTATCATTGATTTTTAATTCTTTTAAAACTTCCTGGCAGGTTTCTTTAAGAACTTTTGCTCGAGGGTCGTAATTTTTATAGACTCTATGTCCAAAACCCATTAAGCGGAAAGGATCGTCATGATCTTTTGCTTTTTTGATGAATTTATCAATATTTTTAGGGCTTTCTATTTGCTCTAACATTTTTATTACAGCTTCATTAGCACCACCATGGGCTGGGCCCCATAATGAGGCAATTCCTGATGCTATACAAGCATATGGGTTAGCACCACTTGAGCCGGCAAGCCTTACAGTTGAGGTTGAGGCATTTTGTTCGTGATCAGCATGTAGGATGAATATTTTATCAAGGGCATTAGCTAATGTTTTGGATAATTTATATTCTTCACATGGAACAGCAAACATCATTTGTAAAAAATTTTCTGATAAACTTAAAGAATTTTTAGGATAAATAAAAGGCTGGCCAATAGAATATTTATAAGCAAATGCTGCTAAAGTTGGCATTTTAGCTATCATTTTTATGCAAGCTTGCTCTCTGTCATCTTTATCTAAAATATCAGTGCTATTATGGTAAAATGCTGAGAGTGAAGCAACTGCACCAACTAAAATAGCCATTGGATGAGCTCTTCTTGGGAAGCCACGATATAAAAATTGTAATTGTTCATGCACTAATGTGTGATGGGTGATATCATATTTAAAATCTGTATATTGCTTTTTATTTGGTAATTCCCCATTTAATAATAAATATGCTACCTCTTCATAGCTACTTTTTTCTGCTAATTCTTCTATTGGATAGCCTCTATAGCGTAAAATTCCTTTGTCGCCATCAATATAGGTGATTTTAGACTCACATGATGCTGTAGACATAAAGCCAGGATCGTAAGTAAAATGCCCTGTATTTTTATAGAGGTTTCTGACATCTATTGCTCTAGGAGGTTCTGAGCCTTCTAATAGGGGAAAAGTAAATTTTTGTTGATCTACTGCAACAATAAGATCTTTCTTTTTTGCGTCAGTCATTATGGCCTCAGAATTATATTTTTATTTAACGAGTAATATAATTAATCATAGCTCTGATGCAAGGGAAAACTAATTTAATTTTTTATTTGCATAGCTCTTAATTTTGTGATATAATATAGTTCCCATATAGGGTGGGATTGAGTTCAGCGGAGAGGTTCTTTTTTCATACCTCCAAACAAAACATATAAATTATCTCTCCGTCAATCCCTTTTTATTTTCATAAAATTAATCACTTAAAATAAGCATTAGATATAAATAACTAGATAGTTAAGGAGTTTGTTTTGCTAGAAAACTGGAGCGGGCGAAGGGATTCGAACCCTCGACTTCAACCTTGGCAAGGTTGCGCTCTACCTCTGAGCTACGCCCGCAATGCGGCGCGATTTTGTTTAAAAATTTAAAAGAAGTCAATTCTTATTTAAATAAAATGTAATTCTTCTCTTTTTAGTTTGTAATTTGATTATTTGCTCTAACTTTAAATCATAGCTATATTAACGAATATTAGTAATATTTTTTATTAATTTAAATATTAAAAATATTAAAAAATTAAGTAATATAATAATTTGTGATATAAACCTAACAGATTATTTATAGAAATATAAATTAAGAATTTAACTATATTCCTATTCCATTTACCCCAATCCTATTCCAGTATTTTTAGTTGGTCTGCTGGTTTGTTTGTCATTTAATTGATTGTTAAGTAATTTTATTTCCTCGCTATTCTTTCTAATTTTATCTGCAATTTTTCTGTTTTCTTGGTTTAGCTTTTTATCTTCTTTTTGATATTTATCATAATTACTGCTACAGGCAAAATACCCTATAGTTGAGATTATTGTTCCTGATGTTATTAATAGCAAATAAGGGTTTTGAAAAATTACAGCTAAAGCTATTCCTGTAATTAAGGATGCAAGGCCAATAAAACTTGAAAATGACATTCCTATATTATTATTTGCTTTTCTTGCGCCTAGTTCTTCGCGTTTATCATTATTATTTGCTTGCTCTGCTTTTAGGTCAGAATTGTCTTGTATAAAGTCTTCGAGTTTATCTTTATTATCTTTCCATTTTCTATATGCTGGTTGGTTAGAATATTTAGTTATATATTCATTAAAATCTTCTCTATTCCATGTTGCTAAATATGTTGCTAATAAGTCTGCATTTTTTATGCGCTTAAAATTATTTTTAAAAGATATTTCTACTTTGTTATTAATTTTAGTTTTTCTTTCTGGATCAAGCAGTTTAGAGAAAAACTCTAGCTCTTCTTTGTCTATATTGGAAGGGGTACATTGAGATATATTAATGGCATATTCAATTAAGCGTTCTGATAAAGCTTGATATTGCGATGAATTACATTCATGTTGTAATTTAAATATGGCACTATCATATTTTGTTTTATAAGTAAGAAATCCTGTAGGAGTAGCATTGGTATCTGGGACAAATCTATTACTAGCTTGATCATATTTGATACCTCCTATTGCGTTCGCTATTTCTGAAATATTTTTATCAACTTCACTTTCATTACATGGAGGGGGTGGTGAATCGCTAGGATCTGCCTGATATGGCTGAGCAGCTTTTTTTCTTAATTCGGTAATCTCTTCCTGTAAAGCTGCTTTTTCTTTCGCTTCCTTTGTTTGAGCTACTTCCAATTTTGTTGTTAAAGTTCGAATGGTATCTTCTTGTTCTGAAATTTTAGTGACAAATTCCACTTCTTTCTGAGATAATGTATTTTCATGAAGCTTTTGTACTTCTTCAATTTGCCTTTTCAGGTCTTCTATATTTCCTTCTGAGTCTGTAGATGCTTGTTGTGTCTTATATTGTTCCTGTAATCTTTTAATTCCCTCAGTATATTCTTCTGCTAATTTGTTAATATATTTCTTGTATTCTTCAATTTGTTCTTGATAATAAGATATTATTTTATCTGTGTCATTTAAGTCGGATTCCTCTTCTTGTGGTTTGAAAGAAACTCTTCTTGCCGCATCTCCTGCTGCTCTTTTCTCTGTTGCTGTTCTGCCAGTAAAAGGGCTTCTATTATATGGATCTTGAGTTCCTGTTGGTGAGATAGGGCTAAGAGGATCTCTATCATCAGTTGATCCTCTACCTGCTAGTGGTGTTGGAGCTGGTGTAGATGGTTGCCCACCTCCTGCTGCCCCTGCCGCTCTTGCCCCTGCTTCTTCTGGTGAGCTAGCATCGTCGAAATTAACTGTTCTTGCCGCATCTCCTGCTGTTCTTGTTGCATAAAGTTGTGTTGAGTCAGGCTGATCTGGGCTCCGTCTCTGAAGACTTTCTGGCGATGGTGATCTCCAAATGCCTCTTGCCGTACCTCCTGCTGCCAATGCTGCTCTTGCCCCTCTGACAATTGATGGGCTTCTATTATTTGGAGTTCCTGGTGGTGAGCTAGGACTAAGACGACTTCCATTTAAAGATGCCTCCTCCTCTGTTGCATAAGGTTGTGCTGGGTCAAGCTGATCTGGGCTATGTCTCTTAAGACTTACTTGCGATGGTGATCTCCCAACGTCTCTTGCCGCATCTCCTGTTGCCCCTGCTGCTCTTTCCTCTGATGCACTTGCGTCTTTAAAGCGATTACGGAGTGGTGCTTGTGGTGTTGAAGCTCGTGATGGATCTGATGACCCACCTGCTGCTGTTGGTGACCTTTTAACGCCTTTGGTCTGTGCATCTTCTATCTCTTCAACAGTTGGGGTATTATCTGGTACCCAATGTTCTATTGCTGGTGGTCTCTTCACAGCACCATGTTCTAGTGAAGGTGTTCTTGATACAGGTTCTGAATTTGTTCCTGAGCTTGCTGGAGTGGATTCTACTTTTTTCCTTCTCGTATGTAAAGCTCTTGCAAGTTCTCTAGCATCAGCTTCATCCCTACTTGCTACTCTTCTTCTATGTTTATCAGCATCTGGAGTAGGAGCAGGAGTACCTTCTTTTATTGTTAATTCTTTTAATGGTTCTACTCTGCCTTTCACAAAACCTACTGGTACTTGTGTTGGTGATTTAGCTCCTGTCGCTGCTCCTGTTCGTGATGCATACCTTCCTCTTGCTGCCGCTGCTGCTGGTGCATCCCTCCTTCCTGCTCCTGCCGCTCCTCCTGCTGGTGCTGCATCCCTCATTCCTGCTCCTGCTGCCCCCCACCTTCTTGCTGCCGCTGCTCCTGCTGGTGCTGCACCTGCCGCTCTTGCTGGTGCTGCGGGTGGTCCTTCTCCTGTCGCTGCTCCTGTTCGTGATGCATACCTTCCTCTTGCTGCCGCTGGTGATGCACCTGCCGCTGGTGATGCTGGTGCTGCAGTCCTTCCTCTTGCTGCCGCTCTTGCTGGTGATGCACCCTCCCCTCTCGGTTGTAAATCTTTAAATCTTCTTTGCACATCTTGCTCTAGCTTTATTTGCTTTAGAGTTATTTGGCACGGTTCTCTTCCATGGAGTATAACATCAGCATTTTCTATAATCTTTTCAAGATCTGTTATGTGTGAGATGAATCTATTGTTTTCATTAACCAATTTTTGTATAGTACTAGTTGCTGCTGCTCTCATTAAAGTTAAGGATGATATAACTTTTTTTACATCAATATCATTACCTGGCGGCATTTCCAAAATACCCTCTAGAGTTTCTCCATTGTTGATTTGTGTATGCAATGCTTCGGTAATTCTTAAGTAATTCTTTCTTAATGTGCTGTCTTCTAAATAAGCTTCTGCTTCTGCTAAATCGTCAAGAGCAAAAAAATTAGATATTTCACTGTCGCCTATTTTTAATTGAGGGAAAATATACCACATCCAATGGCTATTTGCGCCTTTTTGGCCATTATTAATTTCTTCTAAGGCTGTGCTATATTTTTCGAGCCTGTGAAGTACTGACTTCGCCCCACCAGTATTATACCTAATAAATTGTGAGGAGGCTACTTCTAGTTTATCATTATTTTGTGCTATTTCAAGATAAGGTGTAATATTACCTGAGTGAGATTCAAATATATATCCTCCACCTTTTTGTGCTTCTTTAAAATAGAAAAAAGGATCATCAGTCTGGTGTCTAATAGTTGTTTTTAAATTTATAAATGTATGTGTTCTCATTAATACTAATAAATTTTAATAAATTTTAA
>Ga0181585_10001288_pt1 | contig 21803 bp, 16 predicted proteins | sample 071ome_29_FD_132469 | JGI IMG/M metagenome (GOLD analysis project Ga0181585, IMG submission 132469) | Coastal salt marsh microbial communities from the Groves Creek Marsh, Skidaway Island, Georgia - 071407BT metaG (megahit assembly) | ecosystem: Environmental > Aquatic > Marine > Intertidal...
AAGGCGCACAGCCAAGCGACACGATCAATCCGCAGGGATCGATGTAACGGCTGACAACCGCCTCGCCGATCAAAAGCGAGATCATATGCCGCTCTGACCAGAACTGGCCAAGAACGATGCTTGGCGCGCCGGTCGAGGACAGATCGAGCCATATCGCATAGAGAGCGACAAGGCCGAAGCTGTAACCGATGATTCGAAGACCCATGCTGACCATGAGAAGAATAGTGACCGGCCCGACCGCGCCGTTCAAGCGCAAAATGGCGCGCTGGCTTCACTTCGGGATGGTGTGGACCGCGATGAAAGGCGGCTTCCGGTCCTAATAGTCAGCTTCCAGAGGCACGTCTTCGGACTTGAAACTCGCGCCGTAGGCAGCGATGGCGGCATTCGTATCGAGGGTTTCGCCATCCGCGAGATAGGCTTTCAGCAGCTTGCCTATGAATATTTCCTCCTGCATGCCGGCATACCAGACATTCGGATCATGCCCGCGGCAACTCGCCCCGTGATATGTGCAGGCGGGATTGTTGCATTGCGAACCGCCTGTCACCTTGAATTTGGTGATCCTAATGGCCGCCTCACGAAGTGGACAATCTGCGCCGTTAATCGTGCCATGGTGGAATAATTTGTGACAGGTGACTAATCAAACGGATTCCCGTAGCCGGCAAGCCGCACCTTCATCGCCGCCAGAAAGTCACGGCAGGTCGACATGGCGGTTATCGGTTCGTTCGTTCCGGGAAGGCGGAGGCCTGTATCAACCCCATTCAATGTCAGGTCAAGATCCGTCTTGATCCGGTCCTCGATTGTCAGCATCTGGTTTGTGCTGAGGGTAACTTTCACGGGAGTCATATAGTCTCGATAGGCAAGCGCCGCCATCGCGGCGAGGCTGCCCAGAATTACGATCACGATCAGCAGCTCAATGGTGGAAAGTCCGTTCACAACGCTGAACCTGCATTGGCGGAAATCGGGCTGTGAGCTTATGAAAACTGTCTTTCGCAACATCAACACACATCATTCCAGGTTGTCGGCGGAAACCTAGCATCAGGCAAAATTCTTCTCAACCGGGCAGAGCCTGACAAGTGAGCAATCGGGCAGTTGATCAATCACAGGTCACCTGCTAGGTTCCGCGACATTGTCGATGTATGGGCGCACAGTCGACCGGCATTGCAGGAGGGGTGGCCGAGCGGTTTAAGGCGCACGCCTGGAAAGCGTGTTGGGGTGAAAGCCCCTCCGGGGTTCGAATCCCCGTCCCTCCGCCACCTCACAGACGTTATATAGAACATAAATATTACCGCGAAAGGATTCGCGGTTTTGGGTCCTTACACAGACGTCCAGTGACCAGCGATTTGATATTGCATGCAAAGTCGCCTGAAAAACGTGCAGGCTCTTAGCCTACGATTCCATTAGGTATATCTTTGTTTGACGTACCCTAAAGCTAACGTTCACATAGTAAGGTGATCGATGTTCGATCTATTAGTGACACATGACAGTCATGCTAATATGGTATTGTGGGGTTAAGATCAGCGCCGGGATGAGGTTATTGGAGTTGATTTGATGAAAATTTTTCTAGTTTGCTTTTTGTGGATTTTGTTTTTTTTCAATAGCTTTGCATCTGCTGATATCGGTGAGATCTATGATTTCAATGGTCAAGTTCAAGTAAAAACAGACGGTTTGGACCAGATTTCAGCGGAAATCGGCACATCGTTGCGCTTCGGAGATAAGGTGAAGGTTCGCAGAGATTCAATAGCCCATCTCGAAATGGTCGATACCACCAAATTTCAGGTGGGTCCAAAAACAACACTTATATTGGATGAATTTGTATTTGATAAAGAAAATCAGATATTAACTGCTCAAATAATCGACGGGGTGATTGCATATGATGGAGAAGAAATGGCTGTTAACAGCCAACGTAAATTTCTTCTAGACAGTTACACTGTGACTATAAGGGGTACGAAGTTCGCTGCTAAGGTTGGAAAGGCGAGTCAAATTATCCTATTCAAGGGCAGCCTTAAAATAGAGGGTAACGGCCAAGAGAGGTACCTGGCTGGACCTCTCTTGAGTGTAAGTTTTGATGGTTCAGGTATTACAGATCCAATCGAAATAACGTTAGAAGACGCATATCAGTTTTTCCAAGACAACAGCCTAGATTATGATCGCCACCTTGGGGGCGAATACACGAAATGGCTTGCAAGGGTGAGTAAGGGTGGAAATTGGAATTTCGCTACCGAGCGGACGACAATCGCTGAAGGTGTAATTTTGGAAACAGTTAGGTTTAAGAAGACGGGGGACATCATAAAAGAAACGGTTAAAATTAAATATCGCGACAATTACTATCCAGCAATACAGAAACCAGATGGTACCTGGGAACTTTCTCCCGAAGGTTCAGCGAAATACGAACAAAATCAGATACAATCGCAACAAGACAGCTCATCAGAGCAATCATACGCGGGAGAATGCTAACAACTTGCTTGTTAATAAATGGTCTAACCGGAACATCATACAGTCAACGAAAATGCGCTAATGGGCTTTCGTGTCTTAAACAGCCAGATAAGTGAACGGGATCAGTATATTTATCGCTTTTGAGAAAAAGAGAAGTAGCATAACCACACCGATAAATAAAAACGCTACCGCTCTCAAGCGCTGTTTTGCTTGCCAGACTTGTTTAACTATTAAAATTATTTGCTTGATGGCCATAGCTCTATAAGTCTTCGTTTAAACAGAAGAGCCCATCTTCCGACAAAAGGTACTTGAGACCCATCCGTTTCATGTTTGCGAAGGCGTCGATTAGATCAAAAGCAATTGGATCGCCAGCAACATTTAGTGAAGTGTTGATCAATAGATCTTCTTTGCCCTTTAGTTCAACTAAAATCGCCTCTAAAAGTGGGGCATCGCTGTTCACGATTTGTAGCCTTGCCGATCGATCAATGTGAAGCGCTGATTGATATTCATCGGGGAAATCATCGTTAACAAACACGGTTGATGCCATCCACATATGGTTATGCTTCGATCGCGTGGAAATTTTAAAAAAGCGAGTAGCGACGCTATCCAAGCAGACGGGCGCTAAGGGTCTATATTCTTCGCGCCCTTTTATCATTACATTCAACCGACGAACTGCGTCCGACTTTTTTGCTGAACATATAATGGACCTGAAACCTAAAGCGCGGGGTCCAATTTCCATTTTTTTGGAGAACAAACAGACATGCTCACCGGACGTAATTAATGAGGCCGCCAAAGATATAGCTTCTGTCGGTTTCTTAGATATTTTTGAAAAAAGATCTTTAGAAAGATTGGAACGAGATTGACTTGTAACTTTGAATGCCAGTTTTTTAACGCGTATACCCCGATTTTTACAAACTAGACTTGCGTAGTTGACGGCTCCCAATGCAGCACCAGAGTCGCCAGGTGAAGGTGGTATTGTCACGACTAAATCAGGAAAATTCTTTATGACTTTTGACATTGCGACGGAGTTTTGAGCAACTCCTCCACTAACGGTGATCGCTACTGGTTTAAACTCGTCAATCCAAAATTTAATGATATGCAGAATCGAAGTTTCTAAACTTTGCTGCGCTGCGGCAGCGATATTGGCGGCTCTTTTGAACTCTTCCGTGCCTGGGACAAGGTTGCATGGTGAGATTTTTCCACCAAGGGAAGTGGCCAGCCTTTCTGAAAAACCATAATCCAATCGTTTGTGAAACGAAAACCAATCCATGTTCAATTTTATTTCGGGTCCGCTTGGCATAATTAGGTTGTCAAAAACATGCTTAAAATGTTGTGGATCACCGAAAGACGATAGAGCCATAAATTTATACTCACCGTCATTTACAGCAAACCCACATACCTGTGCTAATGCCGAGTAGAATAATCCGAGGGAATGCGGAAATTTTATGTTATGGAGAAGCCGCGTGTCAGCGTGCATGCCGCTATACACTGAGATTGAATCACCGTCGCCCACGGCGTCGAAAACAAAATGCAATACAGAAGAATAATGTCCGTCACTTGGCATATAGCATTGTGCTGTAAGTACGTGGCTGAGGTGATGCGGCGCGTAAATAAATTTATCAGTATCAAGCTTTAAACACTTATCAAATTTGACCTTGAACGAAAGAGGTCCTCGCCAAAATTGTTTTGCATGATGTGCTATCAAATTATGAGCGGATTGAGGCTGCGTTAAAGAATGACTTATTAGGGCCGTCCAAGCCTTAAGTGGCTTTTCGTAGAACGACACAGCTTCAACAGTCTGATTGTTTAGGGCATATGTGCTTTTTAAATAATCAAGTGATCTGTATGGGAAGCCACTAGACCCTTTTACACGCGTCAAAGACTCTTCTTTGATGAAGGCTATAACCTGATCATCTGCAACCAAGCACACGCTACTGTCATGATAAAACCCAGATACGCCGATTAGGTATTTCAAAGCATTAGTCTCGCTCTTGATTTATTAAATTCATTGTTTCTAGAGTTAGATGAAAAATTTAATGCCCACCTAAATTTTATAAGTAAAAAAATGACCGTTTTTGTTACGATTCCATCGATTACCGAGTGAACCTTTTTATGACTTGCCCAAAAATGGCGTGCCTTGTTTCCCAACCAGTACTTGGATTTTAAATATCTAAATGTCCATGGAGAAACTACCTTTTTTAGGTAATCATTAGATAATCGAGCGTGTCTAGCCTCATCCTTTAGCAACGAGCTAAATATTTGTTGAACTTCGTTTTGATTTTGGTTGTTTGTAAGGTGTTCGATTTCATCGAAGATAATCTGATCCAACCTTGGAATCTTCTCTATGTTCGTTTTGGTTATAAAAGGGCGAATGTTCAAAAACACTTTAAGGGCATTTGCTTCGTTTACTGCTATAAACGCGGAGAAGTTTTGTAAGCTTTTGCGTTCAAAAAGAAAAAGATCAGTCCGCAGAAATCCGAGTTTTTCTGCTAATCTTGGATCAAATTTAATATGGTTAGTAGGGTCGTCCTTTAATAGCTGCTTGAAGAATTCTGTGTGCTCATATTCATCTAAGGCATGTCGTAAAAACCCCTTTGCCAACATTTTTTGGTCTACAAGCTTCGCCGCTTGTAACATCTCAATAGCCGAGGCAAATTCTGCCAGGGCAAAATCTAAATATACGACTTCTCGGTTCTTAAAACCGTTTTGTCTGCTTGTTTCGGTCAGTTTCACAAGAACTTGTTTGAACATTTTTTTTGTTTACTCCGCTCTTTTGATCACTGTTCTTTTGAGGTCCTTTAATGCCGATGCGTCCGCGGACAGCGCTGTCCGATGTTTTTCTTATATACCTTTCGGATCTACTAGCAACTACATCAGCTTACCGGCCAACAAAGACTTTTGTTACCGGTTCGGGGATGAATATGTCGGCATCCGGACAGGCAATTTTGGTGGAAAATTATTGTTTGAAGGACCCAATGCCAAAGATCTTGGTTCAGCAATTGCATTTGGTGACAGTCAGCTTTTAGGTTTGGAATGGGGAGTTAATTCACCCCACCCACACCATCTCAATAAAATGCTGCCTCAAAAACAGATTATTGCATACGCAGCGCCTAACAATGGCCCATTAGAGACTATTGCTCGCATACAAAAGGGACATTTTGAGGTCGACGAAACAACTGAAGCACTGATTTTTGGATTTAATATCGGCACAGACATTTTTAGATTGAGTGACCGTTGGGCCCCGTCATTGAAGGTACCGCTACAGGATGAAGAGTTAGAAAGGATCTTTGATTTTCCATCGTTGTTTGAAATTTTGGTATTGCGAGCGAGATTAAGCGGTATTTTAGTTGGCGAATCTAAAAACACACCAGAAGACCTCGGCACCTTATATTCAACAGTTCCCAAAGTGCAACACGAGCGAAACCTACTAAGGTGGCTTACAAAGCTTGATGGTGCTTTAGCTAAGCAATTAAAATTGTACCCAAAAATGAAAATAATATTAGTGATTTATCGGCCCTATTGGGAAGACTCACTGGTTTCAAAAGGTCACAAAAGCCTCAGAAATTCAGTTGAACATCTTGTTTGTTTCATAGGTCAGCAAAACTTTTTCGACGAGGTGTATCTTATGAAAAAATCTGACGAAGCGAGGCTAACCAGTGATCGAAGACACTTCACAAATGATAGTATTTCATTTGAAGCGCCGAACTGCATTAATTTTGATGCACTTGACAGTATTGTGCTGGAGTAAAGCCCTAGCAATTAGTACGAGATTTTGATGACTTTTCAGCAAATCAACAGGATGGAGAATTCGATCGACAATTGATCTCAGAACTGGAGTAGACCACAGACGCTGTTAGCTTGAACGCTTGACTAATGTCCAACAGTTAATCTACTGCCAGAGAACCGCCTTTGAGGTTTTCCTCAAATCCAGCCCCAACAAGTCGTTTAAAATCAAGTCCAACGTCCATAAACCAGTTTTTAACTTCATCTATTGTAACCTTTTCGACGGCTCCAATACCTTTTTGATCAAATTTAATTGATGTCATTGGACCAATTAAGTCGACGCTGCTACCGCCACCGCTCACGTTAATCGAGCCTTGCAGAAGAATCACTTTGTTTGTCCGACCAAAGGAGCCGGCGAACTTAGTACCTCGTACCGTTAATGTATAACCACCAGAGACAAACTTCCGTTGGCTATCAGTTTTCAATTTTTTTCCATCAAAGGCCAAAACACCGTCAAGGATTCGCGCTGTGAGTCGCTGTTTTTTCTCATCAAAAACGAACTCATCAAAAACCACAGTGGTTGACGAGGCTATTTGGAATTTACTGTTATCTATCATTTTGAAATGGGCAATGGACTGCTTTCGGACTTTAACCATATCCATCACGCCAATGACCAGTCCTGGTTCAGCAATCAACTTTTTTGCTTTTGCTGTCCTTATCTGGACCTTTCCATCTGTCTCTACAATCTCACCAATTTTAGCCATGGCAGGCTCCGCTAGGAACATCCATACACTAGCAAACAAGAACAAATACCTGATCATAAACATATTTTATTCCCCGAAAAATAAATCGTCTCATTTCGACGTTGCACGATAAATTCCATCCCAGTCGTGTGGTTTGCCACGGCTCAATCTTTTAGCCATATTTTCATAATAGGGTTTCATATCTTTTGCTGATTTTACAAAATTCTGAATATTATTCAGCGCTTTATCCCATTCTCCAACATAATAATAATTTAGAAATTCCCGGTGCTCAGGTGTTTGTTTTCTTACTGTAAAGATTTTCAGCGGTTCTTCCTTTCCCTTAACTGCGATGTTGTCTAACTCCCACCAGTCAAAGTCATCTTTACAAATATCTACAGTCTTGGGTCCAACGATTAGCTTTACACCATACCCTTTTGTTTGGCCTTCTAAACGCGCGGCCACACTAACTGGATCGCCCAAAACGTCATATCCAAACTTCTGTTTTGAACCTATGTTGCCGACAAGCATTTCACCAGTATTTACACCTGCTCCTAGGCCAACTGGCGGCTTCCCTTCTTTAGCTAGTTCAGAGTTGAAATCCTCCACAGCATTGATCATCGCCAATGCACTCAAAACGCTCTTCTTAGCATGAAGCAAGTCGTCGACTGGAGCCCCATGAACATGCATGCTTGCGTCGCCAATAAACTTGATGAGTGTCCCATCGTGCTCGAATACTGGTTCTGAAATTGCGGTCATGTAACGATTCATAGTAGACGTAAAGCCTACTACATCTTCGCCATAGCTTTCGCCTAATGCGGTAAAATTCCGCATATCGGTCATAACAACACTAAGCTCTTTTTTTTCGCCCCCTAACTCAGGAACTCTCCCAGATCGTTCAATCGCTTTGACCATTTCTGGTGCTAAGTATTGCCCAAAGGCGCTCTGAAGCGCTCTTTTATTTAACATGACTGCTATTGATTGCATCAAAGAGAAGGCAAAAGCAGCGGCGATGAATATTATTAAAAAAGCTGCGTTTAAAATGACTCCATAAGAGATAAAAACGTATGCAAAACAAATAGAGCTCAAGAACGAAATGGTTATGGTTAACCATAGACTTCTGACAATGTTTTCAAATCCGGAGACCAACAAGATTAACAACAATGAAATGCTGAAAATACAGATTGTAAGTTTGTCAATAAGTGGGTTTATACGCAGCAACCTCTCACTAAGAATTTGGTGCATTGCTGCCAAATGAAAAATTGGGCCAGGGACGGATTTCTCCAAATTGCTCGGGTGTAAGTCATTAAGCCCCGCGGCAGAACTTCCGATGACAATTATGCTTCCTGCGAGTGAGTTTATAAGGTTGGAATTCACTTCGTCAGAAGCCAAAAGATCTGCAGCAGAAATAGACCGGAACCTTTTGCTGTTTCCATGGTGAAGAACCACATTTGCAGATGGAGTAATCGGAAGGCTTAAAAATCCAGTATTGACAACACTCTGGGGAAAAACATCTTCCGTCTGAGTAATGTTTATTAGCGTATCTTCCTCATAGGCTCTAAGCATTTCGAGCAAAAATGATGGGTGAAGTTTATTATCTTTAGCTACCACAAGAGGTAGGTAGCGCAAAATCCTGTCAGAAGTTTCTGGGTCGACGTTTACAAAGCCATAGCCTTCAGCATCGCCTAAAATATCGATTGGATAAGAAATTCCAGAAGTATTTTTTACATTGAATTGTGAAAAATCCTTGATAATAAATTTTGACTTTAACTTGGCACTATTCTTGTTACGTGACACCAGTGCAGTTGCCAAAACTACAGGTGCTTTTGAGACAGCTTTTGCTAACTGTTCATCCCCATTATCGAAGTAATTGGAAGCTACAAAGTTTGCAGTGATAGAGAGCTCATCCAGGTAATCCGGGCTAAATCTGTCACGCTCGGAAAGTAATATATCAACTCCGACAACGCTGGGGGCAGCTGAAGCTATATTGCTTATGAGACTTGCAAAAATTGTCCTGGGCCATGGCCACTGACCAATACGTCTGAGGCTATCTTCGTCGATATCTACAAAAATATAGTCTTCAAGATTTTGTTGAGGGTCGTCAAATGGGAAAATTTTCGTTAAATAATCAAGAGAAATTGCGTAACCGATTTCTTTGAAACCAGACTTTTGATTTTGATAAACTAAATGACCGCTTAAAAATAATAGAAGCGTTATTAGTGATATGGCCAAACGGAACGAACGTCGCCTGTTCATGGTGTAAACTGGTCCCTTAACCGATAACTACTGCTTCTAATATTAACTGACGTTCATTAGCTTTTATTCATTTCTTTGCGAGCTTGACTATTAAAAGATCCAACGCTTGCTAAAAACAACTACGGCGTTGTTGCTTTAGAGGCGAAATTTGATTGAAGCACAACAGTCGACAAACGTGCTGTTAAAGTAGAATCTAGATTCATCATCGAATTTGTTGCTCAAACCACATACTTCTGAATGATCAATATCTGTTTGGTTGTATGGAAAACTGGAAAACACCAACAATTCGGCTTCCACCTCTAAATCCGACCTTCCCAAGAAGCTGTTTTTTTGAGTTCTTGTGGGCCTCTATTGAAATGGATCGACCTACGTCCAGTTTTTGCGATTGCTGTTTTCTTCTCGTCGCCTTTCCTCGGTGTTCCCGTCTCTTGAATGGAAGATAACAAGGGGCCCTATTTGATAGCGATAGCGTTTTTAACCCGCTAAGGGTTGGGGCTAGGCTGAGGTTGAACACTAACCACTATTTGTTTACCTCTGTGTGCCTGTGTCCAAACCGTTGGTTGAGCTAATTATTTATGAAGCTTCCAAACCATTAAAAGTTGAGCATTCCTTTGCCCAAAAACATTTTTCATCCTCAGTGAAATTGTGTAGGGAAAGTAACTCTTGATCGGTCCGCGTGGGGCAGTGGTGGGTTAGCGCCATTCTACCTATCTCTGCCATTTCGGAAAAACGCAAACCTTGCTCTATAGATGAATGGCCCCACCCCCTTTTTTTCTTTAGTTCACTGTCCGTGTACATAGCGTCCCAGAGAACAAGATCCGAATTTTTTACAAAGTCGCGCAGTTTTTGTTCCTGGCCGCCAAAATACTCATTATCCAATAGATTGCTAACACTCAAGGAGCCGCTATTTATTCTGTAGCCAGAACAGCCGCCTGGATGGTGTAAACCAAAACTCAGAACTTCAATCTCGTTATCAATGACGCTAGGTATCTCAGAAAAATCAATAAAATTAATACCTTGCATTGAATCTTCAAATGCCGCCGGAAATAGGCGACCACCGTAGTATCTGTTCAGGGCCTCTAACAATTCTGTTTTTGAACAAAGTGAGGTAGCCACAAAAACGTTCCCTTTGCCAGAAAACAAGTCTTTGTTGAATAGAAGCCCTTGAATGTGGTCATGGTGGAAATGGCTAAATAGAATAACCACAGGCTTATCACAAGAGACGGTAGCATTAACAAAACCGCTACCTGCATCTAAAAATATCTGCACTTTATCGGTAGTGAATTCAGAGCAAATCGTGTTTCCACCGAAAGTTAGATGTGAGACTTTCGCGACTGGGATAGAACCTCTTACACCCCAAAATGTAAAATTAGCCAATCGTGAAACCCTCAACAAACGCCCAGGATCAAAAATTCAGAAATCACGGCTATCTAAACCATGACCAAATAATTATGATCATTTAAGAAAACACACTCCATTTTGGTGATGGTGCCGGTTCTCCAGTTTATCGTCAAGAAGCTGTGGATTGCTGTTAACTGACATTGCCATACTGAGGCAGAGTGCAACCCAGTTACATTCTTCATCTCTGGAAAACAAGCAAAAGTCTTGAATGTAAGGTTTGTAGATCTCGTAGTGATAAAAGTTTATGATGTGTTTGGACGATCTGGTAGCACAAATCTCTCTAACAACAATAATTCCTGTTTTCGCGGAGAAAGTATGCTGGAAATTAACAGACTGCTGACGGAAATAAGTACGAATAGGGTTCGCCGAAAGTTTGCTAAGGGTGAGCGAATTGAAAATTTGGGAAAAAATCTTGCCTATGTCCTAGAGTCTGGGGCTCTATTGGCATATGACGACAGAAATTTAACTCAGACTTTTGATTCAACAGACCCGATTGGTTTTGCGGAAATACTTGCTGGTAAGAATGTTACTTTGAAATTTAAAGCGAAGAGTGATGGAGTGCTAGTAGAGTTTGATGGGGACGAGGTCAAGGCAGCATTTGCAGGTGCAGATCCAGTATCTTCGTCAATCATAAAATATAGCGTGGCAAGAATTTTTGGAACAAATCGCAAACAAAATAACTATAAATTCGAAAACTATTTCCTTAACAAGAAAATCAAGTCATTTAAGCATTTAAGCTTCGAAGATGAAGCCTCAATATTCATCCAGGGAGATGAGGGCGATGGCATGTTTTATGTTGAACAAGGCCTTGTTCGATTGGAGACAAAGTCCGCTCAGGTATTAGCTGAATTAGGGCCAGGTGAATGTTTCGGGGAAGCTGCTTTGTTCGGTAAATCAGGGCGAATGTGCTCGGCGTTCGCGGCACCTAGCGCCTCGCTTATTTTTATTGATAAAGCAATAATGTTTAGTGAAATCCAAAAAGCTCCGCTTATGGTGCAATTTTTAGTGATGAACTTATTAAAACGACTGGACTTGATGAATAAGTTGAAATGGGCAAATGATTTTACCGTGTGAAACTAGGATTTGATCAGCAGAGTAAATTGGCCAAAAAACCGCATATTAGTCGGGAATTTCACTAACGCGCCGCCTAAGGAGCATCTTATCTGTTTGGGCAGCATCAATACATTTTTTCGAAAAAATAAGAAGTATTGTCCGCTTCGCGGACAGATTTGCTACCAACTTTTTCCCATATCTAGCTCAAATCCAATTTTTCTCCAATGAAATCAGAAGTCCAAAACGCCTGTCTCCAAAAGTTACATTCAGCTTGCAGTTGCGCCGACTATTGCACTCTGATCATACCTTGCTGAAGAACTGACCCTTGAAGGCCTACCTGTGAACCTTGCGGACGGCGTAAGCGCCTTTGATGGTCTAGAAGTAAGGGGGCTATTTACGGTATGTGCTATAGAGACAAGTCAGACTTTTGAGAGTTACCTCCTTCGCTGGCGATTAGCCCACAAATGACAATGATCACCACGCCTGAAATCTAATATTGGCTGGCTTTATCAGCAAAAAGGAAATATCTGGTGCCGAGACCAAACAAAATACGCACGTATTTGAACGGGCCAGCTGAATGAACCGCACCTAATCTTTTGGGGTGGTACATGATTAGCCGAACTAGCCGTCAGCAAAGTGACTTTTACAACCTCGTCAATTTTCTGAGTTCGCTTTCAACAGCTCATATTTCTTGGTGTATTTGAGTACAGACAATCTGCAATCAAACAAGAGCGGTGCGCATCTGATTGGGCACAATGAACGTGAAAAATGGGAAAATTTTATTAAAAACTCCATTTAAGCCCAACTTCAAAAACATCGTTGGCTCGCTGAGAACCTATCGGTGTACCCGCTTTTCCATCAAAAAACGTCGCGTTACCATAATATTTCAAAGAATCATTAACTTTAAAGCGAACCCCGAGTGCTTCAGAGTGATCATTGCCAGTTAAGTTTTGGGTAAAAACAGAAAAAACTGTCCACTCGTCGTCGACATCAAGTTCAATTTTTGCCAGTAGAGTGTTTAAACCGCTCCGTGATTTTTTTGAAGAAAAGATTAGGTCGGGCCTGTCAGATTGATCGCGGGTCCTCACGTCTCTAGCGTACTCTGTCGTCAAAATTATTTCGTTAATCCCAAAATCTTTGCTCCAAGAAGAATTCTTAAATATTCCACCAATAGTCCCCCTAACAAAATTTTCGTCTATGCGATTTGGTGAGGATTGATACATCATATCAAAATAGTATTTTTGTGCCCCACTTACCTTATTGACGCCTCCACCAAGCTGCCATGACCATGGATTGTGCTTCTCATAAGTTAGGTTGTTTTGCCGCACGATAGAGAAAGGAGAAGGGCCAAAAAATCCAAAGCCGTAATAATCGAAACTAGACCTTGTTGCCTCATAAAGCATTAGATGGCGAATGTTTTTTGGCTGGATAGAAAGCGGCGTAGTCTCAATCTCTGAAACGCTTGAGCCATCAGGAAGCGAAGGATAAGACCCGCTGCCATCGCCCTTCCAACGGTTCGAAAGCTCTGGCACAAGTGAAGCCATCTCTATTGGCATCAGTGTATAACTGAGTGTGTCATCACCAATGTATCTTCGATAGCTTGCAAGGGGCACGCCCAGCTCAAAAGAATGAGTGGAATGCAAGCTGTTTGAGCGCCCAAGATTTGATACAGAGTTGTGTAATTCGGCATAGCCAAAATCCACTAAATCCAGACCGGCTGTGAAATCAAAGTCGTCCGATTCATAAACTAGGCTAACAACTTTTGGAGAAAAGACAGCAGCGTACCTATTCCTACGTTCGAACGTATGGAGGGAGTCATGGTGGTTATCCTCCATCGAGTGAAGATACGTTAGGACCTCCAAATTTAGATAAGAGTCGTCGCCTACTTCGACCCCTGAGCTTGTTTCAATGGCTGTTATCGATTGCCACCGATTTGGGTCCAAAGAAGCGTTTGGCACGTTGTGGCTAAACCGATATAGAAAAGTCTGCAACTCGTGCTGAGTATTTTCTTTGAGATCAGCAAGTGTTTGAGCCTGACTGAAAGAACCGTACAGGACAGCAACGCAACCAAAAATAAAGTAGGGTAAGAGCCCCATTTCTAACCCCTGACGGATTTCATGGAGGTTGTTACCAGCCTTCTAGCGACCAAACCACTGAGATTTTTGTAAACCTGTGTCGCAATTTTGCTATCCGCCCTGATAATCTTTTCAACTGATTGAGGTGACAGAATCAACGCCTCAACATGTTCTCTCGCAATTACATCGGCACTTCGTGGGGCATCATTTAAAAAAGCCAATTCCCCAAAAACGTCACCAGCGCTTAAGTTTTCTAGTACTTTTTTCCCGCCCTTCTCAGCAATTGAGCATACATCCGCCTCGCCCGACAAAAGCACAAACATCTCTCTTGAATTATCTCCAGCAGAAACCATTTCGTCTCCTTGATTAAAAACCTTTTGGTTTGCCAGGAGAATGAATTTTTTGATTTGGCTTTTCGACATTGACGAAAACAGAGGACAATTCCGAATGACTTTTTCGTCTATGTCGAGCAATAGCATTTCGCCTCTATTTACAACCGTGACGTGCTTCAGAACAACAGGAGTTATTAGCAAGTCTGCGAAAAGTGCATAAATCATGGTTGCGCCAGCAAGAAGACCGAATTGAGCTACAATTGCGAAATCTGAGAAAACCAAAATACCGAATCCTAACGCAAGGGATATTGACGTCGAAATCACAGGTATCGCTTGATGGCGAACCGTAGCTTGGATAGCTTTTTTGGGATCAAGATATTTACGGCTGGCCGCCCCATAGGTGGTCAACAGGTGGATTGTATCGTCAATTGCAATACCTACGGCTATGGCAGCAACTGTCGCAGTTCCGGGGTTTAACGGGATATCAAGCAAACCCATCACCCCAAAGTTATAAACTACCGGGACGAGGTTTGGCACTAACGAAATGAGGCCAACTTTGATAGACGAATACAAAAGTGTCATGATAATCACAATCATTGACACCAATATGATCAGGGAGACAACTTGACCGCCAAACAGAGTTTCTGCAGCACTGTTTATCAGTATGTTCTCACCAGTTATTTCGTACCCTATATTCAGCGGTGACAGAATTTCAGAAAGTGGCGAATGAAGAGCTGCTATTACTTGATTGAGTTCAGAACTGTCAGAAATATTATGTCGAACAACGATATTTACCTTTTTACCTGAGCTCATCAGGTAGCCGTCTAAATCTGATCGTTGGAAAAGAAGCAGGTATTCGGCGACTTGTTTATCAGAATAGGGAACATGATAGAAATCTTCGCTGCCACCATTCATCTCTCTGTTTACAAGAGATAAATGGTCAGAGATTGACACAACTTTATCAAATTGATTTGCACCGCGTAGTGCTTCAGCTGTTGACTGGACAGCCTTCAAATATTCCGAGCGTTTGAAAGACCCATCAATGCCCGAGTCAAGAGTAAGGTAAAAGATTTGCATACCTGCAATTTCTTCGTGGAGAGTATTGGCATCGGTAACCAACTGGTGGTCACTTTTAAAATACGACAATGGATCGTTCGACACCTCCACGCTCGACGATGTATAAGCAAAGAATACAAAAGTAGACCCAGCAATTGTAAGGATGAGTTTTCCATGATTTGCCGTAGCTGCCTCAAAAAAACGAGTGATTGATCCCATTACTCCAGTGGGCATTTCCTCTTCAGTCACTTTTGATACTTTGGGGCCGATGAATGACAGAAGAAGTGGCAGCGCTAGCACGGTTACGATTAAATTTGCGAACATCGCAAACCCAGAGGCATAGGCAAAATCTTGAATAAGCGGTATGTCGCTAATACCGTTGGACAAAAATCCAACCGTTGTAGTGAATCCAGTGATAAAAATTGGAAGCCCGGTGTGTTTGGCCATAAACCTTATGGCAGCCATTCTGATCTTGCTTTTTGATGGGTCGAGACCACCTAAATAAGAACTCAGCAAATGAGTGTCTTCTGTCGAACCAATAACAATCACCAACGATGGCACAATCGCGGTCAGTAGAGTAAGTGGTATCCCGAAGTAGCCCATGAAACCAAAAGTCCACAGAATACTCAAAGTTGAAGTGGCGATTGGCAATGCTGCGGAAGAAAACGTTCGCAAGAAAAAAACAATTGACGCAATAAGCAGTAAACCTGATAGCGGTGATATTACCGCAAGATCAGAAAACATTCCCTTTTCGATTTCCACATTCAACCGTGGCGGACCCACTTGAAAAACTTCCTCAAAGGATCCGCTGAACTTATCTATCACCGATTGAACATTATCGTGAAAACGCTGATTAAATTCAGCGTCGCTTTTGTCCTTTCTGGTCGTTAAATTTATCGCTAGAGCGTACCCGTTAGGACTGACCAAATTCCCAGAAACCAGAGGATTATAGAGCGCATCCTCTCTAATTCTAAGGGCATCCTGATCATCAACAGGTGCATAATCCATCAGTGGTTGGGATTCAAGAAACCCATCGCGATCACGAATACTTGTTGAATGAAAAACGCTGTCAATATTTTCGAGGTCAGACAACTCCTCGAGAGTAAATACAAAGTCCTCCAACGTTGCTAATTTATCAGCAGTCCAGAGTTTGGAGTCTCTAACGTAAACGATAGTTGTGCTGTCCGAGCCGAACTCGGCGATAGTCTGATTGTACGCAGGCCAGCCAGGGTCATCTGGGCTAACAAGACTATCGTAGCTTGTGTCAATCCGCAGCTGGCTAGCACCAAAACCGGCGAAAACAGTTATTAAAAGAATAACCATCCCGGATATGAGCCGGTTTCTTGCGCCAAAAGTGAGAATAGTCTCGACCATCGTAGGTTCCTATTTTTTCATTCTCGATCTTGATCGGGGAGTGTTAAAGCCACCTAATTACCGCATGTGCTTTCCGGACTTTATGAAGCGCTGTGCAAAAACCTTTTTAGGCACATCGCCTGTGTCAAAACTTCGAGAAGAAGATTCAACATCTGTGAAGTGCTTTTCTTTGAAGTTTTCCATAGTTTGTTTTGAGGCTCGCCACATTTCACCCTCGACCACGCCATATTCCGTAGCAGTCAAGACCTTTAGTGGCCGCTTTCGCCGGTCAAAATATTCAGTTTTTACTATGAAAAAACTGTCTTTGAGTATTGTAAGAGTTCTAAAACTATACCCGGTGGTTTTTTTTACATACTCATCAATTGGAGTGGCTTTGACCTGATAGGCGGGCTGTTCGTCAAAGGTTAGATCATCAAGCCTTTCGTATTCAAATTTGTCTTTACTCTCTGATACTAAATCCTCGTAGGTGAAATCAGTGCCCATAAAGTAGTTGCGTTTGCCTCCGTCCGCTATTCGCTTTAGTTTTTTGCCCATGGAAGGCAGATATAAAAATTGATCGTCTGCTCCTTCGGGGTTTTCCCATGTTAGGAGCGCTACACCGGAAACACCAGCTGGCTCGTCAAACACCATTAAATATTTGAATGCGCCGTCTTCTTTGCGAACGAAGCGCCGCATATCGCGAACTTCTTCAACGGCGTCAACAGTCCTCAACGTCATTTTTTGGATTTCCAGTTCCACATCACGATCGTGTCTTTCAGAAGACTCATCCATGATTTGCCGACCCGTCAGCTCCTCAGATAGGACGCCATTATTCGAAAAAGGGACCAGAGCCAAAGAGACAATCATAATCGACAGGCCCGATTTCATATTTTTTACGATTTGCATAGGTTCTGCTCTCCCAAAGACCGTGTTTTTTCCCATTGACACAACTTGATTTCACCGGCGTTGATTAAAGCGTAATATGGCTTCAGCATAAAACTACCGGTGTTGTAATAGCTAAAGTCTCGTCTTTCTATTGAGCCTGGGTGATGTGTATGACCGAAAATCACACTATCAAACCCGCGATCACAAATTTCTTTTACTGCGCTAAAAAATTCCCTTGGTTCACCGGGAATCCCCTCGTGATCAGTTTCATTTCTGTTTTTAAATTTTTCATATTTCATCCAAAGTTTATATAAATTTGGCGCCACCTTTAAAAAGTGACCTGCTAGATGAACAAGTCTTTCATACCTTTCTGGGTTTTTTACAAAATTAGGATCATAAAGGTATCCGTGTTCGATCCTAATTCTCTTGCTGCCTGAGTGCAGATTCATGAACGGGCAAAATGCGACCCCTTTATTAGATGCAATCATTGCTTCGAGGGGTAGGTCATGGTTTCCAACAGTGTAGTAGATTTGATTATTTTGCCGATTAAATCGCTGCGTTGCTTCTATGAACATCGGAATTTCTGCGATTATTTCTAAAAGTGAGGTCTGCATAATGTCAAAGCCGTCACCGTTGACACACAAATCGTAACCTTCTTCCCTCGCTTGGTTTATGAAAAGCCACAGATCTTCACTACCTCTGCAAAATGGGTTGCCAATATGGAGGTCAGAGATTACGACCATGCGCTCTGAGCGAACCTCTGTATTCATAAGTTTATATCACTTTCCGATGTGTTTCCCTTTTGGATTTCTCTGCCAAGACGTTCATTGGCAAGCCTTAGTTTCCCCGAAAAGCTCTGCAGCATTTCGAGGGCAAAAGTTGGATCCCGTCTAATTTTTAGCAGCAGGCCACCTGAAGAAATGCTCAAAAGCTGGGTCTCTTCTTTAGCAAAGACGTCGGCGCTCCTTGGAACACCTTCAAGTAATGACATTTCCCCAAAAAATTCTCCACGCCCAAAATGGCCTAGCACAACTCTTTTTCCTTGCAGAACTTTACTTACTTCCACCGACCCACTTGAAATTATGAACATTTCTTCACCAAAATCGCCGTCAACAATAATCTGTTGGCCGGATGAAAAGTTAAGTTTTTTGCATCCACTAGCAGTCATGGAACCACCCATCAGATCCTGATCAATTTTTGACAAGATTCGTTTCTCCTTAAAACGCAGAGATGAATAGCGTTACTGTTTTTGGGCCATGAAACAAGTATTTTGAAGATTGACGTTGATACTTTCACTCGATGCGATCTGACACCATCTCGTGTTGTTGATCAAATCCACTTTTCAACACCAAGGTTACCAACAGTTGACTTGCGAACCTACCCCTTTTGTTTTTCGAGCAATACGTCACGGTCTGCCGCAAAAAGTGCGGTGTTTAGCCAGTCCCCATCGCGTGGCTAGTTATTAAGATTGGTTCATGAGCGGCCTTTCGTTCATCGCCATGATCGTTTCTGGTGCTGGTGGTCTGTATCCCAAAGTTCAGTGCAGGCGGTTTCTTTGATGGTGCTGTTGCAACTGTTCAATGGTAATATTCACCTTGTCGAGAGGCGAAAAGATTCCCCCTTTTGAGCAATTCATCACTGAATCTGCCGTTGAAGACCTCACAGCATCTATTCTCCCAAGGGTTGCTTGGTTCGATTCAGGCCGTCTTTGCTCCAAGAGCCGCAATCGAGACTATTAAGGCGTGAGCGATGAACTCAGTGCTGTTGCGCGACCGTATGAATGATGGGGGGCACACATTATGAATAAATCGAATAGAGCATCTATCACGTTCGTTGAGTTCAGCTTCTGGTCGACGTTGATGGCTAAATATTCTTTGCTGAACTCTTCGAGGATGTTGATCGTTCGTAAGAACTTACCATCATCGGCCTGGCGATGGATGAGACAATGGGTAATACAGAGACGCCCCGACATCTAGAGGATGCCGGATTTTGCAAGGCGGTAGCGGTGATCGCCAAAGTCACTTTGCCTACAGAATGGGTCAGCTTGTCTGTTCCGAGCGCTGCAGCGTCCAAAGATCAAGGTAACGCCCATTCCGATCCAACAATTCCTGGTGCGTGCCGGTTTCCACTAAAACGCCTTTCTCCAACACCAGAATGACGTCGGCATTAGAGACGGTGGACAGACGGTGGGCAATCGTGATGACGGTTCTGCCTTGCCCCGCGCGCTCAAGGGCCTCCTGGATTTCATGTTCTGTTTCGCTGTCGAGGGCGCTGGTGGCTTCATCCAGAAGCAGAATTGGCGGGTCCTTCAACAATGTGCGCGCGATCCCGACACGTTGCTTTTCTCCACCAGACAGCTTCAGTCCACGCTCACCCACGCGCGTATCATACCCGTCAGGCAATGACATGATGAATTCATGGATCTGTGCATCCCTGGCCGCATTGATGATCTCGCCATGCGTTGCAAACTCACGGCCATAGGCAATGTTGTAATAGATTGTATCATTGAACAGCACAGTGTCCTGGGGAACGACGCCGATGGCCCGGTGCAGGCTGTCCTGAGTGACATCCCGCACATCCTGACCGTCTATCAGAACTGCACCACCGGTCACGTCATAGAAACGGAACAGGAGCCGACCAATTGTCGATTTGCCGGATCCTGAGGGACCCACGATAGCGATGGTTTGTCCGGCAGGTATATCGACATTGATACCCCGTAGGATCTGCCGCTGCGGTTCATATGAGAAGCTGACCGATTCAAAAGTCACATGGCCATTTGTGACTTTGAGCGCCGATGCAGTTGTTTTGTCCCTCACTTCGGGTGGCTCGTCGAGCAGATCAAACATCTGGCGCATATCGACAAGGGCTTGCCTGATTTCGCGGTAAACCGTGCCAAGGAAGTTCAGAGGCATGGTGATCTGTATCATATAGGCGTTTACAAGAACGAAATCGCCAACGGTCAGCTCGCCAGCCTGCACACCTGACGCGGCGAGGAGCATAACCGCCACCAGGCCGGACGTAATCAGAACCGCCTGACCAAAATTCAGAAAGGCTAATGAGTAGCTTGTTTTAAGCGCCGCCGACTCGTAGCCGGCCATTGCCTGATCATAGCGTGCGGCCTCTCTTTTCGCCGCCCCGAAATATTTTACGGTTTCAAAATTCAGAAGACTGTCGATCGCCTTTTGGTTTGCATCCGTGTCCTGCTCATTCATCACCCGCCGCAGTTTGACGCGCCACTCTGTTATCGCGAGGGTGAACCAGACATAGACTGCAATCGTGGCAAGGATGATGCCCACATAACGCCAGTCCTGCAGCTTCCAGAAGATCGCCGCGCCGATGAAGATCAACTCGAGCACAAGTGGACCGGTCGAGAAGACAAGATAGCGTAACAGGAACTCAACGCCTTTCACGCCACGTTCGATGACCCGGCTTAGACCACCCGTTTTACGGGTAATGTGATAACGCAAGGACAGCCTGTGGATATGTTCAAACGTTTCCAGCGCGAGGCTGCGCAGCGCCCGCTGCGCGACTTTTGCAAAAAGGGCATCGCGTATCTGCTGGAAGCCGTTTGTCAAAATACGGGCAACGCCGTAGGCAACCGTCAGCCCTATCGCGCCAAGCGCGAATTCCGGCACGCCTTCACCCGCCAGATCGTCGACAGCCCACGCCTGCAGAATGGGCGCCAGTATGGCAACAAATTTGGTTCCGACCAGCGCCAGAAGTGCGATCACAACACGTGCGCGGAGATCAAAGTTACCGACTGGCCACATGAAAGGCGATACACGTTTCACTGTGCGCCAGGCAGCTTGCCCTTCACTCCATTCGGAAAAATTGGCGGATTTGGATGAGCCCGAAATTTAAATGGCCCCCTGAAAGTGAGTGCGTATTTGAAAGCGTTGTAAACAGATGGGTCCTTATGACCAAAGTTTTAAGTGCCGCCACCTTTCACCGCCTGCACATCATATCCCCCAAATGCCCCCGAATACTCTCCCGTGCTTTGTACAGGCCGGTGCCACCCATTCACGCCAGCGCCAGCATCACGATTCCGGCGGCGACCATGGCGGCGGCGATCATGCGCGGGCGCGCCGGCCCCTCGCCAAACCAGATCAGGCCGATCATCGCGGCGAAGATCACCGACGTCTCACGCAGCGCCGACACCATGCCAAGCGGTGCCTTGCTCTTGGCATACAGCGCAAGCGCATATGCAAGTGCCGAGAGAACGCCGCCGGCAAGCCCGATCACCACCTGCCGCCGGGTCTGGGCGCGCAGACGCTCCATGCGTGGCAGGAAGATATAGAGGATGACAAACCCCTCGGCGATGAACAGCCAGATAATGTAGGTCAGCGCCTGTTCGGCAAGGCGGACGCCGACACCGTCAACAAGCGAATAGAGCGCGATTGTCCCGCCGGTCAGCAGCGCCATGATCAATGCCGGCAGTGATGCGCCCGTACCGCCACGACGGACACCAAGGATGAGGATCCCGGCCGAAATGCAGA